>Ga0326728_10006503_pt1 | contig 31367 bp, 17 predicted proteins | sample MB3enrmetagenome_FD_207602 | JGI IMG/M metagenome (GOLD analysis project Ga0326728, IMG submission 207602) | Lab enriched peat soil microbial communities from McLean, Ithaca, NY, United States - MB31MN | ecosystem: Environmental > Terrestrial > Soil > Wetlands > Peat | place: USA: New York...
CAAGTAATTCCAGGGGCCCGCGCTTGTGACGCAGATTGATCTCAAGCGCGTTGTAGTTAGAGTTCCCGAGCGTCTTCTGGTAGGTGATGGCGTCGAACTGGGAACTGAAGGGGCCACGGGTTCCTTGAATCGTTTGGCCTGACGACGTAACGTATGTCCCCTGTCGTCCGCAAAAACTCGGGGCGGGCGAAGATGTAACGGTTACACCACAGTTGCCTGAACACTAGAGCATTTACATAAATAATGTAGCTTTAAAAACACCAACGCTTGTGGCAGAGTGGGGGCATGCGAGCCATACCGATCCCCCTGCGGAAGCGTATTCTGGAACTTTACGAGCAAGGCCAGAACACGCGAGAGATCGCACAGTTTTCCGGTTTCTGCGTGGCGGCGGTGCGCCGCGTGCGCCAGCAGTTTCGCGAGCGCCGCACGCTGGAGCCCCAGACGCATCGCTGTGGGCGCAAGACGCTGCTTACCGAACAGCGCCAACAGCGGCTACGTGAACTCTTGGCGGCGCAGCCCGATGCCACCCTGGCCGAGTTGGGGGCCCGCCTGGACCGTCCTTTCCCCACCTCCACGATCGATCTTTGGTTACGGCGGCTGGGTTGGAAGTTTAAAAAAAACTCTGGTCGCCGCCGAACGGGACCGGCCCGACGTGGCGGAAAGAAGGGCCCGCTGGCATGAGCAGTTGGCCGCCGAATGGGTGGCCGCCCTGGTGTTTGTGGATGAAAGCGGAGCCAACACCAAGATGACTCGCCGGCGGGGCCGTGCCTTGGGCGGCCAAAGACTGCGGGCGTGCGTCCCCCACGGGCACTATCAGACCAGCACGCTGATCTCCGGCATCCGCCTGGGAGGTCCCTGCGCCCCGTGGTTGTTTGGCGGGGCGATGAACGGCGAGATGTTCTTGGCCTGGGTCCGGCAAGGGCTGGCCCCCACGCTACGGCCCGGCGACGTCGTGATCCGGGACAACCTGGCGACGCACAAGATTCCAGGAGTTCGCGATGCCATCGTAGCGGTGGGCGCGCGGTGGTTGTACCTGCCGCCTTATTCGCCCGCCTTCAACCCCATCGAGCCGATGTGGAGCAAGATCCAACAGATCCTGCGCAGCCACGCGCCGCGCACGGAAGCGGAACTGCTCCGGGCAGCCCAGACCGCCTTTAACTCGGTTTCCACCGCCGATTGCCAGGGCTTCCTTTTTAGCGCCCAATACGCTATATAATAACTGGAAGTGCTCTAATTGGATTTGTCGTTCGCCAAGAATACGTCAGGCTGAAAACAATTCAATTTTTACCAGTGGCGGCCCTTACCCCGACGCCATGTTCGCGCTGCTTATTTCGCTGCTTTGTCTTTTCGTTTCGCCCGTTTACCTCCGGGATATCGCCTTGGAGACCATTCCTCCGCTGACCCTCGTTGGTGGTGCGACTGCCAGCGTGCTCCGCTGGCAGTCAAACTCAAGATGTCATGTGGGATGAGGCAGATGCAGGGTCCTCAGTCCTTGTGAGTCCATTAAGACGTCGAAGAAGGACGTGATCGAGGGCGCTAACCTATTGAAAAGATGGAGCGGGAGATGGGACTCGAACCCACGACGTCCAGCTTGGGAAGCTGGCATTCTACCGCTGAATTACTCCCGCTGACCTAGAGTCCGACTATAACCCATCAAGGCGGCGAGTTCAAGTCCATGGTGCGCTTTGTTGTGGGATCATTGCCGAGACGCCACTGACTCTCTCTCCGACTTGAACCCTAGCGGCGTCTGATGTAAGGTGTTCATCGGAGTTCACCCGGCAGACGCGACGTCTTGGACCTGCCAAATGCTTGCGGCACTTCCGCCGAAGGGTATTCTGTTGGTTCCGCGCACCAGTGATCGCGACGAATGCGATGCCTGACATTTTACTTCGATCCCCGGTGGTTTAGAGGGAGCAGGAAACAAGGAGAGGAAGAGATGCGATTCAGCAATTCCGGAAAACACTTCTGCCGGGCAGCATGCCTGAGTGTGATCATGATGGCTCTGTGGACGCCAGCCCAGCGGCGCGCGGAGGCAGCTGTGTACGATGCGCCAGTACGGTACGTGCCCCACCTCAAAGTGTGGATTCTTACTACCGATCGAACCTCGTACACGATCGGGCTCAACGAACGCAACGAGCTGCAAAGCCTCTATTGGGGAGAGAAGCTGCAGAGTGATCATGACCTCTTCCCGGCGCATTCCCGCCCCGACCACGCCTCGTTTGATTCCAGCGAAACGATGACCAACAGCGAATACCCGGGATGGGGCGGACGTTACTACAACGAGCCGGCGCTGAAGGTGACTTTGGCCGACGGCGATCGCGATCTGGTGTTGAAGTACGTTTCGTACGAGATTCACGGCGACACGCTGGTGATCCGCTTGAAGGACATCCAATACGACTTGTTCGTGAACCTCACTTACAAGGTGTTTGCCAGGGAAGACATCATCCGCAAGCAAGCAGAGGTTGAAAACCACACGCCCCAGGTGGTGACGCTGGAAAGCGCGCAATCGGGAGTTTGGTATGTGCCGGCGGGAGAAGGTTACCGGCTCACTTATCTCACCGGCCGCTGGGCGGGCGAAACTCAGCTCATCCGTGAACCCATCAATCCGGGCAAGAAAATCCTGGAGAGCCGGCGCGGCAACACCAGCCACAATCTGAATCCCTGGTTCGCCATCGACGCGCGCGGCGAGGCGGATGAAGAGCACGGGCGCGTGTGGTTCGGCGCCCTGGGCTGGAGCGGCAACTGGAAACTGGCGGTGGAGGAGACGCCCGGCGCCCATCAGGTGCGCGTCACCGGCGGTTACAACGACTTCGACTTCTCCTGGCCACTGGCGCCGGGGCAGACTCTGAGCACTCCGCCCTACTACGGCGGATTCAGCCATCAGGGCTTCGGCGAGGCTTCGCGGCTTCTGCACCGCTTCCAGCGCGATGAGATACTGCCTGACCACGCCCAGCCGCACGTACGTCCGGTGCTCTACAATTCCTGGGAAGCCACCGAGTTCAATGTGAACGAAGCGGGGCAGAAGGCCCTGGCGGAAAAAGCGGCCAAGATCGGCGTCGAGCTCTTCGTGATGGACGACGGCTGGTTCGGCAAGCGCAACGACGACCACGCCGGCCTGGGCGACTGGTTTGTGAATCCGCAAAAGTTTCCCAACGGCTTGCATCCTCTGATTGCATACGTCAACAGCCTGGGCATGAACTTCGGACTGTGGTTCGAGCCCGAAATGGTGAATCCCGATAGCGACCTTTACAGGAAGCATCCCGACTGGGCCATGAACTTTCCCGGACGTCCGCGCAGCGAGGCCCGCAACCAGCTTGTCCTCAACATGGCGCGCGATGACGTGAAGGAATACATTTTCGGAGTTCTGGATAAGATGCTTTCAGATAACAACATAAAGTACATTAAGTGGGATATGAACCGCCACTTCGGGGAGCCGGGTTGGGCGGAAGTCCCCATCGCCGAGCAGAAGGAAATCTGGGTGAAGTATGTGCGCAACGTTTACGAGATCATCGACCGGCTGCGCTCGAGGCACCCCGGCCTGGAAATCGAATCCTGCTCGGGCGGCGGCGGGCGGGCGGACCTGGGCATTCTCGAGCGCGTGGACGAAGTCTGGACCTCCGATAACACCGAGGCGTTTGACCGGCTGCGCATCCAGGAGGGCTTCAGCTTCGCCTACACGCCCAAGGTCATGTCCGCCTGGGTCACCGACGTGCCCAACATGAACGGGCGCTCGGTCCCCCTCAAGTTCCGCTTCCTCGTCGCCATGCAGGGCGCGCTGGGCATTGGCTCCAACCTGAACCGTTGGTCGGCGGAGGATTTTGCCCTGGCCACCGAGATGGTGAGCGCGTACAAGAGCATCCGCGCCGCGGTGCAGGAGGGCAACCTCTACCGCCTGTTCTCCCCTCGTGAGGGCGACCTGACCGCGAACGAATACCTTTCCACGGATGGCAAGCAGGCGGCGCTGTTTGCCTTCTACCATTCACAGCAATTGCTGCGTCCGGCCCCCACCATCTACCTGCGCGGTCTCGATGAAAACGCCCTTTATCGGATCAAGACCATCGATGACAAGCTCGTGGGCCAGCAGACCGTCGTCAGCGGATCGTTCCTTATGCACCACGGGCTGAATCTGAATCTCCACGGGGATTACGACAACACGTTGGTCGTGATGGAAAGAACCGAGTGAGGCTCCTCTCTCTCCCTTGTTTGCCCTTCCTCGGATGCCGGAGGATTCAGACGCTGCCGGCGGGCTGCTTCCGGCCTTTCGTATTTTCCCGCTCGACCAGCGCCGCCGCGCCGTTTTCCTAGCGGCCGGTGATGGAGACATAGCGAAGCTGTTGCTTCACGATGTCGCGTGGATAGGCGATTCTATAATCGCCGGGTTTGCCGCTATCGCCGGGCACAAGATCCGGATTGATGCCGCACCAGAAGCTGGGCAGGTCCAAACCCTTGTAGCGCTGCACCACCTGGTCGCGCCACCCGGTGTTGAAGTGGATGCCGTACTGGGTAATGAGCGCCTTGGCTCCGTCGTAATCACCTTCCGCCTTGATGCGCATTAACTCCGCCAGCAACATACCCACGCCCTTGCGCATCTGGTCGTAATCCTTCACCACCAGATACACCTTGCCCTCGCGCTCCACGGGCTGGATGGCGCCCGTCTTGTCGCGAATGAAGTTCACAATCAGTTGCGTCCCGCGGCGGTGATCTTCCTCGATGGTGTCACCGGTAGGAAACTCGTGAAGCAGCACGAGCGCGGCGCGTGCCTCGGTATCGTAAGCGGCCTTGGCCACCTCGAGGTTCGGAATGGCGCCCATTTCCATAAGCTTGGGATCGAAGAAGTTCCACAAGGCCACCAGGTCGGCGCGCGATTCCTCCAGCGTGGAATAATACTCCTTCAAATAAACCGCCGGTTCGCTGGTGAGCCGGGGATCCATCTTCCCGGACCCGTGCCCCAGCACCTCGTGCATGGCCACCATAAGGTTGCTCGCCAGGACCTGATACTTCTCCGCGCGGGCGCGTTCTTCCTGGGAGTAGGCAAACTCATTGCTCACCTTCGCGCCCCGCGCCGCCGATATCGCTCGCGTGGAACCGGTAAAGATAAAACTCTTGCTGCCATACTTGTCGTGGATTTCCGCCTCGTTGGGCAGGTTCTCACCCACGGTGGACACATCGTAGTCACCCGTCATGATCAGGGCCTCGACGGTGTTTACGATGGGCGAATGAGGCGCTTCGAGCTTGTACTTGTCCTCCCACGGCGCCCGCTGTTCGAAATACTGGGCGCTGGCGGCAAACTCCTTCATCAGCTTGTTCATCTTTTCGTCCACGACGGTTACGTAGGCCTGCGAAGCGCCTTTCAGCCCGCGGGGATCTTTATAAACTTCAATGAAGCCATTGGTAAAATCCACCCGGCTGTCGTCGCGCACCCAATCGATGTTGAATTGCCGCCAGTCCGCCGGGTCGCCGGTTTGATAATAGCGGATCAAATCCTTGAGGACTTTCTTGGTGGGCGCGTCGGCGTAAGGGAGGGCCATGCTCAGGTAGCGAATGGCCCGGTTCAGCTCCTCCTCGTACAGGCCGGCAGAAGCGCCCGCCCCGCCCGCGCGGTAAACCTGCTCCACCAATTTCCCGTTTTTGTTTACCAGGCGCGAATTGAGCGGGTACTTTTCGTGGAAATCCTTGAGGTCGGCCATGCTCACGCCTTCGTACAGATTGTTGCCGCTGGCGACGAGGGGATCTTCACCGTCCTTGGGATTCTTTACCGTAAGCGAGGGCTGATAGCCGGCATCGAAAATCGGCCGGCGCAGATCGTCCAGCTCCTTCCGCAGCTTCGCCAGCGGGCCAATGGCCGCGCGATTCTTCAGCGCCTGGACGGCCGCCGCCTGCAACTCTTCCGGTGTGAACTCCGGCAGGAACTTCTGCGAAGTGAAAGTATTGTGATTCCCGTGGTTCGCCCAATAAAGCTTGGTGTAATCGGTGATCTTCTTGAGAACGACGGGATCCACGCCGCGCTTGTGCGTGATGATTTGTTCAAGCAGGTGCTTGAGTTCGAGTCCGTAAACGGAGTTTTGGTCGTAGACAATGGGGTTTACCGCAATGGCCGCCATCGAGAGCCAGAAGGCCAGCGCCTTCTGCTGCGGCGTGAGATCCTTGAAACTCTCCGCTTCCAGTTGCAGAAACCCGGTCTGCCCCACCCGGTCCACGAGCGGAGAAGGGGCGGCGCCTTCCTGCGCCATGAGCGTGCCTCCTGGCAAAAGGATTAATATGAAAAGAACCATTAATTTATGCAAGATGAAACTCCCCGTTCCAAGATAAGGCAAACAGCGCTTTATACCAGATTCCGGGCGCCGGAAGCCAGCGAACTTTCAGCGGGCCGTCGGGACATTGGTGATTGGTGATTTGCGATTTTCGAATTTCGATTTTCGAATTTCGATTTTCGAGTTTCGAGCTTCGAATTTCGATTTCAGGGTTTCGCCTTACGCAATCAGCAAATCCTCTCATCCTCTCACCTGACCCAACCGATAACCGATGCGGAGGAGTGTGGGCGGCCCGGTCGATTGCCAATTTTCGGCACTCCTTGCACATTCCCCCTTTTGCCTTCTGCCCTTTCTTCTTCACTCATCACTCGTCACCACCCCTGTAAGCATCCCACCGGGTCATCGAATCATCGGGCCATTTGCGATTTGCGACGTGATTTGCGATTTTCGAGTTTCGGTTTCAGGGACGTTCATTTCGAATAACCCATTTCTTTTCATCAACATCCTCTCAAGGAGATTATAACTTATTTGTTTTCATTAATATCGATTCAAGCCCAAAAAATGGCATTTCCTTCTTTGTTTGTTTTCATTAACATTCAGGCTTCGCTCGTAAAATATTGACCCCCCTTTTTTCTTGTTACGCTTGCCACCTCAGAATCGAATAATCCTTTTTTTTCAATGACTTGAGGTTTTGAATGATTTCTACCATTTATCACTAACTCCTTTTGTTTGCGACACATCGTCTCAAACCGCAGTCATTCGCGCAGCACGGCGCTTGTGACATGGCCTTTCTGGCCATGACGGTCACGGGCGGGACCCCGATGGATCGGGGCAGGCGCCAGTGCCACCTCCCCCCGCTTCCCGAACCTTCGGGCGCAGGGCTCTTGATTACAACGAGGATAAGCGCTCCGCCACCAGTGTAGGCACTAGGTTGTCCCGAATCGTGGTGAAATATGTGCATTTGAGGAAACCAGTCCTGCTAGTTCTTGTCGATTACTGGGCACTGATTGGTGTTTTCCGTTCTTTGCATAAGCAGGACCCTCAGCAATAAGGAGAAAGGAATCAGGAGTCAGAAGCCACAAGCCGGGAGCCAGCAATTCTAATCGGCAACCGACCATCGTCAATCATCAATCGGCAATCGGCAATCTCCAGTTGGCCTTCTGTCAGCCTCCCGGGCTAGCATACATCCAAGGACAGCAGGTGTCAAGCCAAAAGAGGCTACATTGTAAGCTGACAGATTGTTGTAGAACGTGAGGCTCCGGGTCTGGACAAATGCGGGTGGCGTGGAGTCATCGATCCCGCGAAGTCTCCTACGGAGTAACTGCCACCGTGAGCGTATTGGATTTCACCCAGGTTTTGGTTTCATCGTCCCAGCGGCGGACTTGGATTGTGTACTCGCCAGGCTTGCTTAAATCGTACAGGTCATTGACCGCGATGACCTCGCTTCGTTCGTCTCCCGGGAAGTAAGAAGGCACCAGCGGATCTCCTCGGCGAGTAGTTGGATTCCAAGGCATAAAGTGAGGTGGGACGTCGTCCCGATTCCCGACGCTGATGCCAAAATCCGTTTCCGGTGGAGTTGCGCCCTGGCTGTCCTGCACATCAACTCGAAAAAATCTTTGCAGATCCCTTTTGTCGTCTGCAGTTCGTTCGTTTGTAGGGTATTTGGAGATGTTCTTGGTGATTACCTCGATCACCACTTGGCCCCCGGGAAACACCGTTGCCCCACCCACCGGCTCGATCGTGACGGCAATGGGTGGCTGCGGAACAGGCGCCAAGTACGGGGTGGCTCCCTGAACCACCTTCACGGTAACTGTGTTTGACTTCATGCGGTCTTGCCCCCATGGTAGACGAAGTTGAATGGTATAACTGTCCGGCTTGGTCAAATCGAAGATGTCGGTTGGAACCCGTTCCTTGACGGTGATGCTCTTCCCTGGCTCTATCAGTTCCGGTGCTTCCGGGATGCTGCCCTTCGGGAAATCATCAAAGCTGAGCCCTTCACCCAGGAGCAGCGCCCGCCCCCGTTTGGTTAGAGGTTCGTCGCCCGCGCTATCACGAACGTCAAATGCCGTGTGGCCCGAGATTAAGTATATCGCACGATGGTCGGAGACGTTCGTAGCCGTAACTTCCACTTCCACTGGCGATCCGGCTTGCACGACGTCCTTAACCGCACGGATCGTTAACGAAAGCGGGGGCGGCAGATTTTCGCTGGGTTGCGCTGATTGAGCGCGTGCAGCGCCAACGCCGGCCAGAACCAATTGAGCCAAAACCAAGGTCAATGCCCGCTTCATATTCCCTCCCTGAATCAGGCACTACTTCCTAGTGTGCTCCGGCCCGCAAGACGCGCTGGTTTACGGCTCCGCCCGCGCGGTACTACACGCTTATCCTGCCGGGCCACCCACCGGCGCTCACCCCTGCGGCACGGGAGGCTCCACCCGCTCATCCGCACGGAAGAACTTCCTCGTGTAGAGGATGAAGGCTACCAGCACACCCATCAGCACCACCGTTCCCACCCAGATCGTCGGCAAGAGTCGGGGGACCTGATCGTAAATGCCCAGCGTCTGGTCGCTGAAGCCCATGTCCCGGAACAGTTGCAGCATGTCAGGATGGTGGAAGAGGGTGACGACCATGGAGATCGTCCAAAAGCCTGCCATGAATAGAGCGATCTGCCAGCCGACAAGCTGTCGCCGGAAGATGGCCCACGCAGCGTAAGCGCTGAGAACCGAGTAGGTCAGCAAAACCGCGACCGCCGCGGCGCCGTGCAGAACAATACCAAACACCAAAGTTACGCGCATGAATAGAACCGCGAGCACCGATAAAGCGCCAAAGGCTTCCCACACACCCAGAATCGCCAGCGGGATGGGGAGTGCAGAGTCTCCCGCCACCGAGCCCGCCCCTTCCGCCCCTATAGGCGCGAGGCACGTTGCCTTTACGCTGGGGCGAGAATAAAAGACCAAGAGCGCCGTTGGCAGCAAGACTCCCAGGACGGTCATGACGGTGATCATAACCACCATGATGGCGTGCATAATCGCGGGTAGAACACTTGCGGGCTGCTGACGCATGATGGTGGGAAGAATAAACGCCATCGCGAGCGTGCCCAAAACGCCGAACACCAACCACAAACTACTGACCACCAGCATGTAGATGCGGGCCCAGTTCTTGCGCCGAATCGAACCAATCCCGCCGATAAAGAACACGGCCGCCAAGAACCCGTATTCAAGACCTACGATGGCCAAGAGGGCGGGCCGGGAGATTGGCCCCGCTGGCATGCTTGCCCCTGCCCGCCCGAGAAAGGCGAATGCGGAAGCCACTATCATGAGCAGGAAGGCGCAGCCGATCAGAATCTCGATGACTCCAAAAGCAATGAGCCAGCCACGCCGGCTCTTGTAAACAGGTGGCACTGCGACAGGCAGGGTCGAGTCCATGATTTATTATCCGTTTCCACGTAAATTGAAATGCGAATCGCTCAACGTATACACCCGAAAGCGGCGGAACACAAGGATTGAAAGCGGTGGGTAGTGTCCTAATGCCAACGTAACGCCGCCATCCTGGCGGCTTCTGTGCCGGCTGGAAGCCGGCGTTACTCATCAAATTAGGACACCACCAAACGGTTCCACGACCGGGGTCGCCCGCCCGCTGGGTGGAGGGAGCAAGGGGTGTGATAGAATCCCCCCGTTATGGTGGAGTCCTCACCCTTAAGGTGGCGGGAATCTCCTTCGCCTTAGGCGCCGCCTTGATGGCAAGTCCCATGGTGGTGCTGGAGCTGCGTGCGCGCCCTTACTTCCGGCAGGACTGATTCCTGCGGAGTTCCGCCCGCAAGGGGCCAACGCGAACCCAGGCGATCATATCCCCACCCACTTCCCCAGCTGACGTTGGGAAGATTCACCATGATGTTATCCCGTATCAATGCAGTGGTGATAAGATGTCGAGCGTGCGCCCGGTGCGCTTCTAATCATGAAGCCGTCCAATTCCCGCAGTGAGGAGAGGAACAGTATGAATCGCCAAGCAGCTAAGCAGATGGGACTCGCCCTTCTGGGGGCTGGAGTACTCATCATATTGGGTTGTAATGCCTGGGGGCAGTCCCCTGGGCAAATGCCGAAGGACCAGAGGCCGTGGATGGACAAGGCCTTGTCTCCGGACAAGCGCGCCGACTTGGTCATCGCCAAGATGACGCTCGATGAGAAGATTTCGCTGCTGCATGGAGGCGGCTGGAAGATGGTCTTGGGAGGTCCGGAAGCGCCCCCTTCGCGCTCGCTGGGCGGAGCGGGCTTTATCCCCGGCATTCCCCGCCTCGGCATTCCCGACCTGCAGATGGCCGATGCGGCGGTGGGCGTCACCAAGGGGGCGGTCTACGGACGGTATTGCACGGGCTTGCCCTCGGGAGTATCCGAGGCGTCGAGTTGGGACCCCAAGGTGGCCCACGACTACGGCGCGCTGATTGGCGAAGAACTTCACGACCAGGGTTACAACATGTCGCTGGGTGGCGGCGTCAACTTGGCGCGCGAGCCCCGCAATGGCCGCATTTTCGAATATAAGGGAGAAGACCCCATCCTTGCCGGGAAGCTCGTGGGCGCGGAAATGAAGGGCGAGCAGGAACAGGGTGTAATCGGCGACATGAAGCACTACGCCCTGAACGACCAGGAGACCGGGCGCAACTTCGCGGACGCCAAAATCGACAAACGCTCGATGCGCGAAAGCGATTTGTTGGCGTTCGAAATCGGGGTGCGGGAATCGGGTGTGGGCGCCGTGATGTGCTCGTACAATCTCGTCAATGGCGTATACGCCTGCGAGAACAACTACCTGCTGAATGAGGTGTTGAAGAGGGATTTTGGCTTCAAGGGCTTCGTCGTGTCGGATTGGGAAGCCGCGCATAGCGCCACCAAGGCGGCCCTGGCGGGACTGGACATGGAGATGCCCGGCTACACGTACTATGGTTCGCCACTCAAGAAAGCGGTGGAGAATGGCGAAGTTCCCATGTGGCGCCTCGACGACATGGTGCACCGCATTCTGCGTACGGAATTCGCCGTCGGGCTGTTTGACAATCCCTCGGATCGCCAGCCGCCCGATATCTTCAAGGGCCTGGAAGTGGCCCAGCGGGTGGCGGAGCAGGGCAGCGTGTTGCTGAAGAATGCCAACGGTCAACTTCCTCTCGACGCCGCGAGCATCAAGTCGATCGCCGTGATCGGGTCGCATGCGAACGTCGGCGTGCTTTCCGGCGCAGGCTCGGCGCAAGTGGATCCACCGGGGGGAAACGCCGTGCCGCCGCCTCCGGGGAAGCCATGGGTTTTTGGCGACCCGGTGTGGTTTCCCTCGTCCCCGCTGAAGGCGATCCGCGCCCAGGCTCCCCACGCCAAAGTCGAGTACAACGCGGGAACCGATCCCGCCGCGGCGGCGGAGTTGGCCAAGGCCTCGGACGTGGCGATTGTGTTCGTCAACCAGCCGGCCAGCGAGGGGGTGGACCAGTCGAGTCTCTCCCTGCCCGGCCCGCAGGATGCGCTGGTGAGCGCCGTGGCCGCGGCCAATCCCCACACGCTGGTGGTGATCGAGAGTGGCGGCACGGTGACCATGCCCTGGATTGACAACGTGAGCGCGGTGCTGGAGACCTGGTTTCCGGGAATTCGCGGCGCCCAAGCCATTGCCAACATCCTCTTCGGCGGCGTGAATCCCTCCGGCAAGCTGCCCCTGACCTTCGCCAAATCGGAAGCGGACTTGCCGCATCCCCAGATCGTGAATCAGCCGCCCCCCGGCCCCAGCGATATGAAATCCATGATTGATGGCACGCTCAAGGTCAATAGCCGGAAGTTCCCGGTCGATTACAACGAAGGCCTGAAGGTCGGCTATAAGTGGTACGACGCCGAAGGCAAAACGCCGCTGTTCCCCTTCGGCTATGGCCTTTCTTACACCACCTACGCCTACTCGGATTTGCAGGTCACGCCCGGCCACGCGCCGAAGGTAACCTTTACGCTCAAGAATACCGGCGGCCGGGCGGGGGCGGAGGTCGCCGAGGTGTACGTTACATTGCCGCAGGCTGCCGGTGAACCGTTCAAGCGGCTGGTGGCCTGGGATAAAGTCCAGTTGGCGGCGGGCGAATCCCAAACCGTGACGCTGGCCCTCGACCCTCACTACTTGTCGATTTTCAACCCCGACAAGGACGCCTGGGAACTGGTGTCGGGCGACTACCAAGTGCTCGTGGGCGGATCGTCTCGGGATACGCCACTCAGCGGCACGCTGGCGGTGGCAGGAGGTCATTAGCCCGGATTCTCCATTCCGGTGGAAGGCTCTATTGAGTACTGCAGATTAGAGTGACAAGACCCCCTCACCCCCGACCCCTCTCCCCCAAGGGGGCGAGGGGAGAGTTGATTTATTTAGTTGTACTAACAACTCCACTTGGGGGAGAGGTGCCAGGGGTAAGGGGGTCCATCCGTCACCGTTTTATGTAGAAGTCAGTAGATGTAATTCGACCGCGATTGGACACTATCCCGCGGTAATTGTGGCAGTTCGCGGGCATGACTCCTGCCCGGCGGCGGTTTACGTGAGCGGCGGGATGCTGAGCACGTCGGCGTAAACCAGTCGCTGCACGGGCTGTGCGGGTGAGGCCACCGCAAACGAAGCGATTTGCGGTGTGGTGGCGTCCGCGATGAAGGTCTCGTATTCCCTGATCACCAAGCGAAGTTGCTGGGCTTTGGGCACCTTGTAGCGGTCCAAGCGAACCTCACCTCGCCACACGGTTGACGTGCCGTTGGGCTGCGACCCGAAAGTAATGGTAGCTTCCGGCACGGGAACCCAGCCCAGATCTCCATCGGCGCCCAGGGGTTTGGCCTCCACGGTGACTTCCATCACCGAGGGGCCCTTACTTGCTGCTGACGCCGCGTAGGACAGCCCGGCGATTGCCACTTCCAACTTCTTGGGGTTCTTGGGATCGTAAACAACGGTGGCGGAACGGTCGGGCGCAAGCTGGGCAATGTCGGCCTGCACGACGCGGGAAAGATGACAGTCATCCACCGAGATCGGTTGGTAGCGCACGAGCGCCAGGCGAATGAAGGGGAAGTATGAGTCGCCGAAGTTAATCTCCACGTCGCAGTACCAGAGTCCGCGATCCTTGTCATATTGCGGAGCGTAACCGGCCACGCCCACCTGGTAAGCGCCCGGGTAGGGCTCGGGAGCGTTCGCCAGTTCGTCCAACGTCAGGCCCCTTCCACTCCCCACCGCGTTCGGGAAATTCTCCAGGTTGGGCAGATCCTGGGGCAGAGGGTTCGACTGCCACACCGGATCCAATCCCCACTGGGTCACGAGCTTCTCCAGCAGGTCGGGAACCGCCGCCCCCTGATTCAGCGGCTTCGCAACCATTTGTGGAACGGCAGCCGCAGCCGCGGAGGATTTCAGCCCCACACCCGGTGCAACTTTGGGCGCGATTGGTTTTCCTGCTTGGCCCGCTCCCGTCTTGAGGCCGACCGGCGCAACCTCGATCAGAGGGGAGCTTGGCCACAAGACCACTCCCAGCAATTCCCCGTCACCGGAACCGTACCAGGGGCGGTCCAGATAGATTCGCAGGCCGCCGCCCGAACGCTGACTGACGGTGGCGATTCCCTTCAGACCGGGAAGAGTGAAGGGGCCCAGCTTCAGCCCTGTTTTGTCAATTTGCACCTGCGTCTGCTTCTGCCATCCAAAAGTGGGGATGGCATAGAGGACAGACGGCCGCGGCGGACGCGCGCTGCTGGGAACATCCACGGCTACCGTGGGGCTGGTGCGCGTCAATTGGCTGGGGTCCTTGATGGGAAAATACTCCGCAAAGCGTGTGGTGGCCACGGCGGAGTAATTCACCTTGCGGTATTTCGTGTCGCCGAAATCATGGCGGAAAGAATAGCCAAATTGCTCGAGGGCCGCAAGCTCCGCAGGCGAGCGGACGGCGTGCACGTCAATGGGAATCAGCGTCCCGGCTTTCAGGGATGCGGCTGAGGCAAGGGTCGTTGCCGCCAGCGCTTGCGTAGCGGGAGTGACCGCTTTCTGCTGGACCAGCGGAGCGGCCACCACGTGCTGCTGCACCGGCTTCGACGGGGCCTTGGCCGCCGGCAGCGCGGCAGCCGGGGGCCCAGCCGGCAGCGCCACGGCTGACACTATCTCGATGGCCGTCTGCTGGGGAGTAATGTCCCATTCCACCACGTGGGCGCTGCCATTGAGGGTGGTGGGACCGTTGGGATTGCTCACGTCGTCCAAAGGCTCTTGCCAGGCAGCCTCGAAATCCACTTTCACCGTGCTCTTCCCGTCGATGGGCATCGCTCGGTTATCGACAATGTAAGAGTAGGTTTCTCCCAAACTTCGGTTGGGGGTAAGCGAATGGAACTGCGGAGCGATGAGCGGCTGCTGCACGGCATGCACAATGACGATCTGGCGGCTGGGGGTGAGCAGCCAAAAGCTGCCGGCCCCAATGTTCTGCTGCAATTGCGCGAGATTGGCGGGCGCGGCTTCCTTGATCCAGTTCCATACTCCCATCATATGCAGGTTGCCGGCGCCCAAGTTACTGGTACTCAATAGCGAACTCAAGTTGAACGTTACCACTTCCGCCTTGGCGATTTGCACCGTCAGCGTTTGGCTGGGGGCATCCCACTGCCACGAGGTATTCCCGGTGCCTTCCACGATCTTGAGCAAGAACGGGATGGCGCCCGGCCAGGTAACACCCCCGGGATAGAAACTGACCGCCGGCAGAGTCGCCACGAGATTGTTATTGGAATCGAGCATGGCAAAAGACGCGCCCTGGCAGAGAGGATCAGGCAGGTAGGGAGTCGTCAGGCTGCTTTGCACCGGCAGGCGGGTCTGGGGATCGAGCGGAAACGCGCCCCCCGACAGGGTAGCAATCATCTGGTAGGTCGTTGGATCCGACATCATGGGGCCCGAGGGCGAATCCAACATGGAATGGCGCTCCGCCATCTGCTCGCTGGTCTGGGGTGGAGCGATCAAGCGCAGCGTGTATCCCGTGTAGGTGGGGTCGGAAACAAGCTGACTATAGACCGTCGCGTAATTCGCCGCAGTGGCATCATAGTTGCTGCGCAGGACGACCCGCCCGAGAGATTCTCCCGGCGACTTGGTCCCGTCGAGCGTCTTGGTGAGGACCACCGCCGGCGCCACCACGGGTTCATAGCGTGAGTAAACAGTAGCGGCCGTGGCCAGGGAAAAATCCGTGAGGTTGGGAGCATTGAACGCCAGGCTGTTTCCGGCCAAATCCACCACGCGCGCGCGAATGCGATAGGTAGTGCCGAAGCGCAGGCGTGGCAGCGTGCCGGGTGGGACCGCGAAAGACGCCACCATATTGAAGCCGCTGGGGGGGCTCGACGGGGCCACAGTGGGATTGTTCGGCGCCTGCGGCGTCCCGCCGGGAGAAATGGTATTTCCGGGCAGGGGGGCGACCAGACTCCAGCCATTCCAAGTGAACATCGACTCCTGTAAGTAAAGATCGCTCGGCGGCTGGGACCCTGAAGTCGTCCCGGAAACGGGTTGGGTAACGCCCAGTTGCACGAATCCCTCGTCGTCGTATTCCCGCGTCAGATTCGCGGCAAAAAAGTTATAAGTCCCTTTCCTCTGGCAGAGTGAGTGCCATGTCTGCGATTTCGAGTCCCACACGTCCACGCGATATCCGCGCACAAGATCATCGGCATAGTTGGTGACTTGATCAGGCTGGTTGGCTTCGAGCGCTTTGTTGTTCGCCGCTACCTTGGCCATGGCAGCCGCGAATGACTGCGCGCGGTTGGTCTGCGCCACGGAGAATCCGGACGTTCGCAATGCCGGCAGAGGGGTGGTAGAACTCGCCTGGGGCGCGGCTGGCGCAGTAGTGGTTTGGGGTGCTGTTGCGGTAGGATGCGCGGTGCTGGCCTGGAGCATCATGGGCTTCGGGGTGGTGCTCGCCGTGGGGGCCGGAGACACAGGAGCAGCAGTGAGCCGGTCGGCAAGGTTCGCCATCTTGAGTGCCGACCCGGGCACATCAACGTCCACTACCGGGTAGGACGTTCCATCGCTGAGGTTCAGCATGCCATTGACAATCTGGGAGCCCGAAGCTGGCTGGGCGTAAAACTGTCCCTGGGAAGGATTCACCATGCAGGCGGTCAGCTCGCAAAAATCCGTGCTGAAGGCGGAAGGGGGAGAATTCGGCGACCACGTGGGAATCACTTTGACGGTCGAGGTTGACACCCCCGAAGGGATGGGGATCTCCAGATCGATGACCAGACCCAGCGCTCGCATCAACTGCGGATAGTTCCCCAGCGTCGAGAGCATCTTGTGAAAGTCGATGGTGGGAGGCTGCAAGGATGTAATGGCCGATGTGAGCAGGGGGTAGTTCAGCCGCACCTGGAGAAAATCCCGGGTGGGCTGGGGCGTGGCGCTGGCGCGCACCGCCTTGTATTGCTGAAAATCCTGATAAATGCTCTGGAAGGCATTAACAGCCTCAGTCTTCACCGGAAGCGATCGCAGGAGAAGAGAATTTAGGTTGCGATTAGCGCTGGTCTGAACGTGGGGCTGAAGATTATGAACGACATTTTGCAGCGTGGAGGGGATCTCCACCTGTCTCATCGCGGGCTTGGCGGAGGTTTTCTGCGCCGGCTTGGCCGCGGCTTTGGTGGCGATGGCCGGCGCCATCAAGTGTTGCCTGGCGGTTACTGTCGGCGCGGCTGCCGGTGGTTCATACAGACTGATAGGAGCAAGCTGCGCGGCGAGCACGCTGGTGGGCGGGTGGGCGGTGGGCGAAGTGGCCCCGATCTTCTGGTACTGGGATTTGAGGAAGGCGCTCACGTTCCCCACCGGATGAGAATAGACGAGGGAGTTGGAGTAGTCCTGCGACTGGTAGGACTGGACGTAGGTGGTGGGTGTAAACAGGGCCGCCCACAAGGCCGGCTCCAGTGCCGATCCCACGACCGTCGCGGGAATAGCGGCGCCTCCTTGAAACTGCACTGCAAATTGGACACCTTGCACCTTGGTGGTCCAACCCTGGAAATCCGGAAACTGGGAGAGCTGCTGCGGCAGACTTGGGTCCGTATACAGACGCGGTGAAACAAACACCGAGAGCTGGAGCGCGCTGCCTCCGCTTTTCACGCCATTCGGCAACGCCGTCCACATGATCGATTGTTTTTGCGGCATGGGTGCCTCCCAAGGACAGTGGCAAGTGACGAGTGAAAAGTGACGAGCAAGAAAGCCCAAAACATTCGAGCCGGCTCGTTACATGTCACTGCTCTTTCCCGTTGTTGCTCGTCACTCGTCACCCATCACTCGTCACTTTTCTTATCACGCGAACGCCTGGCAATACGTCTGCCAGTCCGTGGCGCTCATCTGGTCCGCAAACCCCACCGTAGTCGGTCCCAGCGGATAGGGCGCGCCACCGTCGAGCAGCGCGGCATTCGAGCTGCCGCCTCCGGCAAAGTCGCGTTGCACGGTCAAATCCACACTGACACTAAAGAAAAGGATCGAAATCGAAACCGTCAGGGTCGCCTCGCCATGGATCCGGTTGCCGTCGGAGTAGTACGTCAGGCTCATGTCAAATTCCACGGAGATCGAGATGATGTCCAAAACATTCAGCGACCCGCCACACTTCAAGTAACCCGTAAGCGCTGATCCCGTGGTCTGATCGTAGGTGTAGGAGACTCCGGCTAGCACGTAGACGCCCCCGCTCGCCACTCCCAGGTCCAACGCAAATGAGCCTCCAAAATCCAGCCCGCCCGACATTTCCACGATGCCTTGCGGACTCACCGTCAAATCAAAGTATCCCCCGCCCCCGAAAACCATGACGGTAAGAAGGAAGGGCTGATCCTCCGTGCAAAAATCGAACTCAAAAGTGATCGGCTGGTTGATGAAGTAGACATTCAGTATGGCCCCGAGGCTCAAATTCGAGAGGCTGAAGATTCCGATTCCCACGGGCGGCAATCCCAGCGTGTAGCCCATTTCAATCCCGTTGCTGGTAACGTCCAGGCTGGGGGGATCACTGAACCCGCTGGAGGGGATGAGTGATTGCAAGGCGTTGATGAAGCTCAAGGGGCCTTCAAATTGGACCGTCCCCATGTTCACACTGAAATCCGGCTTCTTCCCATTCACCGCGGTGAAGCTCATGGAGTTGAAGCTGGCGACCATGAGTTCCATGACGCCGGGCACCAGATGAATCTCGAAATTCTGCAGCGTGCCGCTGACCTGGTAGGACGGGGGGGTATTGTCGAGGGGCTTGGTGAGCGTGGCGCTGAGGGTCAAAGCCTTCGTAGTGTCACCGGTGACGACGAAAAACTCATCACCCGCGAGGGACACATTTTGAATCTGCGGCTGCCAGGTGAAGGTGGTTTGGATGGCATTAGGCAGGTGGGTGGTGATGAACTTGGGCACCTTCTCGAGTGCGCCGGAGAAATCTGCTACGGTCGCGATGACATCTTTCAACGTAATCTCACCAAGGAGCGTGGCATTCAAGGCGTCGTTGAAAATGTCCGTGGGGTCGAAGTTCCCCGCCACCATCTTGGTGAGGGTTCCGGCGATGGGACCGAGGCTGCGGGAGAGCCCGCTGATGGTCATGCTGGGCGTGAGCAGTCCCCCGACCTTATCGGAGGTGGCGCCCGCTGAGCCAAATTGCAGCCCCACGGTATTTACCAGTTGGGCGAACACCTGCCCCTTGTTGGCCGTGGCATCGAACCCGGAAGCCAGGTAGGCGTCGGGATAGGAGATGCTCGTGGTGGCCGATGTACCCGTCAATTGCTCCACCGTGGCGATGCGGACTTCCGACTCCTGCAAGGCCGGATAGAAGGAAGCCTGATCGGCGGGAAGGCTGGCGTTCACGTCCGGCAATTCACCGGCAAAGGTGATGGTATTGGTCTCGAATGCGGTGTCACCCGGCTTGTTATTCTTGGCATACGCAACCACTTGGCCGGAGAACGGCCGCTTGCGGCGGGCCGTGGCCGGATCGCTGCCGTAAAGACTGATCAGGTTCTTCGCCACGGCAAGGTTTCGGCCAGGATCGGTCTCGACAAAAATCAGGGGCGTGCTGAATTCGCAAGTCTTGCCTTCCCAGTCCACCCCCTGCATCTGGAATTGAAAGTCGACGCCGCTGACCTGCGGATAGAACGCCACCGGTTCGAAGTTGGGATTGCTCGCCTGCTGTTTTACGTCATTGTAGTTGGGGTCAACCGACAACAGAGCCACCCGCTTACTCAAGGCCGGCGTGCCGAGCGTATTGATGCGCACGGTCTGGAACGGCAGTCGCGGACCGTTGGGATGGGGCTGTCCGGTGGCGGGATAGGTCTTCTCATGTTCCCGCACCAGGACGTAGACCTTCTGGCGGAGGTAGGCCCCCATCTTTCCACTCACCGGAGTACGGTTAAACTTGCGCTCGGTGATGATCACCTTGACGGCCCGATGGCCGAAGGGGAAAAGGTAACCGCGCAGAACCACCCGCACATACTGGTCGCGGCCCATCGCCGCAATGTGCCGCCAGTGCTCCACATTCAGGGAGAATTTCGTTGCGCAGCCGCTCTCCTGAACATCTTCCGGGGGATCCCAAGCTCCGTCCAAATCGATCCAGGCGCCGAGGGTGGAAAGCATCAGTCGATACACCGTGATGGGCACGGGCTGGTACGGTTTCCCGTCGGACAGGGTGATGGATTGGTCGGCGGATAGCCGCACGATTTCAGTGCGTTGGCTGGTTGTGGGTGAGGTGAGGAATGGCGACGTGTCGATATTGGAGGGGCACCCCGCCTGGTAATCCTTGGCCCACACCGCACGCACGGTGCGATAGTATTGGTTGTTCTCGTCCACTTGCCCCGGCTGCGTGCGCACGCCCAGCCGCGTGTGCCAGAGCTCGGTGCGCCCTCCCTGCACCACCGGCAGGGCGGCGTGCGCCCATCCCGCGTAGTAATTCGGCGACAGAATCAGCCGGTAGGGTGCTTCAATGGCGGTCTGGAAGAGTTCCGGTTCTTTGACGCGCAAAAGGTCCGCGAGCGCCACCACCGTCGAAGCCGTGGGATTTGCCACCACCGCCGGCGTCCCCTTCTTGGGTTTCTTGACGGGTTGCACAGCGGCGGGTTGGACCGCGCGTGACTGAACCGCCTTGTAGTAATCCATTGAGCTCTGCGCCACGCTGACGCGCGGTTCCGCGGTCACCGGCAACGTGGTCACAGCCTTCCTCGAAATGATCAGTGGCTTGGGGGGTGGAGTGGCCAGCGCCGTCACACTCTGCTCAAAGGTCGACCAATTCAGCAGGGTAGACAGCGAATAGGGGATTTGCAGAGTGGCTTCGGGAATCAGAAAAGCCAGGCGGCTGGGCCCGGCGAGGCGGGCCAAAATGGGCGGTTCCGCATTCTTAGGCAACGGGATGGGCGGGTCCTGATCGGCAAAGGCCTCTTCCACAATATGCTGGGGCGAGAAATCAACCACCATGTAGGCCGGCTGGCCGGGGTACACGCGAACCAGGCTCGGCCCCCCGGTTCCCGCTGTGAGATTAAGGTTGAAAAAGTCGAAATTCAGGGCGAGAAGATCATCAGGACGAGTCACTGCCACACTGAAACTCGGTGTGGTGAACAACGTCGCGGGAACTTGGATTGTCCCCACGGTTTTCAGCGCGCCCGGCGCCAGCGTCTGCACTTTCGTGTTGGTCTCATCAAGGGCAAACGCCAGCAGGGTTCCCTCCTGCACGGCGCCCGGCTCGGCAATCGCTCCGGGCAATGGCGCGGCAATCCTCCGCAGCCCCGGTGCACAGTTTATTTGCGCGGCCTTGCCCCGCGACTGGGTGACTTCAAAGGGACGCCCTTCCGCGCCCCCGCCGATTTCAAAACTGCATCCCTCCGTGTGGAGCCAACTGGGCTCAGGGTCATAATCGGCAACAAAAGCCGACTCGTCCCGATCGCCGTCAAAGCTTATCGCGTAGCGAACATTCCGGAGCGGAAGTTGGAAGCGCGCGCCGTCGCTCGCGGTGAAACGCTCACCCGGAAGAAATGAAAATGCCGGTTCGTCGCCCCGCGACTCTGCCAGCAAGGCGCGGCCGGATTCTCCCCATGAGCCTTCGCCGGTTTCAATATGAATGACATCAAAGGGGGCATCCGAGGCAACCAAATCCCAGGACTCTTCCCTGCCGAAATCGCGGCCGAACTTCCAGGCGCGGTCTCCCCGATTCATTGCCAGGAGCGTGCGTTGGGCAGGCGGGCGGCGGAGAAGGCTGGCGTCGCTACCGGAGAGCAGCGAAACCGCCAGCGAGTCAGAGGAGGCGCCCCCGGCCACACCCGAGAGCTTGGCCACGCCGCGCCCGGTGAGGTGCAACGTCCAGTTGGGGAAGAATTCCGCCTGCACACTGCCGCAGGCCGCAAGGTTTGCCGACGAACCCAGGCTGCAAATGCGCCCGTCAATCCGCACCCGCGAGCGGGCCGGCACACCGCCCTCGAGCCAACTTGTAAACGGCGTCCGGCTCTCAAAGCCGCCATAGGCCATGCGCAGATGCATCTGCCAGCCCACCACGCCGCGTTTCAACTCACAGACGAGGTCGGCGGGAATATCGGTGCCGGGATAGCGCGCATCCTTCAGCTCGACGCGGATGAGGTCTTCACTGCGTGAGGTACGGAGTTGGGGATTCCCACTGAAGCGGCGCGTGTCAATCACCCACATGTCGCGACCCTGCACCCGGAACGCCACGCGCTTGCGTCCGGCCACAAACTGGAAGGCGCGCGCGTCGGCCGCCGCCTGCAAGGGCAGAGTCATGGCCGCTGCTCCCGCCAGGCCCAGCATCCGGCGTCGCGAGAGCGTCAAGGCCTCCGAGGAATTCAGGAGCTGTTCGGCGCTCAGTCCGGGCCGAAGAAGACGCGGCAAATTCCGGGCGCGAAGGGCTCGAAGATTCAATCGAATGCGCCGCATGGGGTCACCTCCGTAGAGCGACTACCGCACGGGAAAATGGGTCGTGGGCAATGCCGGGCAGACGTGTCGACATGCAGCATGACTTTCGCCGCACGCGAAGACAGCAGGGAGCACACGCCCATTCTTTACGTCCTCGTCCAGATTTCTTTCGACGACGCTTCTAGCGCTCTCTCGAACGCAATGAGGGGCTTCAACGTATGGTTGGTTCAAAGGAACCGGAGCATCGATGCCCTTCGCCTGGAATCTGTCGATTTACGTTCCATCTTGAGGGGCTCAACGACCAATTTGAATACTATTATGCCTGAACAACGCCAGTGTACAGAAGGGGGCAAGGCATTGTCAACCGTTTTGCGAATGCGTTGTTGAAACTCAGGGTCAATGGAATTACAATGCCCCATTACTTGGAAAAAGTAGTTTCCCAGACTTCTAGCGGAGATATTTCATGGCCCTGATTCAATTCACCAAGAACCATTCTGACCATTCGACGGACAAGGGATATCAGTTCGAGTTTTTTTGCGACCGCTGTGGCAACGGATTCATGACGGCCTTCAAACCCTCCATAACAGGCTATGCCGGGAGCGCGCTGCGTGCCGCCGGCGACTTGTTGGGCGGCGTTTTCGGCCGCGCCGGTTCCAGCGCCTATGAAATTGAGCGCGCCGTGCAGGGCACCGGTCACGATAAGGCGTTTCAGGAAGCCGTGGAGGAGGCCAAGCCCAATTTCCGCCAATGCCCCAAGTGCGCCAAGTGGGCCTGCCTCACCATGTGCTGGAACCAGAAGCGCGGCCTGTGCTACGACTGCGCGCCCAATATCGAAACTGAAATTGCCGCGGCCCAGGCGCAAGCCACCGTACAGCAGGTGCAGGAGAAGGTTCGCCAGCAGGATTTGACCAAGGACCTCGACCTCACTTCTGAAGCCGCTGCCCTTTGCCCCAGTTGCGGCGCGCGCACCCAGGGCGCCAAGTTCTGCCCTGAGTGCGGCAAGCCGCTCCATGCTAAGAATGAGTGCCCGCGCTGCGGAACGAAGTTTGAAGCGGGAACCAAATTCTGTCCCGAGTGCGGCCAGAAGATTGGTTGAGATTTGCCATGCCGGCGTTCGCGGGAAGTTTTCAGTACTTGAATGCGGACGGGTCCGCCCTTCAGACGGGCCCGTGCCGTGTGACATTTGAGGCGGAAACCCTTACCGTCACTCCGTCCTCGGGCCCGCCACTCGCTCTCGACCTCGGAGACATCGACCTGTTCCTCCCCGGCGAGTACGAGCTCAACCTGACCCTTTACACCGGCAAGAGAATTCTCCTGAAACAATTTGGCAAAACCTTCCAGAATCTGTGTCACGACCTGCTGGAAACGTATCGGCAACGCCTCCTGCAATGCCTGCTGCTGGAAGATCTGGAGGAAATCGCGCGCTTCGATGGCGCGGTACGTCTGGAATCACCGGCGCGCACGTTTGCGAGCCCCGCGGAACTCCGGCTCTACAAAAGCAATCTCGCCGTGCTGCCCACTGAGGCCATCGGCCTGCAATGGCGCTTCGCGGATATCGACGCCGTGAGCTTCGACGAAACCACATGGACCGTAACGGCGCAGTCCGGCGCTCAGCGCCTCGCTATCAGCAAGCTCGCCAAGCGCACGGATGAGTTTCGCGAGCGCCTCAGCACGGCCCTGAATGAACTTGCGCAGCAAGGGGCGGAGACCGTCCACGGGATGTTCCCTTTCCTCACCCCCGACCAGTTTCAGCAGGCCGCAGCGTTGATGAAAGAAGGCTGCGCCGCGCCGATCACCAAGTTGCGCGCCATCCATCCCCAGACGGAACAGGCGCTCATCACCAACGTGGTCGATGCCAGGCTGAAGCCTTACTTCGACGCTTTGATGGCGCACGTGCCGGAGGGGAATTACTACACGGGATTCAAGCTGCTGCGCGAAACGGAGGATCAACCTGAGAAAGATGAGGAAACCCCGGCGGGCGAAGCGCAGAGGAATGGTTCCGAAACCACGGTTGCCGGAGCGGGAGATGCCGCAGAAACCGCCGCCGAACCCGCGGGGGAAACTGACGCCGAGGGAGAAGGGCCGCCGATTCTGCATTGGTTTTTCCTGCCGCTGGCGGCAAAACCCGGGGTGAAGCTTCCGGACAACCTCGTGGCTTGGGAAGCCACCTCGCGCTCGGGACGCGCAACGTATTTCTTCCGCCTTGTTCCCCCGGAGCTGGCAGGGCAATTGCAGGATGCGTCCAAGAGGGCGCAGCTAATCGAAACCGCCATTCATCAACTAAACCGCGCCATCGTCCTGCTCAATTTCCGGCGGGAACCTATCTACCTGCCTGACGATTCCCTTCTGCTCCAGCCGCGCTTCCGCCGCTACGCCATCGCCTGCCGCAAACTGCCGGAGTTGGTGCGGCTGCGCGCATCATTCCTGGGCCGCGCCATCCACACCACCCCCGCGGCATGGCAGAAACAATTTGAGTCTTATCTGGCGAAAGGAGCGTAGTGCGGATCCCCTGTGCAGGCTCAGGCGCGTAAAGGCCGGCAGATTGTGGGCCGCGGTCGAAATCGGGTTGCCCCGCGAGTTGTTCCTCACCCGCAAAAGACTTACTCGCAAAAGACTTTGCAAACGCGCAGGATTGTGCGATAAATCATGCGCCTCCCGGTGGATGCTCTTCCCGGTGGCGGCCGCCGGGCGGTTGGTGATGAGAGGTGACCGGGCTGTGGTTTCATTCCATTCCGACTACGCCGGTTAAGAAGGCCTGAAAGATCAGTCGTTGGTAAATGTTTCTTTGCGTCGCCCCGGATACTTACGCCGCCGGCAGTTTTTGCATGGGCAGGTAATGGTCTTGCATTTGTCCTATCACTCCGTCAATCGCTCGCTCCGCCGCCCGATCGGTTGTACAGCCCGCCGTATCGTGCGCGCATTTCTGGCGCTGGGACTCACCTTTCTTCCTAACCCCTCAGGGATTCTGGCGGCGAACCCACCTCTAAAGCGATTTAAGTATTCTCTCCCCCGCATGGGAACAATATTTCGCATCGAGATGTATTCGGCAGACAGCGCGCAGGCGTCAAGAGCAGCGGAGGCAGCCTTCGCTCGCGCCGAGGAACTCGAACAGATCATGAGCGATTACCGCGCCGACAGCGAATTGATGCGTCTCGTGCGCGAGGGCTCCACGGCGCCGTTCCCGGTGAGCATCGACCTCTATTACGTGCTGGCGAAATCCCTCTGGACCTCGGAGCTTTCCCGCGGCCTCTTTGACGTCAGCATCGGGCCCTTGGTTGATTTATGGCGCGGGGTCCACATGACCGGACACTTGCCTGACCCTGTGGAAATAGAGAAAGCAAAAGCTCTGGTGGATTATCGCAATATCGAATTGGATGCGGCGCGCCACACGGTGTTCCTCAAACGCGCCGGCATGAAGTTGGATCTTGGCGCCATCGGCAAGGGCTATGCCGCGGACCAAATGCTGGCCGTCCTGCAATCACAGGGGATCCACCATGCCATGGTGGTGGCGGGAGGAGAGGTTGTGGTGGGCGAACCTCCGCCGGGAAACTCCGGCTGGAAAGTTGACATCGGCACAGCCGACGCGGATGCCGGGAGTCAGCCTTGCACGCTGCTGCTGCACAGCGCCGCGGTTTCCACTTCCGGCGATGAGCATCAGTTCCTGGAATTGAACGGCCATCGTTATTCGCACGTCATCAATCCGCTAACGGGTTGGGCGCTGGAAGGTGAAAGCAGCACCACCGTGCTCGCCGGGAATTCCACCACGGCGGATGCGCTCGCCACGGCGTTTTCCTTAATGCCCGTGGCAGATGGAATGCGGATTGCACAATCCCTGCCGGGCGTGTCGGCTTTATGGGTTCGCCGGGTAGGCGGAGAATGGAAGCGTTACACCTCACGTGGGTTTCCCACCTCATGCCGACAATTGCGAGAAGGGGGCAAATAGCACCGGCGCATGTTTTTTAACTTTTCCAAAGTGGTTAGCCCGCCAATAAGCACCATTCCCCCTCAGTCGCCAAAATCCAAAAAGCTACTTTTTGTCACTTTCGGGATTTGCATCGGCGTCGCGGTCATTTTGTCTGGAAAGGCGGGCGTCGATGCCACATCCTCGGACAAGTTCTGCGACCAGACTTGCCATGCCCACCCCGACGCCACCCAGACCTGGATTCGCTCGCCGCACTACACTACCAAGAGCGGTGTTGTAACCCATTGCATCGATTGCCATCTTCCCGGCGGAGGCGCGGACTATTACGCCGAAAAGGTGCGCTTGGGCAGCCCGGATATTTACGGCAAGCTGTTCAAGGACCTCACCAAAATCAACTGGCAATCCCAGCAGACTTTGACGCAGGCGCGCGCCTTTACTTACGACAGTGCTTGCATTCGCTGCCATGCCAACCTCTTCAGCGTCGGGCTTTCCAAAAAGGGGGTGGATGGCCACCTGCACTACCAGCGTTCCAAGGACAAGTTGCGGTGCATCAACTGTCACCTGCACACGGGACACTTTCGCGGCAAGGGAGCTGAGGAAGTTGTGGATGAGGCCGCAGCTCAGGAACAGGAACTGGAAAAGGCGTTCCCTGTAAGCCCTCAAGGATTCAAGAGTTACACCGAAGTGATCCCCGGGTCGACGGTGAAGATCCGCATGGTGGCCATTCCCGGCGGCGCCTTCCAAATGGGCAGTCCTGAGTCGGAACCCTACCGGCGCCACGACGAAGGCCCGGTGCACCGAGTGAAGATCAGCCCATTTTGGATGGAAAGGGCGGAAGTAACATGGCGAGAGTACGAGGTTTACCTGCTTCAGCGCGGGAACACCGGGCGCAATCGAGACGCACCGGCATCGGGCAAAGCCGACGCTGTGAGTGGGCCCACTCCGCCTTACGGTTCTCCTGACCAGGGTTGGGGCAGAGGGTCGCGGCCTGCCATTACCATGACGTATTACGCTGCCACCAAGTATTGCGAATGGCTTTCCCAGATTACCGGTAAAAAGTATCGGCTCCCCACCGAGGCGGAGTGGGAATACGCGGCCCGCGCGGGCGCCACTTCTCCCTATTTCTTCCCCGGCGACCCCTCTTCCTTTACCCACGAGCGATGGCTGAACCGCCTGTTGGGGGTGAAGACCGCACCGCTTATCGATTACGTTTGGTATCAGGGTGACAGCTCGGATCAGACTCACCCCACGGGTATGACCAAGCCCAACGCCTGGGGGATGGTGGATATGTTGGGCAACGTGCGGGAGTTCTGCCGGGATTGGTACGACCCCGAGGCTTATGCGCACCTGGAGGACGGGGTGACCGATCCGCGCGGCCCGGACTCCGGCACAGAGCACGTGGTGCGTGGCGGTTCGTATCGCTCCGACGCCGCCGACCTCCGTTGCGCGGCGCGCGACCATACGCGCGAGGACGACTGGCTGCTGACCGATCCCCAATCGCCCAAGAGCATTTGGTGGTATTCGGATTGTACCGATGTGGGTTTCCGAATTGTGCGCGAATGGGACGAGGGTGCCCAGGTCACGGGAAGTCCCCGCGCGGAAGGCGCCGGGGAACGTTGATGGGCGCCCGGGCGTCAATGCCAGCGCCGCAGGGAAGCGCCTCGGCCAGAATCGTACGAGCAATCGTTCTCATTTCAAAGGAGATGCGGCATGACGGGTGAAAAGATCGAAGAGGAAAAGGGGAATTTTAGCCGCCGAACATTTATCGGCACAGTCGTGGGCGTGGGCGCCGGAGCGGTGCTGGCCAGTTGCCGAAAGCCTTCCATGACCCGGGCTCCGGATGGCCCGGTCCTGAAAGCGGGTCTGATCGGTTGCGGCGAGCGCGGCACGGGCGCCGCCGAGCAGTTCCTCAAGGCGGGACCCCACCTCGAGATCGTGGCGCTGGGGGATGTCCTGAGTGACCGCCTGAAAAAATGCCGGGAGATTCTTGTGCGGAAGTGGAAGCAGCCGATTACTGACGGCCATTGCTTCATCGGCTTTGATGCTTACCAGAAGGTCCTGGAGACCGACGTGGACGTGGTGCTGTTGGCCACGCCTCCTCATTTCCGGCCCCTGCACTTCGATGCCGCGGTGGACGCCAAGAAACATTGCTTTATTGAGAAGCCCGCCGGCGTCGACGCCCCGGGGGTGCGCACCGTCCTGGCGGCCGGCCAGAAAGCCGCCGCCTACAATCTAGTCGTGGTGACGGGAACGCAGCGCCGCCATGACCACGCCTATAAGGAAACCTATGAACGGGTCTCGCAGGGGGCTATCGGCGAGATCGTCGGCGCTTGCGCCCGCTACAACGGCGGCCAACAGTGGTACATGCCGAGGCAGAAAAAGTGGTCGGATATGGAAGCCATGATTCGCGATTGGGCGAACTGGCGTTGGCTTTCCGGCGACCACATCGTGGAGCAGCACGTCCATAATCTTGACGCCATCCTCTGGTTCACGGGAATGAACCCCGCCAAGGTTGTCGGTTCCGGGGGGCGCGTGCAGCGCGTGACCGGCGACCAGTACGATTTCTTCAACTTGCAATATACCTATCCCCACGGGGAAATTCTGGCCAGCATGTGCCGGCAGATGGACGGTTGCGACGATGACATCTCCGAGTACGTGGTGGGGACCAAGGGCTACACGAATTGCAATAATACGATTTATGACCTTAAGGGCAAGGTGGTGTGGAAGTATCAGGAGGCGGGATTGGAGCCCGGCAAGGTGAGGTTCACCTCCTACGACCTGGAACATGTGGATTTTGTCACCGCCATCCGCACCAACCAGCCCCTTAACGAAGCGGAGCACCTGGCCCACGCCACGCTGGCCGCGATCATGGGAAGGACCGCCGCCTATACGGGCAAGGAGGTCAAGTGGGACGAGATGATGGATTCGAATGAGCGCCTCGGGCCCACCGAATACGCCATGGGTCCGGTGCCCATCAAGGTGGAAATTCCGGTGCCCGGCAACGCGGCGAACCTTGCCAAGAACGTGCGGGCTTGGTCCCGATGATGTTCCGTGCGGCCATGTCGAGCAGAGTGCTTGTGCCCACTCCCACTTCGGCCATCCCTCGGGAGGCTTGGCGGTGGTCGACTTAGAACAATTCTGCTTGGGACAGGGCATCAGTAGCGGCCTGCCCCACCCAGTTTGGCGACGTGCGGTTGCCGCTGGGGTGCCGCGCAGGAGAGAAGCCCACGCTCACGAATCCAGTGACTGTGGCTACCCCCCTCGCCTTCAACTGGACTTCTTATTCCGAGGCGTATATAATCAACGTATACGATGAACCCGTTGACGGAATGCGTTGGCTTTGATTGGGATGCGGGCAACTCCGCTAAAAACTGGACAACGCACCGCGTTTCGGACTCAGAGTGCGAGGAGGTTTTCTTTAACCGCCCCTTCGTCGTTCGCCCGGACCTTGAGCACTCCCGGGGAGAATCGAGGTTTTATGCGCTGGTGCAGACGGATCGAAGCCGTGAGCTGTTTGTGGTCTTCACGATTCGGGGCAAACTCATCCGCGTGATTTCCGCGCGCGATATGACGCGCAAGGAACGGAGAATCTACCAAACCCATGAGAAAACTGAAGAAAAAGGTTATTCCGAAGTTTAACTCCGAGGCGCGCGAAAGGGCTTTTTGGGCCAGCCACGATGCCAGCGACTATCTGGATTGGACAAAGGCGCAGCGCCCTCTTCTGCCGAATCTGAAGCCCTCGACCCGGACGATTTCGCTGCGCTTGCCCGAACCCCTCATCGCCCGGCTCAAGGTCCTGGCCAATAAGCGCGATGTTCCCTATCAATCGCTGCTCAAGGTCTTGCTGGCCGAGCGCCTGAAACAAGAAGAATCGACCCAAGCACCGAGCTGATGACGGTGAGCTGTCAGCGTTCAGCGATCAGCCACCGGCTCAGACCCTTCTTTTGCTGATCGCTGATAGCTGAGTGCTGAAAGCTTCTTCTGCCGCCGTGCGCTTGCCGCTGGGGTATCGGACATGGGGAAAGCCCCCGGTCAGCATTGCATTGACCGTGGCTGCCCCGCTGACGTTACAGATCGTCTTTGGAATGTCGCGGACCTTGTGGCACTATGGGAGAGAGAAGAGCAGAAACAAACCAAGGCGGCATAACACCAAAGGCCAGGAGGCAGGATTATGACGAGATTTAGTCCGCTCATAGCTACGGGAGGCAGGGGATTTGCTTTCCATGACGCCGAGTGGTCAATCATCGGACTCAGGATGAATACTAAGCGAGTAGCATCTATAGCTTTGAAGGCGCTCTATGGCCAGCGTGCGGCTGCCGCGGCTATCCATGAGGCGCAGCGAGTTTCGGGTAAAAAGCGCTAAGAGGTGTGTCAGGCTGGCGCGGGGCGAGCGCGGCCCGGCGATTCACGTCTCTGACCCTTCCTGTTCCCATTTCTGTTATGCCAAAAACGCAGAGTCTCACTCTGCGTCAGCCTGCCAAATCAGGTATGCGGCTTCGGCAATGCCTGATATTCTCATCTCCATGGCCGAATTACTTCTAACTCGCCAGGCGAATGCTCTGCGCGGAAGGAGGCTGGAGTATTTCACCATCATCTGGAACAGCCTCGAAGGATTTGTCGCGGTTGTTGCCGGAGTCATGGCTGGCAGCGTATGCCTTGTGGGTTTCGGTACGCAAAGTTTCATTGAAGTCGTATCGGGCGCGGCGCTGCTATGGCGGATGTCCATGGACGCGGAGGAACACCGCCGGGAACGCATCGAGCAGATGACGCTTAGAATCGTAGGCATCTGTTTCCTCGCGCTGGCGGCTTATGTGGGTTTTGAAGCCGTGAGCGATTTATTGGAGAAAAAGGCTCCCCAACGGAGCCTTCCCGGAATCATCATAGCGTGCGTCTCGCTCGTGGTCATGCCCTTGCTTTCTCGTGCAAAACGGCGCGTGGCGATGCACCTGAAAAGCGCCGCAATGCATGCCGACGCCAAACAGACAGAGTTCTGCGTGTATTTGTCAGCCATCCTGCTCGGCGGATTGCTTCTAAATGCCCTCGCTAACCTATGGTGGGCGGACCCCATTTCAGGCCTCATCATGGTTCCGATCATTGCCAAAGAGGGGGTGGAGGGGCTGCGGGGCAACCCCTGTTGCGACGGAATTTGAAATTGACCTAGCCGGCTGGAGCAGGGCGAGCACAGCCCTGCGATTCACGTCTCTGACCCTTTCCTCTGCCACTCTTGTCATGCCAAAAACGGTCGCGGTAGGGACAGCAGTTACCCGCTGCCCCCCGCACAGACCCGTGCTGGCACTGCTAGCGCACACGGTTCTTACCTCGGATAGAGTGATATTTGGCGTCGAAACGCAGGTTGGGGTAGGGTT
>Ga0326728_10006505_pt1 | contig 31355 bp, 28 predicted proteins | sample MB3enrmetagenome_FD_207602 | JGI IMG/M metagenome (GOLD analysis project Ga0326728, IMG submission 207602) | Lab enriched peat soil microbial communities from McLean, Ithaca, NY, United States - MB31MN | ecosystem: Environmental > Terrestrial > Soil > Wetlands > Peat | place: USA: New York...
CCTCAAGGAATTATCGCCTCCGATGGTTTTTTCTCAACCAGAGCGGCATTGACCAGCTTCCCCATGTCGAAAAACACGAGCACCGGCCCCCGGCCGTTCTGGCACTGAACTTTGTCACTAGCCGTGGGCGGTGAATTTATTTGGCGTTTTTAGTCGTTGACGGGGGGCGGGATTGCGGTATAATACAAGCGCAAAATTTGTATTGCTGAACCCGTTTCAGCGCGCAAGTCGGAGAGCCAGGTTCTGCCGACTTTTTTATTCCCCGAAACGGGGAAAACGACGAATATGAACGCGGATTTTTTAGCTCTGTTGGAATTCTGGGAAAGGGAAAAGGGCATCGGCCGCGACGTGCTGGTCAAGGCCGTCGAGGAAGCCCTGCTGTCGGCCGCCAAAAAGGCCGTCGGCCCCGCCCGCGAGTTGCGCTGCGTCATTGACACCAAGACGGGCGATATCCGGGCCTTCGCAAAGCTGGTGGTCTCGGAGAAAGTCCTTTCCAAGCACGACCAGATCACCGTTTTTGACGCCCGCCGCATCAAGGCCGACGCCCAATTGGGCGAGGAACTGGAAGTGGAAGTGACTCCGGCGGGCTTTGGCCGCATCGCCTGCCAATACGCCAAGCAGGCCTTCACCCAAAACCTGCGCCGCGCGGAGAAACAACTCATTTTCACCGAGTTCAAAGACCGGATAGGCGACATCATGAGCGGGGTGGTGCGGCGCTTCGAGCGTTCCGACGTCACCATTGACCTGGGCAAATACGAGGCCCTGCTCCCCAACCGCGAGCGCGTCCCCACCGAGGAATACCAGATCGGCGAGCGCATCCGCTGCTTCGTCAAGGCGGTGGAAAGCGGCACGCACGGGCCGGAGATCATCCTCTCGCGCGCCGACCCGCAGTTTGTCATCAAGTTGTTCCAGTTGGAAGTGTCCGAAATCAACGACGGCACCATCGAAATCAAAGGCATTGCCCGCGAGCCGGGTTTCCGCACCAAGCTGGCCGTCCACACCCGCGACTCCAAGGTGGATCCCGTCGGCGCCTGCGTCGGCCTGCGCGGCCAGCGCGTCAAGAATATCGTGCGCGAACTCAACAACGAAAAGGTGGACATCATCAAGTGGGACCCCAACATCAAGGTTTATATCGCCAACGCGCTGGCGCCCGCCCAACTGAAGTCCTTCACGGTGGACGAACCGCATCACCGGGTCAAAATCATGGTCGCCGAGGACCAGCTTTCGCTGGCCATCGGCAAACGCGGCCAAAACGCCCGCCTGACCTCCAAGCTGACGGGCTGGCAGATTGATATTGAACCGGAAGTGGTTATCGCGGTGGGCTTCGAGGAAAAGGTCGCCCACGCGGTGGAAATCCTGGCCGCCATTCCCGGCCTGACGCCCGAAGTGGCCAGCCTGCTGGTTCACGCCGGCTTCTCGACCCTGGAGGCGCTGCTTCAGGCGGAGTTGGCGGATTTGGAGCAGATTGAACTGATCAAGGACCATGCCCCGGCCATCATGGAGGCGCTCCGGGCCGAGGCGGCCCGGCGCGCCGTCGTCGCCGCCGGTGAAAAGAGGGAAGGAGCTTGAGAGACTGAAGAGGGAGCTTATTATGTTGGCATGTTAGCGTCATGAGAGCTTTGTGGGCCAGTTGGCAGGTGGAAAATTATGCCCGTTCGAATTTACGACTTAGCAAAGAAACTTGGCATCCAAAGCCAGAAGGTCCTGGCCAAGGCCAAGGAGTTGGGTATTTCTGCAGCCAAGGTCCCGTCCAGTTCCATTGACAAAATCACGGCTGAATTTCTCGAAAAGACGCTCGCCGAGTTATATCCCCCTCCTCCGCCTCCGCCTCCTACGCCAGCGCCACCCCCTGCTCCACTCCCCCAGGGAGCCGTGCCCCCGGCGCCCGCAGCCGTCTTAGCCGAACCGCCCAAAGAGGCGGAAGCCGCCCCGCCGCCGGTCGAAATCATCACGGCGCCGCCCTCTCCGGCGCCGGTCCCCGCCGTAACGGCGCAACCCACGCCCGCTCTGGAGATCGCGGCGTCAGCGGCCCCCGCGGCCCCGCCCGCGCCGCCGCCGCCCGTCGCGCAAGCAGTCCCGGTGGAAGCTCCAATACCGGCCACGCCTCCTCCTCCGCCCCCGCCTCCTCCTCCGCCGCCGGTGCCCAAGATCGGGGAGAAGGTCGGTTTCGTACAATTACCTGTAAAGCCGGCCTTTCGCCCGGGGGAGCGAGGCTCCGGCCGCGGTGCGCCGGCCGCCGGAAAAACGGATTCAGCCCGGCGCGGCGATGCTCGCAGAGCGCCCGGCGCTCCGTCCTCGCCCGGCGCGGCGGTGTTGCCGGGACACAAGACCGCCCCCAAGCCGGCTTCCAAATCGCCCCTGCCCGCGGGCGCGCCCGGCAAGGCGGCGGAGAAGTTCCTTCTGCCCGCCACGGGCCAGTTGATTACGCTCAAGCCGCCCATTATTGTCCGCGACCTGGCCGAGCAGTTGAAGCGCAAACCCTTCCAGATTATCGCCGACCTGATGGAGGTGGGGGTTTTCGCCAACGTCAACCAGTCCATTGACGAGGAGGTGGCCCAGCGGATTTGCGCCAAGTACAATTTCCGATTCGAGGTCGAGAAACGCGAGCGGGGCGCCGGCGCTCACACGCCCGTGCGCAAAGTCGAGCTGGATGTCGAGGACAAGCCGGAGGACATGAAGCTGCGCCCGCCGGTGGTCACGATCATGGGGCACGTGGACCACGGCAAGACCACGTTGCTGGACGTTATCCGCAAATCCAACGTCGCGGCCGGGGAAGCCGGCGGGATCACCCAGCACATAGGCGCCTACACGATTTCCTTCCCGCACCCGGAACGCAAAAACCAGTTGCAACAGATCACCTTCCTGGACACCCCCGGCCATGCCGCCTTCAGCGCCATGCGCGCCCGCGGCGCAACGGTCACCGACATAGTCGTGCTGGTCGTGGCGGCCAATGACGGAGTGATGCCGCAGACCCTGGAGGCCCTGAGCCACGCGCAGGCGGCCAAGGTGCCCATCCTGGTGGCGGTCAACAAGTGCGATCATCCCAATGCCAATCCCTTGAAGGTCCGCCAGCAACTCCAGGAACGGGGCCTGGTACCTGACACTTGGGGCGGCGATACGATCTTCGTGGATGTCTCGGCCCTCACCAAGCAGGGCGTGGATAAATTGCTGGAGATGATCCTGCTTCAGGCCGACTTGCTGGAACTCAAGGCCAATCCCAACCGCCGCGCCAAAGGCAACATCATTGAATCGGGCCTGGAACCCGGCGGCCCGACGGCCACCGTCTTGGTTCGCAAAGGCACTTTGCGCGTGGGTGAGGTGGTTATCTGCGGGGCTTATTGGGGCAAAGTCCGCGCCTTGATCAGCGAAGAGGGCACCCGCCAGAAGGAAGCCGCACCGTCGGTCGCCGTGAAAATTCTCGGCCTCAATGGCGTCCCCGAAGCCGGTTTGGAATTCAGCGTGCTGGAGGACGAGAAGGCCGCGCGCGACCTGGCCGAACAGCGGGCCGAGACCGCGCGCACAATCTCCACCGAGGCGCGAGCCAAAGTCACCCTGGAAACCCTTTTCGCCACGCTGGACGCCTCGCAGGCCAAGGTGCTCAAGGTCGTGGTCAAAGCCGACACCCAAGGCTCTGTCGAGGCCATTGTCGAGGCGCTCAAGAAAATTGAGGCGACCGATGTCTCTCTGGAGGTCATTCACAGCGCCGTGGGCACCATTACGGAGTCCGACGTGCTGCTGGCCTCGGCCTCTTCGGCCATCATCCTGGGATTCCACACGCGCATAGACGTGGACGTGGCCGACCTGGCCAAGCGGGAAGGAGTGCAAATCAAGCTCTACTCCATCATTTACGAATTGATTGACCAGGTCAAAGAGGCCATGGCCGGTTTGCTGGAGCCGATCATCAAGGAGGTCGTCATCGGCTCGGCCGAAGTGCGCAAGATCTTCGGCTTGTCCAAAGGCGGCAACGTCGCCGGCTGCATGGTCGCCAGCGGGCGCATCGTGCGGGGCAAGGCCCGCATCTTGCGCCGCAAGGGCCTCATTTACCAAGGGGCCATCCAGACCTTGCGCCGCTTCCAGGATGAAGTCAACGAAGTGCGGGCGGGCCTGGAGTGCGGCATTCGCATTGAAGGCTTTAACGAGATGCAGCCGGGTGACCTCATCGAGTGTTTCACCACCGAAAAGGTGATCCCCAAACTGTCCTGACACGGAGGTGTTGTTATGTCGCTCAGATTGGAACGAGTGCGGGAATTGTTGAAGCGGCAGATCGGCGAGGTCATCCGCCGCCATCTGCCGGTGGATGAAGTCGGTTTGATCAACGTCAATGATGTCGGCGTCGCCTCCAATCTTCACACCGCCACCGTCTATATCGGCGTCCTGGGCGGGGAGGCGCAAAAAAAACGGGCCATGGAAGCGCTGGAGCACAACCGCAAGCGCATTCAGGCCCTTCTGGGCCAGGCCGTCATCCTTAAATACATCCCCCATCTCCGCTTCGTCCTGGACGAATCGGTCGAACGGGGCAATCGCGTCCTTCGCATCCTGGAGGAATTGGAGAAGTCCCAGCCTTCCTCATGAAACCCCATCCCAAGATTTTGGACCGCATCCTGGAGATCATCGCCCAATCCCAGTCCATCTGCGTCGCCGGCCACGTCCGCCCCGACGGCGATTGCATCGGCTCGCAACTGGGGTTGACCCTGGCCTTGCGCAAACAGGGCAAGGAGGTCGCCTGCTGGAATGAGGACACCATGCCGCAAAAATACGCCTTCCTGGACCCGGACCACTTGTGGCAGAAGCCCGCCGCCGGGCAGGAGTTCGATCTTTTGATCTGCGCCGATTGCGCCTCCTTCGAGCGCCTGGGCGCCGTCGCCCCGGCCGTCGCCAGCCGCAAACGCCTCATCAATATTGACCATCACCGAAGCAACACCCGCTACGGCGAGGTGAATTGGATTTCGGCCCGCGAGGCCTCGACGGGCGAGTTGGTTTTCCGCCTGCTCCAGGCCGCCGCCTGGCCGATCTCCCCGGCCATCGCCGATTGCCTCTTTACGGCCGTCTCGACCGACACAGGCTCCTTCCAATACCCCACGACTCAGCCGGTGACCTATCACACTGCCGGGGAGTTGGTGAAATTGGGGGCGCACGTCGAAACGATCTGCCACGAGGTCTATCAATCCTTCTCCCTCTCGCGGGTGCGTCTGTTGCAGCACGTCTATAACCATTTCCGCCTGGCGCATAACAACCAGATCGCCTGGCTCTGGCTGCGGAAAAGGGATTTTGCCCGCACCGGCGCCGACCGCAGCGATACCGAGGGGCTCATTGACCACATCCGGGCCATCGAACCGGTGGTGGTGGCCGTCGTATTCGAGGAGATCGAACCCGATCTGACCCGCATCAGCCTCCGTTCCAAATCTCCCGCCGTTGATGTCAATCAAATTGCCTCCCAGTTCGGCGGGGGCGGCCACGTCGCCGCCGCCGGCGCCCGCATCCCGGGCAAGCCCCTTTCGGTCCAGCGCCGCGTCATTGCCGCCGTGCGCAAAGCCCTTGACGCCGCCCATTAAGATGCACGCCTTTGATCCATTGGACGGCGCACTTCTTATTGACAAACCCGCCGGCCCGACCTCCCACGACGTGGTGGACGCCATCCGCCGCGCCTTCCGGATCGAGAAAGCCGGCCATTGCGGCACCCTGGACCCCAACGCCACCGGCCTGCTCATTATTGTTTTGGGCAAGGGCACCAAACTTTCCGAAAAACTCATGGCTGACGACAAGGTCTATGAAGGCTCGATCAAATTCGGCGAGACCACCGACAGTTTCGACGCCGACGGGGAATTGACGGCCTCGTTGCCCGTGCCGCCCATGACGGTGGAGGAGTTGAATGAGAGCGCCGCCACCTTCCAGGGCGACATCATGCAGACTCCGCCCATGGTCTCGGCCGTCAAAGTCAAAGGCGTTCCACTTTACAAAATGGCCCGAAAAGGAATCGAGGTCGAACGCAAGCCGCGCTTGATCCATGTCTATAACTTCCGCTTTTCAACCTACGCCGAACCCATCGGCCTCTTTCGCATCGCCTGCACCAAGGGAACCTACGTGCGCGCCCTGGCCCACGAACTGGGCCAAAAGCTCGGCTGCGGCGCGCACCTGGCCACCCTGCGCCGCACCGCCTCCGGCAATTTCGATGTCAAAGACGCCATCCCGTTCGAGGACGTCCTCAAACTGACCTCGGGCGATTTGCAAAAGCGGGTCATCCCGTTCTTGAAGCTGGCCCAACTGAGCCTGCCCGCCTGATGAAGGTCATTGCCGACGCCGCCGCTTTGCAACCCGGCCCGCGCCCCGTCTGCGCGGCCATCGGCGTCTTTGACGGCGTCCACCTCGGCCACCAACGGGTGCTCCGCCAGACCCTTTCCGAGGCCGCGCGGCTTGGGGGCCTTTCGGTCGTCGTCACCTTCGACCGCCATCCCAATGCCGTCGTCGCGCCCGCCAGCGTGCCGCCGCTGATCTATCCGCCGGCCCGCAGCCTGGAAGTCATCGCCTCGCTCGGAGTGGAGGCCGCGTACGTTATTCGTTTTGACAAAGAGTTCAGCCGGATTCCCGGCGCGCAATTTGTCCGCGGCCTGGCGCTCGGCTTTCAGCAGATCAAAAGCATTTGCGTGGGGGATGGCTTTATGTTTGGCGCTGGCCGCACCGGCGACGTCGCCTTGCTGCAAAAGCTGGGCGGCGAATTGGGTTTCACCCTGCACGCCCTGCGCGACGTGGAACTGGACGGCCAATCGGTCAGCAGCACGCGCATCCGCGATGCCGTCCGCGCCGGCGATTTTGCCCTCGCCGGCCGGATGTTGGGCCGTCCCTACGCGCTCTGCGGGGTGGTGATCAAAGGCGCTCAATTGGGCCGAAAACTGGGCTTTCCCACCGCCAATCTGGATGTCTCAGGCCTGGTCATCCCGCCCTCCGGTGTCTATGCCGCCGACGTGCAAATGGGCGGCGCGCACTATCGGGCCGCCGTCAACATCGGCCACCGCCCCACCGTCCGCTCCGCCGACCCGCAACTGCACGTCGAAGCCCACCTGCTGGATTTCGATGGCGACATCTACCGTCAGGCAATGGAACTGGCTTTCCTGAAAAAGCTGCGGGAAGAGCGAAAATTCCCCACCCCCGCCCTCCTTTGCGCGCAAATCGCCGACGATCTCAGGCAAGCGCGGATCCTTCCCATACCGTAGCGGTCCGAAAACTTCGCGTTGACATGCGATTGAATTTGGCCTTGCAGAGGGCGACGGCGGGTAGTAATTTCCTACCATGACTATCGTGCGTATGTCGGAGAAAGGGCAGATTGTGGTCCCGAAGAACATCCGGGACGGGCACGGCTTTGGCAACGGCAGCGCCTTTGCCGTGTTGGAAACCAAAAGTGGCGCCATCATGTTCCGGCCGGTCAAGACCGGGCCAAAACTGGATTTGGTTGATCATCTTCTGCGACTCAAAGGCCTGCACATTGCGGAACGCCAACACTTTTGCCCGCCTCGCACGTGACTTATCTTCTCGACACCGCTGTCGTCGCGGAAACCTCGAAGCCAATCCCGGACTCCAAATGCGTCGCCTGGCTTAAGGCTCACCGGGGACAATGCGTGCTGTCCGCGATCACGCTGGCTGAAATTCGGTACGGGATAGAGCGGCTGCCCGACGGGAAGCGCAAAGCCGCCGCGGAGGCCGCATTTCAGTTTTTGATGGATGATTACGCCGGTCAGTTTTTGGACTTTGACGGTCCGTCCGCCGCAGAATGGGGCCGATACGCGGCGGAATTGGAAGCAGCGCATGGTTCGGGTTGGTGGAAACATTTTGATCTGCGAGACACAGAAATCAGCGCCATCGCGCGCGAGTATGGACTGACCGTCGCGACCAGGAATGCGAAGCACTTTCCATTTTGCGCGACCGAAAACCCGTTCGGCTGAAGTGGTTTTTCTGAACAAAGTTTGAAATTGGACTGTCTTTTGGGCATACATAAAGTTTTGACTATGAATACCGGCATCAGCGCAATTAACGAACAGGTGCAGCGGTCCAGCGCGTTTGTGCGCCCGCTCTTCAGCGAAATCGGCAAGGTGATCATCGGCCAGAATTATCTGGTCGAACGGCTGGTCATCGGCCTGCTGGCCAACGGACACGTTCTGCTGGAGGGCGTCCCCGGCCTGGCCAAGACCCTCTCGGTCAAGGCCCTCTCCTCGGCCATCAGCGTCAAGTTCGCCCGCCTCCAGTTCACCCCGGACTTGCTCCCGGCCGATTTGATCGGCACGCAAATCTACAATCCGCAAACCGGCGCCTTCACAACCCGGCGCGGCCCCATCTTCGCCAACTTGATCCTGGCCGACGAAATCAACCGTGCGCCGGCCAAGGTGCAAAGCGCGCTCCTGGAGGCGATGCAGGAGAAGCAAGTGACCATCGGCGACCAGACCTTCAAGTTGGAGGAGCCGTTCCTGGTGCTGGCGACGCAGAATCCCATCGAGCAGGAGGGCACCTACCCGCTGCCCGAAGCGCAGGTGGACCGCTTCATGTTGAAACTGAAGATCGTTTATCCCTCGCGCGAGGAGGAACGGCAGATTCTGGACTTGATGGCCCGCACTACCGTCACCGCCGCCGCCAGCCCCGTCGTCAGTCCCGCCCAAATCCTGGAGGCCCGCCAGGTGCTCAATGACATTTATATTGATGACAAGGTCAAGGATTACATCGTGGACCTGGTCTGCTGCACGCGCGATCCGGCCGCCTACAAAATTGACGGATTGCAGGGCCTCATTCAACTGGGCGCCTCCCCCCGTGCCACCATCGCGCTGACTCTCTCCGCCAAGGCCTACGCCTTCCTGCGTGGTCGCGGCTACGTGACGCCCCAGGACGTCAAGAGCATCGGCATGGACGTGTTGCGCCACCGGGTGACGGTGACCTACGAGGCGGAGGCGGAGGAAAAGAGCAGCGAAACGATCATCACCAAAATCTTCAACGAACTGCCCGTGCCGTGAGTTATGCCGACGCTTTTCATTCAAGGACCGAACAAGTCCGCGCCAAAAGCGCGCGCGTCACGGCGAACACACTGCGCGTCCGGCTCGATGATGGCCGGGAAATTCAAGCCTCGCTTCGGGGTCGAAGATTACTTGGCGGCGCATTTCCGATTCTTGAGCCTCTCCGGTAGTTCCGCACGAACCTGCTCCCACGGAATACCGCCTTCGGGGTTGCGGCTCAACCGCTCGGCGCGACGTTCCGCCTCTTCGATTTGCTCTGGGGACAAGCCGTCGGCCCGGACGATTTCCCAAACGTCTTGCGCAAATTTGATCCGTTCTTCTTGCGGAAGGGCTTTCGCCGCTTCGAGGATTTCCGCCGCACTCATGTTGCAGAATTACTCCCCTTTTGCAGGCGGGCAAGCGGCAAAGTTAATGCACCCCTCACCATGATCCCGCGCGAAATCCTCAGGAAAATCCGGCAGATCGAGCTGCGCACCACGCGCCTGGTGTCCGAGACGATGGGCGGCCAGTACCATAGCGTCTTCAAGGGGCAGGGCATGAATTTCGAGGAGGTGCGCGAGTACCAGCCGGGCGACGAGGTGCGGGCCATTGACTGGAACGTGACGGCGCGGATGAATCATCCGTTTGTCAAGAAATTTGTCGAGGAACGGGAGTTGACCCTCATGCTGGTGGTGGACCTGAGCGGCTCGGGACTCTTCGGATCGCGCGAGCAGTCCAAGCGGGAGCTGGCGGCCGAGATCGCCTCCGTGCTGGCCTTCTCGGCCATCCGCAACAATGACAAAGTGGGGCTGATTCTCTTCACCGAGGTGGTCGAGAAATACATCCCGCCCAAGAAAGGGCGGCGACACGTCTTGCGCGTCATCCGCGAAATCCTTTGTTTCCAACCCACCCGGCGCGGCACCAACTTCAAAGAGGCCCTCGACGTGCTCGACCGCCTGGCGCGGCGTCACGCCATTGTCGTCATCATTTCCGATTTCCTCTTCGAGCCGCGCGCGACCGGGGAGGGCGACGCGCACCGCCCCGGCGGCTACCTGCTTTCGCCGACGCTGGGGCCGCGCACCTTGCCGGCGTTGCGCCAGGCCAACCGCCGCCACGATGTCATTGCCATCCACGTGGCGGATCGCTTCGAGTTGGAACTGCCGGCGCTGGGGCGGCTGATGTTAACCGACGCCGAAACGGGTGAGATTATCGAAATCAACACCTACGACAGGCGCAAACGGCGGGCTTTCGCGGATCGCCGGAGCAAGCACCAGGCCGACTTGACGCGCACGTTGCGCTCGGCCCACATTGACGCCATTGAGGTCCGCACGGGCGAGCCGTACGCCGCCGCCCTGGGCGAATTTTTTGAAACGCGCGAGAAGCGCCGCCGCCACGGATGAACACCAACTCGGCCCTCATCGTACCCGCCCACCCGCCGGCCGCCACCAACGCGGCCCCGCTGGTATTCCACGACAACCTCAAGCCGCTGATCGCCATTCCCAACGGCTGGCTTTGGTTTATCTGGATTGTGAGCATCCTTGTTTTGTGCGCCGCCGCCTGGCTGGCTTGGCGCCACTGGCGCAAAAAGGCGGCCGCCGCGCCGCCCGCGCCGCCGGTTCCCCCGCACGTGCGGGCCCGCCGCGCGCTGGAAGCCGCGCTGGCTCTGATTAGCGAGCCCAAGCCCTTTTCCATCGCCGTCTCCGGCGCCATCCGCGCCTACTTGGAGGAGCGGTTTGACTTCCACGCGCCGGACCGGACGACGGAGGAGTTTTTGTACGAATTGCAAGGAAGCAATTTGTTGACGGTCGAGCAGAAGTTGAGCCTGGCCGATTTCCTGGCCGTGTGCGACCTCATCAAGTTCGCCAAATATGAGCCGACCGAGACGGAGTTGCGCGGGTTGCACGGCGCCGCGTTGCGCCTGGTCAACGAAACGGAGCCGCGCTGGGTGCCCGCCGGAATTGAATCCTCCCTCGCCGCCGCGCCGGCCACTGCCGCCAAATGACCTTTGCCCATCCATACGCTCTGTTGCTCCTGGCGCTGCTGCCCTTGCTGGCCTGGCTGAAAGGCAGGATTGGGCAGAACGCAGCCTTTGTTTATTCGTCGGTGGACTTGGTGCGGCCGGTCTCCGGCCTGGGCCGCTCCCGCGCCGGGGCGATCCTGGCCAATTTGCGCTGGCTGGCCCTGGCGCTGTTTATCCTCGCCCTGGCCCAACCACGCCTGGTGCGGGGCGAGTCGCACATCAAGGCCAGCGGCATTGACATTGTCGTCGCTCTGGACCTCTCCGGCAGCATGCGCTCGGAGGACTTCGGCCCCGGCCAGAGCCGCATCAAGCTGGCCAAGGAAGTCCTGACCAAATTCATTGATAACCGGCCCAGCGACCGCATCGGCTTGGTCGCCTTTGCCAAGGAAGCCTACATCGCCTCACCCCCTACACTGGACCACGATTTTTTGCAGCACCAATTGCAGCGGCTGGAAATCGGGGTCATTGATGAGAGTGCCACCGCCATCGGCTCGGCCCTGATGGCGGCGCTCAACCGGCTCAAAGACCTCAAGGACAAAAGCAAAATCCTCATTCTGATGACCGACGGGGAGAACAATTCGGGCAAGATTCCCCCCTTGACCGCCGCCGAGGCCGCGCAGGCCCTGGCCGTCAAGGTTTATACCATCGGTATTGGCCGGCAAGGGACGGCGCCCTATCCGGTTGGCAGGGACATATCCGGCCAGATCGTGTACCGGAACATGGCTGTGGACATTGACGAAGAGACGCTAACCAAAATCGCGCAGCGGACCAACGCCAAGTATTACCGGGCGGACACCGCCGACACGTTGCGCCGGATTTACGCCGACATTGACCGGCTGGAAAGGTCGGAGGTTGAAGTCAACAAGTACCAGCATTATGATGAATTATTCGGCCAGGCCGCCATCGCCGGGCTGGGCATTTTCCTGCTGGAAATGATCCTGGCCCAGACCGTTTGGAGAAGACTGCCATGAGATGCGAACACCCACAAGTTCTCTGGCTGGCCGCGGCCGCCGTGCCGGCGCTGGCCGGCTTTCTTTTCTGGTCGTGGCGTGTCAAACATAAGTTAGTCCTGCAGTTCGTCCATGCCCGCCTGCTGCCCAGCTTGACGGTTGGCGTCTCGGCCGGGCGCGAAAAGATCCGCATGGGGCTGATGCTCGCCGCCCTGGCCGGCATCCTGCTGGCGCTGGCCCGTCCGCAGTGGGGTTTCGCCTGGGAGGAAGCCCATACGCAGGGCCTGGACATCATCGTGGCCCTGGATACTTCGCGCAGCATGCTGGCGCGGGACGTCTCACCCAACCGGCTGGAACGAGCCAAGCTGGCCGCCATTGACCTGATGCGGCTGGCCAAAACGGACCGCCTGGGCCTGGTGGTGTTCGCCGGCGAAGGTTTTCTGCAAGCCCCGCTTACGCTGGACGACCAGGCCTTCCAGCAGTCGGTCAATGCCGTCTTCGCCGGCATTGTGCCCCGAGGCGGTACCTCGCTTTGCTCGGCCATCCGCACCTCGCTGGGGGCGTTCGAGAAGGGAAACGACAATCATAGAGTCATGGTGCTCTTTACCGACGGAGAAGATCACGACGCCGACACCGAGACCCTCGCCGCCACCAAAGAAGCGGCGGAAGCGGGGATGCGCATTTTCACCATTGGCGTCGGCACGCCGGAAGGCGAGTTGCTGCGCGTGACCGATGATCAGGGAAACCCATCCTTCGTCAAGGATGAGGAGGGCAACGTGGTGAAGTCGCGCTTGAACCAGACCCTGTTGCAACAGATCGCCACCGAGGCCCACGGCTTCTACCTGCCCTTGCGGGGGGCCAATCCGATGGAGACGCTCTATTCGCGCGGCCTGGCGCCATTGCCAAAATCGGAGGAAACGACGCGCCTGACGCGGGTGTATCGGGAGCGGTATCATTGGTTCCTGGGTTTCGCTGTTTTATGCCTGGTGATCGAGGCACTCCTGCCGGAAAGGCCCGGCTCTCGTCGCGCCCGCGCCGCCGCCGCCAAACCAGCCGTGTCGAAAGCCGCGGTGACGCTGGCCCTGCTGTTGTTGCTTCCGCGGGCCGGTTTCGCTTCACCCTCCAGCGCCTTTCGCGATTACCAATCGGGCGACTTCAAGCAGTCCTTCGAAGAGTACAGCCGGCTGGCCCAGAAGAACACCAATGATTACCGCCTGCACTACGACGCCGGCACGGCCGCCTACAAAGCCAGACAGTTGGACGCGGCGCAAAAGCAATTCAACGCCACGCTGGACACCCCGGACATTATATCCGCCCCGCAAAACCAGCAGCGGACCTATTACAACCTGGGCAACACGCTCTACCGCTTGGGCGAACCGCTGCCGGACCCTGACAAGAAGAAGGAACTCTGGCAGCACGCCATCGAGAACTACAACCTCGCCCTCCGCCTGAACACCAATGACATTGACGCCCGAAACAACCTCGCTTATGTCAAACAACAATTGGAGGAGCTCAAGCGCCAACAGCAACAGCAACAGCAGGGCAAGGATCAAAAGGACCAGAAGGATCAAAGGGACCAGAAAGAGCAAAAGGACCAAAAGGACCAGCAGCAACAACAAAACGAGAATCAAAAGAGCCAGCAAAACCAACAGCAACAACAGCAGGACCAGAAATCCGCACAGCAAAATAAAGACCAGGAAAAGGCCCGGCAAGAACAAGCCAAAAAAGACCAGGAAAAAAAGGAACAGCAGGCCCAGGCCAATCCCGCCGGGCAAAAGGACAAGAAGGATGAAAACGCCGAGGCGGCAGCCGAGGCCCAACAGCGCATGAGCCTGGAAGAAGCCCGCCAATTGCTCGATGCGGAAAAAGACGACGCCAAAATGCTGCTCTTCAGCCCGGAAAACCAACCCGTCAAAACCCAGCCCGGCAAGATCAAGGATTGGTGATCCGGGCGCGGCCGGGATCGGGCCGAACATCAAGCGGCCTGTTCGGCGACATGGGTGGAAGATTCGGGCTGATCGAGGCACTCGCGGACAATTCGCAGGAGCGCGGCCGGGCGGTAAGGTTTGGGCAGGAAATTCTGCGCCTCCACGTTGGCCAGTTCGGTCCCGGGCATGCCCGCCGTGTAACCGCTGGTGTAAATGACGCGCAAGCGCGGGTCCTCGCTCCGCAGCCGCTGGGCCAGCTTGCATCCGGTCAATCCGTCCGGCATGACAATGTCGGTTAGAAGCAGATGAATGTCCCCGCTCCGTTGCGTCCATCGCTCAAGGGCTTGGGCGCCTGAACCGGCGGAGAGCACCCGGTAGCCGGCAGACTCCAGCACCTGCACCACCAGTTCCCGCAAATCCGGCTCGTCATCCACGACCAGAATGGTCTCACCCGTCTGTCCGGGCGGGGACGCATTGGTGGGCGCCGGAGTCTGGCTCGGCGCGCGCGCCGCCAGGACGGGGAGGAAGACATCAAAGGTTGTTCCCCGGTTGATTTCGCTGTGGACTTCGATCCAGCCTTGATGTTGTTTGACGATGCCATAGACGGTGGCCAGCCCCAGACCGGTGCCTTTGCCGACAGGTTTGGTGGTGAAAAAAGGCTCGAAGATGCGCGGCAGAATCTCCGGCGGAATGCCCGTGCCAGTGTCCTTGACAGACAGGCACACAAACTGGCCCGTGCGCGCCTCGGGATTGGAGGACGCGACCCTGCCGTCAAGGGTGACAGCCTCGGCGGTGATGTCCAGCCTCCCGCCCTCGGGCATGGCATCGCGCGCATTGACCGACAGGTTCATCAGCAGAGTCTCCATCATGGCGGCATCAACGCTGACAGGCGGCAAACCGGGCGCCGCACAAGCATTGACCTTGGTCATGGGCGTCAGAACGCGGGGCAGCATTTCGGCGACAGCCGAGAAGACGTCCCGCATGTCCGTCGGCCGTAATTCGACGACCTGCTTGCGGCTGAAGGTCAACAATTGCCGCACCAGTTTTCTGGCCCGCTCGGCCGCGGCACAGATGCTCTCCAGCGGCCGGCTCTCCTTGGAACCGGGCGGCTGGGCGGCCAGCAAGACGCTGGCGTTGCCTTGCACGACGGTGAGGATATTATTGAAATCATGGGCGACACCGGCGGCCAGTTGGCCCACAGCCTCCATCTTCTGCGCCTGGCGCAACTGGTTCTCCAGCTTGATCTGCTCGGTGATGTTCTGGGCGATGACCAGCAGGAAAGGTTTGCCGTCCAACTCGATGACTTCTCCCGACAAGAGGATTTCCAGCGTCAGGCCCGACTTGGCGCGCAAGCGGCATTGCATGTTGCGCACCGCCATTTCCTGGCGCAGTTTTTCCAGCATGGCACTCTCGCGATCGGGATCATCCCAGATCCTGAGCTGGCGCGCCGTGCGGCCGATCAACTCCTCGCGATTGTAACCGGTCAGACTCAGGAAGCTGTCGTTGGCATCCACGAAGACCTCGTCAAGCAGGGACTGAATGGCCAGGGGCATCGGGCTGGCCTTGAAGGCCTTGGAAAAACGCTCCTCGGAAAGGCGCAGGGATTCCTGCGCCTGGATACGATCGGCGATTTCATTTTTCAGTTGTTCATTGGCCGACTGAAGTTCCAGCGTGCGCTGGGTGACCAACCGGTCCAGGTCATTGAGACGGCAGGTGACCTCATGGCTGAGGCTCCATTTCTGGGTCAAGGCGTTGGCCAGTTGCAGGACTTCGATGTTGTCGAAGGGCTTTTTGAGAATGAGCAGACTGTCGGAGCGGCCGATCTTGCGGACCATCTCCTCCCACGCATAGTCGGAATAAGCGGTGCAGACGACGACTTGCAAGTCGGGAAACTGTTGCCAGATGCGCCCGATGGTTTCCACGCCATCCCAGCCCGGAGGCATGCGGACATCCACAAACGCCACCGCATAAGGCTGGTTGGCTTTGGCGGCCGCCTCGATCATCCGCAGCCCTTCCTCGCCCTGCAAAGCCCCGTCCACTTGAAAGTTGACCGGCGGCGCTTCCACCAACGGGGTGTCGAAGAGCGCCGCCTTCGCCTCTTCGAGCGCCGCGGTTGACGCGCTGCAACGGAGGACCTTGCGAATGTCTTCGTGGATGGAAGGATTGTCGTCAATGACCAGGATGCGGTTATTTCTGAACTGGATCGGTGGGTTCATGATTCAGTCCTCGCGCCTTCCTGGCAAACGTTCGTCATGGCTTCTTGGTGTTCGATGCGCGCGCCGGCGCGCGCGCGGAGCGCAAACGCACCGTCTCCGTCCAGGCACCGAAGCCACAAAAAGGCCAACCGCGGCCGCCTCGGGGCGCAATGCGTCCCCAGGCTCTTGATCAATCCGTCTCATCGTACCCATCATGCGACTCTTTCGTATCGGCGGAAATAGGCCGGCACTTAACCTGCCTTTTCGCGCTTTGCTGACTCGGAGTGGCGCCGGCCGCCCCGGCTAAACTTTGCCGTTTGTAATCAACGGGTTGGAAACGGACGACGCTGTGCCGACGGCGGCTTGAAGGTAATGGCCGAAGCCATGATGGACCCCCTGCAGAGTGCCGGGCGCGTTGCCGCTTATGTCCCGTTCCAGCGCGCCAAAGGCCGTTTGCGCGCCGCGGATGTCCGCCGCGTTCAGCGAATTCCCCACCGCTTGCAAGTCATGGCCAGCTTGAGTATTTGGCGAAAACAAAGCGGCCGGCCCGGCTTGCGTCGCAACGTCCTGCCGGAAGACCGCGTAGGCCCGGCGCGCCGCGGACAGGTTGCCCGTTTGCAGGGCCTCTTGCAATGCGGTGAAGTCGCCGGCACTCTGGCCAAGCTCAATTTGGATGTTCGTCGGAAGCGCATGGGTGGTGGAGGCGATAGCTGTGATGTTCATCAAAAGTTTGTTTGCTCGTTCATTACTGACACACCTGTACATCGGAATGCGCCGCCCAAACTTTAGCCTCGCGATTCAGTCATAGAGCTTCGGCTCCTTGCGCCAATCCTTCTCCTTGTCGTGGGCCATGGCGGTGACGCGCGGACGCCGTCCGCGCAAGCGCAACGACTCAACGCCGCAACTGTAGCCGCTGGAGGCCACGTTGCGGCCCGTGCATTGCAGGCGCAAGGTGTAGAGGCCCGGATCGGGCCAGAAGTCCAGCAAATGGGACTCCTCATTGACGACCTTGGCGTTGTAAAAATCCAGCGGTTCGCCCAGCTTCACCCCGTTGAGAGTGGCTTGATAAAGGCCAAAGTCCGGCGCCTTGGTCACGTTGAGCAGCAGGCGCACCGGCTCCTTGTTGGTCACCGTAAAACGCAGTTCCAGCCACGCCCCCTGCGCGCGCGGCGGTTGATAAAGCAGTTGCGGATCGTCGTAAAGGTCCAATTGCTGCGGCTGTGCTCTGCCCTCGCCATGAAAGGGAGCGTCGGCGAAATTGGTCGCCGCCACGATCAGATGTTCCAGGCTGGGCAGCCGCCGCTGGTCGGCGTCGGGCGCGCGGCAGTCGAAGGTCGGCTCCCCGGTTTGATACCAGAAGGCCACGCTGGAATAGTCGTCCTCCCGCTCGTTCCAGCTCATGCTTTTGTAATTGGGGTTTTCGTCCGGCGACATCCAGCCCCAATGTTCGATCGTCACCCGGATGCCCGTGTTGAAGATGATCGGATCGTTAATGTGCCAGCGATAGGCCTCGGTGTGGCCGCCCACGATGCCCCATTGGTCGGCGTGGGGGCAGCCATAGTAAGGGGTGTTGCAGGGCCGCAGCCCCCAGGCCATCAGGAAATAATCCTCCGTCCCCGTCCCCCAGACCGAGGCGATTTTTTCGCCGTCAATATAAATCTTCTCGTCCCCCTCGCCGAACCATTCGGGGCTGCGGGTGCGCACGGCCAGGACGGTGCCGACGTAGTGGCCCCTGCCCTTTGTGTCAAGTATAAGATAATCCTTCCCGTGCTCCACCGGGTATTCCTGGCGGTATTGGGCGTAAAAGTAAGGGGTGTCCCGCGGCAGCGATTTCTTCTTGATCCAATCAATGTTGTAGTAGAGCAGGCTGATCGGTTTGCGGCTTTGGTTGACAATTTCGATCCGCGCCGATTTGCGGAACGGCATCGGCCAGAAACAATTGTAAGCCGAGCCGTCGGACACGACCACCGGCAGGCTGATGACCTCGTGCCGCTGGCCGAAACAACTGGCGAAAAAATCCCCCACCGGCGCTTCCACGCCCGGCTTGGCGCGGCCGTCCCAAAAGATGCGCAGGAGCATCTCCTGGTGGTTGGCTGAACCGTTCTTGGCCCAATCCTGCTTTTCCGGTCCCAGGAACGTCATCCAGATGTGGTTGATCACACCCGGCCCCTGCTCATCGAGCAGCACATGGGTATGGCCGGGGGCGATGCGGAAATTGTCCCAATTGCTCATTTCGTTGGTGTCGCCGCGGGGCGGATTCCTGGGAAAGAGCTTCTCCTCGCCCATGCGGCGGACTTCGCCCACGCGCATGGTGGAAGTGGCGCGCATGGAGCGGCCCTCCATCGGCTGGTCCAAGTCTGAGAGCGGGCCGGCCGTCAAGGGCGGCCCGGCGGCCAGTTGGAACACCGCGCCCAGCGCAACAGCCGCCAGGCCGCGGGCCGGATGAGACAAGAATTTGCCATCAGTGAGAGCGGACACGAGGTTTGAGTTCATGGAAGCATTCAATACCTTGAAGGATGCAAAAGCGAGTTGTTTTGTTCAATTCCCGGTTCAATTAGGCGCAATTAAGATCAATGAAGCGCAATTGGCCTCGGACAAGTTTGCAACCCCTAAAACTTTCAGGGCAAGGCCCACAACATGAAGCACAGGAAAGGTGGCAGTTCCGATGAATCGGAACCGCTGTTTTTTCCCAGCCAAGAGGAGGGACGCCTCTTCCACTTTATAGGCAAAAAGATGGGAACAGGACGTTTTTCTGCCTCCATTTTTTTGCCTTGCCGGTTCTTTGCGAGTGGCAGGGGTTCTTGCATCGCAGTTTCGCGTGATTTTTTTTTGGTTATATTCACTTATATTCACTTATAATGACTTGTATTAACTGCATCCGGGCCGGGCTGAATTGCAGTTTCTGGTGTCCGCGCGGCAGCGTCGTTCCGGTCGGCGTCCGAAAGGGGAACTGTCGTTCCCCGCTCCAAAACGCTGCGCGACCCAGGCGGGCGGGCAGTTTATCGTCGTCCATGCTTCGCATCCCTCGTTCCGGCCTGTCATTTGGCCATTCATACGGCGATTATGCCATATCGCCGGGCGGGCAGAAAACCTACGGTAGGTTTTTAGGTACGATTTTTTTTCGAGGGTCTGGATCGCCGCTTGCCGTTGGAAGGCAATGGCTTGCAACGGGAAAAATCCCCAAAAACGGGAAAAACGGGAAAAAAAGTGCAAAATAGTTTCCGCGGGACCCCCCTTTTTCTGCAAAATGGCCCTCTTTTTCGGGCAAAAACAGGCCTTGATAAGACGCTTAATTTGTAAGCTGCTGATTTCCAGCCTGTTCCGATCAACGATTTTCGGTTGGAGATCACAGCTTACCATGGAATACCGGGTCAACCGCGAAATACCGGCATCTGGTTTGTCAATGGGAAGGCCTCGGGGAAACAAGACCGACCGGTGGGCGCGGGTTTCGAGCGCCCTTTGCACACTTCGGCGAAGAGGATTTCGCGCCTTTCCAACACCCATGAGCAGTTTTCCATGTTTGAAGGCAGCCAATTCAATGGCGGCGCCGATTTCACGGGATCTCATTTCTCCGGTTTAGCCGCTTTTGGTTTGACGCATTTCAGTCTTATGGCCGCATTTACGTCCGCTGAGTTTGGTGGCGGAGCGCAATTCTTCTATGCCACCTTCTCTTCCAATATTGCACCCGATATTTTCCGGAGACCCCCGGTGACGTTTGAGCAGGCCCACTTTGCGAGTCAAGCCGACTTTCGGAACGCAGATTTTCAGGACAACACTGATTTTTCCAAAGCCAGGATCGACGTCGCGGTGACGTTTGACAATGCGCGCTTCATGCGGGGCGTCGATTTTTCCGATTGCACAGTGACAACTGTTTCGTTCCTGACGAATCGCCTCAGCCGTGGGCGGGAAATGTTCGGCGGGCCAGTGGTTTGGACCAATTGTGCATTGGAGCGCATCGATGCCGATTGGCCCTCATTGGCCAAGCAATTAGTTTACGATAGTCACCTCTACTCGCAACTCGAAAAAGGCTATCGCGCATCCGGTCATGCCCGTGAAGCGAGAGAGATTTTTTTGAAACGCCAAAACGAGGATCGGAAGAAATTATGGGGCAGCGATTACTGGCACTGGTCCCTCAGCGAATTGAGTAACCTTGGTATCAATTACGGCGACGAGCCGTGGCGGCTTGTCGTTGCGCTCATTGCGTTGATTGTGATTGGAGCGTTTGTGTTCAGTTCGCGCAATGCTTTGCAGGTCAAACCCGCGCTCGCGGCCACGGGCGTAACCGCACCGGCTCATCGTTCCTTTTGGCTGGCTCTCGCCGTTGTCATCGCCTGTTGTGTCCCTTCCAAGCTGCTCCCGGAAAGATTCCTCAGCAGGTTAACTGTCGAGCCTTCCACACTCCCGGTCATTCCAAAAGCGAAAATAACCTTTGCCGCGTTCGGCGACATTCTGGCGTGGGTTGGATTCATTGTTTTCGGCTTGCTCGTTTTGGTATTTGGACTTGACTTCGTCGGACTGCTTCCGGGCAAAGCGTAGTATCCGTCATTGAGAATCAGGGCGCCTGCCCACGGGACGACCCGGCCCGATGGAGGAAACGGCGCGGGTAGGAAAAACACATTTTGCAGCCGTTGTCTTTCCGAACGTGCGGCTTGCAACATAAAAGGGCGATTCCGATTGAGCTTGCGTCGTAACTCCTTACAGACTTGATCCTCCTCACCGGATGGATTGCAACCATCTGAGGTGCTGGTATTTACAATCAGACCATCATGTCCCAAGCTCGTAATCCGTCGGAAATTCTTACACTTTGACTGGAAACATCTGATTTCAAAGGCGTGTGGACGGATTGACGTATCATACTGAATAACAGGATGTTGCGCGCGATGGAATAAGAAACTGAAGCAATTGGCAGTGCATTTGCTTTAAAAGGATGCGACGCGCAGAAAAAGGAGCAAAGAAAGTATCATTATATGAAAAAAGTCTATTCTGCACTGGGATTGGTTATAGCCGCGACACTGATTTCTCCGCTGGGTGCGTCTGCAAAAGGCCCCCTGGCTTCCACAAGCTATGGAGGAAATATGTATTACTTGTATGCGGGTGACCAGGCTGCGGACACAAGTTGGGCCGTCGCCGAGGCTGATGCTGTGGCCGATGGCGGCACGCTGGCCGTCCTGACGACCGCGGCCCAAACCACAGCCGTGTATGACGGGTTGATTGGAAACGGTTTCTTCACGGCGAACGCGGGGCAACAGTATGAGGCATGGTTGGGAGCGACGACCGCTGATGGCAGCGGCTCCACGCACAGTCCGTATGATTGGGCCTGGGTCACTGGCGCGCCCTGGACGGCATTTGATGCGTCTAATTTTGCGCCTGGCGAACCGAACGGGGATTCGGAAGGTCTGGCCATCAACCGGTATGGCACTCCCCAGTGGAACGACGAGGGCGGCTATGTCGGCGGTTATATCGTGGAAGTGCAATGTGTTCCCGATTGCGGCTCAACTCAGATGATGCTGCTTGGCGCGTGCGCGGTGATCGGCACGGTTGGACGCAAGCTTCGCAAGCACTAAAGGCGCCCGTTAGCTGATGGCGGGTTCGCGGGACATGAGGGAACGGCGCGTTTGTCTGGCGTCTGCATCCAAAGGAGAGGCCGGGTGGGACTGAAAACCCACCCGGCCCTCTTCTTTTTGAAGTGAAGTGCAGAATTCAAAGGGCGCAATTGAGGATTGAACGGATGCCCGTTGAAGGAATAATGAGCATTTACGGAATCTATGATGCGAAAGTTCTTGGTCTGCCGGACGGCCCTGCTGCGGATTTTGCGGTTGAACGTGGCTGCGGCAATCACGTTGTTTCTGATTTTGCCGATCCACGCGCGGGCGCAGGAGGCGGCGCAAAAATTGGACGGGCTGGCGCCCTTGCCGCTGGCGCTGCCGCCGCCCACGCTCAAAGGAACACCGCAAGATCTGCCCACCAACACCACGGCGCTTCCGTTTACGGACAAAGCGCCCGCGCCGTTTTATGCGCCCAAGGGCGTCAGGAACGTCGCGCTGGGAAAGCCGGTCACGGGAAGCAATCCCAACCCCATCAACGGGGAGCTTCAACAGATCACCGACGGCAAAAAGCAAGCGGTCAATGAAAATGTGGTCACGTTGCGGCGGGGATTGCAATGGGTGCAAATTGATTTGCAGGGCGAGCACAACCTGTACGCGATCGTGCTCTGGCACGATTTCACCAGCGCGGCGGTTTATCGGGACGTGATCGTGCAGGTGTCCGATGATCCGGAGTTCGAGAGCGGCGTTCACACGCTGTTCAACAACGATCAATCCAACCGTTCGGGCCTGGGGGCGGGAACCGACCGCGAATACTTCGAGAACCCGCTGACGGGGGAAGGCAAGCTCGTTGACGCCAAGGGGATCAAAGCGCGTTACGTTCGCTGTTACAGCCACGGCAGCACGGATAATGAACTGAACACGTATATCGAAATCGAGGTTTACGGACTGGCGGCTTCATGAAGTGGCGGTTGCCGACGGCAGTGCTTCCGGGCGCATTTGTCCTTCTTGGTGCATTTGGGCATTGGGAGAGGTTTTCAGCGGTTGATACGATTGAAAATTGGTCATTGAGAATTTGGCATCTGTCATCTGATTGCCGGAACGAACCCCTCACCCTAACCCTCTCCCCACTTCGTGGGGCGAGGGAATCGGCAGATCGCACGGCAGCCGTGTACAGATGCGCCCGTTCGCGCCGGCGCTGCTTTTGATGGGGTGGCGGACAAAAATCTTCACGTCGTCGGTAGGGCGGCACCACCCAAGAGTTCAGGGCAGAGCGGCAGCTCTGCCCTACCAGAAAGGTGAAGGTTTTTGTCATGCGCACGTTTGATGATTTGACTTTCGGCGGGATTTTTGGCTTTGTCGTTTTTATGGAAACATCCGTAACCGCCGGCGGACGATCAGGAAGTGATTTCACGCGCCGCCGTTTTCTAAAATCCACCCTCAAAGCCGGCGGTTTGCTGCTGGCGCCGCAAATTGTTCCTGGAAGTGTCCTGGGAATGAACGGCACAGTGCCGCCTAGCGAGCGAATTGTGCTGGGAGGCATCGGCCTGGGCAATCGAGGCACTTATGATCTGGGCTGCTTCCTGGGCGAAGCGGATGTGCAATTTGTCGCCGTGTGCGATACGAAAGCCGCGCGGCGGGCGGCGATAAAGAAAAAAGCGGACGATCAATATGGAAATCAGGATTGCGCGACGTATCGGGATTTGCGCGATCTGCTGGCCCGCAGCGACATTGACGCGGTGCTCATCGCCACGGGTCCGAACTGGCACGCGACCGCTTCGATTCTGGCGGCGGAGGCGGGCAAAGACGTTTATTGCGAGAAGCCCTGCACCAAGAACATCGCGCAGAGTCTGGCGTTGCGCGATACGTTTCGGCGCACGGGGCGGGTCTTTCAGGCGGGCACACAGCGGCGGAGTCTGCCCAATTTCATGTATGCGGTGGATTTGGCGCGCCGGGGCAAACTGGGCAGACTGCAAACGCTCTACGCGCATCCGGCCGGGTTGGCGACTTCGATGAGCGGTTGGGCGCCGGCGGAGCCTGAACCGCCAAAGGAAAAAGTGGATTGGGACCTCTACCTTGGGCCGTCGGCGTGGCGGCCATTCAATGACAAATGGCTCGATGGGTTTAACTTCGAGAAAGGAGGCGGCCTGACCGGGGGCGGCTGCCTGGAATGGGGTTCCCATTGCGTTGACCTTTGCCAATGGGCCAACGATGCGGACAGGACAGCGCCGGTCGAATATGAGCCGCACGGCGAGGAACTTCACGCGCGCTACGCCAATGGCGTGAAGCTGGTGATGCGTGACAACGGCTGGATCGGGCTAGGCTCCTGCCCGGTGCGCTTTGAAGGGGAGACGGGCTGGGTGGAAACCGGGGACGACGGCGATCTGGCAGCCAGCGCCCCTGCCCTGCTGGCCAACAAACGGGCGAAAGTGACGGGCTATCCGGCAAACTTTCACGTTCGCAACTTTCTGGATTGCGTCAAGAGCCGGGGGCAGACGCGCGCCAACGCCGAGGCGGCCTGTCAATCACATATTGCCTGCCATGCGGCGAACATCGCGTTATATTTGAAGCGCCAAGTCAAGTATGACCCCGTGAAGAACGAGTTCATCGGCGACGAACAGGCCAACCGGCTTCGGTCCGAAGCGTTGCGCGAGCCGTGGCGAATATAAGTTGAGGAGCCGATATGAAATTTCAATTTTGCGCGTTCACCGCTCTCGCCCTCTTAATCGCTTCGGCCATCCCCGCTCACGCGGGGGAGAAGGCAAGCCCCGCCAAAGAACAGGAGCGCGCGCTGATTCAAGTGCTCCGATCCAATTCGCCGCCGGGCGAGAAGGCAATCGCCTGCAAGAAGTTGGCCATTTACGGCAGTGATGAAGCGGTGCCGGCGCTGGCTGGATTGCTGGCGGAGGAAAGATTTGCGTCGTGGGCGCGAATCGCCCTGGAAGCCATTCCGGGGGCGGCGCCTGACAAGGCCTTGCGCAAAGCGGCAGGGAAGCTGCACGGAAAGCTGCTGGTTGGCGTCATCAATTCGATCGGCGTCCGCCGGGACGCCAAGTCCGTCGGCGTACTTGTCCGCAAGCTCAATGAAAAGGACCCGGAAGTGGCGTCAGCGGCCGCAGTTGCGCTGGGCGAGATTGGAGGCATGCGAGCGGGCGAGGCGCTCAGGCGCGCCTTGGGGAAAGCGCCTGAATCCGTCCGCCCGGCAATCGCTGAAGGCTGTGTGCGTTGCGCCCAGAACTTTCTGGCCGGCGCCAACCGCGCCGAGGCCGTCAAATTGTACGACGCCGTGCGGCAATCGGCGGCGCCGCGGCAGAGAATTCTTGAAGGCATTCGCGGGGCGATTCTGGCGCGAGGTTCCGAGGGCGTTCCGCTTTTGCTGCAACAATTGCAATCGAACGACCGCGAGTGCTTTGGCATCGGGTTGCGGGTGGCGCGGGAACTGCCCGGCCCCGAGGCGACGGAGGCCGTGGCCGGCGCGTTTGGCAGGGCAACTCCAGAGCGGCGGCCGCTGCTGTTGCTGGCGCTGGCTGATCGCGGCGACGCCGCCGCTGCGCCGGTTGTGACGGAGGCGGCCCGGAGCGGCGAGAAAAGGGTGAGGCGCGCGGCCATCGAAATTCTCGATAGCGCGGGCGACCCCTCCAGCCTGCCGGTGCTGCTGGTGGACGCGACCAACGAAGATCCGGAAATCGCGCAAGCTTCCCTGGCCGCGCTGGCGCGGCTGGCAGGGAACGATGTTGATTCAGAATTAATCGCCCGGCTCCAGGATTCATCGGGCCGGATGCGCCAGACGCTCATCACCCTTGCGGCACTGCGTGGAATTGAAAAAGCACTGCCTCTTATTGTGCAATCGGTCGGAGATCCCGACCCGGCGATGCGCAGCGCGGCAATCCAGGCGCTGACAGCCCTGGGCGGAAAGAACGAAGTGGCCCAACTGGCGCAGGCCCTGGAGAAATCGGAAATTCCCGCCGAACGCGCCCACATAGAAAACGTCCTCGTCACGCTCAGTGGACGGGTCGGAAGCAATTGCGTTCCGTCGCTGCTGCCGTTACTCCAGAGAGCCGAGGAGGAAAACCGGAAGGCGGCGCTGCATGCGTTGGCCGCGGCCGGCGGAAGCGACGCCCTGGCGGCCGTTGCCGCCGCGACCGGGGACAAGGACCCGTCATTCCAGGATGAGGCGGTCCGGACGTTATGCACGTGGCCCAATGCCTGGCCGGAGGATGCAGCGGTGGCCGAGCCGCTGTTGCACACCGCCAAAACAGACGGGAACGTGTCCCACCAAATCCTGGCGCTGCGAGGTTATCTGCAATTCCTTCTTGGCGACGAGAAGCTCAAGCCAGATGACAAGCTGGACAAGATGCGGGAAATCCTGCCGCTGTTGCAGCGGCCGGAGGAGAAAATCACCGCCATTGCCGTCCTGCAAGGGATTCCCGCCGCTGCCGCGCTCGATCTTCTCGGCGCTTTTGCCGGCGAACCTGCGGTTGCCGACGAGGCCTGCGCGGCCCTGGTCCAAGCCGCCACGCAAAAGACGCCATCCCTTTCAAAGGACCATCGCCAAAAGGCATTGCAACTGGCCGCGCAAAAATCAACCAAGGAAGATACAAGGAAGAAAGCCGGAGAGGCGCTGAAAAACCTGCAGTAGAAGGCAGAATGACTGCGAACGAGAAAACGCCGGTTCCGCTTTGGCCGGCCCGGCGGCGGGCGCGGCGGCTCCGAATAACCGCTGTGATGGTGTTGCTGCTGGGAATAGTGGGAGAGGGCGTGGTTTATTGGCGGGGCGCCCATCCGTCCGATTGGCTGGATGACCCGTCGGTGGTGGGTTATGACAAGGCGCAGGCGCGGCAGATAGAGATTCAATACGGCAAACAGGGTCTTATGGTAGAGGGCTGGGCCAATGACCTCCAACGCCCCGGCACGCAGGCATTGATCATCGTCGTGACGGCAGCGCTGATTGCGGGCGGGTGCCTTTATATCGCCCGATTGCTGGACTCCGCGGGCCGACAGGAAAATGGTGGGCGATGAGGGATTCGAACCCCCGACCAACAGCGTGTAAAGCTGCTGCGCTACCACTGCGCTAATCGCCCTCCCGGCGTCAAAGATTACGATTGGCGCCCGAAGCTTGACGAGTCAAATCTCGCCCGCAAAACCCTGCTGTCGCAGCGCCTCGTAAAGCACCAGCGCCACGCAGTTGGATAGATTCAACGAGCGCGCGCGGTCGTCAAACATCGGAATGCGCAGCCAGGAACCGGGATACTGCGCGATGATTTCCGCGGGCAGCCCGGCGGTCTCGCGCCCGAACACCAGGTAATCGTCCGCCTGGTAGCGGGCTTGAGCGTAGTGGCGCGGGCCTTTGGATTCGATGAGCCAGAGGCGGGCGGCAGGGGCCAACTGGCCCTGAAAGGCCTTCCAGTCCGGCCAGCGATGCCACTTGACCTGGCGCCAGTAGTCCAGGCCGGCGCGCTTGAGTTGCGCGTCGTCGAGCTTGAAACCGAAGGGTTCGACCAGGTGCAGCGTGGCGCGCGCCGCGGCGCAGAGGCGTGCGACGTTGCCGGTGTTCGGCGGGATTTCCGGCTCAACGAGGACAATATTCACGTCAATAATAGACTTTCCACAAAACCAGGCCATGCGCGGGGGCGGTCATGCCGCCGGCGCGGCGGTCCTTTTTGTCAAGTATCCGGCTGACCGCGGCCGGGGCGATCTTCCCCTGCCCCGCCTGGACGAGCGTGCCGACAATGCCGCGGCACATTTTGTAAAGAAAGCCGTCGCCTTCAATGATGAAGGTGAGCAGCGGGCCGTTGCGTTTGATGTCACAGCGCGTGAGCGTGCGCACGGTGGAACCGATCTCGTAGGGGCGCGTGCCGGCCAGGGACTTGAAGTCGTGCCGGCCCAGGAAGAGCCTGGCGGCGGCGCGCATGGCCGGCAGGTCCAGCGGGCGGGTGACGTGCCAGGCGGCATGGCGCAAAAGGGGATTCATCGCGTGGCCGGTCCAGACAAAATAGCGGTATTGCTTGCCCCTGGCGCTGAAGCGGGCGTCGAAATCCGGGCGGCAACGGGAGACGGCCATGACGCGGATGTCGCGGGGCAAATGGGCGTTGAGGGCGAGGGCGACTTTGGCGGCCGGCATTTTCAATTGGCCGGCGGGCAGTTCCAGGTGGGCGACCATTCCCAAGGCATGCACGCCGGTGTCGGTGCGGCTGGAACTGTGCAGGCGGCCGGCGCGGGGAAAAATCCTGGCGACAGCCTCTTCGACGCGCTGTTGGACGCCGAGGCCGGTTTTTTGGACCTGCCAGCCGGCGTATTGTGCGCCGTCGTAGGCGATGGTTAATTTGAGTTTCATTCTGAATTCAGCAATTGTCATCAGCCACAAAGGAACGCAAAGAACACAAAGATAAGTTATGTTTATTTTCTTTGTGATCTTTTGCGCTCTTTTGCGGCGAATTCAAATGCTTTTTTGAGTTTCACCGGTTGGCGCGATCGAGATAACTTTGCAGGAGAATGGCGGCGGCGGTCTGGTCCACGCGCTCCTTGCGTTTCTCCCGGCGCATCCCGGTTTGGATCAGGAACCGGTTGGCTTGAACGGAAGTGAGCCGTTCGTCCCAGGTATTGACGGGCACGGCGACCACTTGTTGCAAGGAGGCGGCAAAGGCCCGCGCCTGGTCCGCCGCGGGGCCGTAGGTGCCGTTCATGTTGCGCGGGAGGCCGACGACGATTTCCTCCACGCTCCGTCCGGCCACGGTTTCTTTGAGGAGATCGAACAGCTTGGAGGCGGGTTCGGCGGGGAGAAATCCGAGCGGTTGGGCAATGGTCCCGGTTTCGTCGCTCAGAGCGAGGCCGACCCGCTTCGTTCCATAATCCAGGGCGAGAATGCGCATGGCAGCGGCGGTTAAGATGCCCGCGCCGAGGCCGATTGTAAAAGGGAATCCGGCAGCGCGTTTCTTGTCGCATCGAGACTTGACATTGCGCGGACGAGTGCTATAAAACAAACCATGAGAACAGGGCTTCTGAACCGGGCGTGGAGGCTTTTCTTGCTCGTTTTTCCACTGGAACTGGTGGCGGGTCCGCTGAACGAATGGACATGGCGCTTTCCCAATCCCCAAGGCAACACCCTTACGGCGATCACTTACGGCGGAGGGTTATTCGTTGCCGTGGGTGACAACGGGACCATCATCACATCGGCTGACGGGGCTCATTGGTCGAACCAGGCCTCGGGCGTCTCCGCGTGCCTCCGAGGGGTGGCTTATGGTCAAGGTGAATATGCCGCAGTTGGCGATGAAGGCCTGATTCTGATTTCGTCGAACGCCCTGGTCTGGCAGCAAATTCCAACTGTGACGAACATCACCCTGCGCGCGATCGCGGGGGCCATTGATCCTTACTACTCTGCTCTGGCGCAATTTGTCGCTGTTGGCGATGGTGGCACTGCCCTCGCCGGCAAAAATGGGACGAACTGGTTTCCAACTCCCTCCGGCACAACAAACGGGCTTTACGCAATCACAGATGATTACACGATTGTCGGCGAAGCCGGCACCGTGCTTTACCTGGATTATCCGGGGCCAACACAAATCCCCTCGAATGATGTCGGCACGACAGGAAACCTCTACGCGATTGCAACATCCAATTATGTAACTTACGTGGCGGCAGGTGATTTGAACCTCCCATCAGGCTTTTACACTACGGAGGATGAAATTCTATACTCGTTGACACAAGCATTGACCTGGAAAAGCGAACAATGGGTCGGCGGCGTCGGTTCGTTGCCGCCTTTTCAGACACTGTGGTATCTCAGCGAAAACTTCGTTCTCAAAGGCCTGGCTGGTGGCCGGCAGGGATTTGCCGGCGTCGGTTATACCGGCTACGATCTGGAATACCACCCCGCTGTGGTTATGTACTCGACCACTGGGACGAACTGGATTGAACTTCCTTCGTCAGTCTGCGAAGACAACCTCAACGCCGTCGCTTGCGGCAACGGCGTGTATGTCGGTGTCGGAGACTTCGGGTCCATTATTGTTTCCACCAATGCCACCAATTGGACCGAGGCCATTCCTGACCGCCGCGGATTTATCGCCGCCCTGGCCTGCAACGCGAATCTCTGCATCGCAACCGCGGCCTCCATTTGGTACTCTTGGGGATTTCCCGATTTCAGCACGCTCGTCTCATCGAACGGCATCGATTGGACGGTTTCAGGGATTGGGCCGATTTTTCTATCTGACGACTCCCCTCCTGTCTCGAGCATTAGTGATCTGGCCTGCAGCCCCACGACCTTTGTCGGCGTTTGCAACGGTGGCATTTGCACAACGACCGATGGTTACAATTGGGAAACCAACGATATCTCGACAAATACCCTCTACGGAGTCAGATATGCCAATGGCTGCTTTTTTGTAGTTGGCGAAAATGGGACCATCTGTTCATCCGTTGACGGGTTGAACTGGAGTGGTCATTCCATAAACACGCCGGGTTCTCTATACGCGATCGCGTATGGCAACGGTCTTTATGTTGCCGCCGGGACAGTGTCGGCTGTCTCTACTGATGGCGCCACGTGGACGCTCGCGTTTACAAACCCGCCAGTGCCAATCAGCAAGATGGTTTACGGCAACGGTCTGTTTGTGGGAGTGTCCTATGCCGGGGAAATTCTCTATTCGTCTGACGGGCTGAGTTGGGAAGTCGGATTTACCGAACCCGGCGGCGAAGCTTTTTCGGAAATCGCCTATAATGGAGGAATCTTCCTTGCGATCTCAGGCAAGTCCGGCGCGATGTTCGACTCTACAGACGGCCGCAACTGGCAGGCCACAGGGTCAACCATGCCCTATAATTCGCTGGGGTTGTCCGCGCCGTTTTGGGCCACGGAGCCGGGCCCCTTGGGCCTGTTCAGTTATTACGAAACGGACTTTCCGAATTGTTATACTACCGTCTGTCCGTACAAAGGGACCTTCCTCATCGGAGGTGCGGAAGGAATGTTGCTTCAATCCGGAAACGTGCCGCCAGCGTTCACTTCAGTCCAGATTATATCAAATGAGTTCTGTTTTTCCTACAACGTGCAACCCGACGTCACATACCGCATTCAACAATCCCCGGATTTGATCCACTGGAGCGACCTTTACAGCGGGCTCGGCACCGGCCAAACAACGAGCTTCAGCGTCGGCCTGACCAACGCAGCCGACGGATTCTATCGGATTTCCTCGCCTTAATCGGACAGGCAGCTTTACAAGGTCACGATCAGGAAAACTCGTTGCTTAGAGGCAAGCGTCGCCAAGATAGCAAGACGCATCCGCGCTCGCGCCGTGCAGCGGCTATGCGGCTATTGCAAGAAGCCTCGTTTAACTCTATAGCGAACGCGGACGCAAGAATTCTCCAGCCCAGCGTGCTCCTGCCACATTCAACCGCGCGAGCGCATGATTGCCAAATGACCATTTCGACAGAATTGATAGAGCGATTGGCCAAGGCGAAACGAGTGGCCGCGCTGAGGCCGAATGCAAAAGGGAATCCGGCAACGTTTTTCATTTTGGGAATATGCCGCCCCTACGGGGCTGACGGATTTATGGATTTGCGGTTTCTACAAAGAGGGCGCTCCTGACGGAGCTAAAGTTTAAAAGTTCGACTTCTTATCCGAGGAAACAACTCCAGAGAATGAACACCTGAGGTGGACCCCATCCTTTAGACCACGGAGCGCTGAAAATAAGCGCGACTTTTGCGGCTTGCTGTCAATTCCAGTTTTGTTTGACTGTCGTTCATTCTTTGTTTGACTGTCATTCACTCCGCGCT
>Ga0326728_10006507_pt1 | contig 31354 bp, 26 predicted proteins | sample MB3enrmetagenome_FD_207602 | JGI IMG/M metagenome (GOLD analysis project Ga0326728, IMG submission 207602) | Lab enriched peat soil microbial communities from McLean, Ithaca, NY, United States - MB31MN | ecosystem: Environmental > Terrestrial > Soil > Wetlands > Peat | place: USA: New York...
TCGCTCCATGGCTGTCATACCACTGCCAGCTGAAGGTCCCCGTCCCGCCCGTGACCGTCGACGACAACGTCACCGTCTGACCGCTGTCCATCGTCACCGAGGACGGCGCCACCGAGATCGAGGGCGCCGGGTCCACGGTCACGGTCGATATCGCCGACGTCTGCGTCTCGGGCGACGTCGCGTTGTCCGTCACCACGTAGCAGTAGTAGGTCGTGGTCGTCGGGGAAGCCGAATACGTCACGAGCGTCGCCCCCGAGATCGGTGAGCCCAACGCTACGCAGGCGCTCGTCGTGCTCCCCGAATACCACTGGTAGGTGTAGGGCTGCGACCCGCCGGAGGGGCTCGCCGTCAACGTGATCGACTGCCCGCTGTCGAGGATGGGAGTCGGCGGGGTGGAAGATCCCGGGGTCAGGGTCGGGTTTATCGCGACCGTCGCAGAGGACGCTGACGACAGGGATTCGGACATCAAGGCGCTGTCCGTGACCTCCAGCTCGAACGAGTAGGTGTCCCCTGTCGTCAAGGTGCTCGCGACGACGGAGCACGTCTCTGGGGCGTCCCCGACCGCCCCCGTTCCGTTGTTGATCGTGCATCGCGTGGTGGGCAGGTAGGCCCCGCCGTTGACCGAGACCAGCCACTCCCAGGAGTAGGTCGGAGTTCCCGTCGACGGGATCGTTCCGGTCACCGTCAGCGCCTGGTCGGCGTCCAACGTGGTCGCGCTGACCCCGGGTGCGCTAGGGGCCTCCAGCGCCGAGCTTACGGTCACGGCCGCTGCCACCGACGAGACGTGCGTCTCGGGCGACGTGGCGCTATCGGTCACCGTGTAGCAATAGTAGGCCGTGCTCGTGGGGGAGACCGAAAAGGTCGCCGACGTCGCGTTCGGGACGAGGGAACCCAACGCCAAGCACGCCTCCGCCGAGATGCCCGAATACCACTGGAACGTGTGGGATCCTGTCCCGCCCGAGGCGCTTGCCGTCAGTGTGACCGATTGCCCGGAGTCGATGTGGGGATTCTGTGGAGTCGGGGTCCCGGCCGTCAATGCTGGGCTCACCGTCACGACGGTGGACGGCGACACCAACGTCTCCGGCGACGACGCGTTGTCCTTCACGTTCAACTCGAAGGAGTAGCTGTCGCCGGCCGTGAGCCTGCTTGCCGAGATCGTGCACGTCGCCAGGTAATCCCCGGCAGCTCCGGTGCCGTTCTTCACAGCACACTGAGCCGCGGAGGCGTAGGTTCCCCCGTTGATCGAGACCAGCCACTGCCAGGTGTAGGTCGGGGTCCCGGTCGCCGGGATCCTGTCCGTCACCGTCAGCACTTGGTCCGCGTCCAACGCGGTCGCACTCACGGTCGGCGCGCCCGGCGGCGTCAACGCCGAGCTCACGGTCACGGTGAGGGACGCTGCCGAGGTCTCTGTCTCAGCCGTCGTCGCACGGTCCGTGACCTGCAGCTTGAACGCATAGCTGTCATTGGCGGCCAGCTTCGTCCCCGCGATGCTGCACGTTTCCGTCGCACCGGCGACCGCCCCAGTTCCGCTGTTCACCGCGCACACCGTGGCGGGGGCATACGCACTTCCATTGACCGAGATCAGCCACTGCCACGAGTAGGTCGGACTGCCCGTCAAGGGGACCGTTCCCGTCACGGTCAGGGCTTGGTCCGCATCTAGCGTCGTCGCGCCCGTCGTGGGCGCCCCGGGCGCCGTCAACGCGGAACGGACCGCCACGGTCGAAGAGCCCGAGGACACCTGAGTCTCGGGCGCCGCAGCGCTGTCCGTAACCTGTAGCTCGAAAGTGTAGGTGGTTCCCGCCACGAGCGTGTCCGTCGGGATTACGCAGGTCTCTGTGTCGTTCCCGATCCCTCCGGTTCCGCTGTTCATGACGCACTGGGTCGCGTTGGAGTAGGGTTTGCCGTTCACCGAGACCAGCCACTGCCAGGAATACCATGGGGTCCCCGTCGTGGGAAGCGCCCCGGTCACGGTCAGTCCTTGGTCGGCGTCGAGCGCGGTCGCGCTCACCGTCGGGGTCGCCGAAGCGGTCAACGCGACGTTTACCGTTACGAAGTCCACCGCGGAAGTCGCGTTGGCGTGGGCTGCGTCCGTCACCACATAACAGTAGTACGTCGAGCTCGTCGGGGAGGCCAGATACATCCGAGACGTGGCCGTGGGAATCTTTGCATCCAACGCCGTGCACCCGCTCGCCGTACTACCGGAATACCACTGGTAAGTGTAGCCGGGCTGACCGCCGGAGGGATTCGCCACGAGTGTGACCGACTGACCAAGGTCTAGGATCTCAGAGGAAGGGGTGGGAGTCCCCGCGGTCAGTGCGGAGCTCGTCGTCACCGTCGGGGACGCCGCGGACGTCCTCGTCTCCGGCGAAGACGCATTGTCCGTTACTCTCAGTTCAAAGTTGTAATAGGTGCTGGCGGCGAGGGTGTCCCCCGGAATGGTGCAGGTTTCGATGGTTCCTCCGGCTGCTCCGCTACCGCTGGCCGAAGACCCGCATTGTGTCGCATTGACGTAACTAGCGCCCTCAATCGAGATCAGCCACTGCCAGGAATAGGGTAACGTCCCGTTCGACGGGATCGTTCCCGTCACCGTCAACGGCTGGTCCGCATCCAATGTCGACCGGCTGGGTGAGGGCTGCCCGGGCGCGCCCAAGGTCGGACGCACCGAGAGCGTCGAAGACGCGGACGACGTCAGGGTCTGCGCGGACGTCGCATTATCGACCACCTGGAGTTCGAACGCGTAGGTGTCGCCGACCGTGAGCGCTCCGCCGAGGATGGTGCATGTCGTAGCGGCGTCGCCCAGCGCTCCGCTGCCGTGGTCCACGGCGCATTGCGTCGCGGACGCGTAGGCGCCATCGTTGACCGAAACTAGCCACTGCCAAGAGTAGGTGGGCGTACCCGTCGACGGGATCCGGCCCGATACGGTCAGCGCCTGGTCCGCATCCAACACGGTCGCGCTCACCGTGGGCGCGGCAGGCGCCGCCGGGGGCGTGTTCACGATCACCTGAGACGAGCCCAAGGACGTCCTCTCCTCGTTCACGCTCGCGCTGTCCGTGACCTCAAGCGCAAACGAGTAGGTGTCCCCCGCCGTCAGCGTGTTCGCGGCGACGGAGCACGTCTCGGTGGCACCTCCAACCGCCGCCGTGCTGCTGTTCACCACACACTGCGTCGCGGGCCCGTAGGCTCCGCCATTGACCGAGACCAGCCACTGCCAGGCATAGGTCGGGGTCCCCGTGGATGGGATCGTTCCGGCAACCGTCAATGTTTGGTCGGCATCCAACGTCGATGCACTCACCGTCGGCGCGCCGGGCGCCGTCAGCTCCGAGGCCACCCTAACGGTCGCGGAAACCGCGGAGGTCTGCGTCTCCGCCGTCGTCGCGCCGTCGGTGACCTCGAGCTCGAACGTGTAGGCGTCGCTGGGGGTCAACTCGCTCCCCGCAATGCTGCACGTCTCCGTCGCAGCTCCGGTCGCCCCGACGCCGCCGTCGACCGTGCACTGGGTCGCGGACGCGTAGACGCTACCGTTGATCGAGACCAGCCATTGCCAGGCGTAGGTCGGGCTGCCGGTCGACGGAATCGTCCCCGTCACCGTCAATACCTGATTCCAGTCCAAGGCCGTCGCGTTCGACATGGGCGTCCCTGGGGCCGTCAACGGCGAACTCACCGTCACCGCTGAGGACGGGAGGGACGTCACCGTCTCGACCGACGTAGAACTGTCGTTCACGAGCAACTCGAACGTGCAGGTGTACCCCGCCGTCAGGCCGCCGGCCGCGATCGAGCACGTTACCTCAGCGCCGGCGGCCGCTCCGCTGCCACTCGGATTGCCGCATACGATGGCCTTGCTGTAGCTCGAGCCGGTCGAATACAGCCACTCGTACTGATACGGAGATGTTCCGGTTGACGGAATGGTTGCGTTCACCGTCAACGGCTGGTCCGCGTCCAGTACGGTAGCACTCACCGCCGGCGCGCCCGGGGGCGTCAACGCAGAACTCACCGTCACATTCGGCGACGCCCCCGAGGTCCGTGTCTCTGCCACCGTCGCGTCGTCCGTAACTTTCAACTCGAAACTGTAGGTGGCCCCGACTGCCAGGGTGTTCGCTGCGATGCTACATGTCTCCGTGGCACCGCCGAGGGCACCGCTGCCACTGTTCACCGTGCACTGCGTCGCCGACGCGTAGGCGCTACCGTTGATCGAGATGCGCCACTGCCACGAGTACGTCGGACTGCCGGTCGTGGGGATCGTTCCCGTCACCGTAAGGGCCTGGTCTACGTCCAACGCGGTAACGCTCGGGGCGGGGGCGCCCGGCACCGTCAGCGCCGAACTCACGGCTACGACGGAGGATGCGGACGATGTCGCCGTCTCCGGTGACGTCGCGCTGTCGTTCACCAGTAGCTCGAAGGTGTAGTTGTCTCCTGCCGTCAGCCCGTTGGCCGCGATCGCGCACGTCTTCACGGAGCCAGCGATCGCGCCGGTGCCGCTCGCGGCGGCGCACATCGTCGCCTTGTGGTACCCCGAACCGGTCGAGAAAAGCCACTCATACTGGTACGAGGACGTCCCTGTCAACGGGATCGTCCCCGTCACCGTCAACGCCTGGTTGACGTCCAACGCCGTTGCGCTCACCCCCGGCGCGGCGGGCGCGCTCAGTGCCGATTTGACCGCCACGGTGGGTGACGCCCCCGAGGTCTGTGTCTCGGCCACCGTCGCGCCGTCCGTTACCCTCAGCTCGAAGGCGTACGTCCCATTCGCGGTCAGTCTGTTCGCCGCGATGCTACACGTTACCGGCGCACCGGCCAGGGCCCCGCTACCGCTGTTCGACGCGCATTGCGTCGCAGACGTGTAGGCGCTACCGTTGATCGAGATGCGCCACTGCCACGAGTACGTCGGACTGCCCGTCGTGGGGATCGTTCCCGTCACCGTAAGGGCCTGGTCCACGTCGAGCTTCGCGGCGACGCTCGGCACGCCCGGCACCGTCAGTGCGGAACTCACCGCTACCGCGTTAGAAGGGAGCGAGGTCGCCGTCTCCGGCGACATCGCGCTGTCGTTCACCTGTAGCTCGAAGGTGTAGTTGTCTCCCGCCGTCAGTTTGTTCGCCGCGATCGTGCACGTCTTCCCCGCACCAGCGGCCGCCCCGGTACCGCTCGGCGCGGCGCACATCGTCGCCTTGGTGTAGCTCGAGCCGGTCGAGTAGAGCCACTCCCAGGAATAGGTGGGCGTCCCCGTCGAAGGGATCGTTCCCGTGACCGACAACGCCTGGTTGACGTCCAGCACCGTCGCGCCCGGCGTTGGCGTAGCGGGCGTGGTCAACGCGCTCTTCACCGTCACCAGGTCCGCCCCAGAGGTCGCAGTGCTGGAATTGGAATCAGTCACTTTGTAACAGTAGTAGGTGTTACTTGGCGGGGAGGCCGAATACGTCGACGACGTCGCTCCCGAGATCGGGGAGGTCAGTCCCGTACAAGCAGCCGCCGAGGCACCCGAATACCACTGGTAGGAAGTGTAGTTCCCCGACCCGCCCGAAGGGTTCGCCGTCAGGGTGATCGATTGACCAGCATCGATGGGCGGCGAGGTGGGAGTGGGGGTCCCCGCCGTGAGCGCGGAGGTGGTCGTGACCGTTAGGGAAGGCCCAGACGTTTGCACCTCCGCCGACGTCGCGCTGTCCGTCACCTGCAGTTCGAATCTGTAGGAAGTGCTGGCGGCCAGCGTGTTGCCGGGGATCGTGCACGTCTTTGCGGCACCTCCGGCCGCGCCGGTACCACTCTCCGACGCACCGCACTGCGTTGCGCCCACGTACGTGCCACCGTCGATCGAGATCAGCCACTTCCAAGAGTAGGTCGATGTTCCGGTCGACGGGATGGTGTCCGTCACCGTCAGGGGCTGCGTCGCGCTCAACGAGGCAGTGCTTGGGGTGGGAGCGTTCGGCGGGGTCAGCGCAGACTTTACCGTCACCGCCCCCGACGCGAGCGAGGTGGTCGACTCGGGGGACGTCGCACTATCCGTGACCTTCAGTTCGAACGTGTACGAGGCTCCCGCCGTCAGCGTGCCCCCTGCAATGGAGCACGTCTCCGCGGCGGCACCGCTCGCTCCGCTGCCTCCGGTGGTCGCGCACTGCGTCGCGGAACCGTAGGCGCCCGCGTTGATCGAGACATTCCATTGCCAAGAGTAGGTGGAGGTGCCTGTCGCGGGGATCGTCCCCGACACGGTCAGCAACTGGTCCACGTCCAGCTTCGCCGCGCTGACCGTCGGCGTGGCCGGCACCGACAGGGCTGAACTCACTGCGACCGGGGTCGCCCCTGTCGAGGTTTTCGTCTCGGGCGCCGAGGCGCTGTCGGTGACCTTGAGCGCGAACGTGTAGTTGTCGTCGGTGGTCAGCGTGTTGGCCGCGATGTTGCATGTCTCCGTGGCACCCGCGCTCGCCCCGCTTCCGCTGTTCACCGTACAATGGGTCGCCGCGGCGTAGGCGCCCCCATTGACCGAAACCTGCCATTGCCAGGAGTAGGTGGGTGTGCCGGTCGACGGGATCGTTCCCGTCACGGTCAGCGCCTGGTCCGCGTCCAGTTTTGTCGCGCTTGGGGTAGGCGTGGTCGGCACGGTCAACGAGGGGTGCACCGTCACCAAGTCCGCGGCAGAGGTCGCGTTGTTGGAACTCGAGTCCGTCACCTGGTAGCAGTAGTACGTGCTGGTCGTCGGGGAGGCGACGTACGTCGACGACGTTGCCCCCGAGATCGGCGAGGTCAGTCCCGTACAGCCGGACGCCGAGGCGCCCGAGTACCATTGGTAGGAGGCGTAACTCCCGGACCCCCCCGAGGGGTTCGCCGTTAGCGTGACCGTTTGACCGTCATCGATTGGCGGAGAGGTTGGAGTAGGGGTGCCCGCCGCCAGCGCAGGCTCGGCAACCGCGAGCGCTTCCTCTCCCCACGGGAGCGAGCCGGAAAGTGTCGGAGCGGACGTGTAGGTCCCCGCCGTCGTCGCGGCCACGTCTTCGACGTGCGACACCGTGTGCGCGAGATCGTCCACAGACGCGACTTGGGTGTATCCGGCGGAAGGGGTGACCGAGGTGCCGTTCGAGGTCGAGACAAATCCGACCACCAGGTCCCCACCGACGGTCGTGGCCACGCTCGCACTCGGGGACGAGGACGTGCCGGTGGCGAACGACCCGATAGCATCGATGGGAGAGGCCGCATCCACGTTCTTCAAGGCGAACAGAACCGCCGAAGCCGAACTCGCCGTCGTTCCGGTGGTGGTGGTGTTCACCACGAGAGTGTCCAATCCCGCGGAGGCGTCGATGGTCCAGAAGACATACTGGACCTGACCCGCTCCGCCCCAGAGGTTCGCCGGAGTCAGCGTCCAGGTGGAGTGAGCTCCGTCCGAGAGGTCGGAGGCCGTGAGCGCTGCGGTCGTCTCACCGTAATCCGTGATCACTAGCAGAAGCAACTCATTCGGACCCGCGGGCGTTACCGAGGGGCTGAACCAAAGTCCGGCCCCGCAAGAGACGCAGCTGCCGTTGCCCGTTCCGTCCAGCACGGGCCAGGCCCCGCGCGTGAGGGGCGACGACGCGGCGAGCGGGAGGGATGTCGACCCGTCTTCGACCCAGGCGGGCTGGAATGAGAGGGATGGGCCTGAATCGAGCGGTCCCGGAGGGGATGAGGGGGAGGGCGCCACCACGGCGTGCGACCCTTCCACCAGGATCGTGTAGGTCTGCCCCGAGGAGCTCGCGACCGAGCTCGCGGAGGTCACCGTCAACGTCGGGGATGCGTTCGCGCCTCCGGACGGTGACGAGGGAGCGACCACCGCCCCCACCGAGGCGAGCGCCACCGTGCTCAGCATGAAGGCCGATACGACGATGGCGAACCCAACCGCGCGGCCGCGCGGCGACAGAATGTTTGGATTCATCCCTTACCTCGGCGTTCGAGACCTCGTATGCCCGTGCGATACGCTCCGAGAGCGTGCGCTAGACCCGGCCAACCCGCCCTTCGCTCGGAGAGGACCGTTGGAGACTCTCACGGGGTTCTTCTCGGGTTCCTACTCGGTCGCGGACGTGACCACGCCGGCTAACGCGGTGACGGCCCGGCAATTCCGTTTTACGACCGCTGGGACAGGCATTAGTCTTTGTGTCAAGGCGCGGTTGACGGCCTACGAAGGCGCGGACAAGAATACGTTTAAATACGCATTCATACACATTTTGAGGGTGCCCTCAGGTGGGCCCCATGGCAGAGCGGAGAAGGAAGTATCGGACGGTCTACATCGTGACGGCGGCGCTGATGGCAGCGATGATCGGAGGGTATGCGCTGGCCGCGACGACCGTGACCACGTTGGCTCCGGGACAGTCCTCCAACATCACCAACACGCCGAACCCCGGCGGGTTCGCGAACATCGGCGCCATCACCTCGGAACAGCTCGTGGTCCTCACGGCCGGCATGACCGGCGCAACGAGGGCAGGCACCGAGACGGTAGGCGCTGTCGGGCTCAACGGAACGACGACCGCGCTCGCGGCCTGCGCGACGGCCCCGTGTGTCGTCCAGAACTTCCGAACGGCGGTTCCCGCGGCCGAAACGACCGGGGATTTCGGGGAGCAGCTCGGCATCAACGTGCTTCAGCCAGCGATCAATGGTGCCAGCCTCGGGTTCGATTTCTCGATCACGATCTCCATGACGGTCACCGGCGTCACCAGCTACATCGTGGTGCAGGGATACCTTGCGACCGGGTTGGGGGGAGCGGCGCTCAAGACGGTACCCGTCTTCCTCTTCGTTGACCTGGGAACCATCACGTCCCCCTCGATCAACTCGTTGAGCGTGGTCTTCAACCAGTGCTCGAACTCGACCTACTGCCCCTAGAGGGGGCCGGGCATCGTCAGATCGTCGACGACCCCTCGACTGCGGAACCCCTTCTCCGGCCGGGGGGGACGGAATCCCCGCCCCCGCGGTGCCTTGACGGTCGGCCGTCGTGTTGGACCTCGGTGGCCGGACCGCCCCATGGAGGAACGCGAAAATGAGGAGGGGGAGCGGCCTGTGGCAGGGACTCGGCCTGGCCGTGCTCCTGCTGCTCGTCGTGATCCCATCCTCCGCTTCGGCGGCCACGTCGGTCGGTACTTTCGCGGCTTCCCACTATTACGCGGCGTCGGTCGCGCCGGGCGCGGCTGCTCCCGTGGTCATCGGGGCCCATGCGACCATCCATCTAGGTGCAGCCCCGGGATACGCGGCCGCCGGCGTTCAGGGGACTTCTCCTGGACTTGAGGGGGCCACGGTCGTCCTCCCATCGTGCACCGGAGCGTGCACGGACCGCTACCGACCCGCGTCGTCCGCCGTCCTGGCCGCTGGGCACTATGTGGAACGAGTGATCTTCACGGTCACGCAGCCCCGCAACACCGGCCCCGCCGTCGGCTTCGATGTGGACATCGCGGTCCACCTTACGACCGGATGGGTGGTCGGAATCGGGTACTTCTCCTCGGGCGTCGGGGCCGGGGCGGCCACCTCGACGATATCGCTCCGGCTGTACGTGGACCTCGGGACCGCCGCCCCGACCGTCACGACGGTCGAGGTGACGGTGAACGGCTGCACCTCGATCACGGGGTGCCCATGAGGCGGGCCGGTCGCGCTCCGAAGGGGGGACCATGAACTCCTTGTCCCCCCCGACCGTGGGCCGGTGGGCGGCCACCGGCGCCTCATCGGTTACTTCCCGCCCTCCCGCAGAAGGATCGACCGGAGAGGAGAGTTGGGTCGAGCGCCTCTACGCGGCGCTGCCGTTGTTCATCGTCGGAGCGGCGTGCATCGTCGTCGCGCTCGAGCTCTACGGTGCGGGGACCGTCACATCGCTGGGAGGGAGCGGCTCCGTCCATCTTCGCCCCTGGATCCTTTTCGTGGCCCTCGGAGGCACAGGGATCTGCGGGGGAACGGCGGCACTTTTCCTGAGCGACGCCCTCGCCGAGCCGCCCGAGGTTGTAGAGCCCGTTGCCCCGCCTCATCCCGCACCCGCCTGGGATGAATCCCTGCTCGAGCTCGAACCGAGGGTCTACGGCCGCAGGCGGACCTGGGAGACCGACGATGAGCCGTTCGTCTCCGGGACTTCCAAGCCCTCGCCTCCCGACGGGGTGCTGGACCAGATCGACGAGATCGCGGCGTCGCTGCGCAGGAAGGTCGGACCGCCCCCGCGGGAATGAGCGGCTCTCCTTCGCGCCGGGACCGTCCGCCGGTGGAACGGGTCTGGCGGTCGGCGTTGGCCTTGGGCGGGTCCAGGACAGGGCCCGGCGCAAGTTCCGTCGCAGGCCTCTGCCAAAGACCCCGCGCGAGGTTACCCGGCCCTCCGCTCCCCTTTAAGTAACCAAAGGTAATTGAATAGAGCGAGGTAACGCATACGCCCGAACCGACCCGCTCGATCGTTCACCGTTTTCCCGGCGTCCCGACCCTGGAAGGGGCGGGCGTCCGACTCCGCCGCTCGTTCTCGAACAACGAAGTGCCCCTCCTCGACCCGTTTCTTCTCCTCGACCGATTCGGGTCCTCGAACCCGGAAGAGTATCTGGCGGGTTTCCCCTGGCACCCACACCGCGGCATCGAGACCGTAACCTACGTTCTCGAGGGCCAGGTGGAGCACGGAGACACTCTCGGGAACGCCGGGGTCATCGGCTCGGGCGACGTTCAGTGGATGAACTCGGGCAGCGGAATCATCCATCAGGAGATGCCGAAGCTCTACGAGGGCACGATGTCAGGCTTCCAGCTGTGGGTCAACCTCCCCGCGCGGGAGAAGATGTCGGTACCGGCGTACCGGGGTCTTTCCCGGGTCGACTTCCCGACCGTCACGACCGACGAAGGGAGTCGCGTGAAGGTGGTCGCGGGCTCCTACCGGGGCGTCGAGGGACCGGTGAAGGGAATCTCGGTCGACCCCACGTACCTCGATGTCACGATACCCCTGGGAGGCTCCTTCGAGGTGTCTCCCCCTTCCGGCTATACCACGTTCGCCCACGCCATCACCGGGAACGTACGGTTCGATGGGCATGACCAGGGGGCCGTACCTACCGGCGAGACCGCGCTCTTCGGTCCCGGAGGGCCGGTACGCGCGCACGCTCTCGACGACGTGGCTCGCTTCCTGCTCGTCTCGGGACGCCCGCTCCACGAACCCGTGGCCTGGTACGGACCGATCGTGATGAACACCCGCGAGGAGCTTGCCGAGGCGGTGCGCGAGCTGAGGGGCGGGGACTTCGTCAAGCACCGTCGACCGATCGTCGAAGAATGACCCACGGTCGAGGGAGCTGCCCGTCGCGTAGCACCTTTTCGAAAAGACGACATAACCATTAAATCCCGAACCCACCTCGGCCGCCCGATGCCACCGGCCGACGTCACCCGCAACCCCGCGGGCGACCTACGGCTGCGGCCCTTCGAGGTCCTCAAGATGGGGACAATCTACGGCGGGCTTGCGGTCGTCACCGTTCTAGCCTTCGCCGGTGCCTTCGAATACCTTCCGCACCATTTCTCCGGTGAGGTCTCCGCCGGAGCGCTCCTGTTCACAGGGCTCGCCATCACCGCCTACATCTTGGGGATACGGCACGGCTTCGACGCGGACCACATCGCGGCCATCGACAACACGACCCGCAAGCTTCTCAACGACGGAAAGCGACCCCTGACGGTCGGCACCTGGTTCTCGCTGGGGCACTCGACCGTCGTCTGCGGGATGATCGTCGCCCTCGTTGCCGCGACCGAGTTCATCTCCCAACAGTACAACAACTTCGCGGCGGTAGGGGCGGTCCTCGGGACGTTGATCTCCGGCGCGTTTCTCTTCATCATCGGCATCGTGAACGTGATCATCGTCCTCGAGGTCTACCGGATGTTTCGGGGGGTTCGGGACGGAAAGCTCGACCAGAAGGCGCTCGACCAGCAGATGTTGAAGCGAGGGTTCCTCAACCGGATCTTCGGCCGTTTCTTCAAGATCGTAAAGGAGCCCTGGCAGATCTACCCGATCGGTGTGCTGTTCGGCCTCGGGTTCGACACCGCCACCGAGGTGCTCATCATCGGGCTCGCGGTCGTGGTGGCCACCTCGGGCGCCATTCCGCTCTGGGCGGTCCTGTTCCTCCCGCTCCTGTTCACGTGCGGTATGGTCCTTTCGGACACCACCGACGGGTTCGCGATGCGCTACGCCTACGGATGGGCTTTCAACCACCCGATCCGGAAGATCTTCTACAATCTCACCCTCACGGTCATCTCGGTGTTGGTCGCCTTCGCCATCGGAGGCGTCGAGCTGCTCCAGGTGATCTCGACGGAGCTCGGCTGGGGCGGGCCGTTCTGGGCCTGGCTCGACAACCTTGACTTCGAAGCGTTAGGGATTGGGATCGTCGTCCTCTTCATAGGGAGTTGGGCCGTCGCCATGACCATCTACTACGTCAAGGGCTACGAGAAGATCGGGTGGGGACCGACCGAACCTCCCGCTCACGCCTGAGGACGGTACGACGACAGCTCCATGACGCACAAGGTGGTCCGAACGGCGGTCTCACTCGAACCGGAGTTGCTCGCGCTCTTGGACGGGTGGGTCGCGGAGCGTAACAGCCCGAGCCGCTCGGACGCCATCCGGTCGCTGATCCGTAAGGAGCTCGCGGACCGTACCCTCTCCGACCCGGACTCCGACGCCCTCGGCGTCGTGGCGCTCCTCTACCGGCACGACACCCCGAACGTGCTTCGCCGCCTCACCGCCGCCGAGCACCGCTGGGGGGAGCATGTCCGATCCACCACGCACGTTCACCTCGAGGGGGATGCCTGCGCGGAGGTGGTCCTGCTGCTCGGCCGGCGGCGCGAGATTGAGAAGGCGGCCGAGGACCTCCGTGGCGTGAAGGGGGTCATGGACGGCGGCTGGCTCGTTACGGCACCGGCGGTGGCCGGTGGTCGGACCGGCCATCACCATCCCCACGGCGGGCGGCGTTGACGCGCATCGTTCGTTCGAGCCCCGAGGACCGATTGGCGCGGATGGTGCTGGACCAGTGCCTGGGCGTCCGGCGCGGCGAGACGGTCACGGTCGAGACCTGGAATCACACTCTCCCGTGGGCCCGCGCCTTTGTCTTGGAAGTCCGACGCCGCGGCGGCGAACCGACCCTCGTCGTGGAGGACGAGGAGGCGTTCTTTCGCTCGCTCGCGCAATCGGGTTCGGTCCCGAGCGCCCCGGCGGCGTTCGCCGAGGCGAGCGATGCGTACGTGTACTTTCCGGGTCCCGAACAGTTCCCGCGACTCCTCGGGCTCTCGGCCGTCGAGCTTGAGGCCGTAATCGGACGGCATGGTCCCGCGTGGTGGAGGGCCGCGCGTCGCGCGGGACTCCGGGCGGCGAGGATCGCGGTCGCCGCGGCGACCCCCGCGGCGGCGGCCCGGTTCGGGGTGGACCGGGATGCGTGGGAGCGGGAACTCGTCCAGGGTAGCCTGGTCTCCCCCGACCGGCTCGCCCGGTCCGCCGGACGCCTCGTGCGGCGGCTGCATCGGGCCCACCAGGTCCACCTCCATCATCCGAACGGGACGGACCTTGCCGTCGATCTCCTCCGCGCACCCCCGGTGGTCGAGGACGGACGCGTGGACCGGGCCGACCGGCGCGCCGGTCGGCTCTGGACGCAAATCCCGACCGGCGTCGTGGCGGTGCCTCTCGCTCCCGGCGTCGCCGAAGGCGTTTGGGAGTCGAACCGGGAGACGTACGACCGTTTCTCCGACCCCCCCGTCACGGTCGGGGCACGGCTATCGTTCCACCATGGCCGGCTGGCGGAGTACTCCTTCGACCAGGGAGGCGCCGCCTTCGCGCGGGCGTACGCCCGGGGAGGACGTGGACGTGAGTCCCCCGGCGCGCTCACGTTCGGGGTCAACCCGGCGATCTCCCACGCGCCCGAGGTGGGAGAGGTCGCCGCCGGGACCGTCGGCCTCCTCCTAGGAGGGAACCGGTCGCTCGGTGGCCGCAACCCGTCCCGCTTCTCCTACCTCACGACCCTCGCCGGTGCGAGCGTGGACCTTGACGGGGAGCCGTTCTTCGAGGAGGGGGCGCTCGTAAGAGGGACCCGCGGTCCGCATCGGTCGACCCCGCCTGGCGAGTGAAACGAGCCGGTAGGTAACCCATCTCCGCGACGCCGTCGCGCGTCCCAGCGGGCTTACGGGGGGCCGGGAGGAGCGTCCAGGCGGCGGGCGAACTCGCTGAGCAGTCCACCGGCGACCTCGAGGTGACGGGCGGAGATTTGCTCGACGTTCACGCCGATGGGGACCGAGAGGCGCTCCGCGCGAGCCATCCGCACGACCTCCTCCCAGACCGAGACGGCGATCGCCCCGCTCCGGAGGACGGCGTCGCTCTCCTCCCCTTCCAGGATCGTTCGCTCCGCCGGGTCCGGGAGGTCCGCTCCAAGCCATCGAACGAACTGAACGTCCTCGTCGTCCGTGATGGGGGCCACGCTGAGGAGCACGGCGGCCGGCGGGAGGGATGCCTGCCGGCAGAGGATGTCGTAGCGAAGGAGCACCTCCCGCACGGCCTCGGAGTCGAAGAGGAGCTGGGTCGTGAAGAACGAGGCGCCCGCCCGCGTCTTCGCCAGCATCCGGTGCGCCTCGCCCGCCCTCTGGGGGATCGCGATGTTGCCGACCGACCCCCCCGCGGCGGCGAAGATCGGGCGGCAGAGCCGGTTGGCCTCGGCGACCGGAGGTCCCGGATACGGGATGTACCGGCTGCTTCCGCCGACCAGTACGACGTGCCGGGTTCCCCGGTCGACCGTCTCGCGGGCCCATTGCTCGACCGCCGGTATGTCGGCAAGGTGCGCGACGACCTTGTTCGCGATCACCTCGCGCCCCGTACGCTCGGCGAGCACACGCCCGTACACCCGCGGGTCTCCCGAGCGGTAGTGCGGTTGCCCTTCGTGGTTCTCGTCGACGAGCTCGGGGATCGCCAGGGCGTCGACCCGGGAGACATTCGCGACCAACCGTACGATCGCGGCCGTACGCTCCTCGGCGCGATGCGTCGGGGTCCTCGCGGGCGGCGGCACGGGCTCGAAGAAAAGGGGCGAGAGACGGAGCGCTTCCGAGAGGGGACGGACCATGGTCGTGGACCGGGCGGGTCACGCCGGGGGGCGGGGACGGGATAAATCGTTTCGTCCCCGGATGGAATTACGGAGAGCGTAATCACGGGTCGCGTGGAGCAACCCGGCGACCCGCTCACGGAAGGAGGGCCGCCGAAACGGCCCGATGACGCCCGTCTGCGGTGGGACGCGCGTACTGCGGCCCTCGAACCCACCTGGACCCTGTTGCACCTTCGAGTCGTCCTTATCGGCTCGGCGGTCGTGTTCCCCTTCGCCGCCCATCGGCTTCAGGAGATTGACGCATGACGCCGGAACCCTCCCGCACCGCCGTCGAGGTCGCAACGTTTCGGGGCCTGATGGCCCGCTGGGCGACCGGAGTCTCGGTCGTCACCGCGCGCGACGGCCCGCTGGACGCGGGCCTCACGGTGAACGCGTTCCTGTCGGTCTCCCTCGCCCCACCGTCGGTCCTCGTGAGCCTCACGGAGGACGCCGACACGACCCCGGTGATCGACCGGACGGGGCTCTTCGCGGTCAACCTCCTGGCGGCCGACCAGCGCCCCGTGAGCGAGCGGTTCGCCAGCTCGGTGCCCCCCGTCGAGAAGTTCACCGACCTGCCCGTCCACCGGGGTCGCACGGGCGTCGCCCTATTGGACGGGACCCTGGGCGCCCTCGAATGTCGGGTGGTCTCCCGTGCCCCGGCCTACGACCACGTTCTCTTCGTCGGGTCGGTCGTCCATTCGGAACTTGGACGGGACACCCCCCCACTCGTCTTCTTCCGGTCCGCCTATGCGGAGGCGGAGGCGGGCGACCGGCTTCACCTCGGGACCCGCGCGAAACGATAGGGGTCGCGCCTTTAACCTCCGCCGGGGGTGGTCGGACGATGACCGGAGAACATCGAAGCGTCCGGGTGGCTATCCTGGGCAGCGGTCCGGCGGGACTCACGGCCGCGCTCTATGCGGCCCGCGCCGAGCTGAAGCCGCTGGTGATCTCGGGAGTTCCTCCCGGTGGGCAACTCCTCATCACCACCGACGTCGAGAATTACCCCGGGTTCCCGGAGGGGATCCAAGGCCCCGAGCTCGTCGACCGCATGCGACGCCAGGCCGCACGGTTCGGGACCGAGTTCGTGGACGACAACGTCACCCGGGTCGACCTTTCCAAGCGTCCTTTCGTCCTCGAGACCGGCTCGAACGGGACCGTGGCCGCGGATGCGGTGATCGTCGCCACCGGCGCGAACGCGCGGTGGCTCGACCTGCCCTCCGAGAGCCGCCTCAAGGGACACGGCGTATCCGCCTGCGCCACCTGCGACGGGTTCTTCTTCAAAGGCAAGGAGCTCGCCGTCGTGGGCGGCGGGGATACCGCGATGGAGGAGGCGCTCTTCCTCACGAACTTCGCCACCCACGTCACGATCGTTCACCGTCGGGACCAGTTCCGCGCGAGCCCGATCATGCTCGAACGGGCCCGCTCCCACACCAAGGTCTCCTTCCTCCTGGACACGGTCGTCGAGGAGGTCCTAGGCCGCGAAACGGTCGAAGGCCTCCGTGTGAGGAACGCGCGGACCGGGGCGGTGACTACCCTCAAGGTCGGCGGGCTCTTCGTGGCGATCGGCCACGTGCCTGCGACCGAAGTGTTCCGTGGCGCGCTCGAGCTCGACGCGGACGGGTATGTCAAGGTCCACCAGGACACCCGAACGAGCGTAGAGGGAGTCTTCGCGGCCGGCGACGTGCACGACCGTCGGTACCGACAGGCCATCAGCGCGGCCGGTTCCGGCTGCATGGCCGCGATCGATGCCGAGCGCTGGCTCGCCGAGCACGAGCGGTCCCGCACCACGGCGCCATCGAGGACCGCCTAGGCCGTGTCGCTTTCCTTCGGCGGATAGCCTTTAATATCGTCTGGCCCGGTGCTCGCGAAGGTCGGGTGATGCCCAGCAAGAAGCATCTCCACATCGAGTCCTCGGGGCAGCTCTGCATCTACTGCGGGGCCTGCGTGGGGATCTGCCCGCTCAACTGCATCTATCTTGATGAGACCCGGATCACGTTCGACGAGAAGGTCTGCACTCGCTGCGAGATCTGCGTGAAGGCCTGCCCGGTCGGCGCGATCGAGATTGGGTGATCGTTCGGAGGGTTCGAAGTCCATGCCCGACCTGAAAACGGACGTCCTGGTCATCGGCGCCGGTCCGGCCGGCAGCATGACGGCCAAGTGGGCGGCGAAGAACGGCGCCAAGGTCGTGATGATCGAGAAGCGGCAGGAGATCGGCAGCCCCGTGCGCTGCGGCGAGGGGATCAGCAAGTCGTGGCTGGCAAGTGTCGGCATCACGCCCGGCCGCTGGATCAACCTCGAGGTCGAGGGCGCACGGATCTTCTCCCCGAGCGAGAAGGTCTTCGAGATCAACGAGAAGGACGCGGGGAACGAGGTCGGCTACGTCGTGGAGCGGACCGCGTTCGACAAGCAGCTCGCGATCGACGCCGCGAACGCCGGGACCGATGTCCTCCTCAAGACCGCCGCGGTGGCGATGCTGAAGGAGAACGGACGCGTCGTGGGGGCCAAGGTCAAGCACAGCGGCGAGACGTTCGAGGTCCGCGCGCCGGTGACCATCGGGGCGGACGGGTTCGAGAGCCAGGTCGGCCGCTGGGCCGGGATCCCGACGAACCTCTCGACGCGGGACATGGATACCTGTCTACAGTACCGGATGACGAACGTCGACTGCGACGTCCGCTACTGCGACTTCTACCTCGGCAAGGTCGCCCCGGGCGGCTACGTCTGGGTCTTCCCGAAGGGCGAGGACCTCGCCAACGTCGGGATCGGCGTGCAGGTGAGCAAGGTGACGGCGATGGCCGATGCGCGCACCTACCTCGACCGCTGGATCGACCACCACCCCGGCTACGCGAAGGGCAAGAAGATCGACATGGTCGGCGGCGGGGTCTCGATCTCGGCGCCGATCAAGCAGACGGTAGCGGATGGGATCATGCTCGTGGGAGACGCCGCACGGATGATCGACCCGTTGACCGGGGGCGGCATCGCGAACGGTTGCATCGCCGGGAAGATCTGCGGGACCGTCGCCGCCGAAGCGGTCCACGGCGGCACGCCGACGAAGGAGTTCTTCCAGAAGTACGAGAAAGGGTGGCGTGCTCTCCTCGAGGAGAAGCTCTACCGCAACTGGCTCGCGAAGGAGAAGCTTGTCCAGCTGAGCGACGAGGTGTTCGACAAGGTGATCGACGTTCTCCAGGGATACAAGCTCGAGAAGCTCAGCGTCCACAACATCCTCAAGGCGGTCCACGAGAAGTACCCGGAGGTGACGAAGGAGTTCGAGGAGTTCCTCTGAACCTCCTTCTCACGCCCATGCCCGGCGCCCCGAACCGCCCCCCGGAGAAGACCCCCCCGACCGCTCTCCCGACGCCGGTCCCGGAACCGCCCGAGAAGAAGGCGCTCCGCCGGCTCGTGCCGACCCGCGTCGCGTTGCTCCTCGATACCTGGAAGGGGGCTCCGAGCCCCGAGCTCACCGGGCCGCTCGCCAAGGCGGAGGCCGCGTTCGCTCAGGGTGATTTCGCGAGTGCGCTGACCGCACTCGACCTCCTCTCGGTCAGGTTCGCCGAGCCTCGGTGGACCACCCTGCCGGACCCGTTCCGACTCCTCCGCGTCACGATCGTCGCTCCCGTCCCCCCTCACTGGGACCCGGACCACAAGCTCGCAGCTCCCGAGAAGGACGCGAAGAAGGCCCGTGCGACCGCGCAGGAGCAGCTCGCGCTCGCCCGGGGAAGCCTCGCGTGGGCCACCGCGCACGGCATCGCGACCGCCGACCTCGCTCCGAGGCTCGAGACGGCGGCCGCGAGGCTAGAGGACCCTTCCGGGCTCGGTCCTTTCTATCAGGAGATCGATACCCTGTGGAGCGGCCTCCACGGGCGGCTTCCGGTCCCGAAGGGCGCGGCGGGCCCCACCGTCCGGGTGCCCTCGCCCGGCCCCGGGGAAGCGTAGGGTCGCGTGAGCGAGGACCCGCCGAAAGGCGGACGACGACGCGTCCGTCGCGGGGAGGGGGAAGTGACCCAGTGGCCCCGCGGCCTGGTCGACTACGTTGCGACCGACGGCCCCGAGCACGCTCCTTCGCCCGACGAGGACCGGGACCTGAACCGGCTCCGACTAGCGTCCCGGCTCCTCGGGTTCGCCCGGGCCCGCGGACACCCGGTCGATGAGGCGATCGCCCGGCTCCGGCGGGCGGACCAGGCCTTCCGAGAGGGGGACCGAGGCAAGGGCCGGCGGATCGTCGACGACGTCCTGACCGAGGTGGAGGCGCTCGCCGACTCCGATGCCCGCCCGGGGAAGCCCACCTCTTAAGGACCGGCGAGCTGTCCGCCCCCGCGATGTCGCTTCCTCGGTTCGGAACGTTCTCGATCGTCGCTTACGACCGCGACACGGCCACGTGGGGTGTCGCGGTCCAGTCGAAGTTCATCTCCGTCGGCGCCGTCGTCCCGGTCGCGGAGGCCGGGGTCGGAGCGATCGCGACCCAGGCGCTCGCGAACGTCGCGTACGGGCCCGAGGGGCTCGCGCTCCTTCGCCAGGGGCTCGCCGCTCCCGAGGTCGTCCGACGACTCACGGAGGCCGACCCCGGTCGGGAGGAGCGCCAACTCGGCGTGGTCGACGCGAAGGGGGGCTCCGCCTCGTTCACCGGCTCGAAGTGCATGGATTGGGCGGGCCACGTGATCGGGGACGGCTTCGCGTGTCAGGGGAACATCCTGTTCAGCGCCGAGGTCGTCCAGGCGATGGCGCGGACGTACGAATCGACCGGTGGGGACATCCTCGACCGGCTCCTGGCCGCCCTCGCGGCCGGGCAGCGCGAAGGAGGCGACCGGCGGGGAATGCAGTCGGCCGCCCTCTATGCCGTGCGGAAGGGGGGAGGCTACGGCGGGGGGAACGACCGATGGGTCGACATCCGCGTGGACGAGCACCCGTCGCCGATCGAGGAGCTCAAGCGGGTCTTCCAGGTCTACGACATGACGATGCTGAACCGGGAGGACCCGACGACGCTCCTCCTGGTCGAGGGGGACGTCGCGCGCGGACTCCAGCACGACCTCGGGGTGCTGGGCTACTACTCCGGCCGCCTCACGGGGGGCTGGGATGCGGTCAGCCAGGCGGCGTTCACGCGTTTCCTCGGCGAACACAACTTCGAGAACAAGGCACGGGACGACGGCAAGGTCTGGCCGTCGATCGTGAACTACCTTAAGGAGCGTGCCCAGGCCGAGACCGCCCGCCGGACCCATACCGCCCCGATCGTTCCCGGAGCGCTCAGTCGGGGGCCGGGTGCCCCCGCCCCAGGAGGGACACCATCGCCGCCACCGAGTCGAAAGGAAACGAAGTCGAGCTGACGGTCCGACTCCGCGGGTCGTTCCCGGACCCGACGACCGCGCGCAGGGTCGTGGACGCGTTGCGCGCGGACAACCCGTCCTTCGTAACGGTCGAGGCGGACGGGAGCGACATCGAGATCCGGCTCACCACGAGCTCCGCCGCGAGCGCCCGCGCCACCCTCGAGGACCTCCTGGCCTGCCTGCGCGTGGCCGAGCGGACCGCTACCGAGGGGGCCACCACCCCGAAGGGCGGATAAGCGGCGAGGACCCATCCCGGACGAATGGCCGATGGCCAATTGGGGAACCAGCTTCTCGGCCCCGCGCCCCCACGGCTCGGACGGTACTTCGTCGGCGTCGCCATCACGGTCTTCGCGATCCTGAGCCAATACTTCGTCCCCGAACTGCTCCCGGCCACCGACGTCCTGTACGGGAACCTTCTCGGGGACGTCTTCGTCGTCTACGGGATCCCGGTCCTCGCCTTCGCCCTGCTGGTCGGCGGGGCCTCGCTCAAGGACTGGGACCGCAACATGGGGGTCGCCACGTGGCAGGGCTTGCGATTCTACGGGCTCCTCTCGCTGCTCGCCCTGGCCGTGGTCCTCGCCCTCACCATCGTGTATGAGGCGATCGACCCCGCGGCGCTCCAGCTCCTGAACCGACCGAACCCGGCCCTCCAGCAGGCGACGGGGGACCCCTGGTTCTTCGTCGGGTTCTCGTTCGTCGCCGGGGCGTTCGAAGAAACGATCTTCCGAGGGTTCATGTTCGGGTACTGGCGCGGCGGTTCCGGCCCGTGGATGGTCCCCGCCGTCTGGACCAGCGCCGTCTTCGCCGGGGTCCACCTCTACTACGGAACGACGTACGGCGTTGCGGCGCCGCTCATCTTTCCCAGCCTCTTCCTCATGGGGTTCGCGTTCGCGGCGACGTACCGGTTCTCGCATGGCAACCTCGTCGTTCCGGCCGTCCTTCACGGGGCGCACGACGCCGCCGCGTTCTTCACCCTCATCTCGTTCGAGGGGGGCATCATTCTGAGCTATCTCGTCGTGCTCGTCGGCGGCCTGATCGGGCTGGTCCACTACCTCCTCCCGAACCCGCCCGGTCTTGAGGAAATCGCTCCCCCGCCCCCTTCGTAGCGGCCCGTTCCTGCGTCCCCCTGCCCCCGTCAGCATCAAGAACCGAACCCGCGTCCCCCCCACCGATGGCGGACACCGACGCCGAGCTCCGCGACGTCCTGGGATGGGCTCGGACGATTGCCGTCGTGGGGCTTTCCGACAAGCCCGACCGGGACTCGAACGAGGTCGCACGCTACCTCCAGTCGCAGGGATACCGGGTCGTCCCGGTGAATCCGATGCTCACCGAGGTTCTGGGCGAGAAGGCCTACCCCTCCCTCTCCGCGATCCCGGCCGACGTCCGGGTCGACCTCGTGGACGTCTTTCGGCGCAGCGACCAGGTCCCTCCGGTCGTCGACGAGGCGATCGCCCGCGGAGCGAAAGTGCTTTGGATGCAGCTCGGGGTCGAGAACCCGGAAGCCGCCCGGAAAGCGCGAGAGGCCGGTATGACCGTATTCGAGAACCTTTGCATTATGGTGCAGCACCGCCGACTTCGAGCCTCGCTGTCGTCTCGGGCGGGAGGATAGGAGCCCATGTCGATGGCCTCTCCTTCGGTTCCGGCCCCCGCCCCGACGTCGACCTCCGCCCCAGCGACCGCTCAGCCGCCACGTCCCCGTCCCGGCGAGGTCCGGGACCTGGGCACGGTCCGAAAGGAGTCGGTCGACACCGACCGTTGGACCGCTCGCGGGACGGTCAAGGTCACGGGGGACGCCAGCCTCGGGCAGGGAACCCTCGAGGGGGTCGTCTCCGTGGGTGGGAAGCTCGCGGCCACGGGGCTCACCTATCGCGGTACGCTCGATGTGGCGGGCGCGATGGACGTGCGCGGCACGTTCGCGGGCTCCGGCTCGCTGCGGGCCGGCCTCACCCTCCATGCCGTGGCCGCCGACCTCAAGGGGACGGTTCGGGTGGCCGGCGCCACCTCCGTCGACCATGGCCTGACCGTGCGCGGGAGCCTCGCCGCTGCGTCGCTCGCGGTAGGGGAACTCTCCCTCTACGGCGAGGCCCGGGTCCCGGGCGAGATCGTGGGGCATTCTGTCTCGGCGCGTCTCACCGCGGACTCCGCTTTCGGGTCCCTACGGGCCGCCTCGGTCGACCTTCACGCCAAGGTCCCGAACCTCGTCGAAAAGGTCCTCGGTCATCGGGTCGCCGTCTCCATCCAGCGCATCGACGCCGACGTGGTCGACCTCGAGGGGGTGGACGTGAAGTTCGTCCACGCTCCCCAGATCACCCTCGGGCGCGGCGCTCACATCACGGAGTACGAGGGGACGATCGTTCGGCGGCATCCCTCGAGCCGGGTGGGGTTCGAGTCGAGGAGCCCGCCACCGTACGGCCTGAGCCGGTAGTCGAGGCGGGGCCGCTCGCCTTTATCTTTCCCGGCTTCGTCGCGACCCCCCATGACGGCAGGCGAGGAGAGCTCGGAGGCCCCGTCACCGCTGGCCGTCCAGGCCCGCGTCCTCACCTACTGGGAAGCTACGGGAGTGCCCGCCTCGGTGCTCGCGGGCCGTCCGGACGGGCCGGTCTTCCGATTCACCGAAGGACCCCCGACCGCGAACGGGGCTCCCCACCTGGGGCACCTGGTCGCCCGGATCCTCAAGGACGTCGAGCTCCGCTACCGTCGGATGCGCGGCGTGCGGCTCGTGAGCCCGATGGCCGGCTGGGACTGCCACGGCCTACCGGTCGAGCTCGAGATCGAGAAGCGCCACGGCCTCAGGTCGAAGAAGGAGATCGAGGCGTTCGGGGTCGAGCGGTTCTGCGAGGACTGCCGGGCCGGGACGTTCGAGGTCGCCTCGGTGTGGCAGGAGATGAGCCGACGTCTCGGCTACTGGCTCGATTACGAGGGGGCGTACCGAACGATGGACCCCCCGTACATGGAGAGCGTCTGGTGGTCGCTCAAGACGCTGTTCGACCGCGGGCTCCTCGAGAAGGGACACTACGTGCTCCCGTACTGCCCTCGGTGCGAGACTCCCCTCTCCTCCCACGAGGTCGCCCAAGGGTACCGCGAGACGACCGACCCCTCGATCACCGTCCGTTTCCCGCTTGACGGCTCCTCCGGGAAGAAGCGCGAGCTCCTCGTCTGGACGACGACCCCGTGGACCCTTCCGGCGAACCTGCTCGTCGCCGCTCGGGCGGACCTCGAGTACTCGGTCGTTCGGGGAAGCGATGGCCGGGAGCTCGTCCTCGCCTCGGCGGCGGTGGCGCGTTATTTCCCCGCCGGGGTCGACGTCGTCGAGCGGTTCCCCGGGACGGCCCTCGCCGGAAGTACGTACCAGCCCCCGTTCGACACCCCCGGACCGGGGCCCGGCCGCTACCGTGTGGTCCTCGATGACCTCGTGACGACCGAGGAGGGAACGGGACTCGTCCACATCGCTCCGAGCTACGGCCCCGACGACCAGCGGATCGGGGCCCGGGAGAAGGTCGGCGTGTTCGACCCGCTCGACAGCCGCGGCGTCTTCACGGACGCGGTGCCGCTCGTCCGCGGGAAGTCGTTCAAGGCCGCCGACCCGATCCTCCTCCAGGACCTCGAGGAGCGCGGCCGTCTCTACGGCCACACGACGCTCCGCCACACGTACCCGTTCTGCTGGCGGTGCGATTCGGCCCTCCTCTACCGCGCGATCGACTCCTGGTTCGTGCGCACCTCGCGTGCGACCGACCGGCTGGTCCGCTACAACGCGAGCGTGCAGTGGCGACCCGAGCACCTTCGGGAGGGCCGTTTCGGGAACTTCCTGACCGAGGCGAAGGACTGGGCGCTCTCGCGCAGCCGGTACTGGGGGACGCCGCTCCCGATCTGGATCTGCTCCGCGGGCCACGCGACGTGCGTGGGCAGCTTCGCCGAGCTCGAGGAGCTCGTGGGGAGCCCGCTCCCGACGCCGTTCGACCCGCACCGCGTGACGGTCGACCGCCTTCGGGTCCGGTGCGGGACCTGCGGGGGCGAGGCTCGGCGCGAGCCGTACACCATCGATGGTTGGTACGACAGCGGCTCCGCGCCGTTCGCTCAGTTCCACTACCCCTTCGAGCCCGGGCCGTTCGACCCGGCGGCGCCGCTCGACTTCATCGCCGAGGGGCTCGACCAGACCCGGGGCTGGTTCTACGCGCTCCTCGTGATCGCGACGCTCCTGTTCGACCGACCGGCGTACCGCGCCTGCATCACGAACGGCCTCGTGCTCGACGCGGGCGGCCGAAAGATGTCGAAGTCGAAGGGCAACGCGCTCGAGCCCCTCGCGATGCTCGACCGGTACGGCGCCGACGCGCTCCGGTGGACGTTCCTCTCCTCCGATTACACCGAGCCGATGCGGGGGGACGAGACCACGATCCGCAAGACCTCCGCACGGACGCTCGGAACGCTCGGGAACGTGATCGCCTTCCACCTCGGGAACGCCCGCGCCGACCGTCTACCGCCCGTCGCGGAGCGGCCGGCGCCGTCGGGCGCCCTCGACCGTTGGCTTCTGTCCCGTCTCGAAACGACCCGCAGCGAGGTCGAGCGCGCCCTCGAGAGCTACGACATCGGCACCGGGGCGCGCGCGGTCGGCACGTTCGTGGACGACCTGTCGACCTGGTACCTGCGCCGGTCCCGGCCACGGTTCTGGTCGGACGCGAGCAGCCCCGACCGACGGTCGGCCCACGCGACGCTCTCCTACGCCCTCCTCGGCTTCGGCCGAACGATCGCTCCCCTCCTCCCCTTCACCGCCGAGTGGCTCTACCAGGAGGTGGGCGAGCACGGGTACCGCGACCGCGACAGCTCCGTCCACCGGACCGAGTGGCCGCGTTCGCTCGCGCCCCGCGATGAGGGGCTCGAGCATGCGATGGCCGAACTGCGGGCCCTCGTGGAGGTCGGCCGCGAGCTCCGGCACCGGGCGGGCGTGAAGTCCCGGATCCCCCTCGCCGAGCTCGTCCTCTTCGGCGAACCGTCGGCCGCGCTGGCCGGCCTCGGCCCGGAGGGGGTCGTGCTGCTCGCGGACGAGATCAACGTGAAGCGGGTGCGTCGGGTCCCCGCGAGCGAGCGCGCCCACTTCCCGGACGCCGGGTGGGTCGTGCGCGAGGATTCCGGGACCCCGGTCGCGGCCTTGCCACGGGAGCCCACCTCCGAGCTTGCGGAGGAGGGCCTCGCGCGCGAGGTCGCCCGACGCCTCCAGCAGACCCGCAAGGAGCTCGGACTTCGGTATACCGAGAAGGTCGAGGTGACGGTCGCCGCGACAGGGGCCATCTACCGGGCGATCGACGCACGACGGGCCGCGCTCGCAAGCGACCTGCTCGCCGAGCCGTTCGAGCTCACCGAGAACCCGCTTCCCGCGGACCCTGAGGTCCGCCAGTTCGACATCGACGGGCTCACGTTCTCGGCGCGGATGGTCCGCCGCCCGTAGCCGCGGCCGGGTCCTCCCGAACGACCTCGCCGCGGGGCGTGACCTCCCGGAAGATCTCGGCCTCGAAACGGCGCACCTTGACGCGCGGGTCCCGCCACGCTCGGGGCGGGAGGCCGGCCTTCTCGCACGTCCCGTCCAGGAGCTCTTCCGCCGACCAGCCCTGCTCCGGAGCGACCTGCGGCAGGAGGAGGCCGCTCGACCCGAGGCCCTCGACGATCAGTCCGTCCCTCCCTACGGTGACCGCCCGAACGAGGTCGTTCGGGGTCGTTAGTCGGAGCAGGACGGGGACGGTGAGGACCGAGACCTCGACCGTGATCCGGGCGAGGTCGGGCGCGCGCACCGGCCGGAACCGGTAATCCTCGACCGCCGCGGAGACCGCCGCTCGGACGATCGCGGACCGTAGCGGTAGGACCGGGAGCGGGTAGCCGATGCACCCCCGGAGCGCGCCGTCGGGATGCCGTTTCAGGGTCACGAACACCCCCCGAGGCTCGTCGAACACGGGGGCGAGACGCTCGTCGTCCCCGGCCTCGTCGGGGGCGGGGCTCGGGTGCGGACCGACCGCGCCCTCGATGGCCCGACGGGCGAGCCGGACCGCGGCCACGCCCTCCTCGAGCCCGAGCACGGGAGCGCGAGCGCCGGCGGCGCGGAAAGCCTCTTCGGAACGAGCGCCGCGCACGCTTTATAGCCGAAGCCGAGTGAGCGCCGTCCCTATGCCATTTCCCGAAGCGGTCGAGCGGCTGCTCAACAAGAAGATCTGCATGAACTGCTCGGCTCGGAACCCCCCGAAGGCCGTACAATGCCGTCGGTGCGGCTACAAGGGCCTCCGGGTGAAGTCGCGGGAACGCTCGGGGAAGACCGCGTAGCCCCGTGGCCCCTGCGGTGCGCGTGCCTCACCGACGATCGGACCTATCGTCGCCGCGGCCTGCGCTAGGGCGTTCGGCTCCGGCACCGCGCCGACCTTCGCTCAGCCCGCGCGCGCCGCGGGCGGGCCGTCCCGCGCCTCTCGGACGACCGCGAACCGCTTCTGCGCGAGGAACAGGAAGTTCCGGATCCCGTCCCGCCAGCTCGACAGCTTCGGCGGTCCCCAGCGCTCGCCGTACGGGATCGGGACCTCGAGGAACCGGACCCCGTGCAGGATCGCCTCGAGCTTGAGCTCCTCGCTGAACGCCATACCGTCCTGCGTCAAGCGAAGCTTCCCGAGCAGCTCGCGCCGGAACACCCAGAACCCGCTCTGGCTGTCCCGGAGCTTGCCCCCGGGGACCTCCTTCAGGTAGTGGTGGTAGGCCACCTCGAGGAAGAGGTTCAGGAGCCGGTTCCCGATCCAGTGCTCGGTCGTCATCGCCCGCCGGTCGAGCTCGGCAAACCGGTTCCCCGTGAGGAAGTCGAGCTGCTCGTCGAGGAGCTGCTTCACGAGCCCCGGAACGAGCTGCACCGGGTAGGTCGCATCGCCGTCCGCCGTGGCGATCACCTCTCCCCGCGCCTCGGCGAACCCGGTCTTGTACGCCCGGCCGTAGCCGCGGCGCCGCTCGGTGATCACACGCGCCCCTTCCGCCTCCGCGATCGCGGCCGTCCCGTCGGCGGACGCCCCGTCGATGACGAGGACCTCCCAGGCGATCGGCTGGGAAGAGAGGATCGTGGCGTTCGCCTCGGCGGCGGCGGTCCGGAAGAGGCGCAGCACGTGCGCGATCGACGCCGCCTCGTTGAGCGTGGGGATCACCAGGGTCGCGCGCATCGGAGGAGAGGAGCCGACCGGCGGCTCGCTTAAAAGTTCCTTCGGACCTCGCCGGCACCACGAAAGCGCACGGAGTTCCTAGGGGCCGAGCCCGCCGGTGGGGGAGCTTCCCCACGACCGCGGATGTCGGCATCTGGGCGACCGGACGCTCGCCGGCCGCTCTCTTCGAGGGCCTCGGGCTCGGCCTTTACGCCCTCATGACCGACCTACGGAAGGTCCGCCCCCGGGAGGAGCGGGCGGTGAGCGCGTCCGGAGAGGACCCGACCGAGCTCGTGGTCGCGTTCCTGACCGAACTCATCGGCCTCCAGCAGACGGAAGGGTTCGTCGGCCGCGATATCCGGGCGTGGACGGTCGGGGACCCGCCGACGGCGATCCTGGCGAGCGTCTCCGGCGAGCCGCTCGACCCGGACCGCCACACGTTCCGGACCGAGGTCAAGGCGGTGACCCTGCACGGCCTCGTCTACGACCCGGCGCACGGCCGGGCCCGGGTCATCGTCGATATCTGACCCAAACCGGGCCGCTGCCCGGTGGCTTCAGGGCATCCGGTTGACGACCTCGCGGAGCGCAGCGCCGGGGGTCGGGAGCTTGCCAGCCTTCCCCAGGATCCGCTCGATCGCGGCGAAGGTGACGAGGAGGTCCGGCCAGTCGGCGATCCCCATGTGGCCGATGCGGAAGATCTTGCCCGCGAGCGCCGCCTGTCCGCCCTGGAGGAGGATGTTGTACTGGCGCTCGAGCACCTTGCGGAACTCGGGGTCGCCCATCCCGGCGGGGTTCTTCACCGCGGTGACCGTGTCCGAGGCGTGCCGTCGGTCCGGGAACAGCTCGAGACCGAGTACGTCGACCGCGGCGCGCGAGGCCTCGGCGAGCTTGTGGGTCCTCTCGAGCCGGTGCTCGAGGCCCTCCTCCTTCAGGACGAGGAGCGCCTCGCGGAGCGCGAGGAACAGCGGGACCGCCGGCGTCCAGGGGGTGTCGTTCTTTTCGATCGACTTGAGGTGGGCGGCGAGGTCGAGGTAGAACGTCCCGGGATGCAACGCGGCCACCGCCCGGTCGGAGAGGTGGACGAGCGCGAGCCCGGCGGGGGCCGCGAGGCCTTTCTGGCTGCCCGCGACGACCGCGTCGACGCCCCACGCCTCGATCGGGAACGGGAGCCCGGCGATCGCGCTGATCCCGTCGACGAGGAAGAGCGCGCCGGAGGCGCGGATCGCGGGCGCGATCGACTGGATGTCGTTCGCGAGCCCGACGCTCGTCTCGTTGTGGACCATGCAGACCGCCTTGACGTCGCCCTTGGCGAGCTCGGTGTTGACCGAATCGACCGAGATCGGCTGGCCCCAAGGGGCGGAGAGCGTCGTGACGTTGTTCGAGTACCTCCGGGCGAGCGTGTTCGTCCGGTCCCCGAAGTTCCCGTTCGTCAGGACGAGCGTGCGCCCCTCCTTGGGGACGAGCGAGGAGTAGACCGCCTCGAGGCCGGCCGTGCCGCTCCCCGTCACGATGACCTGGTGACCCTTCGCGCCGAACAGGACGGGCAGGAGTTCCCGGATCTCGGTCACGACACCGTGGAAGTAGTCGCCTCGGTGGTTGAGGGACGGCATCGACATCGCGCGGAGGACCCGGGGGTGGATCCGCACGGGCCCCGCGATGAGGAACGTCGCCGTCTCGGGGTCGTACGTCATCGGGCGCCTCCCGGGGCCGCGACCAACGCGGTGAGCGGCTCCCCTCGGAGCGCTCGAAGGACCTCGTCCACGGTGTCGGTGCCCGCCCGTGCCTGGGCATCGTGGGTCGATGCGCCGAGGTGCGGGGTCGGGATCACATTGGGATGCGCCAGAAGCTCTCGGTTCATGGGGGGTTCCACCTCAAAGACGTCGAGCGCGGCCCCGGCGAGGCGCCCCGAGGTCAGGGCGGCCAGAAGGGCGGCCTCATCCACGAGGGCGCCGCGCGCGACATTGACCAGGAAGGCGCCGGGCCTCATCCGGCCGAACGCCCGGGCGTCGAGGAGGTGGCGGTTCTCCGCCGTCACCGCCGCGTGAACGCTCACGATGTCCGCCCTCTCGAGGAGGGTCTCGAGCGGCACCATCTCGGTGCCGTCGCTGGCCTTCGAGACGAACGGGTCGTAGGCGATGGTCGTGACGCCGAACGGCGCGAGGCGGCGCGCGACGTCCCGTGCGATGCGGCCGTAGCCGACAAAGCCGACCGTGCTGCCCGAGAGTTCCCGGCCGTGAGTCCCCTTCTCCCATTTCCCAGCCTTCGTGGACGAGATGGACGGGTAGAGGCCCCGTACGAGGATGAGGTAGAGAGCGAGGGTGAGCTCCGCGACGCTCTGGGTCGCCGCGTTCGGAGCGTTGACGACCCGGATCCCCCGCGCCGCGGCGGCGGCCATGTCGATGTTGTCCACGCCCACCCCGGCGCGGGCGATCAGCTCGAGGTGCGGGGCCTTGGCGATAAGGTCGGCGGTCACTTTGGTCCGGCTCCGGACGATGAGCGCCCACGCCTCCGCGAGGTGGGCGGGCAGGGAGGCGGGGTCGGCGCTCGCATCCACTACCCGGCAGGGGCCGCCCTTCAGCCGGCTCAGGGCCTCTCGGTCGATCGGGTCCGCGACGACGACCACACGTTCGGAGGACATCGGGGAACGGACCCGAGCCGGCCTGAAAACACTTTGCGTTCGCTCGAGTTTAGCCGACCTTCGGGACCGGTGTGCTGTCGAGCGCGTGCCGGACGATGTCGGCCCCACGCGTTCCCCGGATCCACGGCTCCGGCTTCACGATGATCCGGTGCGCGAGCGCGGGGACCGCGAACGACTTGATGTCGTCGGGAACGACGAAGTCGCGGCCCTCGAGGACGGCACGGGCCCGGGAGAGCTTCTGGAGGGCGAGCGAACCCCGTGGGGACGCGCCGACCTCGACCCGGGCGTCGAGGCGGGTCGCTCGGACGAGGTCGACGATGTACTCCGCGAGGCTCGGGTCGAGGGTGACCTCCTCGACCGTCCGCTGGAGGCCGAGGAACGTGGTCGCGTCCGCGATGGTCGGGACCTCAACGTTCTCGACCTTGCGCGTTCGGCGACGCCCGAGGATCGCTCGCTCCTCCTCGGTCGTGGGGTAGCCGACCTGCAGCCGAACCAGGAACCGGTCGACCTGGGCCTCGGGCAGCGGGTACGTCCCCTCGAGCTCGAGCGGGTTCTCCGTCGCGACGACGAGGAACGGTCGCGGGATCGGGTAGGTCGAGCGTTCGCTCGTCACCTGGTACTCCTGCATCGCCTCGAGCAGCGACGACTGCACCTTCGGCGGCGCCCGGTTGATCTCGTCCGCAAGGAGGATGTTCGTGAAGATCGGGCCCCGGCGGAACGAGAACCCCCCCTTCTCGGGGTCGAGGACCTCGCCGCCCGTGATGTCGTGCGGAAGGAGGTCGGCCGTGAACTGCACCCGCTGGAACTCGAGCCCGAGCGCGCTCGCGAACGACTTGGCAAGGAGCGTCTTGCCGAGCCCGGGAAGGTCCTCGATGAGGAGGTGGCCGTCCGCGACCAGCGCGGTCAGCACCTGCTCGACCGCGAGCTCCCGGCCCACGACCGCCGTCCCCACCGCGGCGCGGATCCGGTCCGCCAGCGTCCGGGCCTCGGTCGGGTTCATCGTCCTTCCTCCGGCGGTCGACCGCCGTGGGGATATATGGCGAACCCCCCGGGACCACGACGCGTAGGGGAACGATACGGCTCGGCTGTTCCCCAGCCGTAACGACCTCCCTCACGGTAGGCGCACGCCCTCTCAGGGGTCTGACCCCGGCCGGGGGTGTCGGACACCGGGGTTGTCCTCACGTCATCCTCGGCGGACGACCCGTCCGCGTT
>Ga0326728_10006508_pt1 | contig 31353 bp, 26 predicted proteins | sample MB3enrmetagenome_FD_207602 | JGI IMG/M metagenome (GOLD analysis project Ga0326728, IMG submission 207602) | Lab enriched peat soil microbial communities from McLean, Ithaca, NY, United States - MB31MN | ecosystem: Environmental > Terrestrial > Soil > Wetlands > Peat | place: USA: New York...
CGAGAGCTGAATGCGAGAGGAAAGTCGACCGCCAGCCTAGCCCGTGTTTGTTAACTCCTCGACCCTCGACTCCTCGACTATACGAAGGCCGACAAGGGAAGGCTGACGGCTGACAGCCGAGAGCTGACAGCTTTCCTGCGGAACAAACCGGGAATGTCGATGAAAACAAAGGAAAGAGTCAAAAAGTCGAGGAGTCGAGAAGTCGAGAGTCGAATGCGAGAGGAAAGTCGACCGCCAGCCTAGCCCGTGTTTGTTAACTCCTCGACCCTCGACTCCTCGACTATACGAAGGCCGACAAGGGAAGGCCGGCGGCTGACAGCTAAGAGCTGACAGATTTCTTGCGGAACAAACCGGGAATGTCGTTGAAAACAAACGGTCGCGCTCGAAAGCCCGTCAGCAACTTCTGTATGTCTATGATAATACATGCACTTATCCGATATGCGCCGTAATGTTATTGAAAATAAACGAGTTATTCCATTGACATGAGTCCGCTCGCCACGAGTGTAACAGCGCAAGGCTAGCCAAGGGTAGGGTACAATCAGAACATGACAACCTGGTTTGCTTTTGGGAAGAATGGGCTGAACTTGGAACTGCCGGATGGCTTCCGCTATCAAGTATTGGAGGCGCGCTCGGCGGTTCCGCTGGCCGACCCTGTGGCAGCGCTCGAGGACGCGCTCGACCACCCCGTGGCGGGCCCGCCTCTCGCGCAACTCGCAGCCGGCAAGAGCTCGGCAGCGATCTCGGTCTGCGACATTACACGTCCCGCACCCAACCGGGAGGTCTTACCGCCTCTGCTGGCCCGGCTGGAGAAAGCGGGAATTGCGCGCCAGCGGATCACGATCCTGATTGCGACGGGCTTGCACCGTCCCGCGACGGAGGCCGAAATCCGGGAGATTTGCGGAGAGCAAGTGTGTGGGATCTGCCGCGTCGTCAACCACTACGCGCGGCGGCTCGCCGAGCACCGTTTCCTGGGTCACACGGTTTCGGGAACACCTGTCTTCATTGACGAGCGATTCATGTCCGCCGATCTCCACATCACGCTGGGGTTCATCGAGCCACACCTGATGCTCGGTTTCTCCGGTGGAAGGAAGCTGGTTGCGCCGGGCCTGGCGGCGGAACCGACTATCAAGGTTCTGCACAGTCCGAAGTTTATGAGAGATTCCCGCGCCGTCGAAGGGTCGATTGAGGAAAACCCCTTGCACCGCGAGCTTCTGGAAATTGCGCGCATGGCGCGGCACGACTTCCTTGTGGACGCAGCCCTGGCCCGAGGGACGGTAGCCCGGACCCCCGGTTCCGGGGTCCGCGGCTCTCATCGGCCGATAGCGGCACTGTTTGCGGGGGAGCCGGTGGCGGCTCATCGCCAGGGCGTGGAGTTTGTCTCGCAAGTGATGCTCGAAACCTTGGAGGAGCCCGCAGACGCGGTGATCACCACTGCTGCGGGTTACCCGCTGGACCTCACCTTTTATCAAGCGGTGAAGGGAATCACCGCCGCCTCGCGCCTTCTCAAGCGGGGCGGGAAGATTCTGCTGCTGGCCGAATGTGCGGAAGGGGTTGGAGGAGCAGAATTCAGCCAGATGCTCGCCAAGTACGCCAGCGACCGCGCCTTCATGGATGAGATCGCCGCGGCGCCTGTGGTCGTGGACCAGTGGCAACTTGAAAAGCTGGCGCTTGTCACCGCCAGGGCAGAAGTGCTCTACTACGTTCCGGGCCTGCCACGAAAGTACTATGAGTCACTGTGGGGGAGAGCATTCGACACGCCGGAGGCCGCCGTTGCTGCCCTTACTTCCTCACTGCCCCGAAGCGCGCGCATTGCGCTGATTCCGGAGGGACCGTACGTGCTGGCGCAGGTCCGGCAGGCAGTAGGCAGTAGCCAGTAAGCAGAAGGCAGAAGGCCCGGGCCGACAGTTCGCGCGCTGTGCCATTCCGTTGCGCTGCCGAAGTATGGCCGGCAACGACAGTGATACCCCCAGTGCGGGGAGCAGTTGGAACCAGTGTGGTTCGGTGTGTATTTCGGATATGACCTCTCTCGCATCTGGGTTGCTCGGACTTGCACTGTCTTGTTCCTGCGCCGTCGGACAAGACCTCCCGAGAACAGGATCAGAGCAATTGCCTCCCGGTGTTCTAAAAGCAATGGCCAAAGATGAGGCTGAATACTGTGATCAATTCTTGGGTGATTACCAGAAGGGATGCGGTGCAGCCTTTGGGTCAAACCTGCTGTGGAGTTGGTTGGTCATCGCTCCATCAGGTCAGAAGGGAATCCTTGTGGAGATCGGCAATATCGGATACTGCGGATCGGCGGGATGTTCCATATTCATATTCGCGCAACGGCCGAATGGGGAGTACATTCAGGTTTTCGGAAAACATGGTAGTGTGGCCGCGCTCGCTCGCATCAAAATCCACCTGCCTACTGTTTACTGCCAACTGCATGCTGCCTACCGCTGACTGCCTGCTGCCTTCTGCCGACTGCTTACTGCCGACTGCCTAGTTCATCTTAACGACCTTGGCCCCTGCAGCAGGTTGGATGTCGAAAGTGGAACCGGGCAATTTCAGGTTAACCTTCATGCCGGTATAGCGGGCAATCAGATAATCGCCACTCGGCTCGAAGATTTGCTGCTGGGCGGGCAACCAGGAATCTTCGCTGACCCACATGTGGATTTTGGTGAGCTGCGCAGCAATGCTCGACTTGCGCGGTGTTAGTTCAAGCACCGCGGTTGTGTCGCCGCCGAGCTCCTCTTCCTTCAAGTACTTCACATTGTATGACTTCGTCAGATCTTGGGTTTCCCCACCGAACCACAGAAGCAGGTACTCTTCCATCAGTCCCGATTTTTGTTCCAGATTGTACTCCTGGACCTGATTGATGTTGGGCATGTAAATTTGAGCCTTGTTCTTCTTAATGAGGACGACCTTGGATTCAGGTTGCTGCATCTCAATCCGAATCTCAGTACCCTTGCCCTTGTTACCTTTACGGAAAAAAATGCGGCCTTCCGATGTCGACTTGTCGTTTACGACCACTGTTACCTTGGTGTACTCGAGGTTGGCAGAGAGGCTTCTTAGCCGTTTGGCGGCGTCGTTCATGCGTGAAAGGATCTCGGAAAGATCAGGAGGGATTTTCCCTTTCCGGGGGCGAGGTGAAACTGCGGCGCTCAGCAGCGCGGCTGGGAGCACGGCGACGAGGAGAAACCCAATCAAGATTAGTCTGAGACGCAAAGCCACCCTCCAGGTTCATTGTAAATGGGGACGCACAAAAAGGAAAGTCACGAGTCACTGCTTTACCAGCACCGTGTAGCCGAGCACCACGTTGTTCTTGTCGGTGACAGGCACAATCGATAGGACGGTGAAAGGCTGGTGCAATTGCCGGCTTAGAATAATGTGGATAGCGTCCTCAGGCTTGGTGGCCGCAAAGGATTCCACAAGTCTGGCGTCAACGAGGTAGTGCCAGCCTAGCTTTCCGTGCCCCATTTCGACGAAGCCCTGCTGGTGGCGAAGCTCCGTCAATTCCAGAGTAGGACGATCGTTAAACCAGTTGCGCGGGGATAGGAAAATGAAAGCCAGGATGGCCAGAACCATCAGGTCGTACTGCCAGGTCCCGCGCTCGAACGCCCAGAAGACGGTGCGCAGGATGCCGAGCTTTATCTTTTCCCAGACCCGTTCGAGACTGCCACTCAGCGCGCCGTCTTGGGACTCCGGCAGGGATCGATTGCGGACTTCCGTGCTCTGACCCATAGATAAACGCAGTCAAAAAGGTAGTGGCGACTTTACCTCGCCCTATAGCGCCGTAGAGCCGCCTCGACATCAATTCCAAATGGCGGCGTTAAGCCGCCCCTACATCAGATCCGACCGAGATCAATCCGAGATAATTCGCCCGTCTCGCATGTGGATGATTCGGTCCGCCACCGCAGCAGCTTCCGGGTTGTGCGTAATCATCAGAATCGTCTGCCCGAAGGATTTGTTCAGGCCGCGAATCATGTTGAGAACGGCCTGTGAGTTCTCGGTGTCCAGGTTACCCGTCGGCTCATCCGCCAGAAGCAGCTTGGGATCACAGATGACGGCGCGGGCGATGGCCACGCGCTGTTGCTCGCCGCCCGACAGCGCAAAGGGTCGATGTTCGAGTTTGTCCTGGATGCCGAGCATTTCGACCACCGCTTGAAAGCGGTGGGGATCGAACCCGTTGCCCTGGATGTCTTGGGCGATAGCAACGTTGTTTCGCGCGCTCAGCGTGGGAAGCAGATTGAAACGTTGGAAAACGAAACCAATCGTGTGCCGCCGAAAGCGCGTGCGGTCAGCGTCCGTCATCTTGCTGAAGTCATTGCCGGCCACCAGCACCTGCCCGCTGGTGGGGCCGGTCAACCCGCCCAGGATGTGAAGCAGGGTGGACTTCCCGCAGCCGGAGGGCCCAACCACCGCCACGAACTCACTCTCGTGGATAATGCAATCCACGCCACGCAACGCCTGCACCGCGACTTTGCCGACGCGGTAAACTTTCTTCAGGTCGTGAGTGACGATTATGGGTTCCATTTATTCATACGCCAGGGCGTCCACGGGATCCAGTCGGGCTGCCCGGGCCGCGGGGTAGAACGCCCCCAGCAAGCTTCCGGCGATGGCAAGAACGGCGGCGTAACCAGCCCACGCCATAGTCAGCTCGATGGAAAGGGTCGGGAATTTTGCCAGGATCAGCTTCGCGGCTGTTGCCGCCACTCCGTACCCAGCCATGATTCCAACCGCGCTAAGAAGGCCCGCCTCTCGCAGAATCATTGCAATAATATACCCTTTTGAGGCTCCGAGCGATTTCAAAATCCCAATCTCGCGGGTGCGCTCCGTGATCGTTGTGTACATGGACAGGAAGATGACCAGAAACCCGATCCCCACCGCGATGATAATTACGACAGTAGTAAAGACATTTAAGCCCGGCAGATTGTTCGACGTCATCAGCGACATCCACTCTTTCACAGCCTGAATCTGGAGACCGGGAAACAGTCTGTGGATGGCGTCGGTAGCCTCCTTGGTGTACTTGGGATCGTCACACTTCACCCAAAAAATGGAGGCCTTGTCCTGGACTTGTAGAAGGTCTTCGGCCGTTTGCAGCGGAATAAACAGCCGCGCTCCCTTGCCATGCTCGACGATTCCACACACGTGAAACTCATGATTCAGTAGGAAAACCGTTTGCCCGACCTTGACGTGGTTCGCCCGCGCATACAGATCATCCACGAGCAGGTCATAGGGATTTACGAAGGGTCCGCCGGAGTGATAGGCAAAGCCTCGGGAAACGCGCGTGAAGCTGTCCATGTCAATGCCGTAAATCATGTTCAACGCGCCGGCATTGAATAGGATCAGCGTCGGAGCCACCGCCCGCACATGGGGGATATCTTTGAGCCGGTCTCCAATCTTGAGGGGCATGGGCGCTTGAGAAAAAGCAAGAAGGAACGATGTTCCGGAGGGTTGTACCATAATGTCTGCGCCCACGCCCTCCTGTCGTTGGGCCGATTCATTTACCAGTCCGTGCGCGAGCCCCACGAAGAGCAACACCATGGCCACTTCAATCGCAACAGCCAAAACGCTCACCGCGGTGCGGATGGGACGGTACAGGATGTTGGCGATGATCAGTTTATTGACCACTCGGATTCTCCTGCTGGGCCTTCGCGTTCAGATCAACCAGTTGGGTGCCTGGGGGTTGGGTGAGGACGAATTTATCGGCATCAATAGGCTGGTTGAAAGTGGCTTTCAGAATCGTGATCGCCAAGCGATAATCTTCGATCGGCCTTACCACCTCGATGTGGGAAGGGTACGAAACACCCTGGAAATCTTGATAAGCAGAGTAACGGACGTCCTCGACATAGAGGCCGTCCGATTCATAGAATTGCATGCGTGCCAATTGTAAATCGGCTCGGTCGAACCAAGCCTTGCGTTTCAGTTGTAATTCGCCGTCGGTACCCTCGACGATAACCACAACATAGAATCGATGTCCGGCCTCCTGAGCTTCCTCCAACAGCCACTTTTCACGTGAAGGATCGAGTGCAGGGACCAGCAAGGCTTCCAGGATGTGTTGAGGGCGCAGGTTCTCGAGTGAGTTTTTCGTGGGACGGCGGAAAGCTGTCTTCCCCACGATAAACTTCTGCAAAGGCGGGATGTACAGCCGGAACTCCTCGCCGTTAGAAACCATGTCGAAAACATCCGTCCGCACCAACGGAGCCTGCCCTAAGATTCGAATCATGGCGGGCGTCTCGGCCAGGATGAAACCCCTGACATCGTGATACTCTTTAATGACGCCAGAGTAAATGGAGCCAGTCGTCGGCTCGAGGTCCACCGTCACAGTCAGGGAGTGTACGCTTTGGCTTATGGCGTTGAGCTTAGTGACCAGTTCGTTAAGAGACGCTTCGCGGGCTGGAGCGGGTAACTGTGACGGCTGAATGTGCGTCTCACGCCGCAACAAGCAAGCCGGACTCGCCAGCGCAGCGACGGCCGCCAGTACGAGCACGAGCTTCCTGGTTTCAATCAGATTGATTCTCCGCAAAGCCGAACCCTGGTCAATCTAACAAACAGCTTGAATGCTGTCAACGTTCGGGAGCCTTCGGTAGTGTCTCAGTTCGAGGTCGTAACGCCGAGTTTACCACGCCACATGGCGGCGTAAAACCGCCTCTACAGCAAACTGAGACGCTACCGTACCTTCAGAGAGCCGATAATTTCAGCAAGGTGAATCCGCTTACTCCGGCAATATTCACGCAAGCCCTGCACTATTCGGACTGAAGCTCCTGGATCGTAGAAATTTGCCGTGCCTACCTGCACGGCCCTGGCGCCGGCGATAAGAAACTCCAGGGCATCCTCCGTGGTGGATATGCCCCCTAGACCCACGACCGGGATTTTCACGGCCCGCGCAGCCTGGTAGACCATGCGCAAGGCTACCGGTTTGATAGACGGCCCTGATAATCCGCCGGTTACATTCCAGAGCCGGGGCGTACGCGTTTCGATATCAATGGCCATTCCCACCAGCGTGTTCACCAGCGAAAGGGCATCCGCTCCGGCTGATTCCGCGGCCCGCGCGAAAACCGTGATGTCCGTGACGTTGGGTGAGAGCTTCACCAAAAGTGGGTAGCGCGCGGCTTTCTTGCACGCCGCCACCACTTCTTCCGTCAGCTTCGGGTCGCTGCCGTACACTATGCCGCCACAACGCGTATTCGGGCAGGAGATGTTAAGCTCGTACGCCGAAATACCTTCGCCTTGATTAAGGGTTTCGACACAACGGACATAATCCTCGGTGGAATAGGCAAAGACGTTTACGATGCAGCGCGCCTTTAGGCTGCGCAGGAAAGGGAGCTTTTCGGCAAGGAACCGCTTTGCCCCGACGTTCTGGAGGCCGATGGCATTGAGCATCCCCGATTCGCTTTCGTAGATGCGCGGCGACGGATTTCCCTCCATAGGCTCGGGAGAAATACCCTTTACGACAATGGCCCCTAATTCGTTCAAGTCAATGAGAGTGGAGAATTCCTTGCCGTACCCAAAGGTGCCGCTCGCCGTCCAAACCGGATTTTGGAAGCGCAGGCCGGCTATTTCCGTTTCGAGCTGTGGGATGAATTGCTTGTCCGTCGACACGCGTCCGCCGTCCAAGTCAGGTTGGCCCTTAGCCGACGGCCCTTGGCTGGGCAGGAATGCACCGTGCCGAGTTTTGGCTTTCGCAATCATCTCAATCTTCTGCTGAAATCATCCCACGCCCTTTATTCCCGCGAAGGACTCATAACTTAGATGCCAGAAGTCAGGTTTCTGACGGCAGATGAAACGGTGAGACGTGTCTGGAGAACTGACAACTGACGGCTGACAACTGACTAATCCCAGACTATCTTGTCTGACCAGAATACCGGTCCCTCTGTGCAGACTCTCTGATACGCCTCGTGGCCGGAACCTTGGACGTGGATACAGCAGCCCAGGCAGACCCCCAGGCCGCACCCCATGCGGTTTTCCATCGAAACCAGGGACGGGATGCCATACTTTCTTGCCAATTCCACCGCGGCGCGCAACATGCCCCACGGCCCGCAGATCATCAGCAGGTATTTCTTATTCGAGTGATGAGCCAGGTATTCCTCGAGCGGCCGGGTGACGAAGCCGCGATAGCCGGCGGACCCGTCCTCCGTGGCCAGCAACATGCCCCGCACCACTGGCCTGAAATCCTCCACCCCGACCAGGTCGGCCTTGCTGCGCCCACCCATGAAAAGGCGCTGATGAAAGCCTGCCTCCGCTAATCGCTTGGCGGGCAGAAGCAAGGCAGCTATGCCAATACCTCCTGCCACATGGAGAATCTCATCTGCCTCGTGCGCCCGGGGAAGATACTCCTCTTCGAAAAAGCCGTGGCCGAGAGGCGCCAATAGCCCTACGTGGTCTCCCGCCTTGAGCTCCGACATTAGCTGAGTTCCGCGCCCTACGACTTTGTAAAGGAATTGAAGAATAGTTGGAGAGCCGCCGGATTTTCCGTCCTCGAGGTCATAAATGCTCATCGGCCGGCGCAACAACACATCCGACCGGCCTAGAATCCGCAGCATGGCAAACTGGCCGGGACGCGTGGTCTTTGCCTGGCGAGGAGCTTCAACACTCAACAGAAAATGGCTGCCGCTTAGGGGACGGTTTCCTGCAACAATCACAACTTCATCGTACATGTTAATTATTCTAACAAAAGTTTTCCCTTCGTTGTAGGGACGATGGCCGCAGGTGCAGGTGTCTCAGTTTGAACCTTGATCCAACGACGTACGAAATAAAGCCCCTGCCTGCTCTGGATGACAGAATCGAATCTTTCCTACCTTCATTGCCGTTGGGCGAGGTGGCGGTCCAGCATAAACAGTCCTTGCTTGGAATCCCCGATCATCTTGAGCTGGTGCAAGATTTCGCTGGCGTTGGCCTCTTCTTCCACCTGTTCGTTAACAAACCACTGCAGGAAGACCCCGCTGGCGTAATCCTTCTCGGCTCCAGCCAACTCCACCAGCTTATCAATCAAGCTGGTTACGTGACATTCATGCTTGTAGACTGCTTCGAAGACCACCTGGGGTGAATCCCACGTGGTCGGCGGAGCGGCAATGGAGGTGAGCGTCACTCGTCCACCGCGCTCGACGATGTACTTGAAGAACTTCAAGGCATGACCGGCTTCTTCCTTAGCTTGAATTTGCATCCAATGGGCCATTCCGTGCAGGCTCTCTGCTTCGAAATCGGCCGCCATGGAGAGATAGAGATAAGCCGAATAGAGCTCGGCGTTGACCTGCTGATTCATGGCATCCTGGACTGCGGAACTGAGCATCTGCGCCTCCTTTGGCGAATTAGTACATGGTTGATTCCCACGGTATAGTAATCCCGATGGGGCAAACTGAGCAATGTGAATGACACTACTACCCACATTTTGGTGCTGTCCTAATTTCGGGTGTAGCGCCGGCTTCCAGCCGGCAAAGAGCCGCCAAGATGGCGGCGCTACATTCAAACTAGGACAGTACCCACATTTTGCGAAATGGGACAACTTTAGCCTAAAATGTCTTCGTCGTAGGTTCTCTGAACATGGTGCTGCTGCGCGGGCTACTTATCCTCGGGCTGATCGGGCTGAATGCGTTTTTTGCCGGCACGGAATATGCGCTCCTGAGCGTCAGGCGGACTCGCATCGAACAGCTAACCAAGCAAGGCGATCCTCGGGCGCGCCTTGTTCAGGCGTTGCTGGCGGATATCGGCTCGCTTATTTCAGGCACTCAACTTGGCGTGACGGTGGTCAGCCTGCTGATGGGCTGGCTTGGGGAGGGATTCATCGCCGCGACCCTCCAGCCATTGCTGAATCTCGGATTGCACCGCCATGCCTCCGCTGTGTTGGTCCACTCGCTCGCTGGCGCCTCGGCGTTTCTGCTCATAACCATCTTCCTCATGGTGCTGGGTGAGTTGGTTCCGAAAGCGATAGCGTACGACCACGCGGAGATGGTTTCCTTGGCTGTTGCCGGGCCTATGCTCGTTTTCTTGAAGCTAAGCCATTACGCGGTGGAAGCGCTGGTGGCAATGGCGAACGGTGTCTTGCGCGCGCTTGGCCGCTCTCCTGTGCGGGGTTACAGGCCGCTTCACACGCCGGAAGAGGTGAAACTCATCGTATCGTCAATCCGAAAACACGGGCTTCTTCGGGAAGAACAAGAGGACATCATCCACACAGTCTTCGACCTGGACTTTATCCTGGTGCGAGAGATCATGGTACCCTGGACCAGAATCACTTGTTTGCCCTTCACCCAGGACCTCCGGGGCCTGCTTGACCGAATCGTCAAAGACCAACACTCGCGCCTGCCAATTTACGAAGGTTCGCCGGACCATGTGGTTGGCATCCTCTATACCAAGGACCTGTTGAGGGTGGTTTCCGAGCGGCTGAAGAGCGGCGTGCCGCTACAGGCGCCCATGGACTTGCGTCCCATTCTCCGCCAGCCCGTGATCGTCCCTGAGTCCAAGCCTCTCAGCCAAGTGCTCGAGGAAGCGCGACAACACCATTCTCATCTGGCTCTGGTGGTGGACGAATTTGGCACCTACGTTGGCCTCGTGACGGTTGAGGATGTCTTGGAACAGCTCGTGGGGGAAATCCGCGATGAGTATGATCAGGACGAGCATGCCATCCACCAAGTGAGCGGTAATGTGCTCCTGATGGACGCTTCCATCAACCTCCGCGATCTGGCGAATGACTACGAGATTATCCTCCCTCGCGGGGCGGGATACGAAACCCTGGCCGGTTTTGTCCTTTCGCTTTTGGGCGTAATCCCCAAAGGCGGTGAGAGCCTGGTTTATGAAGGCCGGCGATACACCGTGGCGGAGATGGATGGCTGGCGCGTGGCGAAAGTCAGAATTGAGAAACTCCCAGTTGTGGTTCCCCAACCCAAGACCTCAGCAGGAGTCAAACCGCTAGAGGATGGGCGAAGGTCCCCCCTCCTCAGCAAAGGAGGGAGTTAGCGGCTGGATGATTGGAGCGAAGATCCGAGCGCCCACCACCCCCCGGGGTTCGGGCGAGGAGGGGAGTCAATTCCCCTGGTTCGCCAGGAGGTTGGTTGGCTAGGCAATGACATTCTATCCAAGGAGGATCAAATGGCACTTCAGATCGGCGACCAAGCGCCGGATTTCAGGCTCAGTTCGGCGACAGGCGCCACCCAGGGCGAGTTTCAGCTTTCCGCCCATCGCGGCCAAAATGTGGTGGTCTGCTTCTATGCCTTAGACTTTACCCCTGTTTGACAAGTTGAACTGTCAGCAATCCAGGCCGATCTCACCCGCTTTGCTGACCTCGACGCCCAGGTCGTGGGCGTATGCACGGACACCGTTTTCTGCCATATCGCTTTCCAAAAGTCGCTAGGCGGTCTCCGCTTCCCCCTCACTACGGACCGCTGGCCCTATGCTGCCACAGCGGCGAATTATGGCATCTTTCCACCCACAAAACACCAAGTCCCCTTCATCAACGATCGCGCCGTATTCATTGTTGACAAGGACGGCAAGGTCGCCTGGATGAAGATCTACGAATTGAGAGAACAACCGGATATTTCCGAAATTCTGCGGGCGCTGAAGAAGTTAGCCTGACAGCGCGTGACCAGCACGGAATTTGGGGAGATGCTCAGCTCTCAGGGTGAGAGAAATATGCAGTTCGCTTTGAAGTTCTACTGTTGAGGCCTTCTTCGTAGGAGTACGGCTTGCCCTTCCCTTCGTTGATGAAAGTCGCAACAGGCAGGGGACGGCCTGCCGTCCCTTTACCTGGCACGCGACACTCGACACGTGGCGCTTGGCACCTGACACCCGGCACCTGGCGCCTGACACCTCTTCACTTCCCCCGCGTCTCGACATAAACCAACTGAAAGAGAGTAAGGTCTCCCTCCGTCTTGATTCCCACTACATGTTCCTCCTCTTTCGTGCCGGCCTTCAGAATGATCTCGCCGGGCTCCGCCTGTTCGTCCTCACAGCCCACCTCATCCGACGACGTAGACTTCTTCTTTTCGGCACCTGCCCGCGCGGACCCGCTGCAATCCAGAATCTTGCCGTACTTTGCCAATGCCTTGCGGTAGAACGTTGCGACCTTCTCGGGAGCGTCGTTGGACTCGAGCTTCAGTACGGCTAGCTTGAAGCCCGAATTCCCACCCCACAAGCCGAGTCGAACCGCCGGAGTGTCGTCAGACTTGTCCTTATGCTGACGCGCTCCCGGGTAGGCAGGCAAGCCGACGTCCTTCGCACTCGCCTCTTTACTGGCGATAAATCCGATACTGTTTCGGTCCATTTCGGATCCGCTTTTTCCCGAGTCCTTGTTGTCCTGTGCTCGCATCCGCAGAGCCGCCCCACACAGCAACCCCAGCATGGCCATTCCAACCGCACAGCACTTGAGCCCGCCCGGTTGCGCGCTTGCATGATTAGACCGCGTTACTCTCATCTTAGCCTCCCCTCTTCCTCCATGTACGCGCCGCGGGAAAGGGAAGTTCCATCGCTACAGGAAGATGATGATGGCCGGTGTGCCCACTGGGGCATATTGGCCGGTGAAAGTAAGTCTGCCGGTCTCCCGATTGACGCGGAAAATGGCGATGGCGTCGCTCCTCTGATTACACGTGTAAAGGAAATTCCCTGTAGGATCGATGTTGAAGCTGCGTGGGTAATCGCCCCGAGTCCATTCCTCGCTGAGCCAGCTCACGACGCCCTCGGGACCAATGGAAAAGACCGCAACCGTGTCGTGCAGCCGGTTGGCAGCGTAGAGAAACTTCCCGTTGGGCGTAACCATGACCTCCGAAGTGAAGTTGGTGCCGGCTAATCCCTTGGGCAGGGTAGAAATCGTCTGCTTCGCCGTCAGCGTTCCACGTGAGCGGTCGAAGTGGAAGAGCGCCAGAGTGGAGGCCTCTTCTTGCAGCGAGTACATCCATTCCCCATTGGGATGGAAGGCGAAATGACGTGGCCCGTCTCCTGGAGGAAGTGAGACGGAGGCGGGGTCATTGGGCGTGAGCGTGCCTTTTTCGGTATCGAACTTCCAAATCAAAATCCGGTCCAACCCGAGATCGCTGGCCAGAACAAACCGGCCTGTAGGATCAGCCTGGATCATATGCGCGTGGGGGCTTTCGTGGCCGCTGATAGCGAAGCTTCCACGGGGAGCGCTAGCCGCCTTCGCCGGCCCCACCGTGCCTCGATCTTCCTTCACGTCAGTGGCGGAGCCCAGTTCGCCGTTCGAATGGATGGGAAGGACCGCCACTGTTCCTCCGGCGTAGTTGGCCACCAGTACGTACTTGCCGGAAGGGTGAACGCTGAGGTAGGCAGGGCCGGCCCCGTGTGAGCTGACCGTATTGAGCGGAGTCAGATGTCCATTCGATCGATTGATCGAAAAGGCGCTCACTGAACCGGAACTGGCGCCCTGATAAGTTGCGGTCTCGTTCGCGGCGTACAGATGCATTTTGGAGGGATCAAAAGCCAGCCAGGAGGGATTTGAGTCATCTGCAAATAGCGCGCGCTGCTCGAGTGCGCCCGATGCGGGGTTCATTTGAAACAAGTAAATTCCCTGTCCATATCCCTTGCTCCCCTCAGGCCCTTGCGGTGAGCTGTAGGTGCCCACGTAAGCCAAAATTAGTCCGTTCAACGCATTTGCCGGTCCCTGTGTCAGGGCGAGAGGCGGCTTCATCAAGGCCATAGCTGCAGCGCTTCCCAGGAAGCGACGGCGCGAGATTCCTTCCAAAAGGTTGCGCCAACGTGGTAAGTTGTTGCACGACATTGGAACTGTCCTTTGGTGACCTGATTCACAACTTGATACGGTCAGATTATGGGACGGATTGATTTCGCAAAGCAAGGGCACGACTGCGGGCGGACTGGTGTCATTCGGCGTGGGGTTCATTTCCCGATATCGGTCATTCCCGCGAACGCGGGAATCCAATCCGTAGACAGCCTATTTGCGAAGACTCGCCCAGTAGTTTCCCGCCTTCGCGGGAATGACTACGGCTTCGAGGAGGGAAGACGATTATGAGATCATTACTGACCGTCGTTCTGCTGCTCGCCGCGGCAGTCGCTTCGGCGCAGACCCCCGGGAATGGCTTTCTCGATTCCCTCGGCCTCGCTCGCTTGAAGAACTTCTCGGCGGCGCGCGTCTCGAGCGACAACCGTTACGTATTCAGCAACGATGACAGCAAACATATCATGCCCGGCCAGGCGCTGGTGATGGCCGACCTTGTCGGCCCTGGCGCCGTTACGCATATCTGGCTGACCGTGGCGGACAACGAATTTGGCTGGCCGCGCCTGCTGCGCCTGCGCGCTTACTACGATGGGAGAAAGACGCCGAGCGTGGACTCGCCCCTGGGTGATTTTTTTGGCGTTGGACATGGCATGGAGAGGGATCTCAATTCCATCATGGTCGAAGATACTTCGTTGGGTCGGGCCAGAAACAGTTACTGGCCGATGCCCTTTCAAAAGTCCTGCAAGATCACCGTAACCAACGAGGGGAATCGGCCTGTCCGATCCTTTTACTACCACGTGGACTGGCAAAGGTGGCCGGCATTGCCCAAGGACCTCGGCTACTTCCATGCCTACTATCGGCAGGAGCGACCTGCGACGCCGGGCCGGAACTACGAATTCCTCAATGTCCGGGGAGCCGGCCATTACATGGGTACGGTGCTGGGCGTCATTGAGACCGAAGTGGGATGGTTTGGCGAAGGCGACGACTTGTTTTACGTTGACGGGGCAAAGCATCCCCAAATCTATGGGACCGGCGCCGAGGATTACTTTAACGAAGGCTGGGGCCTGCGCGACTTCACGGGTCCTTGGAGCGGCAGTCCGATCTGGGGAGGGGAACTCCCCGGGCAAAGGCTCGGCGCTTACCGATGGCATGTCCCGGACCCCATACCGTTCACCAAGTCACTCTGGGCCGGCATCGAGCACTGCGGATGGACCTACAACCCAGATGGGACGGTTCGCTCCGGTTTTGAAGAGCGCCCCGACTATTATTCAAGCGTCGCCTTTTGGTACCAGAAGGGCGTCAATGAAGATTTGCCTGAGCCTCCTTATGGTGAGGAACGCCTGCCGCTCGGCAACGCCACGCAGCTCGCGGTGGAGGACTCAATCCAGGAGGTGACCGCCGAGAATGGTAAGGCCTCAGTGCAGCGGGAAGTCGACTGGGCGAAGGACCTGCTCTTCTTCCAGGCCCAGGGTAAGGGTGCGAGAATCAACCTTCCGGTTGACATCGCTGACGCCGGCCGCTACGAACTCGTCGCCCTCCTTGCGCAGGGCCCTGATTACGGGGATTACGTGGCTCTGCTGGACGATCAACCGACAAATCTGGACACGCGCCAGCCGGCCACTTCTGAGGTTCCAGCGCCTGGACCCGAGGTCTTCCACAACTTTCTTCCTGAGGTTTATGTGGCCCAGGACCGGCCCCTCGGCTGGTTTTCTCTTACCAAGGGGCGACACACTCTCAGCTTCGTTTGCGTGGGAAAAGACAATCGCTCCGCCGGTTACAACTTGGGCATCAATGACGTGGTTTTGGAGAAGATTCCAGTCTCTGCGGGAGAGCCGGAGAGTGAGACGCAGCCCCAGTTGGCGCCTGAGCTCCCCCCGGTGAATGTGGCGGTTCGCGCCGGGGTGCCCGTTTTTCGCGGGCTTTCGCTTTCAGCCTACCGTGATAGGCTCGAGCACGCCGGCGACGCCGTTCGCCCTGCCGCAGTTCGAGCCCTCGGCGCATTTGGAGAAGACGCCGGGCCGGCGGTCGGTGATGTCGCGGCGGCCCTCACTAACTCCGATGTTCAGGTACGTTCAGCAGCGGCCTGGGCGCTCTCCCAGATTGGGCGGAATGGTGCCGCTGCAGTCCCTGCCTTGGCCAGAGCACTTTCGGATTCCGACCCCCAGGTGCGTGGCTTGGCCGCCCTTGCTTTGCAGGCCATGGGACCTGCAGCCGCTCCTGCCGTGCCCGAGTTGATTGCGGCACTCAGTGACCCGGTGGCTTATGTGCGTGCTCCGGTTGCCGATGCGTTGGGCGCCATTGGCCCCGCAGCGCGCATGGCTGTTCACCCACTGGCAGAAAGATTGTTGGCCAAGGGCGAGCAAGGGCTGGTGCTGAACTGCGTCGCTACCGCTTTGGGTGAAATCGGTCCTGAGGCGAAGAGCGCTCTTCCCGCCCTCCAACAGGCCCTTGCGATGCACCGCATCGGATCCGCCGCACAGGAAGCAATCTTGAAGATAGAAGGGAAGCCAGTGCCCACGTGGTGGTGATCTGTGCGGAAGCGTCGCAGTTTGGCTAGATGTGTCATTTGTACGGTTCAGTCGCTTCAGACCACGCGTCATTCCCGCGAAGGCGGGAATCCAGTAAGTAATGTGCGCAGTTCCCAAGGTTCGCGGAATGGATTCCCGCCTTCGCGGGAATGACGTGTGGTCCGGGACACCCGTATTGTTTAAATGTCACTGGCGCCACAGTTTGGAGTCTGTTGCGCAGGTCCGTCAAGCGTGGTAAATTCAAACCATCGGGCGAAGGGCGGATCTTGTTCGAAGCGTATTAGGTGTGCAGGCGAACGTGAATTAGCTTGTGCGAGGTGCATGCATGAAACGTAGGGATTTCTTGGCCAGATCCGCGATGGGCGTCGCGGGCGCGTGGCTTGGTTCAAAATCGTGGGCCGAAGCCATACCGTCAGTAGCAGGCAAATTCGGCGCCGCGGATGTGGTCAGCCTGGGTCAAACCGGCATCAAGACCTCGCGCTTGGCCTGCGGAACTGGGACCGTGGGCGTGAATCATCATTCCAACCAGTCAGCCTTGGGCGTTCAGGGCCTCGCCGATCTGCTTTTGCAGGGTTACGACCACGGCTTGCGTTTCTTTGATACGGCTGATTCCTACGGAACGCATCCTCATGTTGCGGCGGTCCTCAAGAAGCTGCCGAGGGAAAAAATCACTGTCATGTCAAAATCCTGGGCGCGCGATGGCGGTGGAATGCGGGTGGACATTGACCGCTTCCGTAAGGAGCTGGGGACCGACTACATCGACATTCTCATGATGCATTGTCTGACGGACGACGACTGGACGGAGAAATGCCGCCCCGCTATGGACGCCATCTCGGAGGCGCAGGAGAAGGGAATCGTCCGAGCTCACGGCTGCTCCTGCCACACGATCGGCGCACTCCGCGCCGCGGCGAAATCTCCCTGGGTCCAGGTCATGCTCTCGCGCGTCAACCCCATCGGGTCGCACATGGATGCGGACCCCAACACGGTCGTGGCGACGCTTCGGGCGGGGCGCGAATCGGGCAAAGCGATTATCGGCATGAAGATCCTCGGCCAAGGCGACATGCGGTCGCGTGTGGATGAGGCGTTGAAATATGCGCTCTCGCTCGACCTGCTGCACGCCTTCACCATTGGCGCCGAGAATCGTAAGGAGCAGCTCGACTTGATTAACCGCATTGGTGCTGCACGTGCATAGTTAGGTTAGGCTCAACGACTGGAGATGAACATGAAAAAACACATTGGACTTCTCGTAGCGATTTTGGTCATTTCGCTTGCGGCTTTTGGGCAACGAGGTGGTGGGCACGAGGAAAAAGGTGGCGTCCACGCTCCTCCTGCTAAGGGACCTGCTCCGGTTCGCGGCAAAGTACACGCCCCTGAAGAACACCGCAATTACAGCGACAAGCCAGGGCACCCAAATGCGCCGCACGTCGACGGTAATAAATGGGTGGGGCATGACACCGGCAAGAATGATCCTCACTACCATCTCGATCGTCCTTGGGAGCACGGACACTTCACGGGCGGGTTCGGCCACCACCACGTCTGGCACCTTGCCGGCGGCGGCCCTGGCCGTTTCTGGTTTGGCGGGTTTTACTTTAGCGTTGCCCCGTATGACATTGCCTTCTGCGATAGTTGGCTCTGGGACTCCGACGAGATCATCATCTATGAAGATCCCGATCACATCGGCTGGTACCTGGCCTACAACGTGAGGCTGGGGACTTACGTTCACGTCATGTATCTGGGAGCCTAAGGCCGGGCCTCGCAGCGCGGAATCATAGTCCTCTCTCGAGGGGCTGAGCGTGTGGCACGTCCTTGGCCGGACACCGCGAGCCCGAAGCGCATGAAGCCCTCTCCCCCGGGGAGAGGGTGTCCCGCTGCCGGCGTTTTCACCAGCCGGAGCGGGACGGGTGAGGGGTCACTTCTCGCAAGCCACGTTGCATGGCCGGTCGGAATTTGTTGAACTCGCAGACGTCCTCCGGACGGCACTTCCGCAGGCTCCGCTGCCGCCCTCCAAGGCCGCTACTCGCAGCGCAAAGCCACCGCGGGGTCAAGTCGGCTGGCGCGCCGAGCCGGCAGGTAAGCTGCCACGAGCGTCACTGCCAGAAAGAACAGCGCCACCGCCGCATACATTGCGGCAGACCCCACAGCTTCCGTGTCCGTCAGCGAGCGAATGGTTTTGCTGGCGGCAAGTCCGAGGTAGAGACCCCCTGCCAACCCGGCCACCACCCAAAGACTCGTCGCCCCCAAGACCGTCTTGATGATAGCGCCTCGGCTCGCGCCCAGCGCCATGCGTATCGCAATCTCGCCGGTGCGCTGAGAGACCAGGAACGAGATCACGCTGTACATTCCCGCTGCCGCCATCCCCACCGCCAGCAGAGCGAATACGCCAATCAGATATACGTCGAACCGAGGCTCGACCACCGAATCGGCAACCAGTTCATTCATCGTCTGAACGCCAAAGACCGCCTGATCGGGGTTCACAGATTCAATCGCTGCTCTCACTTGTCTCAGCAGAGGCCCCGGTGGGAGCGCCGAACGCACCACCAGATACACGTTCGGCCAGGACAGTTGCTGGGCGGAATAGTAATATTCCGGAAACGGGTTGGTCTCCAGGCCGCGCGTCCGGACGGTGCCGACCAAGCCTACGATGGTGATCGGTCCCTCAGGGTCGTCGATCTGCTTGCCGACCACATTCGGTCCAAGGCCGAAGTGCCGGGCGAACTCTTCATTCACAATCGCAAGCGTGAGTTTCGGTCCCGCGTCGCTAAGGCGAAAGGTACGCCCGGCGAGCAGGGGAATGCCCAGGGTGCGAAAATAATCCGGGGTAATCTGGTGGGACCACGACATGGTGCCGGGGTCCGCCACTCCGACAAGCTGCACCGGCCCGCCCCCGCGTGCTGGACGTAACGGCGGGCCGGTCACGGTAGCGGCCGACTCGATGCCAGGGATAGCTTCGATTTTATCAACGTATTGCTGAAGCGCCACACCCGCTCTCGGGTCCGGTTGTTCCACCTTTCCAAAGGGCAACTGCAGTCGCATCGCCAGGACATGCTCAGGATTGAAACCCAGGGGGGCGGAAATCAGCTTCCACAGGTTTTGCGCCACCAGCGCCGCGCCGCACAGCAGGAACACGGAGAGCGCCGCTTCGATGGCGATCATCGCGTGCCGCCAGCGATTTCCTTCGCTTGTAGTGAAGTGCGTGCTGAGGCTTGGCGCTGGCGTCCAACGGCTGCCCTTCAGCGCCGGGATGATGGCGAACACGATCGCCGAAATCATCGAGATCGCCAGCGTGAAGCCGACGGCGCGCGTGTCCAAATGCGCTGAAGCGAGAAGAGGACTGCGCACCGGCAGCAAGCGGACGAGAACGTGCGTCATCCAGCCTGCCAGCAGCAGGCCCGCCACGCCGCCGCCGCAAGCGAGCACCATTCCTTCCAGAAGAAATTGCCGGATCAAGCGCAGGCGGCTGGCGCCCAGCGCCGCGCGGACCGCGATTTCCCGCCCGCGTCGCAGCGAGCGCGCGAGCAGCAGTTGCGCCGTGTTTGCGCAGGCGATCAGCAATAGTACCCCGACGCCGCCCAGCAGCAGCCACAACAGCGATCTCTGATCCCCTACGATGGCGTCGCGCAGCGTCGTGACGGTGAAGCCAAACATGGCCGGGTCATGTGGGTGGCCGGGGAAAGGCGACCTATTCTCGCGCGCCAGAACCAGCGCAGTATCCCAGAGGTCCGATTGCACCTGTTCCAGCGGCACACCCGTTCGCATTCGGCCCAACACCTGAACCGGGACGCCCTGGCCATTGGCGGCTCTCTCGAAGGCTAGGGATGACTCAACGGGGTAGGGAGCATAGAGGTCGACCGGCTCGGGAGCGTCGAGCGTCGGATAATCAAAATGGAAGTTGGGTGGAAGCACGCCGACCACGACGGCAGGCTGGCCATCCAGCCGAAGCGTGCGCCCAATAACGCCGGGGTCTGATCCCATGCGCGATCGCCAGAAAGCGTGACTGAGGATCACCACTGGCAGGCGGCCCGGTTGATTCTCCTCCTCGAGAAATGTGCGGCCCATCGCTGCATTTACTCCCAGCAAGGGAAAGAAGGAGGCCGTCACCCGCGCAGCAAAAACCCGCGTGGGCTCGCCCGTCCCGCTGAGCTGCATGTCGCGGTGCTCCGCAAACGCCATCCCTTCGAGTGTGCGGGTGTGCTTGCGAATTTCGAGAAACTCGGAGACGGTTGGAATCCAGCCGTCATTTTCTATAATCGTGACCAGCCGTTCCGCATCGCGAAACGGCAAGCGGTCAAGGAACGCGGCCTTCAGCAAGGTGAAGACCGCCGCGTTGCCTCCGATCCCCAGCGCCAGCACCAGCACAATCAGGGCGGAAACACCGGGGTCGCGCCTCAGCAAGACGAGGCCATGACGCAGATCCTGGAGGGACGACGCCAGCCACTCGACCACCCGCGCATCGCGCATCTCCTCTTTCATTACCGACAGATTCCCCATGCGGCGCCTCGTCTCTGCTTCGGCCTCGTTCGCGCTGAGCCCGCGCTCCTGCAAGCGGCGCAGGCGCATCTCGCGATGGAACTCGAGTTCGTCGTAAATCTCGCGCTCCAGGCGCTCAGGCCGGAATATGTTTAAGACGCGCCGGAAGAACGCCATCACGCCAGCCTCAGCACGCGTCTCATCGCGTCCGCCGCGCGCAACCACTCGCCCTCTTCTTCTTCCAATTGGCGCCGTCCGGCGGCGGTGATGCGGTAGTAGCGTGCCCGCCTGTTATGGTCCGAAGGCCCCCACTCGGATCGGATCCACCCTGACTCGTCCATGCGGTGCAGCGCGGGATAAAGCGATCCCTCGCCCACCTGGAAGACATTCTCCGAAAGCTGCTCGATGCGCTCTGCGATGGCATATCCGTGCATGCTTTCGCCGCAGGCGAGAATGCGCAGCACCAGCAAGTCCAGCTTGCCCAGCAATTGGTCTTTCCTGATCTTGGCCATCACCCTTCCCATCGAAGTCGATGGGAAAATCTTAAGCCCGCCTCCGTACGCTGTCAAGAAGAAACACGAGGGGGGCCGCGCTACCCAAAAGGTTGGAGTCACTGACGACTGAGGTGCATACGACAATCGAGTTCGCTACGGTAGTACCCTTCTCCTCCGGCGATCATGAAATCGAAGGTGAAGAACCGCAGCGCCTTGGCGTACAATACTCTCCGGAGAACCGCATCAGGAGGGAGCCCTGTGAACCCCATCCTCGAAGAAAAGGCGGCGGAGCTTCGAGAAATCTGCCGTCGGCGGTAAGAGCCGAAAGGAGCCGCGATGCTTTCAACCTATGACACGGAAGTGATCGAAGCTGTAAAACGGGCTTCGAGGCGTTCGATGGCCATCGTTCATGCAGAGATGATAGGTGGTCTGAACGGCCTCGCAACGGTTTCATCAGTGGCGCCGTTGGTCGGGCTGTTCGGCACACTCCTGGGCATCGTGAATTCCTTTGTGGGCTGTGGCGCGGCGCAGTCTACTTGCATGGCGGCTCAATTCGAGAGGCTTTCGGAGTCGCTCGCGCCGACCGTGCTGGGGTTTCTCGTGGCGCTACCAGCATGGTTGGGCTACAAATGCTTGAGCAGCAAAGTGGAAGCGTTCGATCTCGAGATGGGAAACGCGTCAGATCGGCTGGTGGACTATCTGAGCGTTTGTCTCGGTCTCCAGCACGCGTGACTTGATTCGCACCAGACATCGCACCGACCCCCTCACCCGTCCCGCGGCGGCTGGTGAAAGCGCCGTCGCGGCCCACCCTCTCCCCAGGGGAGAGGGCTCCTGTCCAACCCCAGAACTGACCACTGACCACTGACGACTGACAACTGCCTCACTCGTTCCTCAGCGCCACCATGGGATCGACCATGGTGGCGCGGCGTGCGGGCAGGTAGCCGGCAATAAGCGCCACGGCTGTGAGAAGGCCGGCGGCCAGGAGCATTGTCGCCGTGTCGCGAGGCCCGAGGCCAAACAGCATTTGTTGAAGTACCCGCGTTGCGGCCAGCGAAATCAAAATTCCAGCAGCCAAGCCGCCGGCCAGGACTGCGACCAGATCACGCATAACGAGGCCCAAGATCGAGTTACGCGTCGCGCCCAGCGCCATCCGAATGCCAAACTCCGTTTGTCGCTGCGTTACCAAGTACCTGAGCGTTCCGTAAAGGCCGATCATCGCCAGCGGCAGCGCGAGGGCGCCGAAGAAGCCCGAAAGAAGCGCCAGCATACGCTCCTGAAACAACGAACGATTCACCTGCTCGGCCAGGGTGTCGAACTCGAGAGCAATTGCACTGCTCACTCCGGCGACCGCAGCCCGAACCGGTGCCACCATTGCCGACGGCGGTATCGCCGTCCGCAACTCGAGCTGCTCACTGTCTCCAAACAGCGCAGGTAACTGGTTAGGGGGCAGGAAAACGACGGCCTGAGTTCCCTCCCGCAGCGACTGATATTTGGAATCCTCTACCAATCCCACAACCTCGTAGGCCTTTTCTCCTGGGTTGTTCATTTGAAAGATCTTTCCAATAGGATTCATATGAGGAAAGAACCGGCGCGAGAAGGTCTCGTTGACGATAGCCACGCCCGATGAAGTTTCGAGATCGGCGCTGGTGAAATTGCGCCCGGCCAGCAATCGCATTCGAAGCGTCGGGATATAGCCTGGCGAGATGAAATTGGCATAGACCGGGGCGTCAGGATTGGCTTTAACACTGGTCGACGACGTCAACGAAGTCGACAGCTTGAACCAATCGGATTGAACATTGCTGAATTCCATGAGAGCCCCGCTTATCGGCGTGTTGTTCGAATAACCTACGGAAAGCACACCCGGCAAAGCCTTCAGGCGGCTTTCGATCTCAGAGTAGGTAGCCAACCAGCGGTCCGGCGGCACTTTTGCCGGCTTCAGGTGCGTGGCTACCAGCAGGACGTTATTGCGGTCAAACCCGATGTCGAGAGTTGCCAGCTTCACGAAGCTTCGCAGCAATAAGCCAGCAGCCACCAGGAGAACGAACGAAAGCGCCACTTGTGACCCGACGATCCACTGGCGACCGCGAAAGCCCAAATTCCGACCTACTTCAGAAGACTGGCTACCCTTTACGCCGGAACTCAGCGACACCCGCGTCGAGCGCAACGCCGGTAGCAAGCCCATGAGAAGAGAGGTGAGTGTAGCGATTGCAAGGACGAATCCAAGAATGCGAGTGTTGAGGGAGAGGTCCAGGAAGAAGACTGTGTTCTGTTGTTTCGAGATGATGTGCAGCAGCAGGGCTGCCGTCCAGTGCGCGAGAAGGACGCCGAGCAGTGTCCCGGCCGAGGACAGCAGAGCGCATTCGGTGAGGAGTTGGCGGATCAGGCGCGTGCGGCTGGCCCCCAAAGCCTGCCGCACCGCGATCTCCTTGTGGCGCGCCGCGCCGCGAGCCAGCGTCAAGCTTGCGAGGTTGGCGCAGGCGATGAGCAGTACGATTCCGACCACAACCATCAGGATTTGCAGGGGCTGGCTGAATTGGCCCCGTAGATCGGTAATGCCCGTCGCAGCGGGAACTATCCGCAAGATTATTCTCATCAAAGCTTCACGTTCCTCTGCTGACGCGTTCGGCGGCACGAAGAGCCTGGTCGCAAGGATTCGGAGTCGCGCGGTTCGCTGCGCCCTGCTTAGCTTCGGATTGATGCGCCCCCCTACGTTCAGCCAAGAAAACTCGACATTGTCCAGGCGTGACTCTTTTCCTCCCAAGATCGCCGAAGCGCAGATCGGCGCCGCCACGTCAAACTTCCCTCCTACTTCCATGCCGAAAAAGCCGGGCGGCGCGACGCCGATCACTTCAAAGGAATGGCTACCAAGGGCCAGTGTGCTGCCCACGGCGCTCTTCGCCCCGCCGTAGTGCTCCTGCCAGAAGCTATAGCTGAGCACGGCTACCGCCGGGCAGCCGCGCCGGTCGTCCGAATCGGCAATCCAGCGTCCCGCCACGGGACGCAGCCCGAGGCCGCTGAAAAAGCCACCGCTGACCCAGATTTCATTGACAGCAGGACCCGTGCCCCATTCAGGTAGACCGAACGCATTGCTGCCGCTCCAAGTGAAGACGCGGGAGAAAACGTCTTGGTGGTCGCGCAGTTGGTCCCACATCGGAGTGGGGAAGGGGCTCTCGCCTGCACTTCCACCCCCACCCTCATCCGCATTACCGATTTGCACCTGAAACAGCTCGCCAGGCTTTTCGACCGGCAGCCTGCGCAGGATTACGGTATCCATGAGGGCGAAGATGGCCGTATTGGCCCCGATGCCCAATGCCAGCGTGACAACCACGACCGCCGTGAATCCAGGGCTGCGTCGGAGTTGGCGAAGGCCATAGCAAATGTCCTGCCAGAGCGTTTCGAGCGAATTCCATCTCCACACTTCCCTGCTCCTCTCTTGCGCCAAAGTCACGTTGCCGAAGCGCCGCAACGCCGCATAGTGAGCTTCCTCGGGCGGCATGCCGGATTCGAGATTCTCCTGCTCTTCCATTTCGAGATGAGCGCGAATCTCTTCCTCGAGATCATCCGCCGGCTTCCGCCGGCGAAACAGTGCTCCGAGTTTGGAAAGTCTGCGCCGTAAGCTCAACTTAAGCTTTCCTCCCGTAAAGAATTCGCGCGATCATAAAATCAAAGGTGAAGAACGGCAGCGCCCTGGCGTACAATACGGTTTGAAGAACTGCATCCGGAGGAAGGATTGTGAACCCCATCCTCGAAAAAAAGGCGCTGGAGCTTCGAGAAATCTGCCGTCGACGGCAAGTGCAGCGATTGTTGCTGTTCGGCTCGGCGGCCCGCGGCCCCTTCGATCCGACCTCTAGCGACCTCGACTTTCTTGTCCAGTTTCCAAAGCTGAGCCCCGCCCAACACGCGGAATGTTATTTCAGCCTGCAAGAGGACTTGGAGCAGCTCTTCGGGCGCTCCGTGGATCTGGTTGAGCCCGAACCCATCCGCAATCCTTACTTCCGCCAAGCCGTCGAGCAAAGCCAAGAGCTTATCTATGCCGCACCTTGAGGTCCGCAAGTATCTTTTTGATATCCAGCAAGCATGTGACTTGCTATTCAAGTTCACGCGGGGCAAGTCCTTTGCGGATTACGCGGCAGACCCTCTCCTCCGCTCCGCCGTCGAGCGTCAGTTCGAAATCGCCGGCGAGGCCCTCAGCCAACTGCTGCGCTTCGAGCCCACAATTGCATCCCGTATCAGCCATACCCGGCGCATCATCGCCTTCAGGAACCGGCTAATTCACGGCTACGATTCCCTAGCCGACGACATTGTATGGGGCGTCCTCGAAACCAACCTCCCCACCCTTCGTCACGAAGTGGAAACCTTGCTGGATGAGTACCGCCCCTGAATGACTTGGCTCTGAATCTTTGTGAGCGAACAGGGACGGGGGGATTGCTGCCAGCCACTGACCGCTCTCCACTGGCTACTCCTTTACCCAACTTTGTTTTTCGGGCAATCGTCCATCGAAAATCGCCAATCATTCGTGCCTCAGCGCCATCATGGGATCGACCTTGGTCGCCCGGTGTGCGGGCAGGTAGCCTGCAATAAGCGCCACGACCGTGAGAACGCCTGCGGCCAGGAGCATTGTCGTCGCGTCGCGAGGCCCGAGGCCAAACAGCATTTGTCGAAGCACGCGCGTTGCGGCCAGCGAAATCAAGATTCCAGCGGCCAAGCCGCCGGCCAGGACTGCGACCAGATCACGCATAACGAGGCCCAGAATCGAGCCAGGCATTGCGCCCAGCGCCATCCGAATGCCAAACTCCGTTTGCCGCTGCGTTACCAAATAGCTGAACGTTCCAAAAAGGCCGATCATCGCCAGCACCAGAGCCAGCGCACCGAACAAGCCGGAAAGCAACGCCAACAATCGCTCCTGCACCAAGGAATCATTGACCCGTTCGACCGCCGTGTTGAACTCGAGAGGAATTGCACTGCTCACTTCGGCGACTGCAGCCCGAACCGGTGCGACCAATGCCGACGGCGGGATCGTCGTCCGCACCTCGATCGGCTCCTGAAATCCAAGAAGGGGCGTGGGCAACTGGTTGATGGGCAGGAGCGCGACGGCGTGAGGTTTTTCTCGCAGCGACTGATATTTGAAATCCTCTATGAATCCCACAACCTCGAAGGTCTTGTTGGGTGGCACGTCCATTCGAAAGGTTTTTCCGATAGGATTCAAATGCGGAAAGAACCGGCGCGCGAAGGTCTGATTGACGATAGCCACATCCGAGGAAGTTTCGAGATCGACGCTCGAGAAATTGCGCCCGGCCAGCAATCGAATTCGCAGCGTTGGCAAATAGCCGGCCGAGATGAAAATGCCGTAGACCACGCCCTCAGGGTCGTCAAGATTGGTGTGCAGCTTGAACCAATCGGATTCAACCTCACCGAATTCCATGCGACCCCACCCCACCGGCGAGTGGGTCGAACGACCTACCGAAAGCACACCCGGCAAGGCCTTCAGGCGGCTTTCGATCTTATCGTAGGTAGCCAACCTGCGGTCCGGCGGCACATTTGCCGCCTTTAGGTTGGGGGTCACCTGCAGGACGTTGTTGCGGTCAAACCCGACGTCGAGCGTTGCGAGCTTTACAAAGCTTCCCAGCAATAAGCCGGCAGCCACGAGGAGAACGAGTGAGAGCGCCACCTGTGACCCGACGATCCACTGGCGACCGCGAAACCCCGAATCCCGGCCTGCCTCAGAAGACTGGCTACCCTTGATGGCGGAACTCAGCGACACCCGCGTCGAGCGCAGCGCCGGTAGCAAGCCGATGAGAAGAGCGGCGAGCGCAACGGTCGCCAGGACGAATCCAAGCATGCGAGTGTCGAGGGAGAGGTCCAGGGAGACCATGTTCTTTGCTGTCGAGATGAAGCGCACCAGCAGGGCGGCCGTCCAGCGCGCCAGGAGGACGCCGAGCAGTGCCCCGGCGGAGGAAAGCAGAACGCATTCGGTGAGGAGTTGACGGATGAGGCGCGTGCGGCTGGCCCCCAAAGCCTGCCGCACTGCGATCTCCTTGCGGCGCGCCGCGCCGCGTGCCAGCGTCAGGCTCGCGAGGTTGGTGCAAGCGATGAGCAGTACGATTCCGGCCACCGCCATCAGGATCCGGAGGGGCTGGCTGAATAGGCCTCGTAGACCGGAAATGCCTGTCGCAGCGGGAACGATGCGCAAGGCTATTCTCATCAAAGCTCGACGTTCCTCGGCTGACGCGTTCGGTGGCACGAAGAGCCTGGTCGCAAGCATTCCGAGTCGCGCGATTCGCTGCGCCCTGCTTAGCTTCGGATTGATCCGCCCCTCTACGATCAGCCAAAAAAGGTCATTCCTGTCCAGGCGCGGCTGCTTTCCGTCGAAGAACGCCGTAGCGCAGATCGGCGCGGCCACGTCAAACCTCCCACCCACTTCCATGCCGAAAAAGCCCGGTGGCGCGACGCCGATCACTTCAAAGGGATGGCTGTCAAGGGACAGTGTGCTGCCCACGGTGCTCTTCGCCCCGCCGTAGTGTTCCTGCCAGAAGCCATAGCTGAGCACGGCTACTGCCGGGCAGCCGCGCCGGTCGTCCGCATCGGCAATCAAGCGTCCCGCCGCGGGGCGCAGCCCGAGGGCGCGGAATAAGCCACCGCTGACCCACATTCCATCGACAGCACGAGTCGCGCCCCCTTCAGCTAGATCGAAGTTAGTGCCGGCCCAAGCGAAAGTGCTGGAGAAAAAGTCTTGGTGGTCGCGCAGTTGCTCCCACATCGGAGTGGTGAAAACGTCACCCCCACCCTCATCCGCATTTCCGAATTCCATCTTAAAGAGCTCGCCAGGCTTTTCAACGGGCAGCATCCGCAGCATGACGGCATCAATAAGACTAAAGATGGCCGTGTTCACGCCGATGCCCAGCGCCAGCGTTAACACCGCCACCGCGGTAAATCCGGGACTGCGCCGGAGTTGGCGGAGTCCGTAGCGAAGGTCCTGCCAGAGCGTCTCGATAGAATTCCATCCCCACATCTCCCTGCTCCTCTCTTGCGCCAAGGTCACGTTGCCGAATCGGCGCAGCGCGGCGTAGTGAGCCTCCTCGGGCGGCATGCCGGATTCGAGATTCTCCTGCTCTTCCATTTCGAGATGAGAACGAATCTCTTCCGCGAGATTATCCGCCGGCTTCGGCCGGCGAGACAGTGCACCGAGTTTGGCAAGTTCGCGCCGTAAGCTCATTCTAAGTTCTCGGTCCTCAGTTATCAGTTTTCAGTTACCCGTCAGTTCCATCGTATTCCTCACTGACAACTGACCACTAACCACTAGCCACTGCCTTACTCATACCGCAGCGCCACCATGGGATCGACCTTGGTAGCCCGTCGCGCTGGGATATAGGATGCAACTAGCGCTACGAAGCAAAGTAGCACCGAGACGCCTGCAAACGTCAGCGGGTCGGTGGCGGCCACGCCAAAAAGCACCCCGCGCAGGAAGCGAGTCAGCGCCCAGGACATCGTGAGGCCGACGGTCAGACCGATGAGCGTCAGCCGAAGGCCCTGGCCCAGTACCAGCCGCAAAACGTCGACCCGCTCGGCTCCGAGCGCCATGCGAATGCCCATTTCGTGGGTGCGCTGGCGCGTGGCATAGGCGATCACGCCGTAAATTCCCACCGTCGCCAGAATCAACGCGAGCAGGCCAAAGGCGCCGGCGAACGTAGCGGCGATCCGTTGGTTGGTGCTCGCCAGCTCGACCTGCGAGTTGAGCGACGCCACATCGACCACGGGTAAATCGGCGTTGAGTTCATGGACCGTCTTCTCGACCGCCGAAGCGAACGCGAGTGGATCACCCGAAACCCGGGCGTGAATGATCGCGTCGTGAGAATAATCCTGGAACAAGGGCAGGTAGAAGAATGGCTGAGGCGTTTCATCCAACCGATCGTAATTGCCGGTCCGTGCGATGCCCACGACGGCGAACCGTTGTCCCTCAGCCTCGAGCCACTTGCCCATGGCATTTTGATGGGGCCAGTAGCGCTCCGCCAGCGCCTGGTTGATGATGACCACGGGCTGTGAGCCGCTCGTGTCCTGCGGGGTGAAGTCGCGCCCCGCGACGAGGGGAATCTGCATCGTGCGGAAGTAGTTCGGGCCGACGTCGGCCTCACGGATATTCATTGATTCCTTGGCCTGAGGTACGTAGCCTTCGAGCTTTGTGGTGGTTGAGTCGGTTATGAAGCCGAAAGGGATCCAGTCGGCTAGAGTGACGGACAAAACGCCAGGCAGGGCTTCGAGCTTGGCGAGAAGCTGCCGGTGAAACTCGCCACCCTCGGCGGGTGTATAACCGGCTGGGAAAAGGTCGAAAGAAGCCACCAGGACGTGGTCCGGATTAAAGCCCGGATCAAGGTGCTGCGCCTTGCGGAAACTGCGGATGAACAGCCCTGCGCAAATCAGCAACAGCAGTGAGAGAGAGATTTGCGCCACCACCAAAGCACTCGCCAGCCGCGCCTTCTGCAATCCGCCGGATGCCGTCCCTAAGTCTTCCTTCAACGCCGCGACCGGGGCCAATCGGGAGGAGCGCAGCGCCGGAAGAACGCCGAAAATCACGGCGGCGACAATCGAAATGGCAAGCGTCGCCAGGAGCACGGTGCGGTCCGCCCGAACGTCGAGCGAGATCGGAAGATTCGTGGGCGGTAGGAATTCAGCGAAGGTCCCTGCGGTCCAGACCGTCAGCAGTGCGGCAACCCCGCCGCCCGCCAAAGCCAGCAGGAGGCTCTCCGCCAGAAACTGACGGACCAGCCGGGAGCGGCCGGCGCCGAGCGACAATCGAATAGCGATCTCGCGCGACCGCGCATTGGAGCGGATGAGCAGGAGATTCGCCACATTCGCACAGGCCAGCAGGAGCACGACTCCGGCGATGGCCATCAACATCGGCAACAAAATGTAGAAATAGGCGTTGGCCCCATGAGGCGCGCGCCAGAGCGGGTGCAGCGTGACGTCGTTTCGGCCTGGGTGCGCGTCAGGATACTGCGCGACGATCTGCTGCATCAGGAGGTTCATTTCTTGCTGGGCCTGCGGCGGGGAGATGCCAGGCTCGAGGCGCCCCAGAAGCTCGAGCCAGTCGCTGGAGCGTCGATGGAGCCGGTCTCCACCGGAGACAACCTGTTCTTCCATCATCATCGGGATCCATAGGTCCGAACGCAACCCGGTCTGGCTTCCCTGGAAAGCGAGGGGCGCTATCCCGACAATGGAGAAGGGATGGTGGTTGACGTCGACCGTCCGACCAAGGACGGATGGCTCAGCCCCGAAATGGGTCTGCCAGAGGCGGTAGCTGATCACAACCACGGGCGCGCCCCCCGGCTTCTGTTCCTCCCCAGGCAGGAAGCCGCGACCGAGGATGGGCCGCACGCCAAGTACGTCGAAATAATTGGCCGTGGCCAGCGTGCCCCACACGCGCTCTGGCCGGCCGGCTCCGGTGAGGTCCATAGGACGGATGTCGGACGCCATGAGAGCGCAAAAGCTCCGGTTCCGGTCGCGCAAGTCTAGGTAGTCAAGGTAAGAAAACGACGGCGCGCTTCTCGCCGTTCCTCCCCTCGAGAGAGCGAACATCTCGCTGGTATGCGTGACGCCGGGGATAGGATTGAGCAGGGTGGCGTTGATCCAACTGAAAATCGTCGTGTTGGCTCCGATACCCAGCGCCAGCGTCAGAACCGCGACCATCGTGAAGCCGGGACTGAGACGGAGTTGGCGGAGTCCGTAGCAGAAGTCCTGCAATAACGTCTCAAGAGAATTCCATCCCCACATTTCGCGGCTCCTCTCTTGCGCCAAGGTCACATTGCCGAACCGGCGCAACGCCGCATAGTGAGCTTCCTCGGGCGGCATGCCGGATTCCAGGTTCTCCTGCTCTTCCATTTCGAGATGAGAGCGAATCTCTGCCGCGAGATCATCCGCCGGCTTCGACCGGCGAAACAGTGCACCGAGTTTGGCAAGTTCGCGCCGTAAGCTCATACTTAGCTCTCAGGCGTCAGCTATCAGCTCTCAGCAATCAGTCCTCAGTCATCAGTTATCAGTTTTCAGTTCCTCTCCAGATGCCTGCCCTCTCCGCCTTGGGGGAGAGTGAATCCGGACATCGTGCACGGCACCCCTTGCTTTTGAGGCACGCGTGTGTCGGTCATGACAATAACTGCGCCGAAGGCGTCTTGGAGTGCGGTAGCAGCAGCTACCGCCTCGCATATTTGTCGCATGA
>Ga0326728_10006509_pt1 | contig 31351 bp, 23 predicted proteins | sample MB3enrmetagenome_FD_207602 | JGI IMG/M metagenome (GOLD analysis project Ga0326728, IMG submission 207602) | Lab enriched peat soil microbial communities from McLean, Ithaca, NY, United States - MB31MN | ecosystem: Environmental > Terrestrial > Soil > Wetlands > Peat | place: USA: New York...
CTCTCTGCCCGAGCGCCAGGAAAATCCCTTGTGACTCAAACGCGCCAGGCGTTGCTGCTCGGCCTCGCCTTCAACCTCTACAGGCTGAGACCGTCGCTATTTATCACGAGGATGTCAACAGAGCCACCCTATCCGTGAATAGAGATGGTCTTCCTCCAGCTTTGGCGCTCACCGGGAAGAGAACCAGCGGCGGAAATCAAACCAGATTCTGTCTACGGATAAGCCCTAAGTGTCTTTAGTAACTTACGAATAGAACTAATGCTCGAAGGATAGGTTATTTAAGTGGTAGTCCGGTTGTGCCACGCTCTTCCCCTTAAGTGTTAGATGAGTACCCTACTATGGGGCCGAAACAGGCGCTGACTGTGTGTATGGTATTGATATGTGTGCAGTCCACAGCCAGAGTGTGTCTGAAGGCAAGGAAATGGCATCGCGGCCTGAGTTCGAGCTATTTGACCGCTATCCGGATCCTGCGCTCGAGGAACTGACCCAGCTTGCGGCCGTGTTGCTGGACGCGGATTACGCCTACATAGGCTGGATGGACTTCAATCGGCTGTGGTTCAAATCGCAGTTTGGATTCAAGGCGCCCGACCAGCCGGGTTCTTCAACCGCCTGCCACTGGATGCTGGAGAGCGGCAAGCCTCTTCTGATCCAGGATGCCGGGCAGGATGCGCGCTTTCCCCACGAGGGAATCCCACTCGCCGAGGCAAAGCCCTGCCGCTCCTACGCCGGAGTTCCGCTCATAACCAGCACCCAGAAGGTGGTTGGCTCGCTGGCGGTGCTGTCGCAGAAACCGGACTGGTTCAACCAGGGGCACATCGGCTTGCTGGAGATACTGGCCCGGCAGGCGGTCACGCGGCTGGAACTTTCTTCCCTCATGATCTTTCAGGAGCAGGGCCGCCGGGCCCGGCAGCGGGTGGAGCGCGCGCTGTCCAATGAACGGCTCCTGGTGACCGCCGCGCTGGATACGATTCCTTTCCTGGTTGCCCTGCTCGATACAGGCGGCCGCATCGTGCGGCTCAATCACTCCCTTCTGCAGATGACTGGCCTGACTGTGGCCGACGCGGTGGGCTGTCAGTTTGTGGAGCGGGTTCTGGAGGCCGATGAGCGGACTTGGGCCTCGGCCATGTTTCGCGAGGCTGTGGAGGGAATGGTTCCCGGCCCGCAGGAGACGGCGTGGAGGACGTCGAGCGGCAGCGCCCGGCGCGTCAGTTGGACGGTGCGTCCCGTAGCCGGAACAGATGGCAGTATCCAGTATTTGATCATCTGCGGGCAGGACGCGACCGATCGGCAGCAGATGGAAACACTGCCGCTCTCCATCGAACTGCGCTACCGGCAGATGGTGGAGAACAGCCTCGGTTTCCTCTTCACCTGCACGCTGGATGCCCAGCTCACCGCGCTGAATGCCTACACTGCTGAAACCCTCGGTTACCAGGTCAAGGACCTGGTCGGGCAGTCCGTCGGGATGTTCCTTGATTCCGACGGCGCGGCAGTCTTCCGCGAGGGCCTGGAATCCCTGCGAGCGGGGGAAGAATGGCAGGGCCGGTTGCCGGTGCGCCGCAGCGACGGCGTCGTCAAGCGCATTGCCTTCCGCAGCCGCCGCATGGAGCTGCCCGGCGAGCGGCCCTTCATCATCAACCACGGCATGGATGTGACCGAGCAGCACGAGGCGGAGGAAGCGCTTCACGTGGCCACGCACCAGCGTGAGTTGATCCTGGAGTCGGTGGGAGACGGCATCTATGGCATCGACCTGGACGGGCGCCTAACGTTCATCAACCAGGCGGCGGCGACCACCCTCGGCTATACACCCAGCGAGTTGACCGGCCGCGACATCCACGAGATCATCCACCACAGCCACGCCGACGGCACACCTTACTCCAAGACCACCAGCCCCATTCTCCAGGGCATGCGCCGCCGCCAGGCCATCCGCATGCGCGATGAGGTCTTCTGGCGCAACGACGGCACGGCAATTCCCGTCGAGTACAGCGCTACTCCGCTGGTCGAGGATGGAGAGATCACCGGCATGGTCGTCGCCTTCCAGGACATCTCCGAGCGCCGCCGCCTGGGGCGGATGAAGGACGAGTTCATCTCAACGGTGAGCCATGAACTGCGTACGCCGCTAACCTCGCTGCGGGCCTCGATCGGGCTCCTGGCCTCCGGCGCCCTGGACAAGCGGCCCGAGAAACAGCGCCAGATGGTGAACATGGCCATCGGCAACTGCGACCGGCTGGTGCGCCTGGTCAACGATATTCTGGACTTCGAGAGCGGAGAAAGGGGCAAGATGCCTCTGCATCGCCAGCCCCTCGAGGCCGTCGATCTGCTGTGCCGCGCAGGCGAGGTGGCTCACGCGCGGGCCAGCGAGGTCCACATCGGCTTCCGCATCGACGCCTCCCCGGCGACGGTTCTGGCCGATGAAGAACGCGTTCTGCAAGTGCTCGGCGAGCTGATCGGGAACGCCATCAAGTTCTCGCCGCCCGAAACCACGATCCGGCTGGTCGCGCAGCGCTTCGGAAAGGACGAGATATGTTTCATCGTTGAAGACCAGGGCCGCGGCATCCCGCCCGAGAAGCTGGAGCACATCTTCGACCGCTTCCAGCAAGGAGACTCCTCCGATACCCGCGCGCTCGGCGGCACCGGCCTGGGCCTGGCTCTCTGCCGCAGCATCGTCGAGCAGCACGGCGGCCGCATCTGGGCGGAAAGCACACCCGACAAGGGCAGCCGCTTCCTCTTCACGCTGCCGGCCGCCACCCCCGCAATGTAGGGGACCGGCTGTGCGCGGATGGCGTGCGCCTTCCGCGCGAGCAGCCGAAGCACTCTTGCTCACTCCCCTTCAAGCGCGATTTCGAACCCATGCCCGAAGACCGTGGAATTGTCGATGTAACGGAAGAGGACAGGACGCAGCGCATACAGGCTGCACCGGCTGATGGCGGTCTTGAAGAGCGCGCCCAGCTGAAACCGTTCGCAATAGGCCGCGATCAGGGCGCGGCGTCGGTCTGAGTCGTCAATCACGGTTACGGGCCCGCGCAACTGCACGCCGCGAATCTCATTCCAGTTCTCCGTATGCCGGTAAATGGCGCCGGCCGCCATCGGCGCTCGCTTCAGGTTCCGGCTGTGCAGGCTGGTCTCCGATGAAAGCCAGTAAAGAGTCAGTTCCTCGTCGGCAATGTAGTAAACCGGCGCCACGCACGGCTGGCCCTGTTCATCGGTAGTGGCCAGCGCCAGCGTATTCTCTTCGCGCAGCACGGAGGCGATCGTCTCCCGTTGCTTCCGCCTATTGCCCATCTCTTTCCCGCCTCATGGTTCCATCGTACCGCCCGCTTCGGCAGGAGCGGTTCTTCAACCCTTCCCGTGCAAAATGCGCCCGGTTTGGAAGAGAATAGAGATGGACGAATCTTTTCGAGCAGGATTGAGGAGCGCTTGAAGCCGACGCAGATAGAAATCCCCAGTTGGACCGCCCAGCAGTTCGAGCGGCTGGTCCTCGATAGCAATCCCAAGGTTGCGGTCTTCGATTGCGATGGAACGCTTTGGAGCGGCGACGCGGGCTCCGGATTCCTGTTCTGGTCGCTGGAACAGGGACTGGTTTCGCGCTCCACCGGCGACTGGATCGATACCCGCTACCGCGCCTACCAGGCCGGCAAGGTAAGCGAAGTGGAGATCTGCGGCGAGATGGTGCGGATATACTCCGGCCTGCGTGACCGGGAACTGCGCGCCGCGGCGGCCCGGTATGTGGAGGAGTTCGTGCGGCCCCGGATTTTTCCCGAGATGGTTGCGCTCGCGGCTGCGCTGCGCCAGGCCGGAGCCGAACTTTGGGGGGTCAGCTCCACCTGCCGGTGGGTGGTTGCCGAGGGCGTCCGCGATTTCGGCATCCCTGAAGACCGCGTGCTGGCCGCCGATGCCCGTATCGTGGATGGTCTCATCACCAGCGAGATTGTGGACGTGCCCACCGGCGCGGGCAAGGCTGTGACGCTCGCCCGGATTGGGCTGGCCGTTCCCGATGCGGCCTTCGGCAACTCCATTCACGACCTGGCCATGCTCGAGATCGCGCGCCACGCCTTCCCCGTCAACCCGTCGCCCGCGCTGCTCCAGGCGGCGGCCAGCCACGGCTGGGGCTACTTCCGGCCGCAAGGCGCCGAGGGCCTCGATGCCGCGGTTGCGGGAGAGTAGAGCTTTTTCTGTGAATCAGTCCCGTCGCTCGGCTTCGCCCTGAAGGGGCGCGGCTGGAGCAGCACGTTTCAAGGCAGCCCCACCTCTCCGGCGCCGGCTCCTTTCGACTCTGCAACTGTTTCAGTGCGTTTACACTAGATGTGTGGAAGAAACCCAGGCAGTTTCAAATCATCGGCCTTCAGGTCCCGCTCTCCGTTTTGTGGCCGCCGCGCTCATCGTGCGCGGTGGCGAAATCCTTATCGGCCAGCTGCGCCCCGATCAACCGATGGCCATGCAGTGGGAGTTTCCCGGCGGCAAGATCGAACCGGGCGAGAGCCCGGAACTGGCTCTGGCCCGTGAGCTGGAGGAAGAGCTCGGCATTCGGGCCGCTATCGGCCCGCTCGTTGCCCGCATCCGCCATAACTACCGCCATGGCGGGGCTGTCGACCTGCATTTCTTCGCTGTCCATGAGTTTGCCGGCGAGATCGTCAACCACATCTTCCACCAGCTGCGCTGGGTGCGCCTGGAGGAGCTGCCCACCTACGACTTTCTGGCCGCCGACCGATCCCTGATTCGCGACTTGGCCGCGGGCAAGCTGCTGTAGCGCAGAGTCCCGGCGGAGCTATAGGAGGTCGCCTCTGGCGGGAATAGCAGCCAGGAAACCGCGATTCTTCTGCGGCATAGGTTTACCATTGAGATAACAGGGCCGCCCTCAGGTGTGGAGGATGGACCTTTGATCCTGCATCTCCTGACCTTTCCGCCGGAGCAAAGATGCATTCTGGAAAAGGTGCATTTTCCCGGGAGGTGTGGGGATTTCTCGAGGCTGTATGCACGTGAGACGTGCGTGACAGATTGGACAGTGGCTTCGCGCGCTCTTCCACTATTCTGCGACTTGTGAGGCGGGCGTCGGGCCGATTGGCCCCCGCCTCAAGCCTTGCACGCAGCCGCGGAGAAACGGCGCGATGGAACCCCTCATGAGGAGGGTGCGAGAGTGGGCTGGCGGGAGATAACGCTGAAGTTCCGATGTCTCTCCATGGCGCTTCTTGACTACGCGAAGAGGGCCATCCCGAGCCTGCTTCTTTTCTTCTGCATAGCACTTGCACACGGGCAGCCGCCAGCCGCCCGCGCGCCGGTCCTCTTGACGGTAGTGGACGAGAATGGCGTCGCGGTTTCCGGCGCTCAGGTCATTGTTCTCGAGCCGGGACTGGCCGCGGTCCGGTCATGGACCGACTATGGCGGCCATTGCGCGTACATGCCCCGCCAGAGCGCGCCTTACCAGATTCGCGTGGAGAAGCCGGGGTTTTATCAGGCGGTGGGGAGCGAGGTCGACGCGCGCCTGGACAGCGTCCGGGTGGTGCTGAACCACGAAGAGATCGTAGTGCAGCAGGTGAACGTGACGGCGTCTGTTCCCGGCATCGACACCGAGCAGACCTCCGACAAGAACGCCATGAATACTCCGGAGGTGGTGAACATTCCCTATCCGACCTCCCGCGATATCCGCAACCTGCTGCCGTTCAATCCCGGCATTGTGCCGGATGCGACCGGGCAGGTTCATGTGGCAGGATCGCAAACCTGGGAGACCCTGGACTTGATCGATGGATTGGATGTCCGCTCTCCGGTGAACGGCACGCTGGACATGCGGGTCAGCGCCGACGCGGTCCGTTCTCTTGAAGCCCTGACGACCCGCTATCCGGTGGAGTTCGGCAGAACCACCGGGGGCGTGCTGGCGTTTTACACCGGGATGGGCGACAACAAGTTCCGCTTCAACGCTACGAACTTCATTCCTTCTTTCCGCGATCTGAACGGAATTCGCTTCGATAACTTTGTTCCCCGCATCACCTTTTCCGGGCCTCTGGAGCGCAACCGCGCATGGTTTTTCGACGGCCTGGAGACGGAATACGATAACACCTACATAACTGAGCTGCCGGCGAACGCCGATTCGAACCATCTGCTGCGCGGAAGCAACCTGTTGAAGATGCAGGTGAATTCGGCTTCCAATAACATCGTGACGGGCGGCCTGCTCTGCAACGATTATCATTCGCCCTTTGAAGGCATCTCGTCGCTGACGCCGCAACAGAGCACGACAAAACGCGATACCATCGCCTGGCTCCCCTATCTGCGCGATCAGTGGAGCTTCGGCGGCGGCGCGCTGCTGGACGCCGCCATCGGGGTAATGCGCTTCCGCGACGGCTACGAACCGCACGGAGACATTCCTTACCAGATCACCCCGGAACTTCCATCCGGCAGTTACTTCGAAGACCTTACCGTGCGCTCGCAGCGGATTGAAGGAACCGCGGCTTTGTATCTGCCGCCGCTGCATTGGGCCGGCCGCCACGATCTGAAGGCGGGCATCGATTCAGACCATATCGGCTTTGACGAAAACGTCGCGCGCGCGCCGGTCAGTTATCTGCGCGAGGATAGAACGCTGTTGCGCCAGAGCGTCTTCCCGCAGACAGCGCCCTTTGCACGCCACAACGTCGAAGTGGGCGCATACGTCCAGGACCGCTGGCTGCCGCGGCCAGGAGTGCTTGTCGAGCCGGGCCTGCGCTTCGACTGGGACGAGATCGTCCGGCGCCCGCTCTTATCGCCGCGGATTGCCGTCACCTACTCGCCGCCGCGCGCCGAGGCCACGACCAAGCTGTCGGCCGGCATTGGGCTTTACCACGAGCACACTCAACTGGAATACCTGGCGCGAGCGCTGGCGGGAGTGCGCTTCGACACCAACTACGCGGCAGACGGTGTCACTCCGGCCGGCCCGCCGCTGGAGACGGTTTTCTCAGCCGACGATGGCTCCCTCAAGGAAGCCCGGACAGTCAATTGGAGCCTTGGAGTGCAGCGGAAACTCCCCGGCTCGATCTTTGCCGGGGCGAACTTCATTGAGAAGCGCGAATCCGGCGCGTTCGTGTATGCGAATGAAAGCGGGCCAGCGGCGCTCGCGGGCAACTATGCGCTGACCAACGCAAAACAGGATCATTATTACTCCGTGGAGTTCGACGCCCGGCGCTCGTTTGCCAACGGGTATGCGCTTTTTGCGTCCTACGCGCGCTCGTCGGCGCGCACCAACGCGGCGCTCGACTACATCCCCACCATTTCGCTGCTCGGTCCCCAACAGAGCGGTCCTCTGGCCTGGGATGCGCCCAACCGCGCGATCTCCTGGGGTTGGCTGCCCTTGTTGCTGCCAAAACTTGAGAAGAACTGGGATTTTGTTTACACACTCGACTGGCATTCCGGTGTCCCATTCACATCAGTCAATTCCAACCAGCAGGTGGTAGGAGCGGCGGGATCGCGGCGGTTTCCGGATTATGTCAGCTTCAGCCCAGGACTGGAATGGCGGTTTCATCTCCGCGGCGCCTACTTCGGATTGCGCGGTGTGCTGGAAAATGCGACGGACAGCCGGAATCCCATCGTCGTCAACAATGTGGTGGATTCACCCCTGTATGGAACGTTCAGTGAATTCCAGGGAAGAGCCTTCACGGCGCGCATTCGGCTGATTGGGGCGAAGTAGAACCGGGGAACCGCTGCCGAATGACCACCTTTTTTACGGCAGTGGAAAGGGATTGGTGAGGGCGGAACCGCGGCAATCTACTCGCCCGCTTGCCAAGCTGTGCCGGGATCATGACGCCAAGGAGCGCTCATCGCTCTCCCGCTGGTGGGTTGCGTCGGCGCGGAGGAGTTCCAAGGGTGGTGGATCGTGTCTTTCGCCACCAGGTTTCCCGCGCGACTGGATCACGAACACGAGACAAAGGCCGGTCCCGAAGCCTCTTTGACAGACAAGAGAAGCGTACTCGATACTTCAAGCTGGTGGCTTGCATCGCCGCGAACCCCGCGCATGCGACGGCTACATGCACCGGACAGACTCGTTCATGAAGCTCCCTCGCAACGCGCATATCTGGTTTGGGCCGTATCTGAGGGACCGCCTGCGGAAGATTGCGCGTCCCGCAGCGCCGAAGCGCGCCTGGATTGCCATCGCCGATCACTACGAACCGCTGGGCATGGGCGGTACGGCTGAAGCCGCATTGCAGCGCGTGGCCAGGTGGCGCGAGATGTGGCCGCGCATTGCCGCCGACGCCCCCGGGGACGCCGCCGGTCAGAGCCCGCAGTACACCTTCTTCTATCCCCAGGAGGAGTACCGGCGCGAGCTGCTCGACGGCATTGCGGAGATGGTGGGGCTGGGCATCGCCGACGTGGAAGTGCATCTTCATCACCACAACGAGCAGCGCGAAGGCTTCATCAGGAAGATCACCGAATTCTGCCATCGCCTGATCGGCGACCACGGCCTGTTGCGCCTCCAGGATGGCCGCGCCGTCTTCGGCTTCATCCATGGCAACTGGGCACTGGACAACTCGCGCCCGGATGGCTTGCATTGCGGACTGAGAGGCGAGATCGCCCTGCTGCGCGATCTCGGCTGTTACGCGGATTTCACCATGCCGTCGGCTCCCTCCCCGACCCAGGGGCGGGTTGTAAACAGGATTTACTGGTGCAAGCAGAATTTTGACGGTCGTCCGCGATCCTTTGATCGCGGCATCGAAGCCAGCGTCGGCGGCGGCCGCCAGGGCGACCTGCTGATGATCACCGGACCGCTCGGCATCCGCTTCAGCGGCCGGGCGCTGCCGCGTTTGGAAACAGGCGAACTCGCCGGCTACGATCTTCCCACGCCTTCGCGGGTACGCCGCTGGTTCGAACTGGCGCCCGCCATCAGGAACGATCTCTTCCTCAAGCTCTACACGCACGGCGCGCAGGAAAGGAACTTCGAGCCGCTGCTGGGCGGAGCTCTCGGCAATATGTTCCGCTGGCTGAGGGAAGAAGCGGATCGGAGAGGAATCGAAATCCACTGGGCCACGGCCTGGCAGATGTATCAGGCCGCTGACACGCTGATTCATGGTCGCAAACCTGTTCCTGTTCCAGCGGCCCTCGCCGGGTAAGCCAGTTGATCACCCTTCCTTCGGTCAGCGCGGAACATGAAACTGTAGCCTCGGCCTCCCGGTCCACGCTTGTTTCTTCCTGGAACGTACCTCGCATTCTGCGCTAATATCTGTGTACAATTGACATAAGGATCAACTATTTATGTGCGCACACACCCTGTACCCGCGTTTTGAGAAGTCGAACCGTAACAATTCGGGATGGAGTTGCTGGATGGTGTCAATGCTCGGCGTGATGAGTCTTGCTGGCGTCATCCGCTTTGCCGGAATACACTCCCAATCTTTCTTCTATGACGAAGTCGTCAGCCGCGAGCTCAGTTTCCATTCGTTCCATGATCTTTTCTTCGGTATCGCGCGCGATAATGGAAATCCTCCTTTGTATTGGATTCTTATTAAGGTTTGGTCGCTTCTATTCGGCGCTGGTGAGACTGCCCTCAGGGCATTTTCCGCGTTTGCCGGCGTGGCCTGCACAGCATTGGTCTACTTGATGGCAAAGGAGAACTTTGACGAGCACGTTGCTGTTATTGCATCTATTGCGTACGCATTGTCTCCATTCTCGCTGGAGCTTTCTACCGAAGCACGGTGCTATGCCTGGCTGCAATTGATTGCGACGGCATCGTTCTACTGCTTCTTTCGCTTCTGGATACGACATCAAGCGCGTTGGTTGAGCGGTGTCTTGCTCTGCGCTGTGCTTCTTACATTTTCGCACTACTACGGCTTTTTCATTCCGCTGGCGCAGATGATCATTTTGCTGACATACCGTCAGTGTCGAAAGCTGCTTGCCTGGCTCTCTGCAATGACCGTTGCAGCCTGCGTCTTTGCGCTTGGCTGGCTCCCAGTGTTCCTGGTGCAGTTAAAGCAGCATGGAAGCGGTACTCGCGGAGGCCCATCGTGGATAATGCAGTTCTTGAGCACGCCTCTTGCATTCGCAGTGGGGCGGAGCTTGGTTTGGAAAGGGAGCCTTTCGCTAGCGGGTTTGGGAGCTGTGTCCTGCATTGTGCTTGCGGTCTTCTGGCCGCCGATCGCTAGCTTTGGATGCGACAAATCCAGAGACTCGCGGCTCAGATTTGCGCTATTGGTTTGGTTGTCGCTTCCGGTCATTGTACCGTTTATTGTTGCCATATCAGGGCATCCAATTTACAACGCACGCTACGCGATGATTGCTCTGCCTTCCTTTGCCCTTGCATTTGGAGCCGGTGTCGCGCACTTCACATCGCGGCGACAATTTTGGACGCTCGCTGCCGCGCTGACGCTCGTCGGAGTATCTCTTGGAAGCTTCTATACTCATCCGATCAAGCAGGATTGGGAGCGTACCACGGCGTTTCTTGCTTCGGAATTGAAGGCCGGCGACGTGGTCATTGTCGACCCTGACCACGAAGTGGCAACCCTGGATTACCATGTCCGAAAAATAGGCTTGCCAGAAATCGCAGAGGTCGGAGTCGTGCAAAACGGTAAGCCGTTGGTCGGCATCCCGTGGTTCGGCGGGCATAAGCTCGCCAATACTCCACAGGACGTCTCGACGGCCATTCGCACCCACGAGCGCATTTGGCTGGTAATTACGGGGGAGAACTATGGAGACCAGACCGACCTCTCCGCACTTCGTTCGGCAGGCTGCAACCTCAGCGACTCACACCATTTCTACCGCATCGATGTCTACAAGTTCCGCTGCTCTGTTCTTTAGTCAGGAACTGTTAATTGCGACTGAAAGTCGCCAGAACGTCTAAAGCCGAGCGGAACGCTCCGTGTTTGGCATTTTCGAGCCGCTCGGCGTGTCACAATTGCGCACTCGATGACTGTAGGTTATCCCGCTTTGTGAGCATCTTTTCAAAAGGCGGCGGGGCACTTAGCAGGGCAACACCCCCGTCCAATGCCCGATCATGGCGCGACCGGCTTATGATGGCACGGCGATCGCGATGCCGCAGTGGCTTTCGATCGCGTCATAGCAGGGGCGCAGCTGCTCGGCGTCCTGCGGGTCGAAGTACTGCGGGTTGGGTCGCCAGCACAGCGTGGCGATATCGCCGGACCGCTCGGCATCCGTTTCAGCGGCCGGGCGCTGCCGCGGCTGGAGACGGGAGAGATAGCCGGCTACGATCTTCCGACGCCCTCGCGGGTGCGCCGTAAGCGTCCTGAGATCCCCTCTCGCACGATCTGGGGTATGAAGGCGACTATTTCTTCATGGTTCATGAAGGGGAAGCGGGAACTGGGCGTCGTGTTCGCCGGTGGCGATCGGTATCGGAGAAGCGTCGGATTGCGGAGCTGACGTTCGAGCCCGGTGCGAGCGTTGCGCTGGTGGCGCGGGCTCACGGAGTGAACGCCAACCAGGTCTTCAAGTGGCGTCGCGAGCTGAAGAGGGGCGAACTGGTTGATCCCGATGCGGCATCGGCGGCGCTGCTTCCTGTTACGTTGTCTGCTGCATGTGAGACAACCAACGAGATACGAGATGCTGGTGCGAAGGGACAACCGGCAGCTTGCGGCGCGATTCACATCGAGTTTCCGGGCCGCGCCGTGATCACCGTGGAGCATGGTGCAGACCGTGCGGTGCTACAAGCGATTCTCACCACCCTTGCAAGCAATGATCGCTTGCAAGGGAACCCGGCACTGGAGAGTTTGCGCAAGTGATCGAACTTCGCATCGGGACGAGGATATGGATCGCTGCCGGCGTGACCGATATGCGTCGTGGTTTCGATGGTCTGAGTGCGCAAGTGCAGACTGTGCTTGATCAGCAGCCGTTCTCCGGTCACGTCTTTGTTTTCCGCGGACGCCGCGGCGATATCGTCAAGCTGTTGTGGTTCGACGGCGACGGCCTTTGCCTGTTTGCCAAGCGTCTTCCACCCCAACGACGAAGACCTGTCGTTGGGGACCCCGTCTGGAGCGAGGGCGATTCATCTGGCCGCAAGCTACCGAAGGAACCGTTTGCCTGACTCGCGCGCAGTTATCGATGCTGCTTGAAGGCATCGACTGGCGCAGGCCGCAGAGGACCTGGGCGCCGCAGATCGCGGTGTGAGTTATACGCGTGATTCCCCTGTATTCATGCGCCTTTTGTTGATGCATTCCAATCTATCTTATGGCATACTACATCTATGGATGCCGCTCGGTTGCCGGATATTGACGGGCTCGATCGAGAGGCTCTGAAAGCGCTCCTCGTTGCGCATCGAGAGGAACTCCGATCTCTTGCCGCCTCTCATGAAGACGAGCTTCGATCGCTGCACGCTGAGCTCGAGTCCCATCGCCAGGCACTCTCCCAACAAGATGAGGAACTGCGGTCGAGCGGCGAGCAGATTGAGCATCTGAAGCTGGTCATCGAGAAGCTGCGGCGCAGGATATTCGGCGTCAAGAGCGAGAAGATCGTTGTTCAGCTCGAACAGCTCGAACTCCATCTGGAAGAACTGGAGTCCTCGCAAGCCGAGATGGAAGCGGCTGTCGAGCGAGTAACACCGGCTGAGGAACCGAAGGCGAGATCTCGACGCAAGCCGGGGTCCCCACGGACAGGTCTTCGTCCATGGGGTGGAAGCCGCTGCCGGAACATCTCCCGCGCGAAGTTGTCACGCACCTTCCTCACGGCGACTGCTGTCCTGATTGTGGCGGCCAGTTGCGCCAGTTCGGCCACGACGTGACGGAGCAACTGGAGTACATTCCCGAGAGCTTCAAGCCGGGGCCCCCGCGGACAGGTCTTCGTCCGCGGGGTGGAAGGTGATCCGTCACGTGCGGCCGAAGTTTGCTTGCAGCGGTTGCGACCGCGTGATTGAAGCGCCCGCGCCATCCCGCCCCATCGAGCGCGGCCTTGCCGGACCCGGGTTGCTGGCCCATGTGCTGGTCTCCAAATTTGCCGATCATCTGCCGCTCTATCGCCAGTCGGAGATCTACGCCCGCCAGGGTGTTGAGATCGAGCGCTCCACGCTAGCCGGCTGGGTGGGCGCCTCCAGTGAGTTACTAACTCCATTAGTCGAAGCGCTACACAAGCACGTTCTATCTGCAAGCAAGATTCATGCAGACGACACGCCTATACCGGTGCTCGCGCCGGGCAGCGGCAAGACCAAGACAGGCAGGCTGTGGACCTATGTGCGCGACGACCGGCCCGCCGGTGAAGATACCGCCCCGGCCGTCTGGTTCGCATACTCGGAGGATCGCAAGGGCGAACATCCACGGCAACATCTGAAGGATTTCAAGGGTGCTTTGCAGGCGGACGCCTATGCAGGGTTCCATCATCTGTACGGCGATGGCGCCATCTATGAGGTCGCCTGCTGGGCGCATGCAAGGCGCAAGTTCCACGAGATCCATGCCATCCATGCTTCACCTGCAACAACCGAAGCGCTGGAGCGCATCTGGGATCTCTATGTTATCGAAGACCAGATACGCGGCAAGCCTGCGGATCTGAGGTTGACCATCCGCCAGACGCGAGCCAGGCCGCTGCTTGACGACTTGCGAAAGTGGATGGAAAAGGCGCTGTGTTCCCTGTCGTCGAAGAGCGAAACTGCGGGTGCGATCCGATACGCGCTCTCGCGCTGGCGTGCCCTCACGCGCTACACCGAAGACGGGCACCTGGAGATCGACAACAGCGCGGCTGAACGGGCGTTGCGCGCCGTGGCTCTTGGACGGAAGAACTATCTGTTCGCCGGCTCCGACGCCGGCGGCGATCGCGCCGCCGCGTTCTACAGCCTCATCGGCGCGGCCAAGCTCAACGGTCTCGATCCGGAGTTCTACCTCCGTACCGTGCTGGCGCAGATCGCCGACCATCCCATCAGCCGCATCGAGGAACTCCTGCCCTGGAACCTCGCTGCCCAGATTCGGACCGAGTCCTCCCAAGCCGCTTAGACACACTCAATAAGTGTCCACTTAAGAATAAGTGGACACTTCGTGCTTGGACACTCTCTCCTGGTCAAGAGGGAAACTTCGGACGCTTACGGTACGCCGCTGGTTCGACCTGGCGCCCGCGATCGGGAACGATCTCTTCCTCAAGCTCTACACGCACGGCGCGCAGGAGCGGAATCTGGAACCGCTGCTCGGCGGAGCTTTGGGCAACATGTTTCGCCGGCTGAAGGAAGAAGCGGATCGGAGAGGAATCGAGATCCACTGGGCCACGGCCTACGGCATGTTCCGCGCCATTGACGACCTGATCAGAACCTAACTAAATCCCCGAGACACTACCCGCAGTTGCGACGCCACCCAACTCTCATTCTACTCTTGCGCCGAAATCTATCAGTTGGAACTTTACGCCTCGCGTCATAATTAACTGACTGGCGACGGCCGTCTGTGAATGATCAGCATATTGTTGTCGCACTCATTGGGTGAATTCGGCAGCGTTACGAATGCAAACTCATGATTTGGGAATCGCTGCGTGTAGATGGTTTCCAACCGATTGCGCCATTTCCCGATCGTTTCATTCTCTAGATCTTCGATCACATAAACTCCGCCAGGGCGAAGGCGCTCCAACGATCCATCTAGGAACGAAGTATTTCCTTCAAAGGTGTGCACGCCATCGTCGATAATGATGTCGCAGCCGTCCCGCAAGGCCGGCTGCGACCAGAGATTTCGTATAGCAACGCTGTCAAGCTGGTCGCAGTAGAAGGTCTTGATCCGATCCTCTTCGAACAGAATGTCGCGATCGATGTCCGCGCCACAAACGAGCGCATTTGGGAAGAGCTCGCGCCATCCGCGCAGAGATGCCCCAGGTCGTCCTTCTACACCCATGCTTGAGGGGACCTTCGGGTTGTTAGTGCCCAAACCGAGCTCGAAGATCAGGAGCGGCTGATCGCAGAGTTTGCCGAGGAGAGCAGAATAAACAGTCGTGTAATTGTGCTTACCGGAGCCCTTGTCGCTGCCAAGCCTGGTCATGATACGGCACATCTTCGTTGGAGCAAAGACGTTGACAGCGCGAAGTTGGCGCACCAGTTGCTCCGAAGCGGGACCATCGGGAAAGCCGTGGACCCATGGAGTGCGTCGAACGAAGACGGAGGCGGCTAAACGAGGCAAGTAAAAACAACCGAGCCACCAGTAGCGGCGTACATACTCAAACGCCTTAGGCGAAAGCCTTCGCTTCAGAAACTGACGAACAGCGGCCTTCATAGCATGAAGCTCCTAAATAGCCAACACATGGTCGGCGAAGGCCAGGATTGTGCCGCGAATATGCCCAACGACCAGCGGCCGGATTCTGTCCTGTTCTGGCGGGGCTCATGGCACTCAGGTTCTAATTGTAGGCAATCTCCATCATTTCGGATGCCTCGCCAGACCCCGAGAGCGGCGCGGGCCGGTCTTCCCGATCCGGAAACGATCCGAATCTCACGGCATACGGAACCGGGCAATTCCGGCATCATCTGAGGTAATCCTTCAGTCCGTCATTCCAGGATGCAAGGCGCTCGGCATCCTCGGCACTTGCGTAGCTCGACTCAGGGCTGTTCGACCTCACCGCGATGTCTTGAGTCCATGGCCGCCCTTGTCTCAGAGCATGTTCCCGCAAAATCGAGTTCAACACCTCGGTCGACTTGAAACACGAGATGTGCTCCAGCCCCCATTCCCTGGGACTGATGCCGCCTTGACTCAGCCGGGCAATTGCGGATTCCAAATGCCGCTCCTCTGCCAGAAGACCCGTTTCCGGCACAACGTTCTTCCTGATCCCGCCGACATGGTTGGAAAGAACCACTACCGGCACATTGCAGAAAATGCCCTCCGCAATTGCCCGATTGCTTCCTTCTTTAAGACTCAACAGAATCGACACCCTTGACCGGCAAGTTATATCCATCACTTGCTCGTATGGAATCCAATCGAATATCGCAATCCGGTCGGCAACGCCAAAGAAACCCGCCAGCCGCTCAATGTCGGCCCGAGTCTTCCCGCCCCAATAGACGCCTATCAATGCGACTTTGTAGCGCTGTTTCGCATTTTGGAGCATGCGAAACAGGACATAATGCCGTTTCCAGTCTGCCCAATTGGAGTTCATCACAATATCGAATTCTTTCGGATTCCCCAAATACGGCTCGGCGGCCCGGGGATCGACCCAGTCGCATGGTCCCAGGCCGACCGGCACCAGGTTCGAGCCAAGACGCTTCAGGAAAGCGAAGTCGTTCTCTTCCGCGGCAAGGACGAATATCTCCTCGTTCCAGCGCGTGTATTCCAATAGCTCCGGATGACAGTAGCCCGACCAGGAAGGCTCGAAAACAAGGGTGTAATCGTCGAGAAGCTTCTGAAGATTCATGCCGGCGCAAAGCAGGCGGATCGTATCGTTGACCATCACGAACAACACGCCCCTCTCGCCGCCGGCCGCGGGCGGCTTGAGCACCATAAGACGGTTGCCAAAGAGAGGCTTCAAATCCGGCTGGTTCGGTGACGTTTGGCCCCGATAGATCGCCTCGCGATTGGCAACGATGTAGGGCTCAACGAATCGTCTGAACCATGGAATTCGAGTCGTCCTATGCACTTGAGAGAGGGCATTAATCGCGCCTCGCTTCTTTCCTGCAATCGCCTGGACAAATCCCCAAGCCATGAACAGAGCGAGCCCTGAATGCACGACCCATGCGTTCTCCGTCGTCCGTTGACGCACTATCGAGCACCACGTCTTCAGAGCCATGCCAACTCCTCATGCCGGAGATAAGCCATCTTTGAACCTCTCGCGTTGCCTGATTCGGAATTGCCGCCACGCCGGCTTCCACACCCGCGAAGACACTTCCATGCGCGACGAAAAATGCTAGCAAACCTGGCTACCCATTAGCCGCCTGTTGCGGAGGAGGATTTGAGTGCGAGTTTCGTGAGATCGAGCATGGGCAGGCTGCTGGCTGTCATCTGAGCCAATGCCTCGGGCGCGGGCTTCTGCGCGATCACCAGAGTGTCGGAGGAGGCAATCAGGCAGTCGAGGCTGCGCGTCAGAAGCCTGCCGATGTGGGGCAGCGCTGAAACCACGAAGCTGAGATTGCTCCCGTATATCTCGTCGAGCTGAATGTGCGGGTCGAATATTCTCACCGCCCTGCCTTTACCGATCAGATGCTCGATGACCGCGATCACCGGGCTTTCGCGAAGATCGTCGGTGCCTTCCTTGAAGGCCAGGCCGTAGATGCCGATCCGAGTGCCCGACAGTCCCAGCACCTGGCGGATGCTGCGCTTGAGATGCTCGTCGTTGGAGGGCAGGACGGACTCCAGCAGCGGCAGCTTCATGTCCAGCCTGGAGGCGCGGAAGGTGAGGGCGCGCAGGTCCTTGGGCAGGCACGATCCGCCGAAGGCGAAGCCTGGCTTGAGATAAGCCGCAGAGATATTCAGCTTGGTGTCCCGGCACATGGTCGCCATCACCTGGTCAGGGTTGACGCCAAGGTTCAAGGCGAGCGAACCGATCTCGTTGGCGAATCCGATCTTCAGCGCGTGAAAGGCATTGCATGCGTACTTGATCATCTCCGCGGTTCGCAGGGAGACGATGGAGACCTCGCCGGGAAGGCCGGCGTACAACTCCGCCACGGACTGCGCGGCCTGGTCCGTGCTCCCGCCGACCACCAGCAGAGAAGGCTCCATGAAATCCTTCACGGCTGTGCCTTCCCTCAAGAACTCCGGATTGGAGACAATGTCCACATCCTCTCTGTGAGCAAAAACCGTCTCAAGAAGGCTCTCGCATGTCCCCGGAAACACGGTGCTGCGCACGGCAACGATCAGGCGCTTGGTTCGGGGCCGAAGCAGGGCCGAAATCTCTTCGCAGACCCGGCGCAGATGGCTAAGGTCGATGTTTCCATTCGCCTGCGAGGGAGTGCCGACGCAAAGCATCACCACATCCGCCGCATCCAGCGCCTCCTCATCCAGCGCTCCGGCCTTCAGCCGCCCCCCGGCAACGTTTCTTTGGATCAGGCTGTCCAGGCCGGCCTCGAAAAACGGCGATTGCGCCTTGCGGACCGCCTCCACCTTGTTGATGTTGCGGTCGACTCCGAGCACGCTGTGCCCAACCTCGGCAAAACACGCGGCGCTCACGCAGCCGACGTATCCAAGGCCCATCACAATCAGGTTTTGTTTGCTTCTCATGCCGCCGAACTTGGCCTCTTCCGGAGGTAGTTTATCATGTGCTTGTGGATGCGGCTCAGGACAGCCGCTCCGTCGATACTCTGGCGAGGGGTCAGAACGCAACCATGAAGATACTTTGGATCTGCCCCTTTTTTCTTCACCCCACCGATCGCGGCGCTCAGATTCGCACTCTCGGCACGCTGAAGGAGCTGCACAAGCGGCATGAGATCCACTTTGCCGCGCTCAACGATCCCCATAATCATGAGGGTCCGCAACGGAGTTCCGAATACTCGACCCGCCACTTTGCAGTGGAACACTCCGCGCCCGGCAGAAGGTCTCTGGGAATTGTTCCCCAACTAGCAGGCAGCATTGTGAGCGCCATGCCGATGGCGGTGTCCCGCTATTGCTCAAGGAAACTCATCCGTGAGATCGACGCCTTGATTGCCGCCGGGGAATATGATGCAATCGTCTGCGACTTTCTGGCGGCCGCTCCGAATGTCGGAGACCTGGGACAGTGCGTGCTGTTTCAGCACAATGTGGAAACAACGATCTGGCAGCGGCACGCCGGGCAAAGCCGCTCTCTCCTGAAGAAGGTTTTCTTTCAGATGCAGGCCAAGAAGATGGAGGCTTATGAAAGGAAGATATGCCGGACGGCGAAGCACGTGATCGCGGTTTCGGAGATCGATGCTTCGCGAATGAAGCGCATGTTCGGAATCGAGACTGTTACCAGTGTTCCCACCGGGGTGGATGTGGAATACTTTGCGCCGCGAAGCGTTTCTCCCGCTATTTCGGACATGGTCTTCTGCGGATCGATGGACTGGCTGCCCAACGTGGACGCTGTGGCGTATTTCCTCGCCGAGGTGTTTCCCTTGATCCGCGATAAGTTGCCCGGCGCGACCTTCACCATCGCGGGCCGCTCGCCCGATGCCAGGGTGCTCAAGGCGGTTCAAGGGCTCACGGGCGTAAATGTGACCGGCAAGGTCGAAGATATGCGGCCTTATCTCTGGGGAGCGAAGATTTCAGTCGTGCCTATCCGCATCGGCGGAGGGACGCGGTTGAAGATTTATGAGTGCATGGCGGCAGGAGTTCCTGTCGTCTCGACGACGGTGGGCGCGGAAGGGCTGCGCTACGAGGACGGCGCGGACATCGTTCTGGCCGACGATCCGGGCGGTTTTGCCGCCGCCTGTGTTCGCTTGCTCTCAGACGATGCCGCCCGGAGCGCAGTGGCGCACAACGCGCTACAGCGCGCGCAAAGGGAGTTCTCGTGGGAAGCTGTCAGCCGCGAGTTCGAAGCTATCCTCGAGAATAACCGAATTGTCTCCCACTGAGTTATGGCGAAGGCTGAAGGATGAGAATTGCGGTAGTCACTCCATATTTCCCCAATTCGGCGGAGCCCTGGCAGGGCCGTTCGGCTTATCAGACGCTGCGTGTGCTGGCCCGCGAGGCCGATGTGCGGGTCTTCTTTCCCAACGCCGCGTATCCTTCCCTGCTCAAGCCCAGGAGCCGGAGTTACAACCGGCTCGACCCTTCTTTCAGCCCGCCGGATGTGAAGGTGAGCTACCATGACTATCCCGCCTTGCCGCTGGTTTCCCGGCCGTTCAACGGACAGATGGCCGCCCGCGCGCTTCTGCCTCACGTGCGCGGCTTTGCGCCCGACATCCTCTTCGGTTGCTTCCTTTATCCCGACGCGTATGCGGCTCTCAAGATCGGCAAACTTCTCTCCGTTCCCGTCGTAGCCATGAGCATTGGGTCCGACGTCAACCGGATCGGCGATCCCATTTCGGCCATGCACACACGCACGGTCTTGCGCCAAGCCGATTTTGTGGTCACGGTCAGCGGCGACCTGCGCTCGAAAGCCGTGGCCATGGGCGCCTCGCCGGAGAGGGCCCGCGCCATCCTCAACGGTTGCGACCTCTCCGTCTTTTACCCCAAAGATCGTCTGGAGGCAAGAAAGAGGTTGCAGATCGACCCCGACGCGGAGGCCGTGGTTTACATTGGACGGATGGATGTGAGGAAAGGCCTTCGCGAGCTGGTCGATGCGGCGGCTTCGCTGCATCCCCAGCGGCCCGGCCTGCATGTTTACCTGGTCGGCGAGGGATCCGACAGGCCCGTGATTGAGAGCGCTATTCAGGCTCGCGACGCCGCTGGCTACATCCATACGCTTCACGGCTGCGCCGCGGACGATGTCGCCATCTGGATGGCGGCAGCGGACCTGGTCACCCTGCCAAGTTACATGGAAGGCTGCCCCAATGTGGTTCTTGAGGCGCTGGCTTGCGGTCGTCCCGTCGTAGCTACAAATGTAGGCGGCATCCCGGAGATCATGAACGCCGAGTGCGGAGGGCTCGTGCCCCCTCGCGATCCGGCCGAGCTGGCCCACGCCCTGGCATCAGTCCTCGACAGGACCTGGGACGCCGCGGCCATCTCGGCGCAAGGGAGCCGAAGTTGGAGCGCCGTAGCGGCGGAACTTCTCGAAGTCTTCACGTCGCTCACCTCCGATCGTCAGGCGGCCGCAAATGCCCGTTAGCCCGCCGTTCCTCCGTCAGACCCCCGCCAAGCGACGGTCGCCGAGTGGCGTTCCACCAGCACCCGCGAAAACGCCATCGAGACGATGCTGGCCGATTCCGCCAAGATCGCCTGCTACCGTCTCCGCGCCTGGATGCAGGCCCTCGGAACCGCCGGGCGCTTTGTTGCTTTAGAGGCTTTCCGTTCTTGCCGCGCTACCGGTCGGTGCAGGAGTAGCAAGGATCGATGGATGCCTGGATCAGCGGCGTGTCCGCAAGCCGCGCTCCCTTCACCATCCAGCGGATGGCCGGCATGTTGGCGAAGGTGGGCGTGCGCACATGCACGCGGCTGGGATTGCGGGAGCCTTCCTTCCAGGAGACGCTGTACATGACCTCTCCGCGCGGGGCCTCCACGCGGCTGGTGGCCGTTCCGGTGGTGAAGACGATCTTGGCTTCGCCCGTGCTCAACTCGCCGGGCGGCATCTTGCTGAGCGCCTGGCGAAGAATCTTGCAGCTCTCCATGATCTCCAGGGCGCGCACCAGCAGGCGGGCGCGCACGTCGCCGTCCGGCTGCACCGGCACGTCGAACTCCATCTCGGAGTAGGCCGCATAGGGCGCGGCGCGGCGCAGGTCCTGGGGCAGCCCGGAGGCGCGCGCCGTGGGTCCCACAACGCCGCACGACATGGCCTTCTCGCGCGTCAGCACGCCGATGCCGGCGCAGCGCGAGGTGGCCGTGGTGCTGGTGGTGAAGATGGGGATGATGGTGCGCATCATCTCGCCCTCCAGCGCCTCGATCATGGCCAGGATGGCGGGCGGATCCTCGATGTCGCGATTGACTCCGCCGATGCGGTTCATGGAGTAGTTGACGCGGTTGCCGCTGATGACCTGGAGCACGTCCATGACCTTCTCGCGAATCTCAAAGCAGGTCATGAACATGGTCTTGAAGCCCATGAGCTTGGCCGCGATGCCCGCCCAGAGCACGTGCGAGTGCAGCCGCTCCAGCTCCGCAATCACCACGCGAATGTACTGGGCGCGCGGCGGCGGAGTCAGGCCGGTCAGCTTCTCCATGGCCTGGCAGAGAGTGAGAGTGTGAATGTTCGAGCAGATTCCGCACACGCGCTCCATCAGCGCGATCACCTGAATGTAGTTGCGGCTCTCGGCCAGGTGCTCGATGCCGCGAAAGTTGAATCCGATATGCAGCTTGGCGTCGCAAACCGTCTCGCCTTCGCAGATCAGGTCCAGCTTGTAAGGCTCTTCCAGCGCCGGGTGGTAAGGCCCCATGGGAATCTTGTAGCTCATTTTTTCTCCTCGCGCAGGTTCACTCCCGGCTTGTCTCCCTGGCGCAGAAGAAGCGGTTCGTACTCGCGTCCCAGAAAGTCCACGGCGAAGCCTTCGTGAATCTCGCGCTCAATCCAGTCCACGGCCTCGCACAGGTCGTAGATGCTCTCAATGGAGTTGCCGGCAAGCTGATAGGGAAAGCCGAGCAGTCGGCCATCGAGGTCCCAGTGATACTCCAGGCGCAGGCCTTGCTTGCCCGGCAACTCAACGGCGGTAATGGTGACAAAGCGCGCCTGCGCCTCGTTCATCCCCTTGGCGAGATCGCGCACACTCAACGCGCCGGGGTTCAGCCAGCGCACGCCGCCCATTTCAATCCACGGGTCGGCGATGCCCAGCTTCTCCCGCAAGGTCTCCAGCAGGCTCTTTGCCGGTTTGGTCTCAACTGCGCTCATTGCGCGCCTCCGGGAACAGGGTCGGCCGCCTGGCTCGCGGAAACCGGCGGAACTTCCGCTGCCGGCTTGGGAGCCGGCTTGCGTGCGACGGTGTAGGACTTCTTCAACGCGCCGATGGTCAGATACACGGGCGGACATTCGGCATCCTGGCTCAGCGCATGGGTCTTGCAACCCTCCACGCAGCGCCCGCAAAAGGTGCATTGGCCGGGATCGTAGCTCCACGTGAAGGTGCCTTTGCCGCTCTTGAAGTCGATGGCGCGCGCAGTGCAGCGCATCTTGCAGATCGCGCATCCGCTGCACAGCGCGGGATCGAAGCGCACCAGGCCCCGGTAGCCTTTGCTTACCTTGGGGCGCTCGGGAAAGAGCAGCGTCCGCGAGCCGCCGAGCAGGTTCTGCCACAGCATGGTGAGAATGTTCATGATCTAAGCCCCATGAAGAGCGCGGACGATATGGCCAGGACCGCGAAGATCAGCGTGCATTGCCAGTAAAAACGCACCGTGGTATCGATCGCCAGCCGCGCCGTGGCGGCCGCGAGCGTCGACAGCAGCAGCACAACAAAGAAGGAAAGCGCCACGAAGAGCAGAATGGCGAGCCACACGATCATGACGTGAGGAGCGGCCAGCGTGGCCACCAACCCGGTCGCAGCAACCCACTCCAGCCCATGCGACAGCTCCCACATGGCCAGTTCGGGACCGGCGTACTCGGTCATCGGCCCGGAGTAGATCTCCTGCTCGGCGTTGGGCAGAGAGAAGGGATTCAGATGCAGCTTGGCGGGCAGGCAGACCAGGATCGCCGCCACTCCCAGCCAGCGCAGCGGCGAAGCCGGAAGCTGCGCCAGCGCCTCCAGCCGGAAGGTATGCTGCGAGGCGGCGATGGAGACGATGGCCAGAAGAAAGACCACGTTATAGGCGACGCTGAGGACGGCTTCGCGCGCCGAGCCGATCTCGCCGAAGATGGACCGCGAGCTGAAGCCCGCGGCGATGATGCATGCCGAGGGCAGCTCCAGCAGCGCCAGCAGCAGGATCAGGTCGCCCTGGAATCCGCCCGACGAGGGCAGCACCGGCAGCAGACCAACCGCGCCCGCCGCGGCCGATACCGCAAGCAGCGGCCACATCTTCATCAGCAGCCCGGCCACTCCCGTGCGGGGCGGCGTATCCTTGCCCAGCAGCTTGACGAAGTCGTAGACCGGCTGCATGAATGGAGGACCGATGCGCCCTTGCATCCGGGCGACGGCTTTGCGTTCCACCCACAGGAAGAACCAGGCGGTGGGCACGGCGAAGAGAAGTCCGGGAAAGATGAGGAAGCGCGCCAGGGCAGTGGTCAGGTTCATGGCTGGACCTCCTTGGCCGCGGGCGCGGGTGCGGCCGCGGATGCAACGGCAACGGGCTCAGCGGCTGCCGGGGCAGCGCTTGCCAAAGAAACGGGAATGGCTTCGGGCGCGGCCGTCAGGAGCGCAGCGGGCGCATCGGCAGCAAGCGCAGCGGCTGCCGGCTTCTGCACGCCTCTCTCTGCCAGGATCTCCGCCGCCTTGGCCACGCCCAGCACAATGGCGTCGGGACGCGGCGGGCAGCCGGGCACGAACACATCCACCGGGATGTGCTTGTTCAGCGGCCCGGCCAGCGTTCGGCTGTCGATGAAGACGTTGGTTGTCGCCGGACAGGAGCCGATGGCCACCACGGCCTTGGGCGCAAAAACCTGCCCGTAAACGGTCTTGATGGCCTGGACGCTGTTATGGGTCACCGGGCCGGTCACGCACAGGATATCTGCGTGCCGCGGGCTGCCCTCCAGGCGCACTCCCAACTGCTCGGCGTCATAGCGTGGGGTGAGAGCGGCGATCAATTCGATGTCGCAGCCGTTGCAACTGCCCGAGTTCATGTGGAAGAGCCAGGGGCTGCGGCGCCGGCAATAGCACATCAGTCGATTCCAGGGGTTCATAGCCTACCCCCCATCAGCATGCCGATGATGCCGGGCCACAAACCCGCAACCAGCAGCAATGCGGCGAGCGCGACAATCACGGCCTGCAACACGACCGGCTCACTGATTTGATGCGCGGCTGATTGCGGCGGACTCGATGCCGGCGGATCCGGGCCGGGCGCCGGTCCCCACCACGCGCGCGTCAGCGCCAAGGTATAAGCGATCAGCGCCAAGGCGGAGGAGAGAACAAAAACGGTCAGAAGAAGAGGATGGATCTGTAGCGCGGTTTCATACAGCCGCCAGCGGCCGACGAAGCCCATCGTGGGCGGGATGCCCAGCATGGCCAGCATTCCAAAGAGAAATCCGAAGGCGCTCACCGGGTAACGAATAGCCAGCCCCGTCTGCTCGCCGTCCAGAGCGCCGTCAGCCTCGGGAGCAGCAAGGCAAGAGAAGAGCAGAGCCTTGGCGAGGGCGTGGGTTGCCGCTGCCAAGAAAGCGCCGTTCAGGAGCATCAAGCCCGTTTCAACTCCATGTACACGAGTCCAAATCGCTATGCCAAGAAACAGAAAGCCTACATCCTCTACCGTCGAAAGTACGAGCAGGCGCTTAAGACTGCGCTGTGTGAGCATTAGCAAAGCGGCAAGTAGCGAAGTGAGTGCGGCAACCCAAATCCACAGGCTGCCAGGAAAAACGGTACTAAGGCTATTCGTTGCGCTGCTCATGAACTCACCGTAAGCAGCCATATCGACAACTGCGATGATGAGACCAAGGACCATAGATGGAAGCTCGTCAGCTAAGGAGAGAAGCCAGAAGAGCATCGGGACAGCGGCCAGCTTGACGACAATTCCCGTGATGAGCAGCGCACGCGACCAAGCCCATTCCTTCCCATCTAAATAGTCCATCAACTGGTGCGTGTTGATAAGTACCTCACTACCAACAGCACAGCATACTGAAATAAGCACGACGGCCAGATACGTAAACTTGGCTGATCTGGTGCGCGCGGTGAGCCAGACAAGGACCACGGTGAGCAGTGCGCCAGACTCCAGCAGACCGAGACGTAGCCAGGGATTTGTCACGATGATGCCGCTGACCGAGAGCCCACCGGCGATCAGCATGCAGGGCCAAAGCGGCGTCTTGCCCTTCGCACCGCTGACCAGAGACGTAAGAAACAATCCAACCGCCGCTACTCCAATCGCCGCGGTCAAGATGGGCGGAATTGGCATCGGGCCGCCTGTATAGGCACCCGGAGGTGCGGGCACGATCCATTGAACGAAAGCAAAAACAAGCGCGGCAAAGGCAATTACGAGAATCGTAGCCTTTCGCTCCATTACAGCGACCGCGACGCCCAGCAGGTACGAAACCACCTGCAACCCCTGCCAGACACCGAGATAGACGCGATCCACATTCGACCAGCGGAAGAACTCACGCCAGTTCTGCAGGAATATCTCGGAGAAATCGCCGGCCGTAAGCCTGTCCTGATCCGACAAAGGCTCGCCGCCGGTGAAGATTCCGCCGCCGGCTCCAGCCAGCGCCGCGCCGCCGGCAACCTGCGCCGGACGAGCGACATAAGCGATGGCGTAGATCAGCCCGCCCAGAACGATTGAAACCACGGCCAGCACCAGGCCGCCCATGCTCGAAAAGCTCCCCGCATCCGAGGAAAGCCCAAGCCAGGTTACATGCACGCCCGCGCCCAGCCCCAGCGCGCCCAGTATGGGATTGAGCATGTAGTTGACGGCCAACTGCGGCGCAACGCCCAGCACCAGGCTGCCCGCGGCCATGAAGCCCATGCCCCAGATCATCGTCGGCGGAGACTCGTGGGCGTCCGCGGTGGCCTCGGTTACCGGCCCCAGGAAGACCGCGCTGGTGGCCTTGGCGCACATAAAGACAGTGCCCAGGCTGGCGGCCCAGGCCACCATGGCGGGAACCGCCCATCCCGCCTGCAAGGCCGCCGCGTAGAGCATCCACTTGCTGGCGAAGCCGCTCATCAGCGGGATGCCCATCATGCTGCCCGCGCCAATCAGCCACGACAGCGTGGTCCGCGGCATGCGCTGCGCCAGGCCGCCCAGCTTGTTCATGTCGCGCGTGCCCGAGGCATGCTGCACCGAGCCCGCGGTCAGGAACAGCCCGCCCTTGAAGAATCCGTGATTGAGGCAATGCAGCAGCCCGGCAGTAATGGCCAGGGGCGTGCCGATGCCGATGCCCATCATCATGTAGCCGATCTGGCTCACCGTCGAAAAGGCCAGCATCCGCTTCAGATCGGTCTGCACCATGGCGTACATCACGCCCACCGCCATGGTAACGGTGCCCACCGTGACCAGCGTGAAGCCCCACGCCGGCGGCCACGCTGCAAAGCTGTGCATGCGGGCGGCCAGGTAGACGCCGGCCTTCACGTAGCAGGCCGCGTGCAGCAGGGCGCTCACCGGCGTGGGCGCGGCCATGGCCTCGGGAATCCAGGTATGCAGCGGAAACTGCACGCTCTTGGCCACCAGCGCCACCAGCATCAGCACAAAGATTCCGCCGGTAAAGGCCTGCGCCACCTTGGGGTCGGTCCACAGAGCGCTGCCGGTGCGGTAATAGACGGCCAGGATAGCCGCCAGCAGGCCGTAGCCCGCAATGTGGGTCATCAGCAGCACCTTGCGCGCGCCATTCACGGCCTCGCGGTTGGTGTACCAGAAGCCCACCAGGCTGAAGGAGCACAGCCCGACCACCTCCCAGCAGAGATAGAAGAAGAACAGGTTGGCGCTGTAGACGAGTCCCACGAAGCCGCCGATGAAGACCAGCATCGAGGCGTAAAAGCGGGTAGCGGCCTTGTCGTGCGCCATGTAGCCGATGGAATACAGCAGCACAAAGCCGCCCAGCCCCGTCCCCATCAGCGCGAAAAGGATGCTGAGCGCGTCCACATGGAGGACCAGGGCCAGGGGTCCGTCCCATGGCAGCGGATTGATCTCGATTGGCTGTCCTGCCCAGACCGACGGCGCGGCGCCGGCTACGGCCAGCACGGCCGGCAGACAGGCGAGAGCGGCCAGAATCCCCTTGGTGCGGCCGGAACAGAGCCGGGCCACAAGAATCTGCAGCGCCGCGCCCAAAAGAAGTGAGCAAGGCGCAATCAAAACAAGGCTCGCAGCTGTCATGCGTGAAATGGTATATCGCTGCCTGTCCTTGAGATGTGACGCTGCTCACGGGCAGGATTGCATGTCACATTGTGGTACGTGCTCCCGAGCGACCCTCTTTCGTCGGGTATGAGAAACTGGGAGAGCGGCAGCTCGGCGGCGTATCTGGGTGCCCCAGGTCTCGCTATTGAGACCTGAGAGACCAAGCCGCGCGCCCCATAAACTCAACCCCAGCTTCTTCCGGCCCGTCGGCGGCCCGCCGCAGTCCGCACAGAGGAATCCAAGCCAGAATGATCGCCGTCGGCAATGTGACCATGCGCTACGGCTCGAAGGTGCTCTTCGAGGACGTGACCGTCACCTTCATTCCCGGCCGCCGCTACGGCCTCACCGGACCCAACGGCTCCGGCAAGACCACCTTCATGAAGATCCTCAGCGGCGAGCTGGATGCGCAGCGGGGCAGCGTGGTCCGCCCGCGCAAGGTCGGCGTGCTGCGCCAGGATCAGTTCGCCTTCGACGCCTATCGCGTCATCGACACCGTCATCATGGGCAACAAGGGCCTGTGGGCGGCTCTCGAAGAGCGCGACCGCATCTACGAGAAAGCCGACCTGACCGACGCCGACGGCATGAGGCTGGGCGAGCTCGAAGGCACGATCGGCGACGAGGACGGCTACACCGCCGAGAGCGACGCCGCGGTGCTCCTCGACGGCCTGGACATTCCCGAGCCCCTCCACGAGCGGAAGATGGGCGAACTCCAGGGGGGCCAAAAGGTTCGCGTGCTTCTCGCCCAGGCTCTCTTCGGCAAGCCCCAGGCGCTGCTCCTCGACGAGCCCACCAACTACCTCGACCTCGACTCCATCCACTGGCTCCAGGACTTTCTCGTCAGTTACGACGGCACGCTCATCGCCATCAGCCACGACCGGCACTTCCTCAACAGCGTCACCACCCACACCGCCGACATCGACTACCAGACCATCATCACCTACACCGGCGGCTACGACGAGATGGTGATGGCCAAGACGCAGATCCGCTCCACCCTCGAAGCCCAGAACGCCCAGCGCGAGCGGAAGATCGCCCAGCTCAACGACTTCATCGCCCGCTTCGCCGCCGGAACCCGCTCCTCGCAGGTCACCAGCCGCCGCAAAGAGGTCGAACGCCTGCAAACCAACGAGCTGGCCCGCTCCAACATCGCGCGCCCGTACATCCGCTTCGACCAGGCGCGCCCCAGCGGCAAGCACGTCCTCGAGTTCAAGCACATCGCCAAGGCATACGGCGGCCGCAAGGTCATCGACGCCTTCACCGCCAAGGTCATGCGCGGCGAAAGGATCTGCCTCATGGGCCGCAACGGGGCAGGGAAGACCACGCTGCTCAAGAGCCTGCTGCACAACTATCCCGGCCTCGCCGACCCGGAGTTCACGCTCGACTCCGGCGCGGTCACCTGGGGTCACGAAGCCCAAGTCGGCTACTTCCCCCAGGACGTGGGGGCAACGATCGAGCACGGCCTTACCGTGGCCGAGTGGCTCCATCGCTGGAAGCCCGACGCTCACGTCGAAGACATCCGCGGCATCCTCGGCCAGATGTTATTCTCCGGCGAAGAGGGCGACAAGCAGACCCGGGCGCTCAGCGGCGGCGAACAGGCGCGCCTCGCCTTCTGCAAGCTCATCCTCACCAAGCCCAACTTCCTCATCCTCGACGAGCCTACAAACCACCTGGACCTGGAAGCCATCAACGCCCTCAACATCGCCCTCCAGCGCTACGAGGGCACGGTCCTGCTGGTCACCCACGACCACGACCTTATCGACGAAGTGGCCACACGCCTCTGGCACTTCGACGAGCATGGCATCGAAGACTTCCACGGCCCCTACGAGGAGTGGAAGGGAAAGCATAACTGACAAGATGCAACCGAAATGGGTCTTTGCGTAGAAGAAGTGAGAACCCGAGGAATCGGAACGGTTTGGGGAATAAGCAGCCCATTGAGAACGCTAGAGCGGCCCGGTGGCACTCACTTCTTCACCGCATCGAGAGCAGGTGGGGCCACGGCTGCCTTTGGTTTGATGGGATGGCCCGAATCCAATTGGGGCGTAGCCGGTAAGGCTGGAGCAGAAGCGGCGCACACAGTCCCCGCGGGGGGCTCAGGCGCCTTCACCGCGTTTTGATCCATTTTGAAATCGTATTGAATGAAAGAACTCTTCGAGCGCGGAATTGCGTATACGGTCGGAAAGTACTCGCCGTCACTCCAAATTTCAGGTGCCCCCCGTTGGTCGGATACTGGAATCTCGCCCTTCTCATTTCGTCCCTTGTCATCCGTTCGCGCAACATAGAATGTCAAATCTGTTATGTCCAGAATCTTGACAGGTACAGTGCACGCGAGGTCTCCTCGCCTGATCGAGATTTCCGGTGCGATTCTCTCATCCGCGAGCAGACATATCTGCGCGTCGCGACTGAAGCGGAAGTTGCCTCCGCCTTTGTCTGCTGGAATAAATGGAAACACGCGATATGCGAAAGACAGTATGCTCATCAAGGATAATGTGGCAACGACCGCCCATCGAGCAATCTGAACGCCTTCCCTTTGCCCAACTAGCCAGTAAAACGGCCTTTGACTCGCAGACCCCATGGAGTATAGAGCCAGCGCTATAGTGAAAAGCCAATAGGATGCTCCCTTGACCAGGATCGATGCCAGATCGATCGTCCCCCATAACGCAAAGTACAGCAGTGTTACTGACAAAGCCGTCGCTGAGACTCGAAGCCATGGCCGTTCCTTGTTGGCCGAAAACCCAAGATACCTTCGCAGGAAGACGACAGGAGCTACTGAGAGAATAAGAAGGAACGCGATCCACTTTAGACGAGCATGCAACTGTCCATAGGGCTCGAATAAGAGGAACACAAAGAGGCAAAAGCACGTGCAGAATAACTGTACTGTATATGTCAATCGGCTACGTCCAACAACGTAGCCGGCGGCCTTGAGCTTATCGTACACATCCAGATTAGGTCGTTGTCGAAAGTACATCCAGATATGAGCGGCCATCGGTATCAGCAGGAAGATTGGAAACGCTAGGCAAAGCAAGCCAGTGTGTATATAACGAATACGAATAACTTCAGCATTAGTGTCATGGATCCCCAGCTTGTTTTCAAATGTGTAGAGCACAATGAATCCGCACAGGTATGCGAGCCCAATCAGGACAATGACAGTCTCTCCAAGCGCCTTCGCTTGTGCCTGTAAGTCTTCAGAGAAACTTCGTTTCGCAACGGTCTCCGTTTGAGATTGAGTAGCCATTCTCGGCACCTCTGCTGCCACAATGAGCCTCCAGGAATCATGGATTTCAGGATTCAAGAATCATACACCTCTTGAACGGCCGGGTGCTCCATCCCTGATGCAGGTCGCCGCGGCGACTCGCGGCAAGGGCGGGAGACCACGGACCACGTCGTTCCGTCTTCCAAGGTCTCCGGACTGGGGATTCTGGCATCCCGGGCGCAGGCTGGTGGCCCAGGTGCCGGGAGGAGTGAGCACAACCACCGAAGATGGGTGCCCCAGGTGCCTCGCTGTCAAGTGCCGGGACATGGTTTACATTTTGTCTCCGGACATCCTTTACAGTTTTCCAACGGCGGGATGAAAATCAATTCGGTCGGTGAAGCGGAGGCGGGCTCTGCTGGAGAGCAACCTGCCGAGGAATAGCCGGCTGCGACTCATCGAGGCGGTGAGCAGGCGGGGATGAGGCCAGGTTTGGCTTTATCCCCGCTGCGTTTGCGGCCTACACCGGACGATAGATCGCCGATGCCTCGAAAAACTCATCCTTCCGGTTGCGATCAGGCTTCCGGCGGTTGATTTTCAACGAACTGCTCGATGACGGTCGAGCGCCTGGTTGCCGGGTCGAGTTCCCGGATCAGGGTGTTGGCGGGTGGCGGACCTTAAGTCTTGTCGATTGTTAACCTTCCCAAGAATGAGGGCGGGCGGATTCAAGGTGCAAGTGCAACATTTCCCAAACAGGAGATAGTTGCATATGGCGAAGAGCTACCAGCACCTTGATCTTCAGGAACGTGCTTTGATTGAGACCCAGTTGGCGTTTGGCATGAGG
>Ga0326728_10006510_pt1 | contig 31350 bp, 27 predicted proteins | sample MB3enrmetagenome_FD_207602 | JGI IMG/M metagenome (GOLD analysis project Ga0326728, IMG submission 207602) | Lab enriched peat soil microbial communities from McLean, Ithaca, NY, United States - MB31MN | ecosystem: Environmental > Terrestrial > Soil > Wetlands > Peat | place: USA: New York...
GTCACGAACGCCCACGTGGTCGCGGGCACGCAGTCGATCAGAGTCGAGGACGCCGCCGGTTACCACGTCGCGGACGTCGCGCTCTTCGACCCCGAGTTCGACCTTGCCGTCTTGCGCGTGCAAGGGCTCGAAGAACGAGCGTTGCCCATAGACCCGGACATGGTAGGACGCGGCACCAAGGCGGTCGTGCTCGGCTATCCGGAAGGGGGTCCCCTAGCTGTCGATCCTGCGGGTGTGCGCTCGGAGCTCCTCGCAACCGGGCTCGACATCTACGGGCAGAACCCCACTGTGCGCGCCGTGTACGTGGTTCAAGCCCTCGTGCGGCCAGGCAACTCCGGTGGCCCGCTCGTCGAGCCGGACGGAATCGTCATCGGGGTCGTGTTCTCGCGCTCGCCCACGAACGCCGGCATCGGCTACGCGCTGGCGTCACCGGGAGTTCTCCGGCGCGTCGAGAAAGCGGAGTCGTTGCCGGCCTCGAGGGTCGTCGGCACCGGTGGGTGCGTGCCGAGATGAACGAGACACCCGATCGCCCAAAGCCTGCACGGCGAGCTCGCGGGTCGGCAATGATGGGACAGTGACCCTTCCGATCGAGGATTACGGCCTCATCGGGGACACCCACACGGCCGCGCTCGTCGGGCGTGACGGGTCGATCGACTGGATGTGCCTGCCGCGTTTCGACTCGGGAGCGTGCTTCGCCCACCTCCTTGGAGGCAGGGACCACGGGTTCTGGCGGATCGCTCCGGCGGCGAGCCCGCCTCCCCACAAAGGCGCGCCGTTGCTGGCGACGCGCCACCGTTACAACGGCGACACGTTGGTGCTCGAGACCGAGTTCGACCTGCCGGAGGGAAGTGTCCGCATCACAGACTGCATGCCGGTCAGGGAGCACAGCCCGTGCGTCGTGCGGCTGGTCGAAGGCTTGAGCGGCGCAGTGGACATGCGCATGGAGCTAGTGATCCGTTTCGAGTACGGCTCTGTCCTGCCGTGGGTGCGGCGAGTCGACGGCCAGCTCGTCGCCATAGCCGGGCCTGACGGGCTGGCGCTGTGGACGACCGCGCCCACTCGTGGTGAGCACATGTCCACCGTCTCCGAGTTCCACGTGCGCGAGGGCCAGCAGGTTCCCTTCGTGCTCAGCTACTTCCCTTCGCATGGCGAAGTGGCCCGACCTGTGGCCGCGCCGTACGCGATAGAGGAGACCAAGCGCTGGTGGCAGGATTGGGCGGATCTTGCCAACTTCAAGCCGCACAAGTGGCGCGATGCCGTGGTCCGATCGCTGATCACTCTCAAGGCGCTCACCTACGAACCGACCGGGGGCATCATCGCGGCACCCACGACGTCCCTGCCGGAAACGCTCGGCGGTGAGCGGAACTGGGACTACCGCTACTGCTGGCTCCGCGACGCCACCTTGACGTTGTCTGCTCTTATGGCGGCGGGCTATCGCGACGAGGCCGCCGCGTGGCGTGACTGGCTGTTGCGCGCGGCGGCCGGCGACCCTTCGAAGCTTCAGATCATGTACGGCGTCGCCGGGGAGAGGTACCTGAGGGAGGAGGTCCTCGAGTGGCTTCCCGGCTACGAGGGCTCTCTTCCCGTGCGCATCGGCAATGCGGCCTCGGGTCAGTACCAGCTCGACGTCTACGGGGAAACGCTCGGCGCGCTGCACGAGGCACGACGGACGGGCCTCGAGCCGGCCGGCCCGGCTTGGGATCTCGAGCTCGCGCTCATGGACTTCATCGAGTCGGGTTGGGCACAGCCCGACGACGGCATCTGGGAGGTACGTGGGCCGCGCCGCCATTTCACCCACTCGAAGGTGGAGGCGTGGGTGGCCGTCGACCGGGCGATCCACGACGTCGAGGACTTCGGGCTCGAAGGCCCCCTGCACAGGTGGAAGTCACTGCGCTCAGAGATCCACAAGGAAGTGTGCGAGAAGGGCTTCGACCCAGAGCGAAACACCTTTACGCAGTACTACGGCTCGGACGAGCTCGACGCCAGCGTGCTCATGATCCCGATCGTGGGGTTCCTCCCGCCGGAGGACTCGCGGGTGATCGGGACGATCGAGGCCATCGGGCGTGAGCTCACGGTGGATGGCCTCGTGAGCAGGTACGACACGGCGAAGTCCGATGACGTCGATGGGCTCACGGGCCGCGAGGGGGCGTTTCTCGCTTGTTCGTTCTGGTTGGTCGACGACCTGCACCTCATCGGTCGCCATGACGAAGCGGTGGAGCTGTTCGAGCGGCTCCTGTCGCTACGAACCGACCTCGGCCTCTTGGCCGAAGAGTACGACCCGGTCGCGAGACGTCTCGTCGGCAATTTCCCCCAGGCTTTCTCGCACGTGTCGTTGGTCAACACCACAGTCAGCCTTCTCGGCCTGGCGGAGGGCTTCAGTCACAAGCACCGGCTGGCCGGGATAAGGCCTTCAGCGACTGCCCTGTCCGGCCTGCGGCCGAGAGGGCGTCGCCAGCGCCCCGCCATGGGAGCCTGACGGCCACGAGCCCACCAGCCGACCCGACGACCTGGCGGCGAGCCCGTCGTCACACGAATGCTCGAGGCGATCCTGGCGCACCGGGGCTTTAGGGACACCGGTGAGGGAGTGCCCCGGAATACCCGGTGCGCCCAGGACCATGACCTCAGGCTAAGGCGCCTGCCCGACGCGCCATAGAGCCGAAGGTCCCATATCCGGATGTCGAAGGGATCGCGATCGGACGCGGCGCGCCGGGACCCAGCCGATCGCGAGGGACGGCCCAAGCACGATCGTGACCCGCCTGTTCATCGCGGTGGCCGCAGCGACAGGTCCTCTTCTCCGAGAGCCTCGATCTCATCGCGTTCGGTCGGCACCGCCGGACTGAAGAGCTGCTGGGCGACAAGTGTGGGCACGAGCGCGGAAAGAAGGACGACCGTCAGCAGCTCCGTGTACTGCACCTTGTCGACGAGGTGGTGCGTCAGCCCGAACAGCGCCGAGATCGATCCAAAGGTGAGGCCGGTTGCCATCAGCAGCGTCATGTATGTGCGCTCGTGCCTTGGGACCCGAAGCGCGGAAGCTGTCGGCCAGACGCCGAGGAACTTGGTCACCATCTTCACGCCGAACAGCGCCGCGATGACCCCCGTCCCGGACACGAGCGCGGGCGCAGAGATGAGCAGCCCCGCGTGCAGGAAGAAGAAGGGCGTCAAAACGGCGAAGGCGATCGAGCGGATCCTGTCCACGAGCACTCGGTCGTTCATGAAAACGCCCGCGGCGACCAGGCCGGCCACATAGGCCGGCAGCACCGCCTCGCTCCCGGCCGCTGTCGCGAGACCACCGAGCGCGAAGAGCACCACGAGAAGGAACTTCACTTCGGGCTCGCTCACCCGGTGGCCGAAGCGCTCGATCACAAGACGCGTCGCCCTGGGGAGGACCAACAGCGCGGCGATCGTGACCGCCACGAAGACGAGAAGCAGCCAGCCGTAGGTCGCGAAAAGCCCTCCGAGCGCGAGTACAGTGCCGAGATCGGTCACAAAGCACGCTGCCAGGATGAGCTTGCCGAGATCCTGGCGATTGAGCCCTGTCTCGATCATGACCGCGTAGACCACGGCGACCGACGTCGTGCTCAACGACACGCCGCCTATCTCCGCTCCGTGCAGGGGCCAGCCGAGGACGAGCCTACAGAACCCGAAGGCCCCCAGGAACGGCAGAGCGAACGACACGATGCCGATCGCCAAGCTCGCCTTCCAGTGTCTTCGGAGCGAGACGGGATCGATCTCGGCACCGGCGAGAAACGTCAACATGAGCGATCCGGCGCCCGCGAGGAACGTCGTGACGTCGGTCTGTTGGATATGTTCCTTAAGACCTGGAATGTTGCCGAGCACGGCACCGACGAGGATCTCGACGAGAGCAACCGAGAGACCGAGCTTGATGCTGATCAACGACGCTAGGAGCGCCATGCCGATCCAGATGGCGAAGATGTAATAGGAATTCACCCGTACCCCTTGTTCCAGGCTGACAGGGGTACGCAAGGCCCTACCAGCGTCTGTCATAGCTGGTAGAAGCCATCAGCCGAACTGGCGTCCGACGGTTCAAGGGGCGGGCTTCATCGCGCCGGAGCTGACTATACCGGCTCGTAGGTGGTGCCCGCGACCGCCCGCCTGTCGGCGCGCCCGTTGACGAGCTGAATAAGAGTGATTACCATTCCGCTCATGGTGAGGAGAGGAAGGCTGTCTTGTCATGTGGGGGATCGAAGGAGAACCGGTGCCCGGCTCCTGCGACGTCGCAACCGGGCGGAGGTCGTCGGCCTGTGCGTCTGCGTCGCGTTGGTCGGATGTGCCTGCTCGAGCGCGACGAGCCCGACCGGCACCAAGGGCGGCGCCATCGTGGCCGTGGGGGCGGAGAACGAGTACGCGAACGTAATCGGGCAAATTGGCGGCAAGTACGTCAAAGTGACGGCGATACTGAGCAACCCCAACACCGATCCCCACACCTTCGAGGCGAGCCCGTCGGTGGCCGGGGTCGTCAGTGCTGCGCAGCTGATCGTTCAGAACGGCATCGGATACGACACCTTCATGAACACCATCGAGAGCGCGTCGCCGAACCCGAAGCGGAAGGTCGTCGTCGTCCAGAAGCTGCTCGGGCTGGCGGACAGCACGCCGAACCCGCACCTTTGGTACGACCCGAAGACGATGCCGGCCGTGGCGAAGGCGATCGCAGGCGACCTGTCAGCTCTCGTTCCCGCGCACGCCGCCTATTTCCGGGAGAACCTGGCAAAGTTCGACCGGTCCCTCACTCCTTGGCTGCGGGCGATCTCACTGTTCAAGGCCAGCCATCCGCGTACTCCCGTGGCCACCACCGAGCCGGTCGCGGACTACATGTTGCAGGCCGCTGGAACCGAGAACGAGACTCCATGGGCGCTGCAGGCCGACATCATGAACGGTGTCGACCCGGCACCTGAGGACATCACGCTTCAAGACAACCTGTTCACCCAGCACAAGGTGAAGGTTTTCCTGTACAACGAACAGGTGACCGACTCGCTCACCCAGTCCTTCCTGGCGCTGGCCAGGAGCAACGGGATACCGACCGTGGGCGTTTACGAGACGATGCCGACACCCGGCTACGACTACCAGACATGGATGATGGCCGAGGTCCAGGCACTGGAGAAGGCCGTTGCCGACAAGGTCTCGACGGAGCACCTGTGAGTGACCCCGTCCGCCTCGGCGGTGCCGACGAGGAAGTGCTCCGCCTGGAGGGAGTCTCGCTTTGGCTCTCCGGGCGAGAGATCCTCCACGAGGTCGACTTCAGCCTTCACGCCGGGGAGCTCACCGGCCTCATCGGATCCAACGGCGCAGGCAAGACGACCATTTTCCGGGTGATCCTCGGACTGGAGACGCCGTCGACAGGCAAGGTGCTCCTCTTCGGCCGTCCGCGTCCGCGTCGTAATCGCTTGATCGGCTATGTCCCCCAACACATCGACCTCGATCCGGACGTGCCCTTGCGGCCCCGCGACCTTGTCGCTTTCGGGCTCGACGGCGGCCGGCTGGGCATTCCGCTGCCTTCGCGGCATCGCCACCAACTGGTCGACGACATGCTCGAAGCCGTCGACGCCACGGCCTTTGCCGATGCCCGGATCGGCACTGTCTCGGGAGGGGAACTGCAGCGGACCCTGATCGCTCACGCGCTGATAAGCAAGCCGAAGCTGCTGCTGCTGGACGAACCGCTCGCGAACCTCGACATCCGCAGCGAGCAGGAGGTCGTCACTCTTCTGTCGAAGATCGCGAAGGAGCAACAGATCGCCGTGCTCATCTCCGCGCACGAGATGAACCCGCTGCTGCCTGTGATGGACCGCGTCGTCTACGTCGCCTCAGGCCGTGCCGCCAGCGGGACGACCGATGAGGTGGTCCGCGAAGACGTCCTGAGCAAGCTGTACGGACATCACGTCGACGTGCTGCATCTCGACGGTCGGATCCTGGTCGTCGCGGGCAAGGACGAAGGTCACCACGCCGAGCTCGAGAAGGCACCGAAAGTTCCCCCCCGCGGGGTGGCGTGACCGGCGTGATCGCGATCCTCAACGGCATCTTCGAGCCCGGTTTCTTCGCGAGCGAGCCGGTTCGCGTCGCGGTGGTCGTCGGCGGCGGTGTCTCACTCGTGTCCGCAGTGGTCGGTGTGTTCACCGTCATCCGCGGTCAGTCGTTCGCCGGCCACTCCCTGGGCGACCTGGGCACGACGGGGGGATCAGCCGCCTTTCTCCTCGGGGTCAACCCGCTCTGGGGCTTCATCACCTCGGCGATCATCGGCGCCGGGGCCATAGAGCTGTTCGGCAGCCGACGACCGCGGGAAAGGGACATGGCGACCGGCATCGTCCTCGGCGCAGGCCTGGGGCTCGCCGCTTTGTTCTTGTATCTGGGAACGATCCAGCACAGTACGACGGGAGCGACGGTCACGATCCTGTTCGGCTCCATGTTCGTGATCCGCTCGACGATGGTCCCCGTCTTCGTGGTGCTGAGCCTGTTCGCACTTGCCGTCGTCGTGCTGCTGTACCGCCCGCTGCTGTTGAGCACCGTGAGCCAGGACATTGCCTTTGCGCAAGGGGTGCCTGTGCGCGCGGTCGGCATGCTGTACCTGCTCGCACTGGCGATTGCAGTGTCGCTGTCCTGCGTGACGATAGGGGCGATCCTCAGCACGGCGGTGTTGATCGGCCCCGCCGCAGCGGCACTGCGCATGACGAAACGACCTGGTCTGGCGATCGCCTGGGCAGCGGTCATCGGAGTGGTGGTGACTTGGGTGAGCATCCTGCTCGCCTACGACAGTTACTACTGGCCGCCCGCAGGCAAAGGCTGGCCGGTGAGCTTCTTCGTCGTGACCTTGGTCCTCGTCGTCTATCTCCTGGCAGATCTCGGGAACCGCTGGGCCGGCAGGAGAGCCGGGGCGCACATGGCCGCGAGCAGCGTGGACCGAACGGGCTCGGTCGCCGGCGGCGAGCCGATAGGGCGCGCGGCGTCGGGAGCGCAGTGATGTTCTCCGGTTTCATGGTCAACGCCTGGATCGTCGCGACGATGGTCGCCGTCGTTGCCGGCGTCGTCGGATTCTTCACGGTGATGCGGGGCTCGGCCTTCGTGGCGCACGCAGTTCCCCAAGCCGGGTTCGCGGGCGCCGCCGGCGCCGCCCTCATCGGGGTCAGCACTTTCGCAGGGCTGGGGACATTTGCGCTGGTCAGCGCACTTGCCATCGGCCTCTTGGGCAAGCGTGGCCGCCACGACGCCATGACGGCGCTCTGGCTTGTGTTCATGCTGGGGCTGGGAGCGCTGTTCCTGAGCTGGAGCCAGGAATACGCATCTGCCGTCTTCGCCCTGCTCTTCGGCGAAGTGCTCGGGGTCAGCACGAACCAGGTGCTCGTCACCGGTGTGCTCGGGGTCGTGTGCATTGCTGCCGTCGTGGTCCTGTACCGTCCCCTCTTGTTGAGCTCGGTGATTCCGGAGGTGGCAGAAGCCCAGGGAATCCGGAGCCAGTGGATGGAGATGTGCTTCCTCGTAGTCGTGGCGATGGCGACGACGACGTCGGTTCCCGTCGTAGGGGCCCTTTTGATGTTCAGCTTGATGATCGGTGCCCCGGGGGCGGCCCGATCCTTCACGCGGAAGCCGCTGGCGGCGATGGGTCTTTCCATAGTCATAGCCATGGCCATCGTGTGGATCGCCATTGCAGCCTCCTACGCGACCGACTGGCCGATCGGGTTCTTCGTCGGGACCCTCGGCGCGGTGTTCTTCGTCGCCGGGCGCGGCTGGGCAGCATGGCGCCGGTCCAAGACCGGCCGTGCGGAGGAGGCCGGGCAACCGGCGACGAGACCCGCGCCCGTCCTGACGGTCACCTGAATGAGAACGGAACCGGCCTAGTGTCACCGGTAGTGGTACTGGCGCGTTCTGTTCACGAAGCTGTCAGCCTCCGGCTGGCCGGGGTGGACCAGCGCTACACACGCTTGCGGAGGGTCCTCGTCGAGACGCTCGCGGCCGCCGGGCGCCCGCTGACGGTTCCCGAGATCCTCGCTTCGGCCCCCGAGCTCGTCCAGAGCAGCGCTTATCGGAACATGACCGCTCTCATCGACGTCGGGGTCGTTCGCAGGGTTGCAGGCTCCGACGATCACGGCAGGTTCGAACTGGCGGAGGATCTCCTGGGGCACCATCACCATCTCGTCTGTGCGACGTGCGGAAAGGTGGAGGACGTCCATCCTTCGCCGAAGCTGGAGCGGGCGCTAGCCCAGGCCGCGCAGGCCGTGGCAGAAGAACAGGGCTACGAGGTCACCGAGCACCAGTTCGACATGCTCGGCCTGTGCCCGGAGTGCCACGCCTAGCAAGCCTGCCGTCAGGCGGCGTGCTTCCTGTTGGGCTTGGGTGCCACGAAGTCGTTGACCGCTTCTCGTACCATCGTCGCCAACGTCGTCGGGGGAACCTCGGCGAACACGTCACCGGCAATGTCCAGTACGCCCATGACGGCCTTGTAGGCGCAGGCCAGGCGCACGCGCTCGCGCAAGGGGAGCTCCTGATTGCTTAGAGCCAACCGGAACCACTCCTCGAAGTGACCGTGCGAGGACTCATGGCCCTCACTGTGCAAAGTCTCTATGACGGCGTGGTTGCGCTCTTGGAGGACGAACAGGTCGTGATGCTCGAGGATCTGGTCGATGAGCCTGTCGAGCAGTCTCTCCCAGGCCTTCGGCGAGGTGTCTGCCAGCTCGGCCACGCTCACCGCCTCGTTCATGAAATCGTGCAGCCGGAGATGCAGCGCCATCAAGATGTCGTCCTTGCTGGCGAAGTGGTAGTAGATGGCTGCCTTCGAGAAGCCCAGCCTCTCGGCGATCTGGCGTAGGGAGGTCGTCTCGTAGCCCTGGGTGCTGAACAGCTCCAGGGCGATGTCGAGGATCCGCTCCCGTGTGCCGTTGTGCTCTGTTGAGTTCCGGGTGGCGTCGTGCCTCACCTGTCTGACGCCCGCGGCCAACACTCGATCTATCCCGCTGGTTACGTCATGCGACGTCGCCATGATCACTCTCGCAGTCTACTTGACGACCGGTAAGTAAATAGCCTACCATCCGGTAAGTAAGTACGGCACTAATTTAGCGACTGGTAGGAAGACGATGAAGAAGTTAATCCCATGGGTAGCGCTAGTGGCGCTTACTGCAGGGCTGTTGGCAGGCTCCGTGTCCGCGGCTGGCGCGAATACCAGAACCGCAGCGAGCCGCGCGTTCCCGACCAGAGCGGCCATCGCCAAGACGGTCGCGTTTTCCAGCAAGTACACCGGCAAGGCCTCGCTCCTCATCGACAACGGCAAGGTGACGATCTCTTCCATCACCGGCTCGGGCAACAACTCGCTCTTCGGTTCCAGCAAGGTCGCCGGCAGTGGCGCCGCTTCTGCTTCGGCCGAATGTGACCCCTTCGGCGGTAAGGGCAGCATCATCGGTGGCTCGAACAAGATCTCCTTTACCGTGACCGAGTCCAGCGCGCAGCAGGGGTGTGCCAACGGTGAGAGCGGCCCGGTCACGGTCACCTTCCACGGTGTCGCCGTGGCGACCGGAGGCAGTGGCAAGGCAAGTGGGGCTTCAGGAAGCCTCAAGTTCAGCGGCACCCTCAAGCTCGGCGGCACGAGCGGATCACAAGACGGGTCCTTCAAGGTCACTCTCAGCGGACACTTGGCTGTGAAGGGCTGACCCGTAACCCCGTGACAAGGAAAAAAGATTCATAACTCCCCGAACAAGGAAAAGAGGCAGGTTGGCATGAAGAAGCTCATGATGACCATCGCCGCCGTGCTGGTGGCAGCTGGCGGTGTGGCTGCCATTGCGATCGTCGGCGTGGGCGCAGGAGCGACCACGGGTCGCGCGGCGCAGTCCACGACGACGACGTCCACGACGACGACGACCCTGGGCCCGCCCGTTCAAGGGGCACAAGTGCACCACGTCGTCTTCTACGTGGACACGGTCCAAGGCGGGGGTGGGACCGTGAAGCTGCCGGCCGACGCCGCCTGCTCCATGACCAACCTGTTCCAACGGGGCGACGTCGTCGTCTTCCGCATGTACGGAGTCCACGTCTCGAGCGGTGGCAATGACCTCACGAGCGCGACGGTCAAGAAGGCCTATGTGACAGTTCCCGGTCTTAAGCCGTTCCCGATGTACTACACCAACCACCCGACCAAGCCGGTGGTGGCGTACTGGACGGCCGCTTGGCCGGTCGCAAAGAACTACCCGCTCGGGGTCGTGAACTACAGCGTCACAGTTGTCACCAATCCGGTGCCGAACGGACTGACGGCGCCGATCCCCTCGGAGACTGGCGTGTTCACCCAGCAGCAGTCGCCAGAGGTGGCATCGATGCTCACGATCGAGCCCGGCTCCTAGAGCTGGCGGGCGGAACGGGGCGATTCCGAGAGGTCGCCTGCCGCGCGGTCGCTTGACCGGCGGCAGGCGATGTCTTTTTCGGCGGCGCGCCCTTGTTCTGTGAACTATTTGACCGTCACGGTCGTCGTCAGGACGAACGGCTAAGGTGAGCCACGCCTAATGGCAGTCGACAGACATTACAAGGGTTGAGGGGAATTCCATTATGAGGCACTTGAAAGAGCAGAGATCTAGGGTCGTGCTGGGTGGTGCATTGGCAGGGGCCTTGATCCTGTGCTTTTGCGCTGTCACTGCAGCAAGTGGTGCCACTGTCACCAAGAGCTCCGAGCAGTCTCGGTCTGTGCAGGCGGCCGGAGGCTCTACGAGCTACACCACGCTCCGGTCACCCGCCATCCCCGGCGTCAGCACGCTTCCCGGGCCAGTGGCGAGCCCGGCGAGCCCGAGCCCGACCATGGGGCTCCTCCAGGTGACACCCGACGAGGGCGTAGCCGGGAGCCCGCTTAGGATCACCGGTTCGCACCTGCCCGCGAACAAGCAGGTCGAGCTCACTTGGTCGACCGCTGACGCCACCTGGCTGGTCCAGGCCAAGCCGGACACGGTGAACTACCTCGGCCGCTCCGACAAGTTGTTCAACGTCGTGCTCGACACGACCTCCACCAACGCCAGTGGCAGGTTCAGCGTGTCACTCAAGGTGCCCCAGGACTGGGGTGGCCTGCACGACATCTATGCGGTGATCAACGGCGTAGAGGACGCTCACGGCGGGTACGTAACCACGCGAACCGTGACGGTCACACCCCTCAGCGGCCCCATTGGGACACCGATAACGATCACCTACAGCGGCCTTGGCGCGAGCTTGTACACGGGCGGAGCCTCCCTGCTCTGGGACAACCACTACGTGGGCGAGCTGATGGCCAACTGGACGCGCGGAGTGGCGACGGCGACCATCCGCGCCGCAGGGCCGGTGGGGCAGCACACGATCCAGATCGGCAACGCCATCAGCTACCTGTACCTGAACGTGCCGCAGTCGCCGATCCCTTACACGAACGGTGCGACGGTCACCTTCACTGTGACAAAGGACGACGGCCCACCGCCGGCCTCCATCGACTGGCCCGCCGACGTCGCTCCGACGCTCAGCGCCAAGACGACACTGGCGACGAGCGGCCTTGCGGCCAACTCCAACGTGAAGGCCGCGCTCGCGACCACCGGCGGCCCGGTGAACACCCGCGTCGACCTGACCGCGACTGGACTGTCGACTGCCAAGGTGCAGTTCGTCTGGTCCACGGTCGTCGGCAATCGCGTCAACTGCGCGAGCACATGCTGGGTCTTCGTGTCGCAGCCGTTGGGCAGCGCGTCACCCTCCGGCGGGTCGCTGAACTCCGAGATCACGATCCCCGACGGTCTCGGCGGATGGCATGTCGTGCAGCTCGTGCAGAACGGCAAGATCATGGCGCAGGTGCCCTTCTATGTCATGGAGAGCATCGTCGGACAGGGCGTTTCCTCGGTCGTCGTGAAGGAAGGCCAGCCCTTCACCATCCATCTGCAGGGCGTGGGCTGGACCCAGCTCGACAACACTGTCACCGTCGACTACGACAACAGCTACATCGGCTACGGGTGCGGCTTCAACTCGAACGGTGATGTCCTGTTGCACCTGAACGCGACGGGTGGCCCCGGGACGCACCTGATCGACTTGTACCCGATGCTCTACACGCTGTCGCCATCGTTCGCCGACACTCCCTACGGCATGGTGCCGGTTCTCACCTATGCACAAGATGAGCCCGCCCTGGCGCTCGGCTATCACCTGCCGGCGTTCAGGTTTGCGATAACAGTCGTGAAGTAGCCGGCAGGTTACGCGTCAGTCGCGGGCCTCGCCGCGCTCGTTGCCCGGAGACGATCGAGCGGTAAGCGGCGAGGCCCCGACACCGACGACCCTGGCGATCGGCGCCGGGAGCCACCAGTTCCAGCGTCCGAGGAGTGCCATCAGGCTTGGCAGCAACAGGCCGCGCACGATCGTCGCGTCGAGCAGGACCCCGAGCGACAGCCCGACGCCGAGCTCCTGCAATCCCGCCACGCGCCCGGCCACGAGCCCGGCGAGTGCCCCGACCATGATCAAAGCCGCGGCGCTCACGACCCGGCCCGTATGGGAGAGCCCCTCCACCACGGCGCGGGAGTTGTCGCCGTGGTTGTCCCACGACTCTCGCATCCGGGTGACGAAGAAGACCTCGTAGTCCATCGACAGCCCGAAGAGCATCGCGAAGAGGAAGATGGGCACCCATCCCTCGATCTGAGAGACCCGATAGAGACCGAGCACGTCCGCGCCAAGGCCGAAACGGAAGGTCACGACGACCAGCCCGTATGCGGCGACGACGGAGACCACGTCCAAGAGCACGGCCATCAGCGGCAACACGAGCGAACGGAAGGCACGCATCAGCACGATGTAGGCGAAGCCCAGCACGAGTAGGACTACCCAGGGGAAGATTCCGTAGACGCGGGCGAGAAAGTCCGCCCCCTGGGCCGGTGCACCGCCCACGTAGACGCTGAGGCCGGGCGGGAAGCGGGCGCCGGGAAGGAACCGAGAGCGGATCTGATGCACGAGCTGCTGAGTCGCCTCTTGACCGAAGTCGTCCCGCCCGACGACGATCAGCCTGCTGTAGCGGCCGGACGGATCGACGTAAGGCGCCCGCGAGCCGATCGCCACGACGAAGACCTCGGGATCGCCGAGGATCTCGTTGGCGAGCCGGAGCGTCGCAGCCGAGACCGCCGGTGTCCGCGCCCTGCCCGGCGCTTTGGCGTCGAGGACGATCTCGATCGGCGTGATCACCCCGGGACCTACACGCTCACTGAGAAGAGAGAGAGCGCGGGCCGACTGGATGCTCTGCGGTATGGCTACGACGGACCCAGGCGTGAGCTGGAGCCATACGACCGGCACGGCCGCGGCGCCGAGCACGGCAATCGAGCCGGCCAACGCGACAAGGGGGCGGCTTATGACCGCACGCGCGAGCCGCGACCAGAGACCATGTTCGGGATCGTGCCTTGCCCCAATCCAAGGAATGCGTACGCTGCGCATCCCGCGGCGTCCTATCAGAGACAATAGGGACGGCTGCAGCGTGAGCGCAGCGACTATCGAGACGAGCGGGACCACGAGGCCCGCGAAGCCGAGTGAGCGGACGAACGGAACCGGGATTACGAGGATCAGCGAGAGACCGACGGCAACCGCGATGCCCGAGAGGACCACGGTACGACCGGCAGTTGCCATCGTGCTCACGATCGCGTCCTCCACCGGCCGCTCGACGTCTGTCAGCTCCTCTCTGAACCTGTGCACGATGAGGAGGGAGTAGTCGACCGCGAGCCCGAGGCCGATGAGCTGGACGAGATTCGGGACGTAGAGGACCATCAAGAACTCGTGCGCGAGAGCGAAGATGATCGCGAGCGCGGCCGTCATAGTGCAGGCGGCAACGGCGAGTGGGACCAGAAGTGACACCGACAAGCCGAGGACGATGGCCAGGAGCAGCAACGCCGCCACCACGGCGAAGGCCTCGCCCCGGTGCAGATCGACGTCCAGGACAGGCTCGATGTCGTACTGGAGAGCAGGCACTCCAGTGACATAGGCGCCGGGCAGTCCCGACTCTTGCAACGAGCGCCGCAACACGCCCGTGTAGGACGCGGCCTCTTGCAGGTCAAGCGACGTGCCTATGTCGCCGTAGAGGATCCCGGCGACCGGGCGCAGCGCCATCGTCCGGGCGGTTGGCACCGCGCGAGCAGCCGTGGCGAGGCGCTCGTCCATGATGCGCAGGCTGCGGGCCGATTCTTTGGCATGTCGGAATACCACTGTGAAGGTGCCGTTGATGTTCTCGCCGAAGTGCTGCGTCAAGATCGCGTCAGCTTGTTGGGAGCTCGTTCCCGGTACCGCCAGCGAGGTCGAGAGGAGCCCGGGCAGTCGTCCCGCCGACAGCACGCCCACGACGACGAGCGTGAGCCAGCACGCGATCACGAGGATGCGCCATCGGATGACCACGCGGGTCCAGCGCGTGAGCGCAGCTGCTCCATGTCCGGCAGGGAGCGAGTGCTCGTTCACGGTTGAGAGCCGGCCGGGCGCCTGGCGGGTCTGCGGGGGGACTTAGCCGAACGCGCAGTGCTCGCGACGCCTCTCAAACCGTCTCCCCGATGCGCATCATTGAGTTGGACGTCCCCCGTTCTACCAGGGAACCATGCCTACCTCTCGTGTCCGGTCGACCGATCGTCTGGACGGCGCCCTGAGAGGCGGGCTAGCGAGCTGGCGGCCTACGGCGAGGTGACGACCGGACTCGGTCCATGAGCAGCCTGTTGGAGAGCGGGGATCCGACCGCGCGTAGGGTGCCGCCAACCTCGAGCATCAGCGTGCCGTCCGGCTGCTTCTCCACGACTCTGGTGGTAACGCCGGGGACAAGGCCTGCACCCTCCAGGAACCTGAGCAACGGCTGGTCCTGTTCGATGTCCTCGGTGATCCGCGCGACACGGACTGCATCGCCAGGTTCGACGTCGCTGAGGGCTACGAGCTCAGAGCGGTCCGGGACGGGATTATGGCTGCCCGGAATGGGATTGCCATGTGGACACGTCGACGGGTCACCCAACAGCGCGACGAGGCGTTCTTCGACGCTGTCGGAGATTACGTGCTCCCAGCGCCCGGCCTCGAGGTGTGCCGCGGACCAGGGGACGCCGATGACATCGACCAGGAGCCGCTCAGCGAGGCGGTGTCGTCGGAGCACCGCAGTCGCAACCGCACGGCCTTCATCGGTCAGGTTGATGACGCGACCGTTGCGCGTGAGATAGCCGTCGGCTTCGAGCCTGATCACGACCTCGGAAACCGCGGCTGCGGTCTTGTCGAGACGCCTGGCGAGCTGGGCTTGCACCGCAGGTACGCCCTCTTCACCCAGAATGGCGATCATCTGGAGATATTCCTCGAGGGGAGGATGCGTGCTCTGGACCATGGCCTAAGCCGGATCCTACAGGAGGACCGTTCGCGACGAGCCCTCGCCGTTCGAGGTTCAGGCTGAGGAGCCGAAGACGATCGGCACCTTGATTGTCTGCGCCTTCACCCAGCTCTGCCTACTGGCAGCAAGACGCCAAACATAGAGAAGCGTGTCGTTGACGCCGAGGGCGTAAAGCGTCCCGTTTGGCGCGAAGGCGAGCGTCGCGACGTCCCTCGGGAGCGGTGGGATCGAGTGCCAGTTTGCACCGGGGCCGGAGACGATCTCGGCGCGAACGGTCTTCTGATCCCGAACGAGGACGAACTGTGTCTCTCCGGGTCCGGTCCCCGACGCGATCAGATCCTCGATGCTGCCGACGGCGAGGGGCGGCGAGAGCGCCCATGGCCGCTCAAGCGTCGGTTCCCAGGCGGCGACGATGCTCGCCGTCTTGCCGTGTACGGCCGCGAACAGCGCCGAGCTGGGTTGCAGGCGGACCACAGCGAACAGGTCGTCCACGAGTCGGACTGGGATAGGGATGTCGGCGAGGTGCCACTGGGCGTCGGAGTCGACGAACACTCCTGGCGTATCGGGCTCGCGGCAGGAGGCGCCGACGAGTGGGATCTCGCCCGGACCGAGAGCGACCGCTTCGAGCGAGCCGATCACGCAGCTGTGCCCTGCCGGCGTATTGGCGAGAGTGTCCCGGGTGGCGATTGTCTTCCAGCTCGTGAGGCTGCCCGAGCGATCGAGAACCGTCTGCGCCGTGCCGTTCACGAGCGCGAGGGCGTCCCCCGCCGTGTCGAAGCCCAGCACCGACGGCGCCGCGTCGAGAGCGTCGGGAAGCCCTCCTTGGATCCAGGTCTCTCCACGGTTCGCGGTGAGCGCGAGCGGCGAGAACGTGAGGCCCTGACTGGCGCCGATGCCGACGAGCGCCGTCGTACCAGTGGCGTCGGGCGCGACCATGAGCCCCCCGTTGTCGGCGACTCCGGGCGGGGTGACGAGCGCGAAATGACCGGTCCTCGCATTGAGCGAGAAAAGCTGCCAAAACAGATCGAACTCTCCGTCGTTCCTGCCCATAAGGACGGTTGCCCATGTCGTGGCGGAGCCCGTGACTGAGCCCGACAAGGGAACCGCGACAGATGGACTCGCTTGAGGGGGACCCGGCGGGCCGTAGGTCGCCGAAGCCGCCGGTGCCTGCAGCACGAGTCCGCCGACCATGATCAGCCCGGCCGAGAGGCACAAAGCCCCGGGGCACCGCAGTCTCGGGTATGCCCGTGGGGCGCTCATGATGCCGCCATGACCTGGTCAAGCTCCTGGTCCAACAAGCCGACGAACGAGGACTGTGTCGTCGAGGTCCCGGGCCCGGGATCCGCGCTCATGACATAGCGGGTGTGCCCTCGGGCATCGATGACGTAGGCGAGCTCGGCATGGCTCGCCATCGCGCCCGCGGGCGAGACGCCGACCTGGACGCCGTAGTCGTTCCAGACCTTCGAGAGCTGGGCGACGCTGCCTGTGAGATAAAGCCAGTTCGAAAGGTGACCGAGGCCTTCTTGGCGATCGAAGGCATTCGTGTCGAAACTGCTGCGATAGAGCGGGTTCGCGACGATTGCGATGAACTCGACGTGTTTCGCGGTCACCCCGAGCGCCACGTCGGCCTCCCGGAACTCCTGACCGATGAGGGGACACTGCGTGGTGCAGACGGGGTCCAGGAACGTGACCGCGACCGCCTTGCCCCGGAGGCTCGACAGAGTAACCGCCCGACCGTTCTGGTCGGTGAGCGAGAAGCCGGGCGCAGGGGTGTTCGTCACGTCCGGAGCGCCGTTCATCGCCTCGGTGATGATCGCGTCGGCGTTCGGGTTCGTAGAGGCGAGCGCCATAGGTACTGCCCCGAGAAGCACGACTAGTGCCGCACCGGCCGCGGCGAGCGACCGGAACGTGTAGCTCGGATCGAGCTTCAGCCGCGCCAGGAACGGCACCGCCCGCTCGTCGGGCGCCTCGACTGCGGCAAGCGCCTGCGACGGTCGTACCAGTGCGACGTAGCCGGCGACCAATACGAGCGCGATCGGGATCATGCTGTTCGGGTCGGTGCCGAGCCCTCCGAAGAAACCGAAGTCCTCGACGAGCACCCAGTCGGCGAGACAGAACAGGCAGCCCGCGTAGACGCCTGCTCGTACAAGGCGCGGCCGTCCCGAGCAGAATGCCAGGCCGATCGTAGCGAGCGCGATCACGACGAAGAGGTTCACCGCGAAACCGTGCGCCGCGTCAAATGATCCGAAGGCCGTGACCCAGCTCGACAACAGGCCCGGCTGGGGGGTCCCGGCCATCGAGTCCACCATGCTGACGAGGGTGCCGGTGGCGTGCCCATGTACCTGTCCCTGCCAAAAGCCCCGCCCCGGCCACGCCTGGAGGACAGCCACGCCGACAAAAAAGAGCCCCATCGCGGCGAGGATCCGTCTTCCTGAGCCGGGGCGCGACCATACGCGTTCTGGCAGGGCGACGAGACCGCCGGCAAGACAGTAGAAGATCACCGCACCTGGCGCGCCGAAGAGAACGGAGAGTCCGGGGGCGAAGATCCCCCCGAAGGCCTCGCCGAAGCACCACACTATGAGACCCCAGCCGACGCTCACGACCCCACCGAGCTGGGACCAGCGGCCCCTTGGGGCTACGAGCAACCAGATGCCAATGCCGACTTGGACCCACACCGACGCGACAGCGGCTGTGATCGGGTGGTTGTTCCAGATCAGAGCCCCGGCGTTGACGAGGTGCACCACCCAGGACGGCGAGCCCGCCGCTGCCGGGCCGCTGACCTGGTTCGCGAGACCGACCGGCATCGCAGGTTGTGCCTGCAATATGCCGTCGAAGAGCCAGATGAGGCCGAAGCCCACTCGGAGAACCCGGCGCGCGAGCGGTTCTGGCGACGTCGCGATCTGCTCGGTGTCGAGCACGTCGAGCTTTCGCTGGGCCACGGCTCGCCGGAGCTGGACACCGCGCAACAGGTTCCATGCCACTGCGAGCACCGCGAGGATGGCGAGCACGACGAGCAACTCGTGCAGCAAGCTCGATTGGAACGCGGACACGATGACCGAGTTGTTCGTCGTGAGCCCCGCGCCGCCCATGCCTGACATGGGCCTACCTTCCTCCGGAGGGGGCGAACAGCACCAGGAGCGGGAGGGCGAGGACACCGAGGGCCGAGCAGGCTGATCCGCAGGTCAACAGCCAGGCTCTCTGGCGTCCTGCGAACGCACGCTCGACCCGTCGGGTCGTTCCGCTCGCCGTTGCGGCAAGCCCGACGGGCAGGACTGCGGTGCTCGAGAGCCTGCAGAGCGCTCGGGCGAGCGCCTTCGGTTCACATTCGCGAAACGCCCGGTCGTCCGCCGCCATCTCGACCAGCGTCGACACCTGATCGCTCACCGCGGCGAGAGAGCGGGAACGGGGAAGTATCCAGGCGAGCGATCGGAACGGGAACAGGACGAGATCGTGCCGTGCTCTCACGTGAGCCCGCTCGTGCGCGAGCACGGCTGCGAGCTCGTCGTCCGCCAACGCGTTGACTGCGCCGCTGCTCACGACGACGCGCGGTCGTAACCCCGGGAGGCTGAAAGCCGTCGCTTGCGGGTGCTCGAGCACGAGCGCACCTGGGACGCCCGTGCGCGTTGTGCCGACGAGGTCGATGAGCATGCGCTGACGTGCGCGTGCTCTCGAGAGCCCGACGGCGCGGACGACAAGGCTTCCGACGAGCAGGATCGCAATGATGAGTCCTGCGGTGAGCCCGAAGAGCCCGTTCGGACTGACCGCCCGAGACGCATGGGCCGCGGCAAATGAGGCTGTGAGGTCGGTGATGTTCTGCCGACGTCCTGGGTTGGGCGATGCCGAGGATGCGAGCTCAAAGCACGCTCCGAACAGCGCGACGCCAGCGGCCAGTCCGACCGCTTGCCAGAGCACGATCGCGGCACGCGGGGTGAGCTCGGTCCAGCGGGCGCGCAGCAGCAGAGCACGGACCGGCCACACGAGCACGACGGCGATCACTGCGAGCGCGAACCCTCGTATCACGACGGAAAGACCCCTCGGCGTGGTCGCTCGAGGCGGCGCAGGACCTTGCGCAGCACTCGTGCCTGGTCAGGCGGGACGGTCTTGGCGAAGTGGACGAGCGCCGCCTCGCTGTCTGAGGTGGCGGCCAGCGCCTCGTGCATGAGCTCGGCAACATAGGACTCTCGTGATCCGGTTGGGCGGTAGTGGTGTGACTTGCCGTCACGAATGCGCTCGACGAGACCCTTTCGGGTCAGTCGATCGAGCACGGTGAGCACCGTCGTGTACGCGTGATCCGGCAAGGTCGTCGCGACCTCGCGGGCGGTACAGGGCGCTCCCTGTGAGCTCGCCGACGATGTCCAAAGCGCTTCCATCACCGCGCGTTCGAGCTGTCCGAGTCGTGCCATGTCCCCCCTCGTGCGCCTGGATTGCCTCCTACAGGCAGTAGTACGTTCTACGTCAAGTAGGAGGGGAATGCAATTGCCTGAAACGGGGGGACCGCGAGTCGTCCGCATCGTGCCCCGGGGCGCCGGGCGAGTGAGCAGGTGAGGTCTCCTCATGGCTCGAGCAGGACGCTGCTTGGGCGTTGTCGGGCCAAGAGAGCAGCATGGGGCATCGTCTGTGCCACGACGGTGATCGCACTCGCGACGAGCGCGTCGTCGGCGACGCCCCTTTCGAGCTCGGCGCGGGACGACTCTCACCCTCCGTTCCTCAGCGGTCTCGGGACCGTGACGACGATCGCGTCCACGATCCCTGCAAACGGTGATGAGAATCCCTACGCGGTCTATGTAGCGCCCTTCTCGGCAGGCCTGATCCGGACCGGCGACGTGCTCGTCGACGACTTCAACTCGGTCAGTAACGAACAGGGCACCGGGACCAGCGTCTTGCTCGTGGCACCGAGCGGCACGGCAAAGACCTTCGCCGAGGTTCCTCGTCATCTCGCGGGCTGCCCGGGCGGTGTCGGGCTCACGACGGCGATGGCCATGCTGCCCGACGGCTGGGTGCTCGTCGGCAGCACGCCGACACTCGACGGAACGACCGCGACGGCGGGGCATGGCTGCCTTGTGGTCATCAGCGCGACGGGTCGGCTAGCAGGCACTATCGCCGGGCCCGAGATCGACGGACCCTGGGACATGGCGACTCTCGACCACGGCTCGACGGCAACGCTGTTTCTCACAAATACGCTGATCGACGTGAACGGACCCGGCCAGCCCACAGTCGACAAGGGCGACCTCGTCCGCATCGTACTGCGCGTAGCGACTTCCTCACCTCCGATCGTCGTTTCCTCGAAGGTGCTCGCGAGCGGGTTTCCTGAACGGTCGGATGTCGAGTCCCGCCTCGTGGCCGGTCCGACCGGGGTCGCGCTCGAGGCGGGAACTGCCTACGTTGCCGACCCGCTCAGCAACACCGTCGTGGCGATCCCGGACGCGTTGACCAGGACGGTCTCTGCCGGCACCGGCAAGGTGGTCTCTTCCGGCGGCGAGCTGCACGGTCCGCTCGGCATGGCCGTTGCACCGAATGGGGACCTCCTTTTGACCAATGTCCTCAACGGTGACCTCGTCGAGATCACCCTCTCCGGCCACGAGGTAGCGCACGCCGTCGTCGACCCGGACCCCGCCCAGTCCCCGCCTGGGGCCGGCGATCTGTTCGGGATCGCGATCGCTCCCGGCGGCAAGGGGGTCTATTTCGTGAAGGACGACACGAACACCCTTGCGCTCCTGCGATGTAGATGAAATGGTCGGTGACCCTGTGAGCAACAACGAGCGAGGTGATTCAGGTTCCTCCGGGACCGGAGCCGCTCGCGGCGTCAGCCGGCGAAGGTTCCTCGGCTCGGTTGGCGGTGCCGCTCTCGGAGCCGGCGCGCTCGCCGCGCGACTCAAGATCTCATCCCCCGACGAGCCGACGCCCAAGGGAACCTCGTACCGCAACAGCACAGAGCCTTTCTATGGCGATGGGCCCCAGGGTGGGATCACCACGGCCCCGCAGTCCAACACGTACTTCGCGGCCCTGGACCTCTTGAGCGAACGACGCTTGGAGGTGGTAGAGCTGCTCCGCTCCTGGAACGCGGTTGCGGCCAACCTCACCGCCGGCAAGCCCGCGCGACCGCTGCTCAAGAACGTGAGCGCCGTCGAACCTGACAGCGGTGAGGCGATCGACCTCGGCCCCGCACGCCTCACGGTCACATTCGGTTTCGGGACAGGACTGTTCGAGAAGGGGGGCGCGGACCGCTACGGCCTTTCCTCGCGGCGCCCCGCGGCACTCGTGGACCTTCCGAGATTCCCGAACGACCAGCTCATCGAGCAGAAGACGGGAGGGGACCTCACCATCCAGGCTTGTGCCGAGGATTCGCAGGTCGCCTTCCATGCCGTACGCCAGCTCGCGCGCCTCGCAGATGGTGTCGCCCAGATCCGTTGGGTACAGGCTGGGTTCAACGAGACCGCGGCGAGCCAAGGGACGCCGCGCAACTTGATGGGCTTCAAAGACGGGACGATCAACCCGACGACGGCCGCACAGCAGGCCAAGTTCCTCTGGGTCGCCTCGGAGGGACCCGCCTGGATGCGCGGCGGGACATACCTCGTTGCCCGCCGGATCCGGATCTCGCTCGAGCACTGGGATCAAGAGTCACTCAGCGTCCAAGAGCAGGTCATCGGCCGCCACAAGGTTTCCGGCGCACCGCTCGGCGAATCGTCCGAATTCGCCCCGCTCGACCTCGAGGCGACCGATGCGAGTGGCAACCCGGTCATACCGATCGATGCGCACGTCCGACTTGCGGCGCCGCAAAACAACAGGGGGGAAATGATTCTTCGGCGCAGCTACTCCTACAACGACGGCATCGATCTGTTCACCGAGCGCTGGCCCCCCTGGGAGCGGGCCCTCTTGTACGACGCGGGACTGCTGTTTTGCGCATACCAACGCGATCCGCGAAAAGGCTTCATTCCCATCTTTGAAAGCCTCGCCGAGAACGACTCGCTCGGTCAGTTCACCACCCACACCGGGAGTGTCATCGTCGCTCTTCCCCGAGCGGCTTTGGGAGACGGGCACTTCGTCGGCGAGGATCTCTTCGTCTGAACGCCAGACGTCCGAGAACTGTCGTCGCGTCGAACGTCGAGCTCCGGTGTACCGCCTGTCCAGTCGGCGGCTACACCCAGCCGAGCGTTGCCGGCACCAAGTAGAGCCCGAAGGCGATCACGACAAGACAGAGCCCGGTGGCGAACACCCGGTAGATGCCGCGCATCCGGTAGGCGTCCGGCAGCGCCTTGGCCTCGAGTGCGAGGAGAAAGCCAAGCACGATCGGGAGCAGCAACGCGTTCATCACCTCGACGTCGATGACGAGTCTGACGAGGTCGAGGCTCAGGAGCACGATGACTGCTCCGAGGACGTGAGCCAGCGCGTATGTGACGTAAAACTTCGCCGTCTGCCGATTCGGCCGTTCGTTCAGCGTGTGGGTCCATCCGAATACCTCCGAGATGCCCCAAGCGCCGGCGAGTGAAGCCACGAGAGCCGCCACGAGCGCCGCACCGAGCACTGCGAGCCCCAAGAGGACCCTGGCTCCGATGACGCCGAGGAATGGCCTCAGCGCCAAGGACATCTGTCCGACGGTGTTGAGCGCCGCGCCGGGATGCCTCAAGCCGACCGTGGCGGCAAAGGCGATGACCACGACGATCATGACCGTCTGGGTGAGGACCGAGCCGAAGGCGGTGTCCCGGCGTTCAGCATTGATGTGGCGATTGCTGAGCCCTTTGTCGACCACCGCACCCTGCTGGTAGAAGATCATCCACGGCATGATCACCGCGCCGACGTTGGCGGCCAGCAGGAACACATACGAGCTGTTGTGGAGCGGAAGTTGGGTGAGACCGTGGGCGATCGCGCCCAGGCTCGGGTGCGACATGATCATCGCGGGGACGAACACGAGCTCGGCCAGGCCGAACGCTATCCCGATCCGCTCGGCTCGTCGGTAGCTGCCGGTCATCGCGATCCCGATAAGGAACGCGGCAACCACCGGCACCGAGAGCGTTCTGGGGATCCCGAAGAGCTCACCTACCCCGGCAACGCCCGCGAACTCGGTGAGCAGCGCGCCAACCGCGGTGGCAAAAAGAGTCACGGCAGACAAAAGGGCCCACCGCCTACCGAAGCGCTGTCGGATAAGCGCGCCATGACCCTTGCCCGTCACAATGCCGAGCCGGATCGTCATCTCCTGGACGACATAGAGGATCGGAATGAGGATGACCTGAGGAATGACCATCCGATATCCGAACCGGGTGCCGGACTGTGCAGCGGTGACGAGGCTCCCTACGTCGGTGTCCGCGAGCATGACGACCAGACCAGGACCCCATATGGCGAACAGCCCGAGCAAGAGCAGCCGGCGCGTCCGTCGGCTCCCTCGGGCCTCGAGGGCCCGGGGTTGCGTCCTCGCAGCTGTGCTCATGCCACCACGCGCAACGGTGCACTGGCCTTAGACGGCCGGCACACGGGAGGGCGCAGCGTCAGCCAGGCCAGGACGTCAGGCATACCTGAATCTAAATGTCTTGCCAACCTGCTGTCAAACGGGGCTGACCGTGCCGCTCGAGGGCCCGGTGCTCGTGCAACGGGGGGTTTGTTGTCGGTGGTTCGCCGGCGACGTCGTTCAGCTGTTGTGGACCACGACGAGTTCCGAATCCAGCCAACCTGGCGCGGCTGCCTCGACGACCGCTCGAGCTGCCCGTCGCAGCTGGGTGAGCTGGGTGGGTGTAAGAACGTCGACGACGAGCCGGCGGACTTCCCGGACGTGCCCGGGTGCGACCCGCTGGACCTTCTTCCAACCCGCGGGTGTGAGCTGCGCCTCGATGTGCCGGCCGTTCTCGAGGCTCGGGCGGCGCGCCACCCAACCGGACTTCTCCAGCCGGGTCACGGCGTGTGAGAGCCGGGACAAAGACCCCTGGGCGAGGACCGCGAGCGCGGTCATGCGCATGGTGTGCCCGGGTGCCTCCGACAGTCTGGCGAGGACGTGGTACTCGAAGCAGTTCATTCCGGCGTCACGCTTGAGCTGGGCGTCGAGGGCGGCTGGGAGGGCTTGGGTCAACCCCAGGATGGAGACCCAGGCGCGGTGTTGCTCCGGGGTCAGCCAGGGGGCGTCGTCAGTGGTGTCCATCACCGGCATATCCTAGCACCATGTTGAATGTTCAACTTTTCTCGGCTAGCATAACTTGAACATTCAAGTCAAGGAGAGTTCATGAACGTAGCATTGTGGGTCGCAGCGGGAGTGCTTGCCGCCGCCTTCCTGGTAGCAGGCTTTATGAAACTGACCCGGCGAAAGGACGATCTGCAGGCCCGGTTGCCATATGTGGCGGGCTTCTCCGCAGCTCAAGTGAAGGCCATCGGAGCGATCGAGGTGGCCGCCGCACTCGGACTGATCCTTCCTGCAGTCACCAAGATCGCCACTGTCCTGGTTCCCCTCGCCGCAACCGGGCTCGGGATCACGATGGTTCTTGCAACCGTGGTCCACTTGCGTCGCCGCGAGAGCATCGTGATCAACCTCGTGTTGCTCGCACTTGCCGTCTTTGTCGCGTGGGGACGCTTTGGCGCGTATGGCTTCTGAGCGTCGGGGCCTAGTCCGGACCCCCGAGAAGGGCGCGGTCTGCGTTCGGGATCCGCATGAACAGAGGCTCCACGACCACTCGCAGTTGACTCATTGCAGACTCGAGATGGGCGCGGTCGTCCTCGTTCAGCCGTCCTTGATGCTTGAGAGCCATCGGGAAGACCGTCGCCGAGAAGAGCTCGACCTCCTCTAGGAATCGGCGAGCCAAGGGATCATCGAACAATCCTGGAGCGGCTGTCAGCAGCATGCTTGCCAGGGTTCGCAGCTCCTCGATCAGGGCGCCCGGGGACCCTTCTTCGCTGTCGCCGACAGTCATGACCGTGTTCCACGCTCGACGAGCTTGGCCGTAGACGATCAAGGCCTGGACAGCAACTGACATGGAGCGCTCGCTGCGCTGACGACGGGCGACCACCTCGTCGACGATCAGTCCCGCCACGGCGAGCAATAACAGGCTGGCCGCGATTGCGCAGGTCAGCGAATGCCGTTCCCACCAAAGCCGGAAACTTGATATCCACAGATCGCAGGCGACCAATGCGAGGAGGATCATTGCCACCGCGGCGGCCGCGAAGCGGCGAATAGCCTCGAACATGAGCTAAAGCATGCTTCCTTTGCCGGCAGGTTTGCAGCTCTTCTGGCGAACTCGTCGCCTCAGCTTCACCCAGTCGCCTATCGACTAAGAGCTGCGGACCGCACGCGACCAGGCGCGATCGGCACGTGGATCATCCCTGTGCAGCGTCTCCAGTTGCACGTGCCCGCAGCGCGGCCGCATCCCACCTCGCCTCGACATGGCCGAAGCGCCAGATCGACAGCGCCACGACCCAGGTCGCGACGAAGATCCCGACGATGATGAACCCGGCGGTGTTGATGTTGAAGTTCGCCATGAAGGACCAGAAGCTGCCACGAAGGTTGATCTCCGAGGGGAGAAGGCCGAGGAGCTCGATCGTCCCGATGAGGAACGCGACGATCACCGAGAGCCCGGTGATCGTGATGTTGTAGTACACCTTGCGGATCGGCCGGGCAAAGGCCCAGCCGTAGGCGAAATTCATGAAGCAACCATCCATCGTGTCGAAGGTGCTCATGCCGGCCGCGAAGAGGATCGGGAGCGACAAGATGGCGTAGAAGGGGAGCCCGCTCGCCACCGCCGTTCCCGACAGGACGAGGAGTGCCACCTCGGTTGCAGTGTCGAAGCCGAGCCCGAAGAGCACCCCGATCGGGTACATCTTCCATGGCGTGTCGATCCGTCGAGCAAGCGGGCCGAAGAAACGGTTCATCAGCCCACGCTTTTGCAGCTGCTCTTCCAGCTCGGCGTCGTCGTACTTGCCCCGGCGGAGATCCATGAAGACGCGCAGGATCGAGACGAGGATGACGACGTTCAGGGCCGCGATGATGTAGAGGAAGAAGCCAGAGACTCCCGTACCGACGATGTTCGTTATGTTGTGGAGCCCGGAGCCGCTGTTCTTCACCTGCTCGTCGAGAGCGAGGATGCCGAAATTCAAGAGCACCGCCATGACGAAAACGATCGTCGAGTGTCCGAGGGAGAAGAAGAAGCCAACACTCAGCGGCCTCTTGTCTTCGTTCAAGAGTTTGCGGGTCGTGTTGTCGATAGCGGCGATGTGGTCGGCGTCGAACGCGTGGCGCATGCCCAAGCTGAGAGCGAGGATCCCGGTCCCGAGTCCGAACATCTCGTTCGCCGACATCCGGTAGTGGTGCGGGATGGCGGCAGCGAGCATGACGAAGCCGAGCACGTAGAAGCCGATGATCGTCCCCACCATCCCAGCTACTCGGGCCCACTCTTTCGCAGTCAGCGCATCTCGGATGACACGAAGACGTGCAGGAACTGTTCCCATGGCGTCGTACCTTTCCACGACTCTGGGGAAGATTTGCATATCTGCTAGCTGGACGCAAAAAGCATTGGGACGCATCAAATGTGGGTTATCATTTTGGCTGTGGCGCGTCCCGCTGTGAAGACAGAGGTGTCGGATCCGGTCGAGGAGGTTCTCGAACTGCTCCGCGCCCACGGGGACCGGGTCACGACCTCACGACGTCTCCTTCTCCGTTGCTTGTTCGCCAGCAGCGCTCATCGCACCGCTGAAGACTTGGCCGCCGAGGTCCACGCACTCGCTCCCGACGTAAACCTGTCGACCATCTATCGGAATCTCGAGGAGCTCCAGCGGCTTGGCGTCGTGGTCCACGCCCATCTCGGCCACGGCCCTGCCGTCTACCACCTTGCGTCAGAGTTGCACGGTCATCTCGTCTGTGAGGCTTGCGGAGCGGTGGTCGAAGCGCCGGCGGGTTTCTTCGACAACCTCGCGCGCAAGGCTTTTCGTCAGCACGGCTTCACGATCGACCCGCGCCATTTCGCCATTTTGGGACTCTGCCGCAGCTGTGACAAAGCGGCGAACTTCTCGCAACCGTTGTCGGGCTGAGCCTCAGGCTTATTCGGAAGACGGCCGGCTCTTTGCCGCGACCGGCGGTCTGTTACTCGTTCTCGAGCGCAATCCCGAGTGCCTCTGCCTGGAGCTGCGGACTTGCCGCGTCTACGCCTCTGAGCCGGCCGCTCCACTTCTCCTCGACATGCCCGTATCGCCAGAGAAGCATCGCGCCGGCCCAGGTGACCACGAACATGCCCACGATCACGAAACCGGCGGTGTTGATGTTGAAGTTGTACATGAAACCCCAAAAGCCGGTGGTCTGGCTGAGCCCGTGGATCTCCATCGGGAATATGGCGAGGGTCTCGATCCCGCCGATAAAAAAGCAGATGGCAACGGAAAGACCGGTGATGGCGAGGTTGTAGTACACCTTGCGGACTGGGTTGAAGAAGGCCCAGCCGTAGGCGAGGTTCATGAACAGGCCGTCGGTCGTGTCCATGAGGGTCATGCCCGCGGTGAAGAGGATCGGCAGGCAGATGATGGCGTACCACGGGATGTGTCGCGAGGCGAGCAGCGCCGTAGTGGCGAGCAGCGCCACCTCGGTGGCGGTGTCGAAGCCCATTCCGAAGACGACCCCGACGGGGTACATCTGCCACTCCTTGGTGATTGCCTTCATCCAGCGGCCGAAGAAGCGGTAGAAGAAGCCGCGATTCTCCAGTTGACGCTCGAGCTCGGCTTCGTCGTACTCCCCCTTTCGCATCGCGCGGAAGACCTTGACGATCCCGGCGAGGACGACGAGGTTCAAGAGCCCGATGAGGAGCAGGAAGGCAGCGGAGACGATCGTGCCGAAGATGCCTCCGAAGGTCTCGAGTCCGGAGTGGTTGTTGGACACGGCCGAGAAGACCGTCTTTTCGGCGATGATGATCCCGACCCCGATGGCGATCACGATGGTGGAGTGGCCGAGGGAGAAGAAGTACCCGAAGGCCAAGGGACGGGGCTTGTCGGTGTTGTAGCGCTCGTTCATCACCTTCCGGGTCGTGTTGTCGATCGCCGAGATGTGGTCCGCGTCGAATGCATGCCTGAGCCCGAGGGTGTAGGCGAGCACGCTCACGCCGATCCCGAGGCCCCTGTAGTGGGACGGCACGACGAAGACGATGAACACGAAGAACCCGACCGCGTGCAGGCCGAGGATCGAGGCGTACATCGCTATCACCCTGAGACGTTCTTTCGGGCTGAGAGACGCAAAGGACACTCTGAGCTGGTGCTTCATGCCCAGGCCGCCGTCGGGCACGCGCTTTAACACCGACAACATGGAAGTCCCCCCTTCGGACCGGCTACGGCTCCGAGAATCGTCGCATAACTGAGAGCTGGTTGCAATAGGGAGCTGGACGCCCTCAAAAGGGGATCAGCGGCGGCCTTGCTGCGGAGTCGGTCAGCGGACCTCCTGCGCCGAGAAGCGGACCAGGCGGGCCCGTCGAAACTGACTGCCTATCCAAGTGCCGTCTCGGCGCATGAGAGGTCGTTCGGTTCAAGCATCTGGCGGAGGTGGCCAACGAGGAGCGAGCGCTCCAGCTCCGGTACGTCGTCCAACAGCAGTTGCTGCATCCAGACCTTCGGCATTGGCGGGTTCGCCGTCCAACGAGAGCCTCGCCCGTAGATCAGGTACAGATCCCACGCGAGGGTGCGTCCACGCTCCTCTAGCCTCAGCAGCTCGCAATAGCGTTTCGACAGCTCAAGGTCTCCGTCCCAGTAGTGGGCTACTTGCACGGCATCTCCAACGAGTCGTGCCGAGTCCTGCGCGGCCTCGGGAGTGTCTCCCTTGAGGACGGGGAGCCAGACGACGTGGATCGTGACGTCCGCGGAACCCAGTTCTGCGAGGCTCTCTCGAACGACAGCCGCTCCGTCGAGGCAGATTGGGCAGGTCGGGGAGACCAAGATGAGCAGTTTCAAACTACTCGCGGCCGCATCGAAGGCCGCTGGGAGTGTCGCGGGATCACGCAGCAGAACTCGCCCGTCTTGGCCTGTAGGCCTCGACATCACGGACGGTTCGAACTCGGAGACAGTCACGTCTAGTTGGCTCGATCGGTGGTTGGTGCCCGGCGAGCCAGGCTAGGGCTACCGGGCACCAGGCGACAGGTTGCGATGCGGGTTTGCATGACAACCATTCGACCACGGAGCGACTGGACATCAAAAACAGGGGGCTGATCAGCGCAAACGTTGTGAAAAGAGGAACGCTTCGAGCCCAAAGTCGAACTGCATCTGCGCGGGCTAGTTGACATCGCCACCGACTCGCTGTGGGTGGCTGGCCTGGAGAAATGCCGCGCGACCACAGAAAGGCGGCATGACATCCACCGCATCAACCGCTGATGGTCACTGTTTGCTGAAAAGATGTCCTGTGATGCGGAGAAGCAAGAGCAGATGCCACTTCAAGATGCCGTGTTCGACGTGCCCTTCGGGACCGGAGTCGCAGCCCTCCGCACGGTCCGAAGGGCGAGGCTGGACATGACGACCAAGAGTGATGCGTCGAGGGTCGCCGATCAGCGGCTTCTCGGGTCGCGAATCACACCCCGCCTACTGGAAGGCTTGGCGAACATGGTCACCACGGTGGCGACGAGGAAGCCGTTGACCATCGAGATGCCAGCGACGGGCGACCTGCTCGGAACTGTGCCCCATTGCACTGCTGACGACGTCGCTGAGGCGGCAGAGGCGGCGCGCGCAGCTCAACGGAGCTGGCAGCAGGTGCCCGTGGTCGACCGTTCGAAAGTGTTGCTGCGATTCGCAAACGTCGTGCTCGATCGGCAGGACGAGTTGCTCGATGTCATCCAACTCGAGAACGGCAAGGCGCGTTGCCACGCCTTCGAGGAGATCGCTGACGTCGCTCAAGTGAGCAGCTACTACGCCCGCACGGCCTCCGGCTACTTGAGGCCCCGCCGCCGCGCAGGGGCCCTTCCCGTTCTCACCAAGACCTGGGAGTATTACCATCCCAAGGGGCTGGTGGGCGTGATCTGCCCATGGAACTACCCTCTCACCCTCGGTATCAGCGACGCGCTTCCGGCCCTTGCGGCCGGAAATGCAGTGATCGTCAAGCCGGATAAGTTGACGCCCTACTCGACGCTCCTCGCCGCTGCACTGCTCGAGGAGGTAGGGCTACCGAGTGGGTTGCTGCAGGTCGTGACAGGCCCCGGGGTCGAGTTGGGCAACGCAGTCATCGACCTGACTGACTTCGTCATGTTCACCGGGAGTACCGCAGTCGGCCGATCTGTGGCGACTCGTGCTGCCGGGCGGCTCATCGACTACTCGATGGAGCTGGGCGGCAAGAACGCCGTTCTCATCCTCGCCGATGCCGATCTCCGTCGCGCCGTGCCCGGCGCCGTGCGGTCGGCGTTCTCCAGCAGCGGGCAGCTGTGCATCTCGATGGAACGAATGTACGTGGAGAGCGCGATCTTCGACGAGTTCGTCCCGCGGTTCGTAGATGCCGCAAAGTCGCTTCGCCTGCAGCACTCCCTCGACTATCAGGCCGACATGGGTTCGTTGACCTCGGCGACGCAGCTCGCAAAGGTCACCAGTCATGTCGAAGACGCCGTCTCCAAAGGCGCGACGGTACTTACAGGCGGGAAGGCGCGGCCGGACATCGGGCCGTACTTCTTTGAGCCGACTGTGCTGACGAACGTCACGCCCGGGATGACGCTGTACTCGGAGGAAACCTTTGGGCCGGTCATCTCGATCTACCGCGTCGACGACGCCGACGAGGCCGTCGCACGAGCGAACGACAGTTGCTACGGGCTCAACTTCTCGGTCTGGACGGCTGACGCCACCAAAGGACGCGACCTTGCGACTCGCCTGCAGGCGGGAAGCGTCAACGTCAATGAGGCCTATGCCGCCAGCTGGGGGTCGGTCGACGCCGGGATGGGGGGCTGGAAAGATTCCGGTGTCGGCAGGCGACACGGTGAGCACGGGATCCTCAAATACACGGAGGCACAGACCGTTGCGATCCAGCGGCTGCTTCCCGTTGCCGCTCCTCCGAACGGCTTACCTCCCACCGCATATGCAAAGGCAATGACAGCGGCCATGAAGCTCCTGCAGCGGCTGCCGGGGACCTCCAGAGCGGTGCATGACAT
>Ga0326728_10006511_pt1 | contig 31346 bp, 28 predicted proteins | sample MB3enrmetagenome_FD_207602 | JGI IMG/M metagenome (GOLD analysis project Ga0326728, IMG submission 207602) | Lab enriched peat soil microbial communities from McLean, Ithaca, NY, United States - MB31MN | ecosystem: Environmental > Terrestrial > Soil > Wetlands > Peat | place: USA: New York...
AACACGGCTTCTACTCCGCCGCTCAAAACCACCAGCTTGCCATGCTGGCCCTGGGCGAAGATCCCAAGGAGTTCGAAGCCCTCGAAAAGCAGCTTATGACCACCTACGGTCCCGGCGACACGCTTTGGGAGAGGCAGATCGAAGACTTGGCCAAGCTGTACTGGCGGCGCGGGAGGCTGGAGCGCATGCAAACGGGGGTGATGCGCCGCGCCTTGCAGGAGGTGGAAGAGAGGCAGCACCGGCGGAAGTTGGAGATGGCCAACGCTACGTTTGATCTCTCTCACCCGGAAATGCTCGAGGTCGCCGTGCCCGAATCGAGCGACGCGGGCGTGCGGCTGAGAAGAATCCTGTCCACGCTGGGAGTGATTCGAGCCCTGGTAGCGCAGACCTCCGCCGTTGAGGTCTGCGGCTCTTCGTCGGGCTCGGGGACAAACCGCGGACCCCAAGACCGGGGGTCCGCGCTACCCGGCTGTTCCTCAGGCGCAGAGTCGACGCAACCATCGAAGCATGGCCCCACAAGCGATACGCAGTCAGCAATCGACAATCGGCAATCGACAATCGGCAATGGGCAATGGACATTCGAAGACTGGGCGCCCGCCCTACCGCGCATGCTCGAAAACCTTTACCGGGGCATGATGGGCTGGCGGGTGGCGCGCATTTCGAGGTTGCTCCGCCTTTGCTCGGACTCGAGCGAAGCCGGCGAGCAACAGCAAGGCGCGACCCCGCAGGCGCGCGAGAACGATCTCCAGGAACTTCTTCGCCTGCTGGATGAGGAAAGCGCTGCCGTCGAGCAGGAATTCGAATACGCCGAGAAGCTGAACGCGGAGAAAGCCGCCATCGATCGGGACGCCTGCCTGGCCCCGGTGGGCGACACGTGGCGGATGATGCTGCGCCAGGAAGGCTCGCTGGACCGCTCGGTTGACCGCAAGGTGAAGATCATCCTGGGCATGCGCAAAAATCATATCGACGACTCGCTCAACGTTCTGATGGTAGAAGCCGGTTTGAAAGCGGGCAAGGACTCCGAGATGGAAGATATCGACCCAACGCTAGGGATGGACACTCCGTATGAGGAGCCGGGGACGCCCGAGGCGCCGGAGCATCAAAATTCACGGAACAAACCGGGAATGTCTAAGAAAACAAAGGTAAATGCGCCAGAGACAGAGACAGAGAGCGAGCCGGAGATTTGCCAGACAAGCACGTTAGAGGGTGATGGCGGACCGGCTGGACTGATCTGCCCACTCTAACCGGTCCGTTCGGGAGCTCTCGAGCCCCAAAAGGCCGGGTCTGACGCGCCAGCGCAAAGCATATAACAGGAATCGCGACGGTTTCCGCACTCCCAGGGACGGGAACATCAAGAGGCGGTAGCTACTGCTGCCGCACTCCAAGGCGCTTCGCGCATTCTCATGCAACGTGTTGAGCCGAAGGATCATGGAGTCTGCGCTCAGAGTGACAGCGCTACGAACAAGTTGGCGCAGCACGGCTTCCGGCTGTATAATTTCGGCAGCGTTCCAAACAAGGAGGAAAAATGAGACGACTTCTCATGGCGGTTCTGGCAGTGGGATTGCTGACTGTATCGGTGGAGAGCGCATTTGCCCAAGGTAATCCTCGAGCGACATCGAAGATGACCATTGGGGGCAAGACGGTTTCAGTTGAATACGGACGCCCTTCCCTGAAGGGCCGCGCCGTGGCCGATTTGCTGGGCCGGTTGAAAGCGGGTGGCTTCTGGCGGCTTGGGGCTGATCAATCCACCACCTTTTCCACGGAGGTTGACCTTCAGTTTGATGGCGTGACGGTCCCCAGCGGCGAATACAGCCTGTGGGCAGAGCGCGGTGAAGACAATTCTTGGAAGCTGGTGTTCAACAAGCAGCACGGACAGTGGGGAACGCAACACGACGCGTCGCAGGATCTGGGTTCCGCGCCCTTGAAGGAGAGCAAGGCTTCCAACTCTGAGGAGATGGTTACGATTCGCCTCACGAAGTCAAGCACGGGGGGCACGATCTCGATTCAGTGGGGTGAGATGAAATTGACGACGAGTTTCAAAGCGAAGTAGCTGGCCGCTGTCAGTCCGAGTGGTGGTGCACTTGAAGGTTCGCGGCATCTGCGCTCGGCATGACGCGGTTGGGAAGAGATTTTGGAACAATTCGCTGAGCAAGAGTGTCTTTGTTAGTAGAATAAACTTCGGAGGATTAGTGTAATCATGGTAATTATAGTGATCGTAGGTGGACTTCTGGCAGGTGCAGGTATTTTTGCAGCTCTTAAGAACACGAGTAAAGCAAGGGAGTCAAAGGTCACCAAGCTGAACATCGGCTAGCGGGCGCTTATCCCCGATCGTCGGCTTGGCCCGCCTCCTGAACGGGTAATCCTCACGACAACTTGGGTTGGTCGTCAGGCTTAGGCGCGAAAGGGGTAGTGTGGCTGCCAGTTACTGCCCGCTCGCAGCGGAAGCCGTTGTGGCGTTTGTCTTGGGGGCAAAGTATCCAGGACGTGTACGGACGGCGAGTTTCGAGTGGCTGCCACTTGCAAAGGCATCGACGCGAACGTTGCGGAAGGTTCCGTCTTTTCGCGCATTGCTGGGGTAATAGGCGAGCGTGTATTGGTTTCGAATATCGTGCGCGATCTGCTCGCAGGTGCTCTCGACTTCATCGAGAGATCTTGGAAAGTAGGCCTGTCCGCCGGTAGCTTCGGCGAGCTTCTCGAGGATTTTGGCAGCCCTGCGAGCGCTGCCGCCGTGTATTTTGAACAGCCCGCCGGCCTCTTCCGAGCCCAGTAAACCGATGGTATAGATGACGGCATCGGATTTTTGCGCGTAGCGAAGTAGTTCCTCGTAGGTGTACCGGCTGGCGTTGTCTTCCCCATCCGTAATGACGAGCAGGACCTTCTTATCCCGGTTGCCGAGTTTGACGTGGTCGAGGGAAGCGTAGACGGCGTCGTAAAGCGCTGTCCCGCCCCTGGAATCGATCTTCTCGAGAGCACTCTTCAGATCCTCGATATTGCTGGCAAAATCGCCGGGCGTATCGAGGTAATACACATCATTGAAGTTGACCACGAAAGCCTGGTCCTGGGGATTGGAAGTCTTCACAAAAGTCAGGGCTGCGGCATTTACCGAATCCCGTTTCTCGCGCATACTGCCGCTGTCATCGATTACAATACCCATCGTCACCGGGATGTCGGCGTGGCTGAATACCGAAAGTTTCTGCAGCGCGCCGTCTTCGTAAACCCGGAAGTCTTCGGATTTGAGGTCGTTCACCACGCGCCCTCGCTTATCGAGCACGGTCGCGTGGAGGACCACAAGGTTCACGTCAACATTGATAGTGTACTCGCGCCCCTTCTTCTCTGCCGGGGGAGCCTGCGGATTGGCAGGCTGGGGCGCTTGCGAGAAAAGATCGCTGGAGAAAGCGAGAGCCAGGCAAATTATCGCGAAACTGCGAAGAGTCTTTCGGATCTGAACATTCATGCTATTGTGTGGGTGCATAGTAACCAGTGCGTGCGTATACCTGGAGGGGGGGCAGTCCCCGCGGAGGATCGAGTTTTACTTTGATGCGCCTCCAGCGACCATCGCGGATAAGGTTCGAGGGGCGATAGCCGATCACGTACTGATTCCTAAGCTCAATGGAGATTTTCTCGGCAATGTCGGGTAGCTCGTTCGCATCCTCGACACTGAACATTCGGCCGCCCGAGACCTCCGCCATATCCGCCAGCAGGCCAGGTCCGCCCGCCTCCTCGGGCGTCCGCGCGCGGGAAGAGAGCGGCTCGAATATGCCTACGGCGTAGATTTGCACGTCGGACTCTCTCACGGCCCGCTTGATGTCGTTTTCCGTGTAGCGGCTGTGGTTGTCGCCGCCGTCAGAAATCACCAGCAAGGCTCTCCGGTTGGTGGTGGCCTTCTTCATTTCACTCAGCCCCAGATAGATCGCATCCAGCAACGCCGTTCTCCCGCCCGCTTTGACAAACAGCAACCGATCCTGAAGGTTCTCGAACTTCGAAGTGAAGCCCGTAATCAGGTTCGGACGGTCACTGAAGTTGATGAGCATGAACTCATCCTGGGGGTTAGATGTCTTGAAAAACTGCAAGGCTGCTTCCTTGGATTTCTGAATCTTGTCGCTCATGGAGCCACTGCTATCAAATATCAGGCCGACCGAAATGGGCGCGTCTTCCGTGGAAAAAGATTCGATCTTCTGTGCGACCTTTTCATCGTACACCTGAAAGTTGCTCTGCTCGAGGCCGGTTACGATCCGATCGAACGGATCAGTGACCGTCACATTCACCACCACCATGTTGACGTCCACAAGAAAAGGCGCAACGTGAACATCCGGTTTGCGGACGGTGATGCGCGAAGGCTGCGCCTCACTGGGCGACGGTTGAGCACCCGGATTGTCGGCGTGCGGCGCGCTCTGCTGGTCGGGCGGAGGCGGCGCGCTTTGCTTGTCGGTTTGCGGCGCGCTTTCCTGATCAGGCGGAGGCGGCGCGCTCGGCTGGTCAGGCGCTTGAGGGGCGGCGGCAACTCCCCAGATGGCCCCCATGGCGACACTCAGCACCCAGAGTCGGGAAAGTTGGTACCTCGAAAGTGCTTTCATTCTCGCGACCCGTCCCCTGGCAAGTAGGAGGCGCCCCCTGCCTCTCCTAGGCTTGCAACCCATTCCGGCTCATCAACCCATTTTACCACAGTTCTGGTTTCCGAATTTGTCGTCCGAATTTATCGTTGACAAACCCTCAAGCTGACTTGATAATTGTGCGTACCGATTCCCTCCGAGAACTTCCAAGTCGGTACAAAAGGCGTGGCTGGGTAGCCCCGGGCTCCGAGAGGCTGTGTGAACACTCGGCCAGCGCATGTAGAGGCCGCCGTCAGGCGGGCATAAGCCGTGCATGGCACGATGTCGGGCTGAAGCCCGCCACTACGAAACCATGACGATGCGGAATTTTCACATAGACCCTTGCGTGGGGTCAGGGGCGCAGCATATCAAGCGGGCGCGGGAACACCGCCAGCCCGTCCGAGCATCGCAAGGAGGCTCATGGGCGCCAAATACATTTTCGTAACCGGCGGTGTAGTCAGTTCGCTGGGTAAAGGTCTGGCTTCGGCCTCAATGGGCTGTTTGCTCGAGGCACGGGGACTCAAGGTCTCCTTTCTGAAACTGGACCCTTACTTGAATGTTGATCCGGGAACCATGAGCCCGTTTCAGCATGGCGAAGTTTTCGTCACCGACGACGGCGCCGAGACCGATCTTGACCTCGGCCATTACGAGCGCTTCAGCCATGCCAGGATGCGTCACGACAACAACTGCACCGCCGGACGCATCTACGAGATCATCATTACGAAGGAACGGCGTGGCGATTACCTGGGAAAAACGGTGCAAGTGATTCCCCACGTTACCAACGAGATCAAGTCGGCCATCAATAAGGTCGCGAATGACGTGGACGTGGTGATTGTGGAAGTCGGAGGTACCGTTGGAGATATCGAATCCCTGCCTTTCCTCGAGGCCATTCGCCAGATGCGCCAGGAGCTCGGCCGGGAGAACGTGCTCTTCGTGCATTTGACGCTCGTCCCCTATATCCAAACCTCAGGCGAACAAAAGACCAAGCCCACCCAGCATTCCGTTAAGGAATTGCGGGAGATTGGCATCCAGCCTGACATTCTGCTTTGCCGCACTGACCGCTTTCTTTCCGCCGACATCAAGGCCAAGATCGCTCTTTTCTGTAGCGTCCCTGAAGATGCCGTCATCACCGCGAAGGATGTGGACAACATCTACGAGGTGCCTTTGATTCTGGGGAAGGAGGGATTGGACTCCCAGATTCTGCGCTGCTTGAAGCTCCAAACGGGGGAACTTAACGTCCAGCCGTGGGTTGACCTTGTGCACCGCATCCAGCACCCGCAGGATGAAGTCACGATCGGCATCGTGGGAAAGTACGTCGGCTATCAGGATTCCTACAAGAGCTTGAACGAAGCCCTGGTCCACGGCAGCATTGCCCACGACTTGAAGCTCAACAAGATTTGGGTGGAAGCGGAGGACCTGGAAAGCGGCGAAGACTTGGATCGGCACTTGCGAGATCTGGACGGCATCCTGGTTCCGGGAGGCTTTGGCCAGCGGGGAATCGAGGGTATGGTGCAGGGCGTCCAATTCGCCCGCCAGCGCAAGGTGCCCTACTTCGGTATTTGCCTGGGTATGCAGTGCGCGGTCATAGAATTCGCGCGCAATGTCTGCGGCTTGAAGGGCGCCGACAGCTCGGAGTTTGATCCTTCCACACCGCATCGCGTCATTTACAAACTGCGTGAATTGCGAGGCATCGATGAGCTTGGCGGCACCATGCGTTTGGGCGCCTGGGCCGCTCGGCTCAAGCCCGGCTCTTTTGCCCATCAGGCTTACGGTCAGCTCGAAATTTCCGAGCGCCATCGGCATCGCTACGAATTCAACCGCGAGTACGAGGAGACCCTGGTTTCCCACGGCTTGGACTTGGCGGGGGCGACTCCGGACGGGACGTATGTGGAGATCGTCGAAATTCGCGACCATCCCTGGTTCCTGGGTTGCCAGTTTCATCCCGAATTCAAGTCGCGTCCGCTCGATCCTCACCCACTCTTCAAAGCCTTTATCGGCGCGGCGTATCAGTATCGCCGCAAGAGGTTGGGCGCATTTCCGAGCGCCTTATTGGCGGAAGAGACTACCCAAGCGGTCGGCACGTAGAACGGAAACGGGAATATGGAAACTGGAAAATGGAAACTGGAAACTGGAAAATGGAAATTAGCAACTGGAAATTAAAGCCAATAGCGCCGTTCAATTTCTCGCTCTCAACTAGGGAAAGGCTCCAGCCAATTTCCATTTTCCATTTTCCATTTTCCAGTTTCTATTTTCCAGTTTCCGGTTTCCATTTTCCAGTTTCGGGTTTGCCATGGATCACGTGGTTCCTGTCGGGAAGCTGAGGCTGGGAACCGGCCACCCACTTTTTATCATCGCGGGGCCGTGCGTCATCGAGAACGAGCGACATGCGCTGATGATGGCCGACCGCCTGGCCACCCTTACGCAGGCTCTCCGGATTCCCTATATCTTCAAGGCTTCCTTCGACAAGGCCAACCGCACCTCGCTCGATTCCTATCGCGGCCCGGGTCTGGATCGTGGGCTTCAGATCCTGGCGCACATCAAAAGAGAGTTCGGGATAGCGGTTCTAACCGATGTGCACGAAGCGGCGCACGTTGGGCCGGTGTCGGAAGTCTGCGATGTGATCCAGATTCCGGCGTTCCTCTGTCGCCAGACCGATCTGCTGCTCGCGGCGGGCCGGTCGGGCGCCGTGGTGAACATTAAAAAAGGTCAATTCCTCTCGCCCTGGGATGTTCGACATGCGGTCGAGAAGGTCGAGAGCCAGGGTAACCACCGGATCCTGGTGACGGAGCGGGGAAGCACGTTCGGATATAACAACCTGGTGGTCGACTTTCGAGGCCTCACCGTTATGAAAGGCTTCGGATATCCGGTTATCCTTGACGTGACTCACGCCTTGCAGTTGCCTGGCGGTGAAGGACACAAAAGCGGCGGGCAGCCACAGTTCATCAGCACCTTGGCGCGTGCCGGAGTGGCGGCGGGAGTCGACGGCCTCTTTATGGAAGTTCACAATCGCCCCGCGCAGGCCCTCTCGGACGGCGCCAACGCGCTGCCCCTTCACCAATTCGAACCTCTGGTCAGGACCCTCCGCGATCTGGGGAAGTGGGTGCGAAAGGCGAAATTGACCTGATTCTGAACCGCACAAGCCAATCTAACAGAAGTAGAAACTCCCACGGGCGGCTGCGAGAGCCGTTCCCGCAGGACCCGGCAAGGCGCTTGCCAGGACCGAAAAACCCCGGTAATCTCTAACTCCGCCATCGTGGTTCCGGGGGTATTGATCCATGCAAATAACGCGCGCAGACAAGTTGCTCGCCGGTTTGGTGTTTGCCATTGTTGCCTTCCCCATTCTAGCTGGAATGGCGGCACAACCGGCTTCGAAGACAATCAACTTTCGTGACAACTTTTCTTCCGGCAAGCTCGACGCCTGGACATTCCCTTTCCCTGAGGATTGGGTGGTCAAAGAGGAAGGCCCGCTCCACTACCTGCACATGCTGAGGAGCCGTGACCCGTTGGTCCCTCGCCGCCCCCAACAGTTCGCGCTGCTGAAGGCCGTCACCGCGGGAAGCTTCACTCTCGAGACGCGCGTGCGACGCGAGGGCAGTTCGATGATGATCGTTTTCAACTACGTCGACACGTTGCATTTCTATTACACCCACTTATCCAAGGATCCGGGCGCCAAGATCGACGTCCACAACGGAATTTTCCTGGTGGACGGCGCTCCACGCCGCCGTATCGCAGGCCTGGAGGCGGCGCCGGCGCTGCCCGACACCAATTGGCACAAGGTCCGAGTCGAGCGCGACGTAACCTCGGGTTCGATCAAGGTTTTTGTCGACGGCGAGCCGCAGCCGCGTTTTTCGGTGGTCGATAATACCTTCAAGTGCGGCCAGGTCGGCTTGGGATCGTTCGATGAGACAGGCGACTTCGCGGACGTCAAGCTGTCATCAAGAGACGCTGGCTGCCACCCGTGAGTGGCGAGTGCCTAGTGGTTAGTGGCTAGTCAACTAACCACTTGCCACTAGCCGCTCGCCACTGCGCTGCCCGGTATGCACATCGACCCTTAAGGGGTATAATGCGTTTCTGGGCCAACTGAAACTGATCGCAGGACAAAAGCCGCGGACCTCAAATACGAAGGTCCGCGCTACCCGCACCTTCACCAAACTTTTGCTGAGGAGTCGCTATGAGCAAAGACGTTTCGAGAAGGAAATTCCTGGAAAGGATCGCCATGGGGGGAGCGGCGGGCGCCAGCCTTCCCTTGTGGACGAATCTGGCCACGGCCAAGGAACGTGCAATGCCACGCCGCACGTTGGGCCGCACGGGCGCCAAAGTTTCCATTCTGGCTTTTGGGTGTGGCAGCCGCTTCCTGATGTACGAGGACGAGGACAAAGCTGTCCAAGTGCTTAACCACGCTCTTGACCTGGGCATCACTTACGTTGACACCGCCTATCTTTACGGCGACGGTAAGAGCGAAACGCGCGTTGGTAAGGTCATGGCCACGCGCCGCAAGGAAGTGTGGCTGGCGACCAAGATTCCCGATCGTACGCGCGACGGCTTCATGAGCCGCCTCGAGGGCAGCTTGAAGCGACTTCAGACGGACCACGTGGACTTGGTACACATCCACGACCTGCGCCATGCCGATGACTTGGAAAAGATCGAAGCACCCGACGGCGCCCTCAAGGGATTGTTGGAAGCGAAAGAGCAGAAGATGGCGCGCTTCATCGGCATGAGCTGCCACACGGACGGCGCGGTTCTGGCGCAGGCCATCGAACGCCACCCCCTGGACTGCACCCAAATGGCGCTCAACCCTACCGGCACGGGCGAGTTTGAGAAGACCGCCCTCATCGCCGCTAACAAGAAGGGCCTGGGCGTTATCGCCATGAAAGTTTATGGCCAAGAGTTGCTGATCGGCACGGAAGGCGGCAAGACGGACCCGGACACGCTCCTCCACTTCGCCATGAGCTTGCCGGTCACCGCCGCCGTCACCGGTATGCCGCGCGTAGAAATGCTCGAGCACAACGTCGAGGTGGCCCGCAACTTCACGCCGTTCGGCGCCGAGAAGATGGATCAGTTGCGCCGCGACATGTCGGTCCTCCATGACGACATGCAGCATCACCTGGTCGGTCACTTCGACGGCCCCACCGGCCACGGCGGGATGTTTTGGGCGTGACGACAGAATCGACGTTGGAGATTTGGAGTAAGTGGGCTTGTTTCTTACCCACCCAAAGGAGTTCGATGGGCTCGTTCTTAGAGAGTCGCCACAGTTCGGGGTCGCCGGTGACGAGGATGGCATTTTGTTCCCTGGCCGTTTCCACGGCAAAAGCATCCGCCGCCAGTTCCTTAGTTTTGAAGGGTTGGTAGTGGCGCCATCTGCACGATCCGGTCGCTCCGGACCACACGTCATTCCCGCGAAGGCGGGAATCCAGTACGTAAGGCGCTCAGCTCCGAAGGTTTGGGGAGTGGATTCCCGCCTTCGCGGGAATGACGTGTGGTCCGGGACGCACGCCTTGTTTAACTGACACCAGTACCGAGGAATGAGGTCCGACAGGACGTTAGGGAGGCGGGATTAACTGCGTGTCCGGCATTTCAACGGCGCCCACCGATCCGTCGGGCGTGAACTCGAGAGTGGGCGCGTAAAGGCCCAGCACCTTGCGCCTCCACCAGAACCCCTCTTCCCGTTTGACCTTCAAATCCGTGAACCAGTATTGCCACAGTACCGCGCGGACCTCGAGTGGCGGCTTGCCAGGGAAAGGATTCCCCGCAAAGAGCGAGAGAACGCTAGGGCTCCCGCGGAGTAGCTGTACCTCTGTGCGCACTACAAACGGGTTTTCGCGCCATCCGCCCAGAGAGGCAAACCACAGATTCCAATCGAAGCGCGGCTGATAGGGGGCGTAGAGACGCGGAGCCTCGCGGAGATTCTGCGGCTTGTAGCGAAAGGGATAGGCGACCCAGCTCTCGCCATCATTCGAGCCCTGAAATTCTATTTCATAGCGCGCTCGCGTCATCACCGCGAACAGTCCGTATTGATTGGAAATGCGAAACGGCTCGAGCCACACAATGGGTGAAGTAGGGAGAGGCAGCGCGGGGAAGAGCATTAGTAGTAAGAGCACGGTGGTGTTGTAAAAGATCCAGGAAAGAAAATAGGCGGAAATGAAGAGCGATACGCGCTGGAGCACGACACGAAAACGGGGAGGCTGTGTGGGGACTTCGGCAGTCGGCTGCGATAGCTTTGGAGTGCGGCAGCTTGCTGCCGCTTTAGCGGCTCGAGCTTGCTCAAGCCGCTGGCGGAAGCGAGCTTCCGCCCAAGGAAAGCGGCAGCAAGCTGCCGCACTCCAAAAGAGCTCGTCATCCAAAAGCAGCACGCCCAGAGAAAGGACCAGGTAGTTCAGGAAAGCCAGATTGGCGGTGAGGATGATGCCGATTTGAAAAATCGTGACGATGAAGAAGCACACAAGACGGACGCGCCGTGGCAGGAAAAGCATCCAAACCAAGCCGAGTTCGATGGCCAGAGTGGCCAGCGCGAATGATGCCTGGAGCCGGTGAGGGAGTTGCTGCGCGTACCAGCCGATCCAATCGGGGAGTGGGCTGTTTTCGTAATAATGGTCGAGGGCAGTCAGGTTTCGCCACTGGGGGTCGTGGCTGGCCATTTTGACGATCCCAGACTCGAAGTAGATGCGGAACCATTCCCAACGCAAGAGGAAGAGGCTGGCACGAGAGGGCGGGTGGTCATCGCCCAAGCCGGGCCGCCAGCCGCGCGGAGCAAGGAACAGGCTGATGAATCCCGCTTCGAGAAGCATCCCATCCGATTGATAGGACGAGAAGTCCTGTGCAGCGGCCGCGAAAGAGAGAAACATCAGCAGGCAGACGGCAATCATGCCGCGCGGCCAAAAGTTGAGTACGAGCATCAGGGAGGCAATCAAGCCGACCCACGAGATTGCCATTAGCGCGTGGTTGCCGCTGGTAATCCAGAACAGACTCGGAACGTACCAGTAAGCCCGCGCTCCGGCCTGCTCATGCAAGCCGCTCAGATAACGGCCGGCGGGAAGAATCCCGTCAGGTCCGATCAGTCCGCGGATTTGAAAAAGCAGGGAGTAGAACGCCGAAAAAAAGATCAGCCCGAGCGCCCGGAGCCAAAGCCAACGCGGCAAGAGGTGGCCGCGCTTCGAAGGCGCTTCCGGCCCGAAGAAGTAACGAAGCAGTGAATTGAGGCGAAACGTCATGCGAACGGCAGCCCTCAACAGGCAATTTCATAGCGGCCGCTCATTTGGCCGTTTTTTTCGCTTTGATCGGCCTTATTTGCACCCAAAAAACTAGTTCGCTTTTTGCCGCAGAAGAAGCGAAGCCCTTCGTAGCTCTGTTCCGTCAAAATACTATCATAAGCCGGCTAGGCCCTCCTAGGAACGGTCAGTGAAGGTGTGATTTGTGAGTTTTGAGCGCTGGAAGTCGCAGTCATTCCCGCGAAAGCGGGAATCCGCTCCACAAGTTTCAGAAATGCGCCGTCCGGGCGCCTGGATTCCCGCTATCGCGGGAATGACCGCTGTTTCGAGAAGGACCCCACACTATCTCTCGATAGGAAACTGCTCCCGCGCCAGTGGGCGCAACAGCAGCACCGGACAAGGCGCGTGGTCCAGCACAAAGCGCGCGACATGTCCAACCGACTTGGGACCAATCTCCTGCCTTCCTTGGTATGCGGCGCGGGAGCAGACGACCAACAGATCGGCGCGCCACTCGGCCGCGAGGTTCACAATCTCGAGTTCCGGCCGCCCCTCTCTTTCGAAAGTGTCGGCACTCGCAAAATACCCGCGCCCCTCATTCAAAATCTCTTGCGCAGACGCCCTCTCGGCCTCCGACATTTCTTCTTCACGGGGAGGATGGAGAGGAAGATGTTCCGGCGGTGGGGGAGGATGGCGATGAGGATGCGGTGGCGGTGGGGGAGGATGCAGGGGTGGCCGAAGAAAACGTTCGCGAATCAGGTCCATATCTTTCCGCGGACGAGTATCGATCACATGGAGCATGCCCACCGTGAGCGGCTGCACCGCCGAGAGCATCTCCAGTGCCCTACCTATCTGTTCAGAATTAGTACCGTCCAGACAACAAAGAACGCGCACAGTCGCCTCCTTCCTTTCCACTTACAAGAGCAGCCACATGGTGAGCGCCCCGGCAAACAACATCAAGGGCGTTACGACAACGCCTACCTTGAAGTAGTCGAGCCCCGAGACATCGACATTACGATGCCGCAAGATAAGTAGCCAGAGGACGGTGGCCAGAGATCCGACCGTCGTCAGATTCGGACCCAGATCGCAACCAAACATGGTGGCAGCAATAAAGCCCTGCCGGATACCGGGTGGTGCGTTGTGGATGCTGACTAATGCAGAGTTCATCAGCACGGCCATCGGCACATTATTAATCAAGTTGGTTCCAAGCGCTGCCCCTGCTGTCCCCACCATCACCGCGCCAAATCTCGCGCCTCCCGAAAGGTGCAGGAGCAAGTTCCCAAACTTGGTAGTGAGCCCTGTGTGTTCGACGGCTCGAACGACGATAAACATACCGGCAATGAAGCCGAAAATGGACCAGGAGATTCCTTTGCCCGCTTCAAGCACAGTCGTCCGCCTCCAGTAAAGAGCACCGGCAAGCAGCAGTACGGCCCCGGCCATGGCCACCGCCGAAAGCGGAAATTGGACGGCGGCTGCGGCCACGTACGCCGGCGCGACCAGGGCAAGCACACAACAGGTGTAGCGAAAATACGCTTTGTGCTTTACGGCTTTCTCCGGCGAGGAAAGGCGCGCGACGTCGAAAGATCCCTTGAGCTGCCTACGATAGAGAAAGAAAAACACTCCGATGTTAATCCCTATCACCACCACGCTGGGGACCAATAACAACCGTAGAAAAGTAAGCAGACCCAGGGGGTGGCGGGACAGGATGATAATGTTAATGGGGTTGCTGATGGGAAGCAGAAAAGAGGCCGAATCCGCGATAAAAGTACAGGCGAACAGGTAAGGCAGGGCGGGTAATCGGAGCTTCGTTACTAACACATAGACAATCGGCGTCAGGATGAGCGCCGTGGCGTCGTTGGAAAAAAGCATCGAGATAAACGTACCCAACAGAAAGACATTGAGGAACAGCCGCGCGGCACTTTTGCCCGCAAAACGCGCGGCTTGCGCTCCCAGCCAGTCGAACAGGCTGGCGGTTTCTGCGAGAGCCGATAGGGCCATCATTCCCAGAAAAAAAAAGAAGGTGTTCCAATCGCGAATCAGGGTGAACAGAGCGTCCGTGGGGCTGATCAAGCCCAGAAGAAGCAGAACGCCGGCGCCGCTCATGGCGATGCGGGCCTCGTTCCAGCGAAACGGGCGCGTCATGATGCCAGCCAGTGTCAGCAGCGCGACAAGAGAACTGAGCAGTGCCTTCCAGAATTCCGGCAAATGAAAGAACGAGAACACTGACGCATCCCTTTCTGTGTGGGCCTAGCGGGACGTGGGAAGCCTTCTTCGCAAGAGGATCTTTCGCGGCCTTCCCCGTTGCCCTTCCGCCAGGACTTCAACTTTTGGTTTCTGTCCGTCATCGATTCTATAACCAACCGCCCCCGCTGGGCTGATCATTAGCAGGATCTTGGGCTGAACACGACGGCCGAAAAAGCCGGGGGGAAAGCAGCTCCGCCGCCTGATGTGCGGAAAGCCTTCGGCTTTCCGGGGCAGCCCGGCCCCCTTCTCCCCGTCGGCCCGGCTGGAAGGCTGAGCCTTCCAGCCAAGGAGGTTAATCAGGGTGAAAGCCCGCGGAAAGGCGGAGCCTTTCCACACATCGGGCGGCAGAGCCGCTTTGGGATGCTACCTTCCGGGGACTTTGACGCGACCCTAACTAGACGCAGCGATAGCATAAAAACCCTGCTACAATAGCCGACGCCTTGAACGACATCTTCATTCGCGAAAAAGAGGAACAATCTATGAGCGACCAAATCAACCGACGTGATTTCATCAGGCGGGCGGCAGTGAGCACCGCAGGACTCAGCTTGGCGATGTCTGGCGCGGGCACCGGCAAAGTCCTAGGCGCAAACGACAGAATCCGACTGGGGCTGGTTGGCTGCGGACGCCAGGGCCGGGACGATATGGAGTATTTCATCCACCAAGGCGCGGAGGCCGCTGCTGTGTGCGACGTCTACGAACCCAATTTGCAGAAAGGGCTCGAGGCGGCGGGCGGAAAGGCAAAGGCGCTGAAGGATTTTCGGCAGATCCTCGACGATAAGGAAATTGATTTGGTTATCGTCGGCACCCCTGACCATTGGCATCCCCTCCCTACCGTAATGGCCTGCCAAGCGGGGAAGGATGTCTACGTTGAGAAACCCATCTGCGTTGCGGTCGAAGAGGGCAAGAAAATGGTGGAGGCCGCGCGGAGGTACAAGCGAGTGGTGCAAGTGGGGTTGTGGCAGCGCTCCAACGCGCACTTCCAGAAAGCCGTGGAACTGGTGCAGGACGGGCTGATCGGAAAAGTCACTTACGTGCGCACCTGGAACTATTCCAACATCTACCCGGAGGGTATCGGCAACCCAGCGGATAGTGATCCGCCGGCGGGACTCGACTGGGACATGTGGCTTGGGCCGGCTCCGAAAGTGGCGTTTAACTGTAACCGCTTCGGAGTGGGCGACCGCTGGTCAACCTTCCGCTACTTCTACGATTATGCCAACGGATGGCCTGGTGATTGGATGGTGCATCTGATGGACATCGTGCAGTGGGCAATGCGAGTTGATGGTCCGCATACCATCACTGCCTCGGGCAGGAAGTTTTACCTCAAGGACAACAGCGATACTCCCGATACCCTGCAAATAACGCTTGAATACCCCGAGTTTGTCGCCACCTATGAAAACCGGCTGTGTAATCAGGACGGGAGGGAAAGGGACGGTTACGGTATCGAATTCCATGGCACTGATGGAACGATGTTCTTGGACCGCGAGCGCTTTCAAGTCTTCCCTGAAAGCACTGAGGTGGAGGGAAGAAAAACGGGGAAAACCGCGGAAATGAAAATGGAACGCGCGGACGACGGGCTGGAAAGACATGTGGCTAACATGCTGGAGTGCATGAAGACCCGCAAGCCGCCGCAGAGCGATATCGAATACGGCTACCGCTCGACCAGCGCCTGCCTGTTGGGGAATGTTGCCCTGCGCAGCAAAGAGCGGATTGAATGGGACACCGCCAGCCAACGACTGACCAAGGGCGGCCCGGCGGCGCAAAAACTGTTGAGCCGTGAGTATCGCACCCCGTGGCGGCTGGAGGTCAGTTAAGAGTCGAGAAGCCGAGAAGTCGAGGAGTCGAGAGATCGGAGAGTCGGAGCGGCGACCAGCAGAAGAATTGGGTCTTTCGACTTCTGACGCTCGACTTCTCGACTGCCCTTACGGAATGGACGTCACGTAAATGGCCAACCCAGCGCCCGCCGCGCCGGGTGCGATGAAGGCTTCCGTTTGTTGAGAGTCGCTTACCAGGGAAAGAATCGCCTTGCCCGGCGCCGCTTGCACGACGGGTGTGAAGTCCTCCGCCGAGGTCAGGCGCGTGACTTGACCTCCGCAGAAACAAAAGAGCCCGATATCATCAGGCGAGTCGAGGGGCGTGGCGGCGAAGATAATGTTCCCTTGCGCGGAGCTGGTTTGACCCGCGACCTGCCCCAGGGGTGCCACCTCGGGGGCGCCTGCGACGTGCCGAACCATCACCGGCTGGGAAGGGTCTCCCGGCAAGAGCGCCGTTTGAACGTTCTCGCCCTCCATGATGACTAACACCATTTGAACAGGTGCTTGGCCCTCGCGAGGAGCCAAAATCTGAAAGGTCTCTGCCGGATCGGGTGCCGGCTTGAGCTCCTGAAAGCTGCGAATCGCCACGGCGCGGAAGAACTGCTCGGTGGCGGCTTCCAAGGGTGTGCCGCGCAGAACCAGCGCTGCCTCATCATGGCTGAAGAAGATCGGTTCGAACAAATCCTTGGGAGTTGGAGAAACGCCCGCCGGAAATTCCAACCTTCGAAGTTCGCGCGGCGTCCACAGGAACAATCCCGTTCCAGGATTTTTCCCTCCCCAGCGCGCGCCGAAGAGGATGTTTCCTTGGGGACCGATTAAAGGCGCCGAGAACTCGAGGAAGGCGGCGTCCGGTGTCCCCGGAAGGCTGTCGGCGCTTGTCACCAGTGCCCTGGCGCCTGTTCCGTCCACGCGGATGATGGCGCTCGAGGGATTGCCCTCGGTGTCCTTTAACTCGGCTGCAAAGCAAATCACACCCGCGTCATTAAGGCTAGGCGCGCTGAAGGAGTCGTACGACGTCTTGGGAATCGGCGCTTGCAGACCCTGAAAGGCCACCACAGAGAAACTGATGCCACTGGACGTGACCACAGCCCGCAGCTCATTCCGTGGACTGCGCAGGGAAGAAAGGAAGGCGATTTGCCGGTTATCATTCATCGCCAAGTCGGAGAACGGGCCGAAAGCGATGCCTGCGTGCCCCGGTACGCCGGAACCGGCAGCTAGCAGCAGGCGCGTGTTGGATTGGGCAAACAGCCGCGGAGAGGCGGCGAACAGAAAACTCAAGACCACAACGGGGAAGAGCAGAATTGGTCGTTGGAGTGAGGCAGCAAGCTGCCGCACTCCAAAGCGCTTCGCGCCGACAACATTTTGCGGGTGGGGTTCTAGCGCGGCCATCTCAGGATTCAGTCGCGTTGAGAGATGTCTTCTTTCCGCGGGGCTTCTTTGCCGGCTCCAAGGGAACGTCCGGCACGCTGGACTCTGCTTCATTCACCTTGGCTATAGCCGCTGCCTCGTTCGGCGCAATGACGAAGAATTGTGAGAGCTTAACATCATCCAGGATTTTCCGAACGTGGATATTCACACTCGCCAATACCATTCGCACCGCGGCATTTTGAGCCGTCACACGAGTCCCCGCTAGAAAGCCTAAGCCGGTGGAGTCGATGTAAGGGACCTCGGAAAAATCAATGATGAGCTTTCGCGTTCCCGCGTCGATAAAGTCCTTCACTTTTTGTCGCAGGTAGGGCCCATCACTGCCCGCCAGGAATTTCCCGCTCAGGCTCACAATCGCAATATCGTCGGCGAAACGGGCCGAAATTCTCACGGTTACACCTCGCTGCGGAGCCACTCAGAATCGCGCTTGAAAAGCTATGCTACGGGAGGGGACAAAGGTTGTCAAGTAGGGGCGAGACAGTAGGGCGAGACTTAGGGGCGAGACCTTGACACCACGACGAGTTTCCGGCCCCAGGGGTCGGAGCATAGACACAAGTGCTCAGGGGTGACTTTGGAGTTTCGTTCGATGGGCATTTGCGGCTCTGCCGCCCTGAGTCAAGTTCTCCACTTTTCTCTTGACACGCGCTCCGTGTGATAGGAGCCTACCACAGTGGTCGAAAGGCCGCTCCGGCAAGCTGCCCGGGCAAGGGGATGAGGCCCGGAAAAAGGAGAACGCACCCATGCAGACAACCAAACCGCTGGAAGGCTGGGACAGGCGGTCATTTTTGCAACTCCTGGGCGTCAGCGCCCTAGGCCTGGTGATACCGAGCTCGAGGCTTTTCGCTGCTCCAAGCTCGGGTTCAAAACCCTTGCGCGGAATCTTCCCTGTCGCGCAGACCCCTTTCACGGAATCGAACAAGCTGGACATGGACTCCCTCATCGGAGAAGTGAGGTTCATCGACCGCGGGGGAGTGCACGGGTTCGTGTGGCCGCAGATGGCCAGTGAATGGATGACACTCAGCGAAGCGGAGCGCCTGGAGGGAAGCGAGGCCATTGCCTCCACCGGCAAGAAGCTGCGCCCGGCCATCGTGATCGGCGTGCAGGCTCCGAACCTGGCCACCGCAATTAAGTATGCGAAGCATGCGGAACGGGTGGGGGCTGACGCCATCATTTCACTGCCTCCCTCAGAGAACAGTGATCGGGCCACCGACCTTGAATACTACAAGGCCGTGGGAGCCGCGACCGAACTCCCGCTGTTCGTGCAGGCAGTGGGGAACATGAACGTTGACTTGCTTATCGAAATGTATAAGGCCATTCCCTCGTTTCGCTACGTCAAGGACGAAGCGGGGAGTCCCTTGATGAGTGTGGCGCCGCTTCGGGAAAGGAGTTCGGGCCGGCTCAAGATATTCTCCGGCAGCCACGGACGCGACCTGATCGACGAGATGCGGCGAGGGTTCACCGGCTGTATGCCGGCAGCCCCGTTCGCCGATCTTTACGCGCAGACCTGGGATTTGTGGCACGAGGGCAAGCACGATGAAGCCATGGCCATGCATGCAAGGACTCTTCTTCTGCTTACCGAAATGCTGAGCCACGGCCCCGAAGCGGTGAAATATGTTCTGTGCCTGCGCGGTGTGTTCAGGACTTACAGGTTGCGCACGCGGCAGTCGCCGGGCTTCAGTTCGGCTGCCAAAGTGGCCGTAGGGGGCGATCAGCCTGACGCATATCTCGATGAGGAAGGCAAACAGGCGTTGCGAGATACGCTGGATTACTTAAAGCCTTACCTGAAGGCGTAGGCAGCATTACGGGCGAAAAGCGAAACTCGAAAACCGAAAATCGAAATTCGAAAGTGGAAACTCGAAACTCGAAATTCGAAGTGCGAGATTTGAATTGAGTTCTGAAATCTGGAATCTGAAATCGATTGGGGAAGGGGAAAGAGATGCCTGGTAGCACAGTCTCACGTCGTGCTTTCTTACACGCCTCCGCAGGGAGCGCCCTGGCGGGCGCGGGAGCGCGGGCCTGGGCTGATCCGGCTGGCGCTGCTGCCCACGCCATAGGGATCAGCCGCGACGACCTGCCCGACCTTATGATTAAGGAAGTCAAAGTCTATGTCCTGGACTCGAGGAAAATGAGCGAAGCCGCCGGCGACGGGTCGAGCCGTATTGCGGCGATTGTGACGGAGGGCGGGATCGAGGGCAACTATACCCTGGCCGAGCGGTACTGGCACCCCAACTGGAGCAATCTGGGATGGCTCGAGTATGCAAAAGGTATCCTGCCCGGACGAAGTGTTCTCGAACTTCCCGCGCTTACTTCGCAATGGGCTCCAAGCAAACGGAGGGTAGGGCAATCGTCCTACTCCTCAGCCATCGACAACTGCCTATGGGACATTCTCGGCAAGGCCGTCAACCTGCCGGTGTATCAACTCCTCGGTGCTTACAAGACTCGCGTCAGGGCGTATGCAAGCTCTCAGCACCTCACGACGGTGGGTGATTTCATCGCTGATCTCGAGCACGCCAAGACTGATGGTTTCACTGCTTACAAGATTCATCCACCTGAATTGGCCGATGGTACGGTCGATTACAGGCTCGATATGGAGGTGGCGAAGGCCGTGCGCGGGCACGCTGGGGACAACTTCCCGCTTCTGTTCGATCCCGTCGGCGCCTATACACGCGATGAAGCGATGAAGGTGGGCCGTTTGCTGGATCAGTTGGGTTATGTTTCCTATGAGGACCCGATACCAACCAGCGACATCGAGGGCTTGGCGCAACTCGCTCAGGCCCTGGACGTGCCGATTACTATCGGTGAATTCATTGTTTCTCCATACGGCTATGCCGAATACCTACGCCGGGGAGCTTGCGATGTGGTGCGATTCGTCGTGGACAATATCGGCGGGATCACCGGCGGCATGAAGGTTGCCCGATTGGCGGAATGTTTCGGCATGGAGTGCCAACCACATAACTGGGGCACCGCGCTGGATCACGCCGTCCACTTTCATTGCGAACTGGCCATGCCGAACAATGTCTGGTTCGAGATGACCCAACCTCAAGGCATCACAGATCGGCCTTATTTCAAAGACCGGATCCGCATCGATAAAGAAGGGTACGTGCCCGCGCCCACCAAGCCGGGACTCGGTTACGAGATTGACCGCAATGTCCTGGACAACCTGACGAAGCACATCGAGCGATAGAACCCGCCTCCCGCAGGGTGAGGAGAATTACGGATTCCCCCTCTTGCTCCAGCCTCTTCAGGCCCTCCTCCCCGACCGGAGATTAATCGTGCTTGCAATGTTGCTCTGGATATGGGAGCATATAGCTAGATTGGCTAGATTAAGGAGACCTCGATGTCCTGGCGTTTGGCAGATGCTAAGAATCGCTTCAGCGAACTGGTAAACCGCGCGCTGACGGGGGACCCCCAAGTGGTTTTGCGGCGCCGCGACGCTGTGGTTGTGCTCGCCCAGCGCGATTACGAAAAGCTGACAGGTAAACGGATGACCTTCAAGCAATTTCTCCTCGGGAAAGGTCCAAGCTTGCAGGGACTCGACCTGCACCGCGACAAATCCCCGATGCGGAAGGTAAAGCTGTGAGAGTCTTGCTTGACACATGCGTGCTGTCAGAACTGCGTCGCCCCGAGGGGCATCCCGGTGTTCGCCAAGCGGTGGACGCACTCAACGAAGAAGAACTCTTCCTGAGCGTTATATCCATCGGCGAAATTCTCAAGGGAATCACGCTTCTGAGGAAAAGCCCGAAAAGGCGCGCGTTTGAAACGTGGCTGAAGACACTCGAACGGGACTACGGCGATCGGCTGCTCTCGATCGATCTTGAAACGAGTCGCCTCTGGGGAGAGCTCACCGCCAGCGCGCAAAAGACGGGGCGAGTGCTGCATGCTACTGACGGACTTATCGCCGCCACGGCGCTACGCCACGGTCTCCGCGTAATGACCCGGAACGCCGCTGATTTCGAACCCACCGGCGTTTTACTCCTTAACCCGTGGGAGGACTGACCGGCGTCGGTACGACCGATTAACGTGCGGCGGCGCAAGTGAGGCGGGGACCTGTTTTCTACGTCCGCGGCTCTCTATTGTCAACATGGGACGAACCGCAGACTTTCAATCTTGCCTACAACGCCTTTCGCCTCGATCGTGTATTCGTTTTCCATGCAACCTAACCTCTTGTATTACACGCCACGTGCCTCAGGATGTAGCACGGGGTCCGCGTTGGGGCGCGATGGTGGGGCATCCTGACAGGTCTGCACAGCGGGCTCGCCGCCAGGTTGACAGTCGCGACATACAGTCCGCGTGCATCACCGCCGCGTTGCCACTCCCGATGCTCATCGTGGACCCACGTGGTTTCTGGGAAATGGTTCGAGAGCCGTTGGACCGCAGTATGGAGTGATCATGGCCCCATGTAGCCGCAAGGCAGCCCCAGCAAAGACGGACGGGGCACCAAGAGTGCAGGCGAAAAGAGGCTTGACAGGCCGAATCGATCTATGTAGACTTGCCCCATGAACACTCCTCGCATTTCACCCGAGACTCTCCGCGTGCTCGAAAGTTTCCTCGAGCGCCCCACCGGCTGGCACTATGGCTATGAGCTGAGTCGTCAAACTAAGCTCAAGTCCGGGACGCTGTATCCAATTCTCATGCGCCTGGAAAAGTACAAGTTGCTGGAAGCTCGCTGGGTGGCGACGCAAGAGGGCGTGCCACCTCGCCACACCTACCGGCTGACCGCGAATGGATTGGAATTGGCTCGCACCCGATTGGCCGAGGCGCAATCGCGCTGGCTGGTTCGACAGCCGGCTCTAAGCAGAGGGTAAGTGCAATGCTGGAGCTCCCTCTCCGTCAAGTTGCCACGCTGCTCCTGGAATCCGCGATTCGCATCGCGCCGCCTGACACGCGCGAGTGGGGCGAAGCCATGCGCGGCGAATTGAGCTACGTGGATGGCCAATGGGCAGGGCTGATGTGGGCCTTCGGCGGGGCGGGAATGATGGTCAAGTACGCCCTGATCTCCATTTTCATTCCGGGCCGCGGCCAGGGCATTCCGCCGGGTGATGAGCTCTTCGCCAAGAGTGTTTCCTTGGGCAAGACGGCGCTGGTCGGCGGCGCGGGATGTATCCTGGCGGCGCTGCTGTTTTTTGGCGCTCCGCCCTTCCGGCAGGCTTTCCGAGTCGCACTCAGGCCCTGGTACTTCATGTTCCAGATAGCTTCCGGGGATCCACAGCACGGCTTCGAGGCTCTCGCCAAGCGGGCACAGTCGCAGCACGATCCCGAGGGGTTGGCCTTCTGCGCCGTGCGCATCGAGAATTCCCGCGAGAGCGCGCGCCTGGCAGAGGAAGCCGTCCGACTCAACCCGAACCTCCTCTGGGTTTATGCGGTCGTCGGCATGCGCTACCCGGAGCTTCCCCAAATCGGCCCGTGGATGGCGAGGCTCGAGCAATGGGATGCGCAGAATTCCCTCTTTCACTTGATCGAGGCGCAGTCAGTTGACTTGGCTCATTTTGGCCCCGGAGCGCGGACGCCGCCCAGCCGAGAACAAGACGAAGCTTGGCGGACCGCTATGTCGGCAGTTTTCCGCTCCCCGCGATTTGACGATTACCTCGACCGGGTCGCAGAACTCAATCGCAAGGTCATTCCTCGTTACGGCTTCTACGACCCGTATGAGGTCGAGTCCCGAGACCAACTCGACCTGCCCGTCACTGCTTTCGATAATTCCGAACGGTTTGCCAAATCCCTGCTTCGCACCGGCGAAGACCTCGAAGCGCGAGGTGACCGGAAGGGCGCACTCGAGAAATATTGGACGGTAGCGCATTTCGGCCAGGTGATCGATTCCCAGGGACGCACCGGCTTCGAGCACTTGATAGGCACCTCCCTGCAAGCTATGGCCTACAAGCAACTCCAGGCCTTTTCCGTGAAGGGAGGTAATCAAGCGGATGCGGCGCTTTTCGCCTATCTTGCAGCAAAATTTGATCCCCTCAGCGGCGAGCACCCAGGGTTTCCCGGGGAATCGGCATTTGGGTTGGATACCGCCAAGCGAAATGCCGCGGTGGTGCAGATTTCGGGTCTCATGATCCTTGTCTTCTCCGGACTATTGGTAATCGCGGCAGCGATCCTGCTCATCGGCGGTTCAGCCAGCCGACGGACGCCGTCGGCGGCTCAGCGCGCCAAGCCTGTGGCGACGTTGATTCTATCCAGTAGCGCGGTAGGGCTGCTGTTCTCCTCCGTCACGCTCTATCTGACCTATCGCCCCTATTGGTACATTTTTCAAAGCGCGGTTCTGAACGGTGGCAGGAGTCAGGCCCGCGACCTCATTTATTTCCTGAACGAAACCAAGCTGCCTGCCGGAGTTTCTCCTCGCGCCTACTTGTTGTTGCACTCTCTCGTTTACTCCGGCTCGCCCAATTTTCTGTTTTATGTCTGGACAGGAGTGACCCTGCTTGGCCTTATCGGACTGGCTCTCATTCTGCTGCGACACTTCCTGAGCCGCCCGCGAGTTAACAGGCTTCAGAATCATCCTCGGGTACCGTGACGTTTAGTTGGTAGCCAGAGTCGCGGCTACGACGACCGGGGGTACGTGTGTGCGCTTTCGAAGCTTTCAGCCGTCAGCCATCAGCAGTCAGCAAGAGCGCCCTTCGGAATGACAGTTTGGAAGGGTCGGATGGGATCTCCAGCAGAAACGGCCCGGCCGGGGAGGTGAAACGTGAAAAGACTCATCGCGACAGCAACTTTATTACTTATCGTGCCGGTTTCAGCGGCGGCACAGGAAGCAGATCATCAGTATCGAGGCCAGGGCTATTTATTCTTTGCTTGGGGTACAGGGACGCCCGCTTATGTCCATGAGCTCATATTGCATGTGGGCGGCGGGGGAGAGGGGTTCTTGTACAAAGGACTCGGCTTCGGCGCGGAGGCGGGGTATGCGAATTGGGGAAGGGGCTATGCCAACGCGGCGATCTCTTCTGCGGATTTCTCTTATCACTTCGGGCGTCACGCGCGGCGTGGCAGGCTCGATCCATTTGTGCTGGGTGGCGCCTCATTTTTGGGCCCCATGCAGGTTGGCGGAGGGCGTGGCTCGCCCGCAGGCAACTACGGAGGTGGCGCCAACCTGTGGATAGCGGACCATGCCGCATTGCGCCTTGAGTTTCGAGACGTCGTCGGCGCCACCCAATTCTGGAATTACACCCACTACCTATCATGGCGCGTCGGCATGACGTTCAGGTAGGGATTGGAGAGCTTGCGATGCGTCGGACAATCAGCCTATCGCTCCTGTTTGCCCTCGCCGCTGGCGCAGTCTGCGCGATTAGGCCTCTGAAGGCTGTGGATCTGCACGTTTATCATGCCGCAGCCAGAAGTTTCTTCCTCATGTCCGGCCCGATGTACGGTGCGAACCAGGAATTTGCATGGCCGATGATTTACCGTTACCCGCCCTTGTTTCTTTGCCTCTTCCAGCCGCTCGCCTCCCTTCCGCTCAGCGCTGTGGCGGGAATCTGGGCCGCGTCAAAGATCATGCTTTTGGGGTGTCTGGTCTGGATATGGTACCGGCGATACCCTCCGTCACGTTCTGGTCCGGCTCTTTGCATTCCCGCCCTCCTACTGCTGCCCTACCTGCTGTACGAACTTCAGGTGGGCAACGTACAGTTATTTCTGGTGGAAATAGTGTGCTTCGCCCTCTTGCTTTGTGACGAGCATCCGTTCGTCGCCAGCCTGTTGCTGGGCCTCGCGACAACCATCAAAGTCTGGCCGGCGTTTATCGTTCCGTTCTTGGCGGCGCGTGGACGTTGGCGCATCGGAGCGCAGTCTTTGGCCGCGACGGCAGCCTTTACAGTTGCGCCGGGTTTCTGGTTAGGTTGGACTAACCTCTTTCATTTGCTGACCCAGTGGTTCCTCCAGGAGAAGCGGATCAACGCCCTTCTCGGCGACCGGTGGTACCCCAGCCAGTCCTTGCGCGGCGTCATGCTCAGGTACCTTACCCGGATCGACTACTCCGGGCTTCCCGATCAGAGCTACCGGCACATAAACCTTGTATCGCTGCCTTCCTGGGAGGTGCGACAATTATGGCTGGCGCTCGCGATCATTTTGGGGCTGTTGGCGCTGGTGTGGGTCTATCGATGTGCGAATGATGGCGCGGCATATTCGATCTTCTTTTGTTCTCTAATGATCATCGAACCCAACGTGCAGCGGCTCGCATATGTGACCTTGCTCTGGCCCGTTCTCTATGCCGGTCTTGCAGTGACCGACCAGACGGCCCCACGGTTTACGCGGTGGTTGCTCATTGGTGCGGCCGCTGTAGCTGTGCTTGAGCCGCTGGCACCAGGAGCGGCGTCACAACGCCTGGCTCAGCTTCTGGGGATTGACTTCTTTGGAGTCCTTGTTCCGCTTGCAACCGTTCACCTTGCTCATTCCTCGCGGGGCTTGTATTCCCCGTTGTGGAACCGGGGCCGAACGAGTCGCGAAACGCAAGGCGATTCACTTCTCCGTAAGCTAGAGCGGCCACCATCGCGTCGCCCGCCCCGGTGCTGCTTCGCATGGTCACGGCGGGGGACCGAGCCGCAAACAGGTCGTGATCAGTAGCCGCGACCGCTCCGTCAGCTCCGTGGGAGATCACTACTTGTTGGGCTCCCATTTCAAGCTATTTGCGGGCTGTGCCTGCTGCGCCTGCACGCTTTGTTTAGCCTTTGCAAAGGCGCTTGCCGCATCACCCGCGGGTCCGGAGCGTGAAACCATGGGCAGGGCAACCAGGAACGACGCCAGTGCGCCCACGAAGACGCCGGAAAGAACGGGAAGCAGTCCACCCTTGGGCGCCATAGCGATGTACGCAAAGATGCTTCCCGGCGCCGGCGTGGCTACCAGGCCCGCGTGCATCACCACAAAGGTTGCCGTCGCGGACATCCCTCCGGCAATCATGGCGAGCACGGTGGGGGGATTCATCAAGACGTAAGGGAAATAGATTTCATGAATACCGCCAAGAAAATGAATCACGATGGCGCCAGGAGTCGATTGCTTCACGTCGCCTTTGCCGCGCAGCCAGTACGCCAACAGCAGCCCAAGGCCAGGTCCAGGATTGCTCTCCAGCAGGAAGAAGATGGATTTGCCGGCTTGCTTTGCCTCGGCGATTCCAAGCGGCGCCAGGACGCCGTGGTTGATGGCGTTGTTAATGAACAGGACTTTTCCGGGTTCAATGATAATGGAAATCAAAGGCAAAATCCCGGCCTGTGTAATTCGCTTGGCGCCGCTCCCAAGCGTGAGGGTCAACGCTTCGATGAAGGGTCCTGCGAGGGTGTAGGCGAGCAAGGTGAGGCCCAGGCCCACCAGTCCGGCGGAGAAATTCGCCACCAGCACTTCCAGGCTCTTGAGCGTTCTTTTCTCGAGGAGCTGGTCAACCTTCATGATCATCCATCCACCGAGTGGGCCCAGAACCATGGCGCCAATGAACATGGGGACACTGCTACCCACCGCGACGCCCATCGTGGCCAGGGCGCCTACCACGCCTCCACGGATGCCGTAAATCAGCCGGCCCCCGGTGAATCCGATCAGGACTGGCAACAAATACATGATGAGCGGAGACACCAACTTGGCCAGGTGCTCGTTCGGGATCCACCCTCGAGGAATAAACAGGGCGGTGATCAGCCCCCACGCGATAAGCGCGGCAATGTTCGGGATCACCATGCCAGCCAGGAAGGTACCCAGCTTTTGCAGCTTTTCTCGGACCATTCATTAACCTCCCGGAAGGAGTCAGGATTCAGGAGTCAGGAGTCAGAAGGAAGGGTGAAGGATAAAGGGTGAAGGGTAAACGGCAAAGGATGAATGTTGAAGCCTCCGTTTTAGCCCTCGTCAGTTGGACCCCTTGTCATTTCCTTTCGCTTTACGCGCTGCCCCTTGCGTCTGTACTTTACCCTTTAACCTTTAGCCTTTGCACGTATCGCCAGCCACTAAGCACCAAGTCACTAATCGCCGCCTTCTGAAAACGATGGTGGTTGGTCGCCGGGTTTCGTCCCCCACTCCTTATTGGCGGTGTTCCCAAGTTTGAATCGCAATGTGGCGCCGTGGCTCAGAAGGTCGTAACTTAGCCATGTCTTTTCGTAAGGCCGTCCATTGACTGTGAGACTCTGCACGTAGGGGTTCTGCACGGACGCACTTTCGGCCTCGATGTTGATGAGCTTTCCGTTTCCAAGTTGAATTGCGGCCTCGGGGAAGAGCGGGCTATTGAGGGCCAATCCACCCACGCCCGGAATGGCCGGGTAGGCGCCCAGTGCGGCAAACACGTACCAGGCGGACATGGCGCCCAGGTCGTCGTTCCCCGGCTCACCATCGGGACGAACGGTGAACAACTCGAGTTCAACGCGCCGAGTAACCGACTGCGCTCCCCAGGGGGCTCCGGCAAAATCGTATGCCCAGGGAATAGCGAAACAGGGTTCATTCCCCATCCAAGCATAAGGCTTGGTATCGGAAACATTCAGTTGGGTGAAGAACTTATTCAGCCTTGCCACCACTTTGGCGTTTCCACCCATCAGGTCAAACAACGCTCGCAGGTTATAAGGGACCATCCAACTGTATTGCGCGGCATTTCCTTCCACGTAATAGTCCTTTGCCGCGGGGTCCACGTGGATGAAGGAGCCGTCCATTTTACGTGGCTCGATATAGCCGGTTTTAGTGTCGAAAATGTTTTTCCAGAATTGTGCCCTTTTCATGAAGGTCCGGTAAGTGTTCGTGTCTCCGGTGGCTTTCGCCAATTGGGCGATGGAAAAATCGGCCGTAGTGAACTCCAGGGTTTGAGACGGACCGCTATGGAGCTTATCGGAGCGAATGGTGTCGGGGCCAACGTAGCCGTGTTTGAGATACTCGTCGAGGTTGTCCCACTCCGGGCAAGACTGCGCGCGCGCATTGGGGTCCGTGGCGCCCTTGAGCATGGCCGTGAGTGCGGCCTTTGCATCAAAGTCGCGGGCCCCGAACGCATAGGCGTCGGCGATGATGGGTGAGGAGGGATTCCCCACCATTACGCACGCCTCGCTATTTGCCACGGGCCAGACGGGCAGGCCTCCTCCCTGCTGCGCGTCCAGCACCAACGATTTGACCATGTCACTCGTTTCCTTGGGGAAAAGCATCGCCAACAGTTGCACTTGATTCCGGTAAATGTCCCAGCCCGAATAGTTCGCGTAAACATTGAAGCCCTTGGCCTGGTGCATTTGCTGGTCAAAACCTACGTATTGGCCGTCCACGTCGTTGAAGATGTTCGGGTGCAGCAGAGCATGATAAAGAGCGGTGTAAAACACCCGCTTCTCATCCTCCCTCCCGCCCCTTACTTTGATCAGGCCCAGATCATGATCCCACTGCTCGTGGCCCGCTTGACGCACGGCGTCGAAACCCCAATCTGGAATTTCACTCTCCAGATTCTTGCGCGCCTTAACCTCGCTGACGTACGACAGCGCCACCTTCATCTCGACTGGTTGCCCGGCGTCGAATTCGACGAAGCCGCCCGTTTGAGCGCCGCTCACCGAACGCCGGCCCCTGTTCACCGAGGCGCCCCGCCAGGTGCCGAATTGGGTGAAGGGGCGATTGAATTCGGCGGCGAAATACACCGTGATCAGGTTTTGCGCCAGGCCGCAGAAACCGCCGCTGGAAACGCTTCCTGAAACGTTCCTGTCTCCCCTGATTTCGATTGTGGCGCTGCTCACCTCGGTGGCAGCACGGCCCACATTGAATAGAAGACTCGAACGGGGAGAAGCCGGGAACGCAAAACGGCCAATGCCGGCGCGTGTCGTCACCGCCACTTGCACCTTCGTCCCGTTATCGAGCGCCACGGAGTAATAGCCTGGGGAAGCCTCTTCGCGCGTATGTGAAAACTTTGCCGCATAAGCTTTGGGGTCCGTGGCCGGCGACACGGTTATTGTCCCAGGCACCGGTGTGATGAGAACATCGCCCATGACTGGGCAGCCGGGGCCGCTCAAATGGGTTAGGCTGAAGCCACGTATTTCATTGTCGTCATATAAGTAGCTTCCGACATGTGATTCGTCGAATCCCCTCAGCGTGTCGGGACTCCACTGGATCATTCCAAAGCGCAACGCCGCTCCGGGAAAGGTATTTCCCATGTCTGGGCCTGCGGTCCCTACATACGCGTTCACGTATTCTGTAAAGCCGGCGCTCGCGCCGGAGGAACTTGACGCGGTTCGCGCACCCCCCTGCTTCTGCTGCGGAGCACTGGACGCGCTGGTTCCGCAAAGCAACAATGCTAAGAGGAGGGATGCAGACAGGGATGATTTAAGGTCATTACGCATATTGTCCTCCACGGGCTAGCCACTAACCAATTTCCTCGATCTGAATTTGGGGAAGCAATTTCTGCACCGTCGCGAGGTCGGCTGCTTTGCTGCCTTCCATGGTCACGGCGGCGGCGCTGGCGGCCATGGCGAGGCGAAACGAGTCGCGAAAAGAAAGGTGTGTGACTTCGCCGAAGGCCAAAGCGGCCACCATCGCATCACCGGCTCCGACGCTGCTTCGCGCGGCCACTGCCGGTGGGCGAGCCGCAAGTAAATCACGTTTGGCCGCCGCGACCGCGCCATCCGCCCCCATTGAGATCACCACTTCATCGGCGCCCATTTCCAGCAGTTTCCGGGCTGCCCCGGCCAGCTCGCGGCGGGTCCTGAATGGGGCCTGAAGCAGTTCCTCAACTTCAGCGCGGTTTGGCTTGACAAGCAGGGGTTTGGTTTCGAGGCCGCATCCGAGCGCCGGGCCTGCTGTGTCCAGCATGCACTTTGCCCCACGAGCGCTTGCGATGGTCATCAGTTCTGCATACGTCTCGGGCGGGGCTCCGGGCGGCAGGCTGCCGGAAAAGATCATCAGCTCGCAACCGGAGCCGTATTCTTTGATCTTTTGTTTTACCTGTTGCAGGTGTTCGGGGAACACTCGGAAGCCCGGTTCGTTGATTTCGGTTTCTGTCCCGTACACAGGATCATGGATTTTCAGGTTTACGCGCGTCTCGCCCGGGACGTTGCTGAAGTCCGCCGGGATGCCACTGGCGGCGAGGGCCTCGAGAATGAATTGTCCGTAGTTTCCCGCCACGAAACCCAGCGCGCAAACTTCCAAGCCTAGTTGCTTAACTGCCATTGCGACATTGATTCCTTTGCCGCTCGCATCGGTTCGCCTTACTTCGCCTCGGTTGGTCTTGCCGACCTCGAAGCGCGGAACCGAGAGGCTCTTGTCAATAGCCGGGTTTAGTGTGACGGTCGCGATCATGCTGCTCGTGGAAAAGCGAAGAACAAGTCAACGGGCAAAGCGTAGTGTCTCAGTTTGAATGTGTAGCGGCGAGTTTACCTCGCCACGTGGCAGCGTAAAGTCGCCTCTACGTCGAGCTGAGACAGTACAGGCAAAGCGCAAAAGGCAAATGTCAAAGCCACGGCGGATGATTGTACCCAAACCGTGGCGGCGTTGGGAGAGGAAATTCGGGGATGCCAAGGGGCGATTGCAGGTCTGGGTGTGTTGCCCCAGTCTACAGGCATGCTATCCAGCGCAACAAATGGCCCGGTGCGCTGAGCAGGCCGGGGAAAAAAGACACCACGTGGCTTCGAGGTGCGGAATTCAAACCACGACAATTAGGCTGCAAAACCGAATGTCGCTATATAACGGATTTCGCCGTAAATGTGCCCGAACCTCTTGCCAACTATTGTTGCATTTATCCACACTTAATCCAGATTTTGCGATCGTCTTTGGCCTACAGCTTGCTAGGGTCAGTTCGTGGTGTGTTTGAGGCACAATCCAGCGGCCAAGCGAACATGCGGAACCTTCCCGGCGATTTTACTTCATTTACCTGGAACCGACAAATCAGAGCGCGGCACGTGGACCAAACCGAGAACGAAGCGTTTCGGTGTTTTTCATGTCTTCGAGTGCTTAGACAGGGTAAACACTTAACACCACAACGAACTCTGTGTTGAGGCTTCTGTTGGCTGCCGAGCACACGGAGGCGCTAACCGCTCGAGGAGAAATCTTCGCCGCTAGGAGGCTCGATTCCCATGGCACAGGACCTTCCCCGAATTTCGGCGAACGTCGTCTTACCCAAGCCTTCATTACAGAAAGTTTTTGACAACCTGCGGGCCGCCGGCTTC
>Ga0326728_10006514_pt1 | contig 31324 bp, 25 predicted proteins | sample MB3enrmetagenome_FD_207602 | JGI IMG/M metagenome (GOLD analysis project Ga0326728, IMG submission 207602) | Lab enriched peat soil microbial communities from McLean, Ithaca, NY, United States - MB31MN | ecosystem: Environmental > Terrestrial > Soil > Wetlands > Peat | place: USA: New York...
AACTCGGCATCAGCCTGCCCGACCATCTCCAGTTCAATCGCGAATGTAGTGTAGACTCGGCAATCGCCTAAACCTGTTTTCAATGGTTTAGGTCATTTGTGGTCGGTTTGGTGACGAACTTGGGTTAGCGACCGTTGCGACTTCGCGCAGCTCGTAAAGATATACGCCGCCGATCCCGAGGCGGACCACAAGTACAGTCCGCCCGATGTGACGCACGCGGAGAAGGTCCCAGTCATGGGCAAGCCGGACCCGGCAAAGATCTGCACCAGCCATGTGGAGCGCCAGAACCTCACCATCCGTATGTCTATGCGCCGCCTTACGCGGCTAACGAATGCCTTCAGCAAAAAGTGGGAGAATCTCTGGGCCGCGTACTGCGTTCACTTCGCCTATTACAATTTCTGCCGGATTCACAAGACCTTGCGCGTTACCCCTGCGATGGAATCTGGCCTGACGGACCACGTTTGGGAATTGGCGGAATTGTTGGCATAGACACAAATAGCGTGTTGGGGTAGGATAAGGCGAACGCGAACTTCAATCTGGCTGCCACTTCCAGGAACGGCTGGTACCCGTTTTGGGAAGCGTTAAACGCGGCCTAGTTGGAGTGTAGCATGATTCGCGTACGGCGGTATTTACTTGAGCCTAATCGAGCAGTTCAAGCAGGAGCTTTCCATGTTTAGGAAGGCTCCGCTGTCTTTCGGCATCGCATTTTTCGTTCTCGCGTTTTTGATCGGCTGGGCTGAGTGGGGGCTATTCAAGGAAAGCTATGCACATCAGGCAAACACAATTAAGGCCCTGCGGGACGAATTGAGCATGAAAAGAGAAACTCCGCTTAAAACGGCGCTGGCGGACGAGCCTAGGGAGGTGCAATCCTCTCCCGCACAACCAGCTAAGCCTATACCAATCGTTCCCAAAACCGCGCAGAGGACTTTAGCTATTCACGAAACTGGCCGACCCGTAGAAACGGATCATCCTCCGGCCAACATCCCGCCTTTGACCCAATCGGCTCCAAATGGGATCAACATCGGACCTGGGGCAATGGTTCCAAACCCGCAGGTTAACAACTTTGGGCCACCTCTTCCCCATCTAAGTTTCACAGAAGAAACAACAGATCCGTCACCAACAAGCCAAAGAGTGCTGACAGTTCATATCCGTACTGACCGGCCAATATCCGGAGCCGTTATCGGGCTCATATTTTCCGGGCCTGTCGAGATCGACATAAACGCGGTAAAGATAAGTAACGCTGGAGCACAACAGATTGACGAGCATATTGGACTGGCACGCGATGGTGTTCCGATACCAAACAGCGTTGCTCTTTCAGTGAACATCCCGGCTTCTTTCTCGCCTTCCCAAGAGATGATCGTCCCCGTAAAGTCAAAAGAGCCGGTGCATATCCTACAGGTGGTACTCATCGGCGGTTGACAATTGCTTCAATCAACGCACATTTCAGACACTACCTGAAATTGGGGGGGGCCGAGACCTCCATGCGGCCGGCCGACGCACGGTCCCGGGCCGAAAGAGGCGGGTTGGTCGGCGTACCCGCTGGGTCGTGCATAGCGGCGTAGCCGCAAACCAAAAGAATATTCACCACAGAGACACAGAGACACGGATGAAAACAAAGTCAAAACCGGAGGGCACAGAGGTGGCGGAGGACACAGAGGGGTAAAGGCCGCGGGTGTCAGCGTGTCAGCAGCCTCGGTTCGCGAGAATCGTCGCGGCTTGCAAAGATCCCGGCCGTTCGTAGTACTTTCACCGGGCCGACTGCCAGCCGGAGTTCCGCTATCTTTCGATATAGGCAACTTCCGTCGCCGGGAACGGTCAGGCCGGCGTCTTCGGGAAGTACCTTGGGATTCGCCGGAGCACCGCATTCGGTTCCAGTATGTTGCGGCAGGGGACTTGTCAAGAAAATCACACGCGTTGCGGAACTTTTGTCAGGCTGGAGGGTTTAAATTCGGCGAGGATCGTATATCGATCGAGAGAACTGCCGTAAGTCTTTGTTTTTGGCTCACTCAACGATGGACCTTTCCATAAGGGCCATTGTAATTGCAACGATCCTGTGTTATTGCATTGATATAGCCGTTGCGGCTGGGGTTGAGGACGCTAGAAGCGGTATGGCGTTCCTGCCAGCAGAGATGTTGATTTTTCTCGAAATAAAAAGCAGGAGAATTTTGTGTATACCGACCCGGGTTCCGGACTCTTCTTTATCCAACTTATCGCCGCGGTGCTCTTGACCGCCGGATACAGGTTTCGTCGCCTGATTACCGTTCCGTTCGCTCCCAAACGAAGCGAAGACCAGAATTGCGAGAATTAGCGGACCCGCTCTCCTTCCGGGACCCGGACGGATATCTCTTCAATCCGGGAAATCGGATCTTGCGATACGTGCTTCCGCACGCCGCTGGGGATGTGCGCGCGTTTCTCGATTCTCACCTTGCCTCAAGTTGGATGAATGAGGGAAAACTAGTCCGCTCCGCAATTCTGGAGAACCCCTCGGGACCAGAGTTACCTCCTGAGTGTTCCGGCAGATTGCCGCAAGGCGCGGCAGTTGTGGAGCACACGCCGATAACCTTTGGGAACTACCCCTATGAGTGGGCGCCGGAAATGCTCCATTCCGCCGCGGAGTTGACTCTGGAGTTAGCCCGGGACGCAATTCGAGGCGGCTTTACTCTCAAGGATGCCACTCCTTACAACCTGGTATTCGATGGCTGCAAACCGGTGTTTGTGGATCTGCTGTCATTTCGCCGCCGCGATCCTAGAGAGTCTGTCTGGCAGCCCTACGCGCAATTCGTCAGGACCTTCGTGCTTCCCTTACTTGCCTTCCGGTATTTCGGCCTGCGGCCGGACGAGATCCTCCTGCCCCATCGGGATGGCATCGATCCCGAGAGATTGCTGGCGCTCTGTCCAGCTTACCGGCTGCCGTTTCCGCCGTTTCTCTCGTCAGTCACCCTCCCGGTTCTGCTGGCATGGGCCGGCCGCGGCGGGGCGGCGGAGCGATACCGGGTGCGCCATGCACGGGACGCGGACGAAGCGGCATTCCTGCTGGAGAGCCTGTTCGCGCGGGCCGGCCGGCTTCTGCGGCGCGTGGGCAGGGCGCGGCGGGGAAGCGCCACGACTCGATATATGGACTCCGACCATCCCTATGCCGCCGCTGAGTTGGCCGAAAAAGAACGATTCGTGGCTTCGGCGGTGGAGCGGTGTTCTCCGCGCAAGGTGCTGGATGTGGGCTGCAATACCGGACACTTCAGCCGGTTGGCCGCCCGTAGCGGCGCGCGCGTGGTGGCCATCGACCGCGATGAAGCCGCGGTTGATGAGCTGTGGCGCTCAGCCAGCCAGTCGTCGCTCGGGATTCTGCCCCTGGTAGTCGATATCGGCCGGCCTCCGGGAGCTTGCGGCTGGCAAAACCAAGAATGCGCCGCGTTCCTCGACCGGGCTCGCGGCAGCTTCGATTGTGTCCTGATGCTGGCGTTACTCCACCATTTGGTGGTAAATGAGCGCGTGCCTCTGGCCGCGATTTTGAAACTCGCCGCGGAACTGACCACCTGTTGGGCAGTAGTGGAATACATCGACCCCCAGGACGCCAACTTCCAGCACACCGCCCGCGGACGCGACGCGCTCCATCGCGACGTTACGCGGGAGAGTTTCGAGCAGGCCGCAGGTGGCTGGTTTCAAATCGTCGATGCGGGCGACGTAAGCCCCACCAGGCGGATCTACCTGCTGCGAAAGAAGGAGGCCTGAGCCTGCTCCGCCGCCTGTCGATCTGCCTGGCATTCGCCACGTGGTGCTTCGCCGACACCTGGGTGGAATATGCCGAGGGGAACGTGGCCTATTTCGCTCGCCAGGATCCGCTCAGGGCAGTGGCGGTTCCGGTAATCGGGCTCGAGGCTGTTATCACGCTGGCGATGTTCGCCAGTTGGGAGTTTTGCCGGCGGAAGCGTCTCCACCGGGCGGTAGCGATTCACTTTCTCTTCCTGGCGCTGTGCTTCGCGCCGGTGGGAATGGCCTCGGTCGCGGTGTTGCGAGCCGCGCCGGTCGATCTGACGGCGTTGGTTCGCGCGCGATGGTTTTGGCCAGCCGCATTCCTGGTGGGCGCGGCCCCACTGGTCTGGGTCTGCCTGCGGCCCCTTCGCGCCTCGCGGCTTGTGCGGAGTGTGCTGCTGTACTCCTGGCCGGTTCTGATTCTGGTGCTGGTGCATGCGGGACGCGGTACCCTCCTGTATCCACCCAGCGCTTACGCCGATGGCGCTCTGGCCGCACCGCTCTCTTCAACCCCCGGCGGCACACGCGTGGTCTGGATCATTTTCGACGAATTGAGCCAGACGATCGCGTTCGGCAACCGCGCGGCGGGCATGACGCTGCCGAATCTGGACAGCCTGCGGGCGGTGAGCTTCTACGCCACCGCTGCGGAGTCGCCTTCCGACCGGACCGAAACCTCGCTGCCGAGCCTGATTCTCGGGGAAAAGGTGCTGCAGGCAGACCCTGACAGGCCCGACGATCTTCGCATAAGACTGAGTTCGCACGCCCAGCCGGTTCCCTGGAGCAGCCTTCCCAACGTCTTCGATGCCGCCCGCGATCTCGGTTTCAACACCGCGGTGGTGGGATGGTTTCATCCGTACGGCCGGGTGTTGAATCGCAGCCTTACGAAATGCTTTTGGACCGCGGGATGGCTGGCGCCGGGAGTTGAGGAGCCGTCGGAAGCGCGGCCATTGCTGGAGGGTATGTGGGATCGCGTACGTTTGCAGTTTGTGGCCATGCCGCTGATTGGCCATTTGCCCGGTGTGGATCCCGGAGAGTACCAACGCCACGAGAAGCTGCCGCGCTTCGCCTTTCTAAGCGATCGCGCCCGTGAGATCGTGGCGGATCCGGAGATCGGCCTGGCGTTCATCCATCTGCCCGCGCCGCACCCTCCGGCTATCTATGACAGAGCGCGGGGCATGTTCGCCACGGAGAAGCGCGGCAGCTACTTAGACAACGTCGCATTAGTGGACCGCGAATTGGGTATATTGCGGCGAACCATGGAGGAGGCCGGGCTCTGGGACCGCACCGCGGTCCTGGTGAGCGCCGATCACGGCTGGCGGACCCGTCTATGGCGCGGCACGGCGGTATGGACCCCCGAGGACGAAGCCGCGTCGCACCAGGAAACGATGGGAGTGCCGTTCTTATTGAAGCTGCCGGGGCAGACATCCGGCTTGGTTTATGAAAAGCGCTTCAATACGGTTGTCACGCGCGGGTTGATTACCGGCATCCTGAAGGGGCAGCTTGCCGACGCCGCGGCAGTGGAGCAGTCGATCGAAGGCGCCGCTCCCCGGTAAGTAAGGCGAAATACGACCTTCGGTCCATGAATGGCGGGCTGAAGCCTGGCTGAAGCCCGCCTTAACAGGGCCTTCGGCCCTGATCGCGAGATGGAAGACAGAAGTCAGAATGGCGCATGGCGTTCAGGAACCGCCTCACTACCGCCAGGGCTGCGAGTCCCACTCTACCGCGCTGGCGCTCTCGGCAACGCGATCAGATTCGCCAGCAACTGGTACGCGCCGACGGTTCCCGCGGGGAGTTGGCGCCACAACCCGAGCCCCAGGTAGATCCACTTCCCTTTTCCGTACCGGCATTCCACCAACGAGCCCAGTTTCTCGCCCGGATTGTCCTTGAAAGGATCCGTCATGGAGACGAGGTCGACATATTTGACATCCTTCTCTCCAAGGAAGTAGAGGCCGCGCTCCTGTACCCAGCCGGACCAGGCGGCCGGACCGATCTTGTTCGGGAAGTTGAAAATGGGGTCGTTGGGAACCAGCACCTTCACCGGCGCGGTTTCGTCCGTGACGCGGTTCGAGCTCACTTTCGCGGGATACGGACCGTAGTCTTCACGATTGAACTCCATCTTGTTGTACTGGACGACGACGTTTCCGCCGCGATTGACATAATCCAGCAGGCGGCGATTGTAGGCGCGCAGATCGCCGCGGCGCTCGTAGGCGCGGACGCCGGTCATAATCACGTCGTGCTTCGAGAGATCGCCCCAGGCCAATTCATCCTGGCCGATGTACGACAACTTCGCGCCTAACTGCTCGATGGCAGGCGGCACCTGGTCGCCCACGCCGGCGATATAGCCCACGTCGATGTGCGAAACGGTCTTGACATCCACCACCTTCATGGCGATTTCGGCCGGCTCGATCACCTGGCGGCGCTGTATGTGCGGGTACTCGATTTCCAGGTACCCGCTGGTGAATTTCCGGCCGGCGGTATCGGGCGAAGTAACTTCCGCATGCAGAGTGTAAGTGCCGATCTTCGCCTGCGCCGGCACAACCACCTGGAAACGGGCCGAGAGCGCCTCGTCCTCGTGGGTGAAGGCGATCTCCGCGCCGGCCGGCGAGACTTTCCAGCCCGTGGGAGGGTCCAAGGAGACGGCGGCCTTGGCCGCGCCCTTTGTGCCGTTGGTCACCGTGACCACCACTTCCCGTTCGATGGGTTTGGCAGCCGCGCCCGCGGCAGGCGCGGGAATTACCGCGAGATCCGGAGAGATCCGCACCGAAAAAGCGGGTACGACATTCAACTCCATCCGCTTGTCGCCGAAATAAATGTCCTTGACGTAGCGATATTCCACCGGCAATTCTTTGGAGACTTCGACGCCGCCCGCTTTGACATGGAACGTGACGCGAAAGGGCGTGGGAGCGAACGGGACTCCGAACGGTACGCTCGGATCGAAGATTTGGATGGCCTGGTTTTCAGGATGCTTCCAGTAATTGTCATCGAAGTAAGGCGTGGTCAGCTTCGCGTCCTTGGGAATGTGGACCTCCGTATTGCAGGTGTAAGCCGCATCTTTCTTTGCCGCGCCGGCGGCACAATTGCCGGCCTCTTCGAAGCCCGCGATTTCGACGCCGGTCACGGTCACATCCGATGGGCCGTGGTTGGTTGCCTGCAACCGCAACTGCACGGGCTGCCCGGCGATGACCAGCCCGTCATCGGCAAGGGCATCGAACGTTATGTCATGCGCGGCGAGCACGGCGTCCTCGAAGTCGCGCTCTTTGATGCGCAGGCGGAAGTCGATCTCGTAGCGGGCCGATTCGTCCAGACCCATACTGCCGAGTTGGGCGCGCAATGCCCATATGGCCGTGAGACCGGTTTCCACGGGCGCCGCGGTTCCGGCATCGTTTCCTTCGGCGAAGGCTTGCTGGGCGGCCTTGGCATGTTTGAAAATCGCCGTGAGACCTTCCGTCAGCGCACGCGGTGGAGCGGGGCCGGCATACTGTGCGATGCTCGTTAGACTGGTGTCGATGCCGTCGAACAGGGATGCTTCGGGCTTCTGCATTTGTCCGGCGATGGTGGTATCGACCAGCGAGTAGCCGCCCCGTCCGCCGCCCGGGGGCGCACCGCGTCCGGCAGCCGCAGCCGCCGGGGCTGGACCGCCGCGGCCGCCGGCGAACCCGCCTCCAAAACCGCCTCCGCCTATGCCGCCGACTCCCTGGCACTTGTGGTAGCTGCGGGCGTCGGAACCGATATCGGAATAGGTGCGGCCGAGCAGCGGATCGTACGCGCCGGTGTTCACCGGTGTGAGCCTCGCGGGCGCCTGGTTACCGGCTTGCCCGCGCCCGCCTCGTCCGCCGCCGGGAGCGCCGCCGGCGAAATACAGCTTCTTCGGCTGCCAGGGCCGCAGCCCTTCGGCGATCTGCTCGGGGTACATGGACGGATCGCCCGCGGCGCGGAAGGACTCGCGCACCAGAATCGTGGTGGCTTCATGAGCGCGGTCGCCGCCGCGACCCTGGATGTTCATGGTGACGATCACGTCCGGCCGCAGCGTGCGCCACAGCCGTACGTAGTCGCCGACGATGTCCTTGCGGCCCCACTTGCCAATTACTTCCTCCGGGTCGAACGAATAGCCGTAGTCGATGGCGCGGGTGAAATACTGTTCGGCCCCGTCGACGCGGTGCGCCGCGAGCAATTCCGACGTCCGCAGCACGGCCATGTTGCGGAACAGTTCCGGCCCGATCTCGTTCTGCCCGCCGTCTCCGCGATTATTCTGCACGTCGATGACGCGCAGCCCCATGCCGTATCCGAATAGCGCAAACAAAGCGTTGGCCTCGTCGTCGGGATGCGCGGGCGCTTGCAGAAACGTCCCGGAGACGCTCAATTTGCGCAGCGCGAGGCCGAGCGCCGTGTGCCCGGTACTCGACGACGCTGGCGAGAAACTCAGGCGGTTCTGCGCGTCGACAAAGTGGGGTGCGACCGCTATCGCCGCCAGGCTCGCCAGAGAAACTCCCGCCAGCGTGAGCATAGATTTCCGGAAAGATGGTTTCATGGTGTGCGCCTTATCGGTTTCCCAAAAGGATATCGCAGTCTGGAGGGGGACGCTGATCGCCCTACTGCACCGCGCCAAGAATCTCGCCAACCATGGATGCGTCCAACCGGCCCAGGCGCTTCTCGTCGATGCCGGCGATGCGGCCGAGGATCATGAGGGACGTCGCCGCGTGGCTGAAATCTTTCCATTGCGCCATCTCGCGCAAGGGCTCCAACGCCTGATCGTGGAGCATTTTAAGGAGCGCCGGATCGCGGGAAGCGGTCATGCCAAGGAAGAGCGCCGAGCCCTTATTGCGGTCACTCCACGTGACCGAGTGGAGCAGGGGGATGAAGCGGGCCGCTGGAATTTGAGTCGTGACCTCGGCGCCTACGGTGCAGAGCACGAAGAGCGCGCGAATCGCATTGTTGCGAACGCCGTCGTATGAATCGAAGGCTGCCGCGACCAAGGCGGCAATCTGTTCCGGCGACCGCTCGGCGTACCCGAGGGCTTGCGCGGCATAGAGGCGCTGCTCAGGATCGCGCGATTCCGACAGCACCTTCAGAACGAGTGCGAGATGGCCGCGTGTCCAGGCCAGAAGCTTCAACTGGTCTGCGTGCAACGCGGGGTCCTCATTCAGCGCGTAGCCCTGCGAATCGTCTTCCGCGGCAGCGCCCCTCCGGACTGCGGGCAGGAAGTCATTGTCAAATCGCAGGAATATCCGCAATGCGTCCGCGGGCAGCTTTGCATCGCCCTGCGGCGCCGGGCTGAATATCAGCGGTGGAGCGCCCACTTCGGGCAGCCCGATATACACCGACTTGCGCCCGTCCCGCAGGCAGCAGACGTCCAAGATCGCCGCTTGACGCCCGGCGATGCCGCTCACCGCGCGCGAAGCACTCTCGCGGACGGAATCTGAGGGAATCGGATCGCCTTCCTTGAAGGGCAGCGCGGCACGTAACGACGGGAGATCCAAATGTCCGTAGCCATAGAAATCGATGGTGCCTATCCGGTCGGCCGGCGACTGGGCTAGCGCGGGAAGAATCGCGAGCAAAAGCAGATATTGGCGCATGGCGTTTATTTTGGCATGTCGGCCGGTCACATATGCGCGCGCGGAGGGTAGACGGTGTGGCCGGCCTCGAGCTCCCTCAAGTTTGAGTTAGCGGCGAAATCTCCGGGGTCGAAGCGAAGGCACTGTCGATAGCTGGCGATGGCTTCCTCGCGCCTGCCGAGCCGCGCGAGAGCATTGCCGCGATTGCGGTACGCCTCGGCATACAGGGGAAAAATGGCGATGGCGCGGTCATAAGCGTCAATGGCGCGGACATCGTCGCCATTCGCCGCGTATTCGACCCCTATGGAGTAATGGGACTTTGCGCTATCGGGAGAAGTTTCCACCAGCTTGGCGTAGAAGCGTTGGGGGTTGAGCCAATCCAGGTTGCGGACGGCGGTGCGCGCCGCAAATACCAGCGCCACGGCGATCAGCGCCGTTTTCCAATGGCGGCTTCGCGCCAAGAGGATCGAGAGCAGCAGCGCCAGCCCCAGACTAGGCGCGTAGATGAGCCGCTCGCCCATGATTGTCCCGATGGGAAAAATAACGTTCGCCGTTGGCGAAAACAAAATGGCGTAGGCGAACACGGCGGGCCGAAATTCGGGGCGCCGCCAGGCTAGAAAGAGCGCGCCTCCCGCGAGCGCCAGCCCCGCCGCGGCGCGCCAATCGTCGAGCCCCATCACCAGGGGGATTTGTTTGTAGGAGTAGTCGGCCGAAAGCGTGATCGGCGCCACGGTCTTAGACAAGTACAAACACTGCACCCACAGGGCCGTGAGCGAGCGCTTGCCGGTATCGACCAGCGCCGTGGGATTATCGATGGGAGGGACTTGGGAACTGCGCGAGAGTAAGTTGTGCGCCACCAGCGCCGCTGCGATGACGGCCGCAGCGCCGCTTCCAGCGAGCCAGGAATTGCGGGCGCTGGCGCGCCGGTGCGGAAAGGCCAGCGGAAGCGCGGCGAAGGCAGCGGCACTCTCCTTGGAGAAAACCGCGAGGGCAAACAGCAGCAGCGCTCCGGCCGGCTGGTTCCGATAGTACAAGATCACCGCTCCGAGGCCGAAGGCCGCGGCCATGAGTTCCGACGAGCCGGCCACTGACGTAGTGGCGTCGGTATGGATCGGGAAGAGCGCAAACAGCGCCGCGGCGAGGAACGCGATGCGCGGCGGCGTTTCGACGGTGAGCAAAAGGCGGTAGAGGAGGAGCACGACGGCGAGGCCCAGCGCCAGCCCCATGGCATGAAACAGAGCGGGGTGGGAACCGCCGCCCACGGCCCACGCGAGGGCCCAGACCGTCTGCGCAACCGGCCGATAAAGTTCCAGCCCACGGTTGTCGGGCCAGTAGCCGGATTTCCAGATGTGTGCCAGTTGACCGAGGGACTGGACGTGCAGGCTCTTGTTCTCCACCAGAACAATACGGTCGTCGAACACGAAGCCGCATGCCAGCGCGCCGAGGTTCGGCAAAAGAAATGCCGCTGTCAGCCACAGCGGTGCACGGGGGACCGGTGACTGCAGGTCGAGAGAGGCGTTTTCAGTTACTGGAGCTTCCGTTGCGGCAGGCTGCAATTGCTGTCGGCGGAGACGGCGGGCGCGGCTCATCGCGTATCACCGAAATATATCATAATGCGCCGTTAGTCCCGGTTTGTAGAGCAGGATGGCATCCTGCGGCCGAGTGGCACTCGGCCTTCCGGCGCGTCTATGGGGCCGGCTGACGCACCGGCCCGTGCCGATGCGGGTTGCCAACCCGCCGCAGGATGCCATCCTGCCCCACATTCGCGCACCCCTTGAGCGCGACAGACATGATATGCTTCCACTGAATTCCAAGCGAGGCACCATGCAACGAAGAACTTTTCTGAAATCGACTCTATTGGCCGCGGCGGCGCCGCGCGCCTGGTCCCAGACGGAACCGGTCTGGGGCGGACCGGTGCTCGACACCCACCTCCATCTGCGCCGCGATGCCGATGCTTGCTTCACGCACATTCAGGGCTGCGGCGTCACTCACGCCGTCCTGTTGACCATGGCTAACGACGAAGAACGCGCCAAGCGGGAAATGGAGAAGCGCCCGGGGCGTTTTGCGCGCTCCGTTGCGGCCGATCCGGCTGGGGCTGACGCCGTCCGCGTCTTTCGGGACGCTCTGAACGCAGGAGCCGTCAGCATGGGCGAACTGAAGTATCACCTGGCGCTGGACTCGCCGGAGATGCGGCGCGTCTACGATATTTCCGCCGAAATGCAGGTGCCGGTGATGATGCACATTCAGAATTTTCCGCACTTTCAGGGCGAACTTCCTTACAACACGGGCTATCCGCAGTTCGACAAGATTTTGAAAGCCTACCCGAAGACGATTTTCATCGGACATGCCGACCTGTTCTGGGCTCACATCAGCGCCGACGTCCCCACCGATCGCGGCTACCCGGCCGGACCGGTCAAACCGGGAGGATTGACCGACCGCTTCCTCGCCGATTTCCCGAATCTCTACGCGGACATGTCGGCGAATTCCGGAAATAACGCGCTCTCGCGCGACGCGGATTTTTCCCGCGATTTCATCGTTCGCCACCGGAGTAAGTTAATTTTCGGTAGCGATTGCAGTTGTACCGACGGCAATGGCGCAGGTATTTCGCAGGGCAATAATCCCGAGGCTGCCCGGCTGCAGGGCAAGTGCGTGGCTCGGGCCACATTGGGACTACTGAAACAGTTGACCACGCCCGAAATCTTCCGCCAGGTGACTTGGGAAAACGGAACACGGCTTTTCAAACTACATTTTCAATACCCCCTTTCACCCGCATAGAGGGGGACGCGAGCGAACCCCGCATCAGACCATTTGTATCGACGGTCCAAATGGGATACTTTCAGTCCATGAAGCGACTCTGTCTGACCTGCAAAAACAAGGGATGCGTGAACTTCTGCCGATTCCAGGAACCGAAGGGATCCGCACCGAAGGTCGTCCAATTGAAGGGGTGAGCCATGGGGACTTGCGGAAACTGCCGGCATAATGCGGCCCCCGCGCGCGGGCCCGCTCAGCTGTTTCAGATTCGGCGGGGCTACCACGCCCGCTGGAACGATCTTGCTTTCACGGTGGAGACCGATTCCAGCGGTTGGGCGCTGCATATTCAGGATTCCATCAAGCGAGAAACGTTGTACACGGCGCATCGGGTGGCCCACAGGCCGCGCAGTTTGCCGCCGCGGAGTGCGCGATTTTCCGCGTCCTGGGACCCGCTAGCGCCGTGAATGCCGGCCGCATGGCAGCGGAATTGAACTGACAGGCGTATTGGTAGCACCCCTCAGCTTGGCATTGCCCGCGGCTTTTCAGGATAATCGGAAGAGCGGCGATCAATGGCAACCAACTACTCCAAAACTGCTCTCCGGTTTAGCGTCATAGCAGCGGTCTTCGTGCTGCACGCACGAGCTGCCGAACTCCCGGTGATTCCCGGCGATTCGACCCGCGGCGCCAAACTCTTCCAAACCCAGCAGTGCGTGCACTGCCACGCCGTGAACGGATCCGGCGGCAAGGTCGGGATCGACCTGGGCCGCAGCGTGAGCCGCAAATATACACCGGCCTTGCTCGCCAGCACCATGTGGAACCACGCTCCGGTGATGTGGGGCGCGATGGAAGGCGCCGGCATCGAAGCGCCCAAGCTCTCACCCGAAGACGCGGCCGATCTGTTCGCGTTCTTTTACTCCGCGCGCTTTTTCGACCGTCCGGGCGATGCCGCGCGCGGTCAACAGGCGTTCGCCTCGCACCAGTGCGCCGCCTGCCACGGAATCGAAGATTCGCGCGCCGAGGGCGCCCCACCCGTGGTCCGATGGGAGTCGATCGCCGATCCCGTGGTTTTGGTGCGCCAGATGTGGAACCACAGCTACCGGATGCACGATGCGTTCGCACGCCGCAAGATCGAATGGCAGGCGTTGACCTCGGGCGAACTGGACGACATCCTCGCGTACCTGGCGTCGCTGCCGCAAGCGCACAAGCTAACCGCGCATTTTTCCAATACCAGCGGCACGGCCGGCAGGCATGTGTTCGAATCCAAGGGCTGCGTCAATTGCCATAAAGGCGCGCTGGCGCTGGACGACCGCCTCCACAACATGACCCTCACCGATATCGCCGTCGATATGTGGAACCACGCGCCGCGCATGATGCAGCCTCCGCCGGTGCTCTCCGAGGACGAAATGCGGAGCCTTCTGAGCTATCTCTGGATGCGCCAGTTCGTGTATGGAGGCGGCAACGTGGCGGCAGGCAAGAAGGTGTTCCAGGATCGGCGCTGCGCCGATTGCCACGCGGGAGGAGCGCACGGCGCGCCGCCGCTTCCGGGGCAGGCGAAGCAATACTCCGAGGTCTCGATCGTCTCGGCTCTCTGGCGTCACGGTCCGCAGATGCTGCGGCGCATGAAGGAAGCGGGCATCGGCTGGCCGATGTTCGGAGGCCCGCAGGAAGTTGCCGACCTGATCGCCTATCTCAATTCGGTGCAGTAAGGATGGGGTCTTATTAACCGGGCTAATCTTGCGACGCACGCTTAACCTGCTCGATCCATTTGACATGCGCTTCGTCCGGCGCAATGATTAGCCGGTTAATAAGCACCCGGGAGGGAAATCCCCCTATGGCACATCACTTCTTCCCCATCCCCATGTCTTTCCTGAGGCGGCTTACAATAGCGGAGGCGATGCGATCTAGTTCCTTCGACGAGGCATCCTTCGGAAGGTCGTATATCGACCAGAGCACCTGGCGCGACTTGGTCCCGACCAGGAAAACGGTGCCCTTGGTTCGGCCCACGCTGGAACTGCTGGCGGGATTCTCCAGTTTGTTCGCCGGCTCTATGATGGAACCTTTGGGCGCGTCGATCTTTTCCCCGACTTTGGGCTCAGACTTCTCCGCCGGAGGCGCCAACATGGTATCCAATTTCTCCTGGAGAGCCGCGCCCACATGGTCGGTGAAGACCGCGTCGGCCATCTTCGGATCGGTTACCACCACGAAGACATGTTCGCCGGTCAGAACGTTGGCCAGGTACTGCTCCAGCCCGTGGGCCATAGGCATCACGTACACCGTGTGCACGTTCCCCAAATCGGCGCCGCTCAATGTCCCGGCGCTACCCGCCAGGAGGAACAAAAAAAACTTGATCGAGTTCATGATAAGGATGGCGCGCGCAATCGTCTCCAGCGCCTGTTCCATTATGACGCTGCCGGCAGCCGAAAAGTCTGCCGCACAATCGCATGTATAAGGGCCACTCGATCACCGTCATCATCCCCTGTCTGAACGAAGAAGCGGGAATCGAACAGGTGTTGCGCGCCATGCCCGAGTACGTTGACGAGATCATCGTGGTGGATAACGGCTCTACCGACCGCACGGCGGACGTTGCCGCTTCCCTGGGCGCCAAAGTCCTCCGCGAGGAACTGCGGGGCTATGGACGGGCGTACCGGCGCGGCTTTTCCTGCGCCACGAGCGACCTGATCATCACTCTCGACGGCGATCATAGCTATCCCGTCGATGGCATTTCCTACCTCCTGGAGGCTTTTCTTCACCTGCACGTCGATTTTCTGAACGCCTCGCGTTTTCCGGTGCATGACAGCAGCGCCATGAGCTTCAAACACAAATTCGGCAACCTGGTGCTCTCGCTGGTCATGTCGATCCTGTTCTTTCATTGGGTGCGGGACTCACAATCGGGTATGTGGGTGCTGCGCCGGTCGATTCTTAAAGAGATGAAACTGGAAGCCGACGGGATGGCCTTCTCGGAGGAGATCAAGATCGAGGCGCTGCGCCATCCACGCATTCGTTTCGGCGAGATTTCGATTCTCTATTCCACTCGTTTGGGGGAAAAAAAGCTGAACCCGTGGCGCGACGGGGTCCAGAATCTGGCTTTTCTCGCGCGGAAACGGTTTTTCCGGTGAGAAACAGGGAGCCGCTTTCAGCTATCGGCTATCGGCTATCGGCTAGGTGGGGCGGGCTTCAGCCCGCCGGAGAGCGGCTGGCCTGTTTAAGCAGGTTGGCGGCGGGCTGCATTGGGAATATGGCATTTCCACCCAAGGGGTGTCTTTCCTTGGCGGCTTTGCGCCTTTGCGAGAGATCTTCTTCTCTGGCCCAAACCGATTCGGAGCCCGAAGCATTTTCAGGTTTCCCGCAAAGGCGCAAAGCGGCCAAGGAAAACACTCGGAATGGGCTTGTCTCGACCCAAGACATCGGAGTCAGCCTGCCCCACATCGGGCGGTGGAGCACCAACCATGCCGATTAGCGCGATCGTCCCGGTGTGGAATGGCCGCGAGCTGCTCCTTCGCCTGCTGGATTCGCTCGACGCCCAGACGCAACCCGTCGCTGAGCTGCTGGTGGTGGATAACGGTTCGGAGGACGGCGCTCCCGAGGCCGCCCGCGAGCGCGGAGCGCGCGTGATCGCGATGGGCCGCAACGCGGGCTTCGCCGAGGCCGTCAACCGCGGGATCGAAGAGAGCCGCAATGAGTGGCTGGCCGTGCTGAATTCCGACGTCGTAATGGCCCCCGACTACCTGGCAAGGTTGCTGGCCGCGGCCGAGGCCGGCGGGGCCTGGTTCGCCACCGGCAAGATTCTGGCTGCCGGGTCGAGCGACCGGATCGACGGCACCTTCGACGCAATGTGCCGCGGCGGTACTTCGTGGCGTGTGGGCAGCGGTCGCCCCGACGGAGCGGCCTTCTCGGCCGAGCGGCAGATTTGGTCGCCACCCTTTACGGCTGTGCTGTTTCGCACAGAAATTTTTCGGCGCGCGGGCTTGCTCGAAAACCGTTTCGAATCTTACCTGGAAGACGTCGAATTCGGCCTGCGATGCGCGGCCCGGGAGCTTGCCGGCATCTACGTGCCTGGCGCGCTGGCCTGGCACCAGGGTAGCGCCACGCTGGGCCGCTGGCATCCCGAGACCGTGCGCCGCATGGCCCGCAATCAACTCTTCCTGGTGGCTCGCCATTACCCCGCGCGCCTGCTGCGGCGTTGGTTCTGGGCCATGGCGGTGGCGCAAATTCTCTGGGGCGGACTGGCGCTGCGCCATGGAGCCGCCCTCGGTTGGCTCCGCGGCGTGTTCCAGGGGCTGCGTAGTTTTGGCTCAGCGCGAAAATCCTGCACGCCTTTCGATGCCAGGATGTTGGAAGCCCTGCTACGATCCAACGAGCGCCTGATCCGCGATCTGCAGACATCCACCGGCTTCGATTCCTATTGGAAGCTGTATTTTCTTCTGACCGGTGGTGGGACAAAGTGACACATGCCGGATATCGGAATCGTCATCGTCACTTATAACTCGCGGGAGCACATCGGAGCTTGCCTGGACGCGGCCGTGCGCAGCGGCGCCGTGGTGGTAGTGGTGGACAACGCCTCCTCCGACGGCACCGTCGAGGAGGTCCATCGCTTCCAGGAGCGCCACGGCGTCCAATTGTTGGTAAACTCCACCAACCGGGGCTTCGCGGCCGCCGTCAATCAGGGGTTTGCGGCATTGGAAACCCCCTACGTGCTGCTATTGAATCCCGATGCGGAGTTGATGGGAGGGTTGAACTTTTTGTGCGAAACCTGCCGTTTGCCCGGTGCGGCCGGCGCGGGGGGAAAACTAGTGGATGCGCAGGGCCATCCGCAGATCGGCTTCATGGTCCGGCAATTGCCCACTCCCCTGGTCCTGACTTTGGAAGTTCTCTTGCTGAACAGGATCTTTCCGAATAATCCGGCCAACCGGCGATATCGCGGCTTGCAATTGAATTACAATATGCGAATTCCAGTGGAACAGCCGGCGGGAGCGTTTTTGATGGTGCGCAGAGAAGTGTGGCGGGAATTGGGCGGCTTCGACGAGAGCTTTTTCCCTCTCTGGTTCGAAGACGTGGATTTTTGCCGGCGCGCGGTGGATCAGGGCCATCAATTGTACTACGTTCCGGAGGCCGTTGCACGGCACCGGGGAGGCCATTCGATTTCGCAGCTAACGGTAGAGAAACGCCGCGTTTGTTGGTATGGTAGTCTACTGAGATATTCAGCCAAACACTTCCGCCCTCGAGCCTTCCGGGTGGTCTGTCTGGCGGTAGTAGCGGGTTCTCTTTTGCGGAGTTTGGGCGAAGTAATCGTGCAAGGGAGTTTCAGGCCGCTACCTGCGTACGGGAGAGTCGTGCGGCACGCCGGCCGTTGCGTTTTATTCGGCTGGGGGGACGGAGCGGTAACGTCTGGCCCCGAATAATTCAGGGTTCAAAAATCAGGGTTCATAAACGATGTACAAAAAGCTCGGCCACTCAGGTTCTTGTTCATGGCGCAAAACGACTTCGTCTCGGTCACGGTAGTCACATACAACAGCGGCCGCTTCATTAAGCGCTGCCTCGAATCGGTGCTTCAGCAGAAGTACCGGCTGAAGGAGGTGATTGTTGTCGACAATGCCTCCACCGACGGCACTATCGACATCCTGGAACAGTTCGAAGACCGCTGCAGCGTCTACTACAACGAAGAAAACATCGGTTTCGCCGCCGCGCAGAATCAGGCCATTAAGCTCTCGAACGGCGATTGGGTACTCACCTTGAACCCCGACGTCCTGTTGCTCCCCAACTTTATCCAGGCGCTGGTGGACGCCGGCCAGCTCGATTCGCGCATCGGTACGGTGTGCGGCAAGCTGCTCACCATGACGTCGCACTTCGAGATTCCCGAAAAACCGGTTGTCGATTCCACGGGCATTTACTTCAACCCCATGCTGCGCCACCTGGACCGCGGCAGCCAGGAAGTGGACAACGGCCACTATTTGCAGTACGAGTACGTATTCGGCGCCACGGCGGCGGCGGCGCTCTATCGCCGCTCCATGATTGAAGACATCTCGCTCGATGGCGAGTTCTTCGATTCCGATTTCTTCGTCTACCGCGAGGATGCCGATGTGGCCTGGCGCGCCCAGTTGATGGGTTGGAAGTGTCTGTACGCGCCGTACGCCCGCGGGTATCATGTGCGCAAGGTCTTACCCGGAAACCGCCGCGCCTTGCCGCCCGAAATCAACATGCACTCGGTGAAGAACCGCTTCCTGATGCGCATCAAGAACATTTCGCCCAACCTTTACTGGCGGAACTGGTTCTCCATCACCACCCGCGATCTGATCGTGGTGATGTGCTGTTTGGTGTGGGAACACACGTCGCTCAAGGCGTTCTGGTTCCTGGCGCGAAATCTCAGGCGGGTAGTGGCCAAGCGCCGCCGGATTCAAGCCAGCCAGCGCGTGGACGACCAGTATATGGCGAGCTGGTTCCAGTATGCGCCGGTCAGCAAACAGGCGCCCAAGAAAATGGTCCGCCTGCTTTCGCGCTCCGAAATCGCGAAGACCTAGTCCGTGCGCATCGCCCTGCTCGGCACGCGTGGCATTCCCGCCAATTACGGCGGATTCGAAACCTTCGCCGAAGAAATCTCCACCCGCCTGGCGGCTCGCGGACATCAGGTAACGGTCTACTGCCGGGAGCGCTTTTCCGGGGACGTGTACCGCGGCGTTCATCTGCAATATCTCCCCACCATCCGGCACAAATATTTCGACACGGTGGCGCACACGTGCATCTCCACGCTGCATCTGCTGGGGCGTCGCGTGGATGTGGCGCTCTATTGCAACGGCGCCAATGCCATCTTCACGCTGTGGCCGCGCATCCTGGGCATGCCGGTGGCGCTCAATGTGGATGGCATCGAGCGCCGGCGCAAGAAGTGGAATCGCGTGGCCAAAGCCTGGTATCTGGTGTCCGAATGGCTGGCGACGTTTTGCCCCACCGCGGTGGTCACCGACGCGCTCACCATTCAGGAGTATTACCGCCGGCAGTATGGCAAACCGAGCGTATTCATTCCGTACGGCGCGGAAATCGGCAAAGCGCCCGGCAGCGGAACCCTGCGCGAACTGGGTCTCGAGCCCGGCCGCTATTTCCTCTACGTCAGCCGGCTGGAGCCGGAGAATCATCCGCTGGAAGTGCGGCAGGCGTTTGAAACCGTGGACACCGCACTGAAGCTCGCGCTGGTGGGCGACGCCCCCTACGCTCAGGATTACATCCGCCGCATCCGCGACACAGGCGATCCGCGCGTGGTGATCCCCGGCGCCATTTACGGCGAAGGATATCGAGAGCTGGGCTCGCATTGTTTCGCGTATATCCACGCCACCGAAGTCGGCGGCACACATCCGGCGCTCATTGAGGCCATGGGCCGCGGCGCGCTGGTGCTGTATCGGAATACTCCGGAAAATGCCGAGGTGGCCGGGGACGCCGGCATTCCCTTCGAGCCCGCGGAACTGGCGGGCAAAATCCGCACGCTACTGGAAATGTCCGAGGAGCAGCGCGGCGTTTTCCGCAGCCGCGCTCTGGAGCGCGTCCGCCAACGCTATTCGTGGGATGCGGTCACGGACGCCTATGAGGCTCTGCTGGTGAAACTGGCGGGGTAACGGTTGGCTGGTATAGCCGCTCTGTACAGACCTTTGACCACGTGCACCCTCACGATTGCCACGTCGTGGCCGATAAGAGGTGTCGAGTGCCGTCCATGCAGCCATACTTCAAAACCACCGTGGCATCTTCGGCCGCCGCGGGGGCTTGGGCTCACTGCCGGCGCACATCCGCAGTCGCCAATCTCATTGCTCATCAACTGTTTTTGCCTTCTGAAGAGAAGGACGTGCTCCGCGCTGCATGCCTTTTGCACCACTGCAGTACCGGGCTGCTCGCGCCGAAGAGCAGGGAACGGCTCCTGGCAGACGTCCTCGGGGAAGGTGTCCCCGCAATCGTCGTGGAAGACAGTGTCTCCGGCAGAGTCCGCGGGATTCTGAACGCCTATAATGTTCCCGGCCGGGGTACGCCACTCGAATCGAGACTGGCGAGCATCGTGCGTCTGGCCGACGCATTCGATCAGAGCATGGAGGCGCAGCCAATTTACGGCGAAGAGATTGCCGAAGTCTTCGATCGGCTGCAGGAGGGTGTGAGCGCCGGTCTTTGGACTGAAGAATCGATCGGCGCGCTAGTACAGGCGACGCTTCCGCCGCCGATCGGCAAACCGGATTCCTGGCGCGTGCCGGTATTCCCCCAAGCCGCGGTGCATGCGTTAAGAGTCATGCGTAATCCGCGAGTGAGTCTTTCCAATGTGGTCGAGGCGGCGAGCCTGGATCCGGCTATTGCCGGACTCATTATGCGCCTCGCCAACTCGGCGCTGTTCGGAGCGCGCACGCGGATCTCCACGCTCTCCAAAGCGATAGAACGCCTGGGCTTCACCACCGCTCGAAAAGTAATCACTTCAGCGGCCCTCCATCCGTTGTTCGATTCCCCCAAGCTGCAGGAGGTGTGGCGGCACTCACTGCAAATAGCCGATCTGGCGGAGCAAATGGCCGGCCCGACTGGCGAGATCGATCCCGCCGAAGCTTATCTTGCCGGACTGTTACACGATGTTGGGCGAATTGCGCAGCTCTCGATGCCCCTCTACGAATCGGCCCGGCTGCAGGGGCTCGGGATCGGCGGGTGTAGCCAGGTGTACGCCGAAAACCTGCTCTTACGCACCGATCATGCAGCGATGGGAGCAGAGCTCGCCACCTTATGGCGGCTGCCGGAATCGATGGTTTCGGCGATCCGCCAACATCACCGGCCCGAGCCAGTGGAGAATCCGCTCGCCTATCTGTTATACGTGGCCGAATACCTGAGTGGGTCGGAGGAAGACCTGCCGTCAATCATCCGGCTGGAGACCTCCATGAAGGGACTCGGGCTCACGTGGGATGACGTCGACGATTGTCGCATCTCGGCTGTGGGCAGGTGGTTAGCCGCAGCGTAGGAACACAAGGCTCGAGGCGCCAAATCCGGGCGACCGCATCGCTTAGCTGCGCAACACCCGCCCGCAGAAGTGCGGGAATCTCGCCGAGCCGAAGACCAATCTATGAGGAAAACGTGCAACCTGCGGGGCCAGGGTGCTTAACCGATCTGGGGGAACGAGCGTCCGCGGACCGCTCCCTTACTTACAGTCGCGGCTCTGTAAGGAGCTGCAAACACGAGGCAACCGTAACAGAGCCGCGACCCGTAAGGGAGCGGTTGCTGGGTCTGAACAGTCGGAACCCCCAAAACGGTTAAGCACCCGCGGGGGCCGAAAGCCGCGGTTGGGTGTAGACTTGAATCGAGATCCGGACGTCCAAAACGGATAATCCGGTTGGAGTGATCATGCAGGACAATGTCCGCGCTCAGGCGCCTTGGGCGTTACGCACGGTGGCGCCGTTCCCAACCATTGCGCAGCGCGTCCTGAGCCTCGTTAGCCAGAATGAGGCCAGTATCCGCGATGTCTACGATATCGTCAAAATGGATCCGTCGTTCTCTGCCGGGTTGCTTCGCCTGGCTAACTCCGCGCTTTTCGGTGTGCGCCGCGAAATCAAGAGCGTCCAGCACGCGATCGGCCTGGTAGGTCTCGATCGCGTTAAGACCATGGCGACCATCGTGGCGATGGACCGCATGGTCGGCTCCGCGGTCCACGTCGAGGCCCTCCGCAAAATCTGGCTCCACAGCCTGGCCACCGCTGTGATCGCCGAGGAAGCAGCTCATCTCAATCACATGGCTCGCGACGCGGGGTACACCGCAGGTCTGCTCCACAACCTGGGAGCTCTCGGTCTGATGTCGGCGTACCCGAAGGAGTACGCGCGCATGCTCGAAGTGTCCAACGAATTTGGCTTCGATCTGCTGGCGACCGAGCGCGACCTCTTTGAGATCGACCACTGTCTCGCCGGCTGCTACCTGGCGCAGGATTGGGACTTCCCCGACGAGCTCGCCGCTGCCATAGCCGGTCATCACGACGACCCCGTCCCAGGCGGGGCCACGCTAGACCTGGACAACCTCCTCAGAGTGAGCTGGCGTCTCGCCGATACCATCGGCTTTGCCGCATTCACTCCCGCGAAGGAGTGGCCCTATGAAGAGCTGATCGCCTTCCTGCCCAAAACCGGCTCCTGGCTTTCCGAGTCCGCCGAGTCCGCCCGTCGTGAACTGGATGCCCGCCTCTCCTCCGTTCTGGTCTAGTCACCTGGGCCGGGAGATTCGCAAGGGGGGACAAGGGGAGGACGCGGCATCGGAGCCCATTCAGTCTCAGTTCCAGTAATTCCGGTCGAGACTCCGATACTGCACTGCCTCGGCCAGATGTTTGGCGGACACCTGCTCCACTCGACCCAAGTCTGCGATGGTGCGCGCCACCTTCAGAATCCGATCGTGCGCCCGCGCCGAAAGTCCCATCCGCCGCACGGCCATCTCCAGCGTCCGCTCGCCCGCTTCATCCAGCGCGCACAAGTTTCGCAGCGCGCTGGGGGGAATGTGCGCATTATAGTAGCCCCGCTGGTGTTGGATGGACCGGGCCTGCAGGATGCGCTCCCGCATCTCGGCCGACGAAGTGCCGCCGTCGTTGGCCCGCATGTCTTTGTAAGGCACCGCGGGAACCTCAATGTGCAAGTCGATGCGGTCGAGCAGCGGCCCGCTGATCTTGCCCAAGTATCGCTGAATCTCCGCTCCCGTGCAGCGGCATTCACGGCTAGCATCGCCCAGAAAGCCGCACCTGCAAGGGTTCATGGATGCGAGCATGGTAAAACTGGCCGGGAAAGACAGCGTCATGTTGCTCCGGGCCAGGGTCACGGTGCGGTCCTCCAGCGGCTGGCGCAGCATCTCCAGCACATTGCGCGCGAACTCGGGGAGTTCGTCCAGAAAGAGGACGCCGTTGTGCGCCAGGCTCACCTCACCCGGCCGCGGCATTCCCGAGCCGCCGCCGATCAGGCCCGCGTCGGACACCGTGTGATGTGGCATCCGCAAAGGCCTCTGCCACAAGAGCCCTGTTCCGCATGGCAGCAGACCCGCTACACTGTGGATCTGGGTGGTCTCCAGCGCTTCCTGGAACGTGAGCGGAGGCAAGATTCCGGCGAACCGTTTCGCCAGCATCGACTTGCCTGAGCCGGGCGGCCCGATCATCAGCACATTGTGGCCTCCCGCGGCGGCTACTTCCAGAGCGCGTTTGGCCGTTGCCTGGCCGCGCACGTCACGGAAATCCGGAACCGATTCATCATCCGCGAGGGTCGCCCGCGGACCGGGGACAAACGGCTGAAACCGTTCGGGCTCCCGGAGGTAAGCGACGACCTCGGCGAGGTGCCGCATCCCGAACACCCGAACCCCTTCGGTCACCCCCGCCTCGGCGGCATTGTCGGCGGGAACCACAATGTTCACAATACCGTGCTGCCTCGCGCAGGCGGCGATGGAAAGCACTCCCCGGACTGGCCGGAGCGTCCCATCCAAAGACAACTCCCCAACGAGAAGATGCTGCTCGGCGCCCTTCGCCACGCCCATCGCACCTAGAATTCCGATGGCCATGGGCAGATCGAATCCGGCGCCCTCCTTGCGAACGTTGGCTGGCGCAAGGTTGATGGTGACGGCTTTGTTGGGGTAGCCGAAACCGGAATTCAGCAAGGCGGACTTAATGCGTTCCCGGCTTTCCCGCACTGCGGTGTCCGGCATTCCAACCGTCACGAAGTCTCGAGCCGAGCCGTTGTACATGTCGACTTCTACGTCGATCACATGTGCTTCAATGCCATAGACAGCGGCAGAACGGGTTTGGAAGAGGGCCACGCGATATAGTGTGTGCCACCGAGGAAAATCGCAGGGAAAACATAATTAAGGGTTTCGCCCTTGACTGGAGATCGGCCATTTGCGCCCTGAATGGCGGGCTGAAACCGGCTGAAGCCCGCCCCACAACAGGAGCAAGGCGTCTTGGGTGGGGAAGGCTTTAGCCAGGCTTTACCGGCTTTAGCCCGCCAATTCAAGGGCTTCGACGTTGAAATCCCCTCAGGATTTGGAGGTCAGAAGGAACGCCGGCCGCCGGCCAGCCCGCCATTCCGGCTTCAGTACCCCTCCGTTTCCATCCTTGACTCTGCGGAAAGCGTAACCCTCAGAACCGAGGAAAATTGTTGGCGTGTTGATGTAGATGCGACCCACGAACGCCGCTCGACAGGAGGCCCGGCCGCGGGAAAGTTAAGTGACAGCGGACTACAAGTCTGAAACTACCTACGCGCCCCACCGCGATGCTCCAGGCGCAGCCGGTCCCAGCTTCCATCGGCCAGCCAGCCGCCATCCACCCGTAGTTCTATGCCGTTCACGAAACCGCTCAGCGCCGGATCGGCCAGAAAAGCGATGGCCTCGGCGATCTCGTTGGGCCGCGCAAAACGCGCCATCGGCACGCGGTTCTCGATGTCGGCGTCGCTGTAGGCTCCGCCTGCCTGATCGGCTTCGTCCATTTCGGTCTTCACCCAGCCGGGGCAAACCGCGTTGGTGCGCACGCCGCGGCCTCCCCACTCCGAGGCCAGCGTCCTGGTGAGCCCGATCAGCCCGTGCTTGCTGGCATTGTATGCGGCGCGGTCGCCTATGCCCGCCAATCCAGCCACCGAGGCGACGTTCACGATGGCGCCCACGCCTCGCGCCAGCATCATTTTGCCGAAAGCCCGGCACATCAGGAACGGCCCGGTCAGGTTGACCTCCAGAACGCGCCGCCATTCCGCGGCGCCGGTATCTTCGGCCGGCCGGATGAAGCTGATACCGGCATTATTTACCAGCAGGTCCACTCTGCCGTAGTGCCGGTCGACGGCGAGCGAGATGCGCTCGACGTCTGTCTCGCTCGATACGTCCCCCAGCACTTCGATCACTTCCGCTCCAGCAGCGCGGACGCTTTCGAGCGTGCTCTCGACGGACCGGATATCGTTCAATGCGAGCGCATATCCCTTCCCCGCCAGCACCTCGGCAGTTCGCCGCCCGATACCTTGGCCGGCTCCGGTGATCACCGCAACTGGTGTGCCATTTTCCATGTTCTTTAGCTTACAAAAACCTGACCTCGCTCGCTGTAAACCGTTGCATTCGTTAATTCAGTAAATTTGTTGTATGATAAAACCAAATATGCGGATAGCGGATATTCGGGCCACCACGGTCACGGTGCCGTTGGAGGCGCCGCTGCGCCATGCTAACGGTTGTCATTGGGGCCGTTTTGTCCGAACCATCGTCGAAATCGAGACCGACACGGGACTGGTGGGCCTCGGCGAGATGGGCGGCGGCGGAGAATCGGCCGAAGCCGTTTTCCGCGCCATGAAGCAATATCTGGTGGGGCACGACCCGGCGCGCCTGGAGGAGATGCGATTCCTCATCGCCAACCCCACCGCTTCGCTCTACAACAACCGCACACAGGTGCTCGCCGCGCTCGAATTCGCCTGCCTGGATATCCTCGGCCAGGCTTGGGGAGTGCCGGTTTCGGAGATCCTCGGCGGCCGCCTGCGCGACCGTGTTCCCTTCGCCGCCTACTGCTTCTTCCGCTACCCCGACCCCCAGACCGGCGAAGGCGAAATCCGCACTATCGACCAGGTGCTGGCCAACGCCGAGTGCCTCAAACGGCGCTTCGGCTTCACCACTCTTAAGATGAAGGCCGGCGTTTTCCACCCGGATTACGAGCTCGAAGCTTACCGCGCGCTGGCCCAAAAATTCCCGGCCGATAATGTTCGCTTCGACCCCAACGGGGTCTGGTCCACCGAGCAGGCCATTCGCTTCGGACAGGGCATCGAAGGCCTGCGCAACGACTACCTGGAGGACCCTGTTTTCGGCTTGAACGGCATGCGCCGCACCCGCCAGATGGTGCGCGTGCCGCTGGCCACAAATACCGTGGTAGTCAACTTCGAGCAGTTGGCCGCCAACGCGCTCGACCCGGCCGTGGACGTCATCCTGCTCGACACCACGTTTTGGGGCGGAATCCGCGCCTGCGTCAAAGCCGCGTCCGTCTGCGAGACCTTCCAGACCGGCGTCGCAGTGCATTCCTCCGGCGAACTCGGCATTCAGCTCGCTACCATGCTGCACCTGGGCGCCGTGATTCCCAATCTCTCGTTCGCCGCCGATGCCCACTATCATCATCTTAAAGACGATATTATTGAAGGCGGACTGCTGCGCTACGAAAATGGCGCCATCCGCGTGCCCGAAGGTCCCGGCCTTGGCGTGCGGCTGAATCGCGAAAAACTCAGAGAGTATCGGGAGCTTTACGAGCGGCTGGGCGGATATCCCTACGATCAGGACCCGGGACGACCCGGCTGGACCCCCTTAATTCCGAACGACCGTTGGGCCGACCCCAACGACGGCCGCCCCGTGGCGATTCCGTATTGAGAGACATCATGGTTGATTACGCATTAATGAATCAATGCCTGTACGAGGGCAAGGCCAAGGAAGTCGAACAGATGACCATCGAGGCGCTGGCGGAAGGCCGCTCCGTCCAGGAGATTCTGAACGAAGGCTTGATCGCCGGCATGAGCGTGGTGGGCGAAGATTTCAAGCACAACGTACTCTACGTGCCCGAGGTGCTGATTGCCGCCCGCGCCATGAAAGCCGGTATGGCCGTGCTGAAGCCGCTGCTCAGCGCCCGCGAGGATAGCGCCGACCGCGTCGGCACCCTGTTGATGGGCACGGTGCGCGGCGACCTCCACGACATCGGCAAGAATCTCGTCTGCATGATGGCCGAAGGGGCCGGCTTCGAGGTTCACGATATCGGCGTCGACCAGAGCGTCGATAAATTCATGGCCGCCGCCGACAAGTGCCATCCCGATATCATCGGAATGAGCGCCCTGCTGACCACCACCATGACCTACATGAAAACGGTCATCGACGGCTTCCAGGCAGCCGGGCGGACCCACATCAAAATGGCCATAGGCGGCGCGCCCATCAGCCAGATGTTCGCCGAGGAAATCGGCGCCGATGGCTATGGACAAAACGCCTCCGCCGCCGTGGACCTCTTCCTGCGTCTGATGGCGAACGCGCGTCACGACGGCACGCTGCAGGATTCGCCGGTCGCGGAAAATTCCGTTTCGGGGTGAGAAAGATCCAAAGACTGAAATTAGCCGCCGATGAACGCAGATGAACGCCGATGAGAACATATTGTCTTATCGGCGCCGGCTTTCCTCTGTGCCCTCCGCGTACTCTGTGCTCTCAAGACTCTGTTCTTGGCCGTTCCTCTGTACTGCTGACGGCCAGAATCTTCGCCAGCCGCGACGATTCTCGCGAACCGAGGCCGCTGAGACGCCGATACCCCGGGGCCTATACCCCTCCGTGTTCTCCGCCACCTCTGTGCCCTCCGCGTACTCTGTGCTCTCAAGACTCTGTTCCAGGGCGTTCCTCTGTACTGCTACCGGCCAGAATCTTCGCCAGCCGCGAGGATTCTCGCGAACCGAGGCCACTGAGACGCCGATACTCCGGGGCCTATACCCCTCCGTGTTCTCCGCCACCTCTGTGCCCTCCGGTTTTGACTTTGTTTTCCTCCGTGTCTCCGTCTCTCTGTGGTGAATATTCTTTTGGTTGCGGCTACGCCGCGCTAGGCCTCCGTGGCCGTGAGAAAAAATCGGGAGAACCATTTTCGCCCGACCATGTTTCAAGGACTTGCGTTGTGGAAAGCTGGGCGGAATCGATTTTTTCTCGCGTCCCGTGTCACTGTGGTGAATCATGTTTGCTAACGACCTGAGTATTGTAGACCGGGTCGCCGTGGTCATCGGCGGCACCTCCGGCATCGGCCGCGCTCTGGCCGTGGGATTGGCGCGCCACGGTGCGCACGTTGTGGCCACCGGCCGGCGCGAAAAAGAAGTCGACGACACCGCGTCGGAAATCGAAGCGCTTGGCCGCCAGACGGTGCGCTGCACCGCCGACGCCCGCAATCGCGAATCCATCGATGCCCTGCGCGACGCCATCGTGGCGCAATTGGGCCACGTCGACATCCTCATCAACGCCGCGGGATACACTTTCAAGGAGCCGACGGTTTCCGTCGACGAGGTCCGCTTTTCGGCCCTCATGGACACGCATCTCATGAGCGTGCTGCGCGCCTGCCAGTCGTTCTTTGACCTGCTGATTGCGAGCCGCCACGGCCGCATCATCAACATCGCGTCGCTCGGCTCGTTCCTGGCGTTCTACCAGGTGGCGGCTTATTGCGCCGCCAAGACCGCCATCCTTTCGCTCACCCGCAGCCTCGCCTGCGAGTGGGCCGAATACGGCATCGTGGTCAACGCCATCGCTCCCGGCGTTTTCCCCACCGAGCTCAATCGCAACCTAGTGATGGGCACAGCGCGCGGGCAGGAAATCCTCATGCGCACGCCCATGCGCCGTTTCGGCTCGCCCGAAGAACTGGTCGGACTCGCCGTGCTGCTCTCTTCCGACGCGGTCAGCTTTCTCACCGGCCAATGCATCGCGGTAGACGGGGGCTATTTGGCTTCCGGTGTAAACTCCTAGTGGTATGGGGCTTTCAGCCGGCACAAATGGCGGGCTTCAGCCAGGCTCCAGCCCGCCCCACCACTGGATCGGGCTTCAGCCCGCCGAATCGAAAACGGGCTAGGAGGTCTTCAATGTTGAAAGTCGGCCTGCTCTCTTTCCTGACGGTCGCCGCGGCGCTCCACGCCGAGACCGGCTACGACGCCTGGCTGCGCTACGCCCCGCTCGAAGGCGTGGCGCTCGATCAATTTCGGCAGGCCGTGCCAGCCGTGGTCTCGGTGCTCGACCAAACGCCCGTGGCCACTACTGCGCGCGCCGAAATCGTTCGCGGTATGAAGGGCATGCTCGGACGCACTCTGCGCGAAGAATCCGCCCTACCCCGTGAGAACGCCATCCTCATCGGGACCGTCAGCGAGATCCGCCGCGCCGCGCCCGGCCTCATTCCCGACGTGGCTCTGCCCACCGACGCCTTCTGGCTGAAATCCGCCACCCACGGCTCGCAGCATTTCATCGTCATCGCCGCCTCGGGCGACCGCGGCCTGCTCTACGGCGCCTTCGCGCTGCTGCGCAAGGTCGCTTTCGGCGAGACCGTCGCCGTTCTGGACCAGCGCGAAACGCCATACGCCGCGGTGCGCTGGGTCAACCATTGGGACCGCCTCGACGGCTCCATCGAACGGGGCTACGGCGGCAATTCCATCTTCTGGGAGCACGACCACGCGCGGCACGATCTCACGCGTGTTTCCGATTACGGCCGCCTGCTGGCGTCGCTCGGCATCAATGGCTGCTCCATCAACAACGTGAACGCCGATCCACGCCTGCTCACTCCCGAATACACTCCCGAGATTGCCCGCATCGCCGATGCCTTGCGCCCGTGGGGCGTGCGTGTGGCGATTTCGGTCGATTTCGGCAGCCCCCAATCCGTCGGCCACCTCGACACCTTCGACCCACTCGACCCTCGCGTCGCCGCCTGGTGGAAGGCGCGGGTCGATGAGCTTTACAGCGCAGTTCCCGACCTCGCCGGCATCGTCCTGAAGGCCGATTCCGAAGGCCGCGTCGGACCGTCCGCATACAATCGCACCCATGCTGACGCAGCCAACGTCGTGGCCCGCGCGCTCGCACCGCATTCCGGCCTGCTTTTCTACCGTGGCTTCGTGTACGACCATCACATGGATTGGCGGAACCTGAAGAACGACCGCGGCCGCGCTGCTTACGATAATTTCCACTCGCTCGACGGACAGTTCGACCTCAACGTCATTATCCAAATCAAGAACGGCCCCATCGATTTCCAGGTGCGTGAGCCGGCGTCGCCTTTATTCGGCGGCCTGGAGAAGACCAATGAGGCCATCGAGCTGCAAGTCACGCAGGAATATTTCGGGCAGGCGAAACATACCGTCTTTCTGGTCCCCTATTGGAAGGAAACGCTCGATTTCGACATGCACGCCGCGGCCTCGGGCGATTCCACGGTGAAGGCCCTCGTGGCCGGCAAGACGTTCCACCGTCCCACCGGTGGATTCGTCGGAGTGGTCAACGCCGGCCTCGACGACAACTGGTTCGGCAACCACTTATCGCAGTCCAACCTCTATGGCTACGGCCGTCTTGCTTGGAATCCCGACCTGAGCGCGCAGAAAATCGACGACGAATGGACGCGCCTGACTTTCGGACCGAATCCCAAAGTGGACCAGACCATCGCCCAGATTCAGCTCACTTCCTGGCGCACGTACGAGAACTACACCGGGCCGCTGGGCTTGCAAACCCTCACCGATATCACCGGCAATCACTATGGCGTGAACGTCGAGGCGTCCGAGCGCAACGGCTGGGGACAGTGGCACCGCGCCGATGAATCCGGCGTCGGCATGGACCGCACCGTGGCCACCGGAACCGGCTACATCGGTCAATACCGCCCCGCGGTTGCCGCGCGCTTCGAATCGCTGGCCACTTGCCCCGACGACTTGCTGCTGTTCCTGCATCACGTGCCGTACACTTACAAGCTTCACTCCGGCAAGACCGTAATTCAGTACATTTACGACTCGCACTACGAAGGCGCAGAAGCCGTCGCCGCATACGTGGAGCAGTGGAAATCGCTCCGGGGCTTGATCGACGAACAGCGCTATAACGATGTGCTGACGCAACTCGAATATCAGGCGGGACAAGCCGTGGTCTGGCGTGACGCGGTGACCACCTGGTTCGCGCGCGCCTCCAAAATCCCCGATGCCAGGGGCCGCGTGGATCACTACCCCGGGCGCGTGGAGGCCGAGTCCATGACGCTAGAAGGCTACACCGTCCGCGATATCTCAGCGCCCACGCCCGGGCGGGCCAACGCGCCCCCGATCGCCACACCCTCGGAAGATGCCTCCGGCGGCAAGGTAGTAACGTGCCCCGCCGGCACAAAGTCCTGCACCGCATCCATGAAGTTCACGGGCGAACCGGGCTGGTATACGCTTCGCGTCGAGTATTTCGATCAGGCGAATGGCGTCTCGCATTACCGCGTCCGGGTGGGCGGCCAGTTGATCGACCAATGGGCCGCGGATCTCCGTCTGCCCACTGTCAGGCTCGACTCCACGTCGTCCACGCGGCATTCGATCTCCGGTATCGCCCTCCGTCCCGGCGACGAAATCCGCATCGAGGGCATCCCCGACGGCGGCGAGCTCGCGGCGCTCGATTATTTGGAAGTGGTGCCGGAGAGACGCTCGCAGTAAGTGCATGGAAGCCCACGCTTGTGGGGCAGACTTCATTAGCCCAAGTTCGTCACCAAACCGACCACAAATGACCTAAACCATTGAAAACAGGTTTAGGCGATTGCCGAGTCTACACTACATTCGCGATTGAACTGGAGATGGTCGGGCAGGCTGATGCCGAGT
>Ga0326728_10006515_pt1 | contig 31322 bp, 38 predicted proteins | sample MB3enrmetagenome_FD_207602 | JGI IMG/M metagenome (GOLD analysis project Ga0326728, IMG submission 207602) | Lab enriched peat soil microbial communities from McLean, Ithaca, NY, United States - MB31MN | ecosystem: Environmental > Terrestrial > Soil > Wetlands > Peat | place: USA: New York...
CTGGGCGGACGGGAAGACCTCCTCCTCACAGAAGCGGGCAAGGGTCAGGAACTTTTCGTAAAGCCTAAGCTCCCTCTCTTTTTCCCTCAAGACGTCTTCGAGTCTCGATTGCATTCAGGCAGCGTCTTTTGCCGGCGCATACGGCTCGGCCGGCCGGCGCCCTCCGGCAAGGTTGAGGGGAGGCAAGGACCTGCGCGAAGAAAGCGAAGGGTGCGTCAGCTCCTGGTCCTCCACAGGTAGATCAACGGGCTCGCGACGAAGATCGACGAATATGTTCCCACCATTACACCGATGAACAGGGCGAACGAGAAATCGAAGAGCACATGGCCTCCCAGGACGAGAAGCGCCGCGATGACCAGCAAAACCGTGAGGGAGGTAATCAATGTCCTGCTCAATACCTCGTTGATGCTGTCGTTGATGACACGGCCGAAATCCGTCTTCGATTTCATCTTTGCCATGTTTTCCCTGATCCTGTCGTATACGACGACCGTGTCGGTAAGGGAATAGCCTGCTATGGTCAGGAGGGCCGTGATGAACAGGATGTTCATCTCAAAGTGGAGCAGATAGAATATGCCGAGGAGGGCGAGGACGTCATGGAAGGTGGCGATCGTCGCCGCGACGCCGAAGACGAAATTGAACCTCCAGGCTATGTATATAACGATCCCGAGCAGGGAGAGGACTATGGCTATGATGGCGTGCTGTTTCAGCGTCTTGCCCACGCTGGAGCCGACCATGTTGCTGCCCAGTACCTGGAAGCCCGTATCGGGCAGCGCCTTGGAGATAATGGCCGATATCCTTTCCTGGACCTTTTCGGCGGCCGTGTTCATCAGCTTCGTCTTCAGGAAGAAGTCGTTCTTACCGGCCACCTCCTGTATCTGGACGTCCTCGATGCCGCCGCTCGCCAGGGCCGTGCGCAAGGCCCCTATCGAAGTGGGCCGGGAGAACCGTATCTGCAGCTCCGTCCCGCCCGTGAAATCGACGCTCAGGTTCGCCTTCCCCAATGCGACCATGACGAAGCCGAACAAGCCAAGCCCCACCAGGACCGCCGAGAGTATGAACATCTTGTTCCTGAAGCCTATGAAATCGATATGCGTCTTCTTCGTGATCTCTCGAAATTTCATCAGATGCTCAGGCTCCTCGGTTTATACTTGGCGAGTATCCAGTCGAAGATGGTCTTCGAGCCGAAAACGGCCGTGAAGAGATTGATGATTATGCCTATGGCGAGGGTGACCGCAAAGCCTTTTATCGGTCCCGTGCCGAATATGAAAAGGATAAAGGTGGTGATAAGCGTGGTGATATGGGCGTCGAAGATGGTCACCCACGCCTTCGAATACCCGCCGTCCACGGCAGCGCGGACCGTCTTGCCGAGCCTCAGCTCCTCGCGTATGCGCTCGAAGATCAGGACGTTCGTATCGACGCCCATGCCAATGGTGAGGATGATGCCCGCGATGCCCGGCAGGGTCATCGTCGCCCGCAGCGCCGTAAAGGCGCCCAGGAGGTATATCAGGTTCAGGAAGAGGGCCATGTCGGCCACCACGCCTGAGGCGCGGTAGTAATAGATCATAAAGACGATGACGAGAAGGCCGCCCAGCACCGCCGCCTGCACGCCCTTCCTGATCGAATCCTGCCCGAGGGTCGGCCCTATCGTGATGTTCTGTATCACGTTGACAGGGGCCGGCAGCGCGCCCGCCCGCAGCACGATGGCAAGGTCCTTTGCCTCGTCGGAGGTGAAGCCGCCGGTGATCGATGCCTTGCCGCCCGATATCCTCTCCCTGACTACCGGCGCGGAATAGACCGTGTTGTCGAGGATGATCGCTATGCGCTTCCCTACGTTCTCGCCGGTGATCCTGTCGAATATCCTGGCGCCCTCGCTGTTGAACTCGAGGGCGACGTAAGGCTCGTTGCGGAACTCGCCCCCTATCCTCACCCTTGCGTCGGTCAGCATGTCGCCCGTAAGCAGCGTCTGCTTCTTAAGGAGTATAGGGGTCGTTGTCGTCACGCCCGTCTCCCTGTTCCTCGTTTTCATCATGAGACGCTCGTCGCCTTCCGGCACGGGGCCCGTCTCCGCCCTCGACGCGTTCTCCTCGTCTACGAGCTTGAACTCAAGCTGGGCCGTCTTGCCGATCAGCTCCAGCGCCCTCTCTGGGTCCTTGATGCCGGGGAGTTGTACGAGTATATTGCTCTCCCCCTGCTGGACTATGACCGGCTCCGAGACGCCGAACTGGTCGATCCTGTTCCTGATGGTCTCAAGCGCCTGGTGCACCGCGTTGTCTTTCAGGTTGGCCGCCTCTTTCTCGGAATAGGCAAGGCTCATCGACAGGTTGTCACCCTCCGTCCTGCTGCCGATCACCTTTATGTCCGGCAGGTCCCTCCCGAGAAGGTTGTAGAGCTTATCACGCTGCTCCGCCTTTATGACGACGTCGATCCTGTCCGCCCGCTTGTCGAGGGCGATGAACCTTATACCGTCGCGGATCATACCGTCTTTCAGCTGGTTGAACTTCCTGTCGAGCATATTGTCCATCAGCCGGTTGGTGTCGAGGGCGAGCAGCAGGTGCATACCCCCTTTCAGGTCGAGGCCCAGGTGTATCTTCTCCGAAGGCAGATATTTCCTCCAGGCGCCCTCCAGGTCGATCACGTTGGGCAGGAGATAGACAACCGACACGAAGAGGAAGACGAGTATGAGAACGGCCCTGAGCTTCAATGATTTAAGCACTTAAGACCTCATTTTGCGTTAATGGCTCCGGTATTGCGAAAAGCCCAAAAAGGATAACGTGGGGAATGTGCTTTGTCAAGGCTCTATTGCATTACACGCATCGCAATGCAAAGCCCGCATGCTCTTCAGTCTTCGGGGTTATCGGCGCCGGGGGCAAGGCCCTTCGCTTCGCCCTGCCGGCCGCCGGCCATCCAAAGCGGCGCACGGCGCCTACTCGGCGTGCGTCTCCGCGCCTGCCGCCAATTTCGCCGCCTTCCTCTTCATCCAGAGCTTCCCGACCACGATTACTCCGACGGTGAAGACGCCCTGCACTACATAGCACGTCACTGCGCTCGGGTGGAGGGTCTTCTCTATAAACGCATCGCTCGAGATCATGTCCCCGGCGACCCTGCCGAGGACGGCAGCGCCCAGGGTAACTATAATCGGGTATCTGTCCATGAGCCGCGAGAGGATGTCGCTTGCGAAAACCACGATGGGGATGCTGCTGCCCAGGCCGAAAATAAGCAAGAATAAACCTGCGTCGCTGCCCTTACAGGCCCCGGCAACGCCAAGGACGTTGTCCGTGCTCATGACGAGGTCGGCAATCAGTATCGTCACCACAGCCTTCCCGAGCGTATGGACCTCTTTCTGGTTACCCTCATCGCCTGTTCCCTCAATGAATAGCTTTGTCGCGATCCATGCGATCAACCATCCACCCAAGAACTTTAAGAAGCTTACCTCTAGGAGTATCCAGCAAAAATAGGTGAGCACGATCCGTAGCACTACGGCCAGCCCGGTGCCGATGATGATCCCCTGAAGCCTCTGCTTGCGGGCGAGCGAGCGGACGGCCAGCGCGATAACGACCGCGTTATCGCCGGAAAGAATAACGTTGATGAAGATAACGGTTGATAGACGAACCCAGAAATCCGTCGTGAACGATACGTGAAATATGCTGCCCCAGTCCATAGCTCCCTTACTCCTCCAATTTCATAGGATGAACAACTATACCACAGGTCGGCGTGCCGCGCCATACGAATATTCGGCAGCCGCGCGAGCCTGACAGGCCCATGGGCGGCGCCGGTAATAAGACCTTATTGTACTCCGCCCGCCTTATGGAATATTATTCGCCGCTATGGACCCGGAAAAGAGAAACGGCCTCCTGCTTATCGCCATCGGCATCTGCATACCCCCTCTTGACCCTGCCCTTTCTCTCCGGCTACTCGAAGGAAAAGGGCGTCCCGGCCAACCTGTACGGGGTCGCAATAGACCTGCAAAAGGGCCCTCATGACGGGGCATACGGCCCTGAGCCCATCGACCCCCACCACAAGGCGCCCGCTGCATATGCCAGGCTCATACCCAAAAGGATACCCTTCAGGTTCTTCCTGGTATTTACGCTGATCTTCCTTTATATGGGGATCGTCAGGATAGACAGGGCCAGGCGGAGGGAGCAGGAGCGCGCCCACGGCTTCGGGCCCCCCGGCTGACGCAGCCGGAAAAAAGCAGGCGCAGGTCGGTCGGCAGACGCAGCGCCTTACGGCTACAGCTCGCTATAGACGACCTTTCCGGACACGATAGTCACAAGGTTCTTGCCCTTCAGCCTCCATCCATGGAAAGGCGTATTCCTGCCCTTCGAAAGGAAGGCCTCCCTGTCCACCGTCCACTCGGCCGAATCGGAGAAGACGATGAGGTCGGCCGGCTTGCCGGGGGCGAGTTCGCCGTAAGGCAGGCCGAGGAGGCGCGCCGGGTTTACGGTCATCTTAGCGAGAAGCGCCGTCAGGCTCAGCACGCCTTCGTGCACGAGGGAAAGGCTTAAAGCCAGCGCAGTCTCAAGCCCCGATATGCCGGAGGAGGCTATGGCGAACTCGACGTCCTTCGATACGGCATCGTGGGGCGCGTGGTCCGTTGCGATGATGTCGATGGTCCCGTCCCGGAGCCCCTCCTTTATGGCGTCCACATCGGAGCGGGAGCGCAGGGGAGGGTTTACCCGGGCGTTCGTGTCGTAGCCGAGGGTGGCTTCGTCAGTGAGGGTGAAATAATGCGGGCACGTATCGCACGTCGCCGGCGCAGGCTTTCCCTTCTCTACCCGCATTATTCCTACCGTCCCCGCAGTCGAGATGTGGGTAATATGGACGCGGGCGCCTGCGTAACGCGCTACGGCGATGTCCCTGGCTGCCGCGACCTCTTCCGAGACGGGCGGGACCGCCTCCAGACCCGAAACGAGTGAGGCGCTCCCCTCGTTCACGACCCCGCTGAAGCTGTCATCCTCGCAATGGCAGATCGCCGGCAGGCCGAAGAGGCGCGCGTATTCGATGGCCCTCATGAAAAGCTGTGAGTTCCTCACCCATTTCCCGTCGTCGGAGACGGCGACTATGCCTGCCTCGCGCATCTCCCCCATCTCGGAGATGTCTTCGCCTTTCAGCCCCTTCGTTACGGCCCCGCAGGGGAAGACGCGGACGATCCCTTCCGAGCGGGCCTTCTTCAGGATATACTCGGTTACGCTTTTGTTGTCGTTTACCGGGTCCGTGTTGGCCATGCAGACGACCGACGTAAAGCCCCCCCGCGCCGCCGCCGCCGTCCCCGTGGCTATCGTCTCTTTCCACTCGTAGCCCGGCTCCCGGAGATGGGTATGCACGTCGATGAGGCCCGGCGCGACGATAAGCCCGCCGGCGTCTATCACGCGCTCGCATTCGGTCCCGGAGAGGTTCCTATCGATCCGCGCTATCGTCTCGCCGTCGATCAGCAGGTCGGCAACCTCGTCCCGGCTGCTTGCGGGGTCGATGAGACGGCCGTTCCTGACGAGGATCAACCCTCACCTCCGATAGACAGGTAGAGGACCGCCATCCTCACGGCCACTCCGTTCTCCACCTGGTTGAGGATGACCGAGTAGGGCCCGTCCGCCACCCGGTCGCTGATCTCCACCCCCCTGTTGATCGGCCCGGGATGCATGATGATGACGTCCTTCTGCGCCTTTTCCAGGTGGGCCTCCCTGAGACAATAGAAGGAGGCGTATTCCCTGAGGGAAGGTATGAAGGAGGCGCCTCCCCTCTCCTTCTGGATGCGCAGCATCATGATTACGTCCTTGCCGGCTACGGCCTCCTCGATGCGGTACGCCACTTTCACCCCCAGGCTTTCAAGGCCGGGGGGCAGCATGGTCGGGGGGGCGCAGCAGGTGACTTCCGTGTCGAATTTGCTTAGGGCGAATATGTTCGACCGGGCTACCCGGCTGTGGGCGATGTCCCCGATGATCGCGATCCGCAGGCCGTCCAGGGTCTCCTTCTTCTCCCGCATTGTGAACAGGTCGAGGAGCGCCTGCGTGGGGTGCTCGTGCGCCCCGTCGCCTGCGTTGACGACTGCGGAATCGAGGATGCCTGACAGCATGTGGGGAGCGCCTGCCATGCTGTGCCTGATAACTACGGCGTCCGGGCGCATCGATTCGATGTTCCTCGCCGTGTCCTTCAGCGTCTCGCCCTTGACGGCGCTGCTTGTGGCCGCCGATATGGCGACCGTGTCTGCGGAAAGGCGCTTGGCCGCTATCTCGAAGGAGACGCGCGTCCTGGTGCTCGGCTCGTAGAAGAGCATGATGACGGTCTTGCCCCGCAGCGTGGGGACCTTCTTGATGTCCCTCCTGGAGACCTCGCGGAAGGAATCGGCCGTATCGAGGAGCAGCAGTATATCTTCCCTCGACAGATCCCTGATGCCAAGAAGGTCTTTACGGGACCAGTTCATAGTGATTTCGACAGCAGGACTTCATCCGTCCCGTCCATCTCGCGCAGCCTCACCGAGACCTGCTCTTCAGTGGCCGCCCCGCAGGAAAACCCCGTATAATCAGGCTGGATGGGCAGCTCCCTGGAGCCCCGGTCGATGAGGACGGCCAGTTGTATCTTCCTCGGCCTTCCCAGGTCCATTATGGCGTCGATCGCCGCCCGCGTGGTCCTCCCCGTGTAAAGGACATCGTCCACGAGGACGAGGGTCTTGTCGTTGACATCGAAAGGGATGTCCGTCTTCTTTACCTGCAGGGTAGCCTTCTGCCTGGCGATGTCGTCCCTGTACATGGTGATGTCGAGGACGCCCACGGGCAGGACCCTCCCCTCGATCTTCCTGATCTTCTCGCTTATCCTGTGCGCGAGGAAGATGCCCCTCGTCCTGATGCCGACGAGGCTCAAGTCTTTGGAGCCCTGGTTCTTTTCGAGGATCTCGTGGGTGATCCTGGTGATGCTCCTGTCTATGGCCTTCTCGTCGAGCAGAACCCGCACCATATCAATCACCCATAGAGACAGCGCGCTCCGGACAGGACTCCACGCAGGCGGTGCATTCGATACAGTCTTCCGGGCTCTTGACGACTATATTGCCGTCCGCGTCCTCAAAGACCTCGTAAGGGCACGAATCGACGCACTCCCCGCACTTCTTGCAAAGCTCTTCCGAAATATACGGTCGCATTGTGGTTATGATAAATAGTTTGGCAAAAAAAAGCAAACCCTAAAAGCCGGCGGGCAGCCTCCCGTAACATTTATTTATGAGGCAACTGCCGGGGGGCGGGGGGCGCGAACCGCAGCCTTATTGTGAATTACGGCTCAAATGCCCGGCAGTCTGCCGATTTCCTCAAGACGCCCTTCGTATTTCGATGTCCGGGTAAAGAATCGTTATCCTCCGGTCACAAATCTATTGACACGGTCTTACACAATATTATATTTGCTTTGTGATATTTTTCATTAGCGGGACGGGGGCTTTATCAGGGGCATTTCATACACCGCTTGCCGCCCGGCGGGAGCGCTTCTCAACTTGTTGATCCCCTGTAGCTCGTTGCAGGGGTACTGTTAGTCTTCCGCTATTAAAAGCCTTTTTGCGCGCTCTTCCCCCCACGCTTCTTACATCCGACTATCATGCTTGGAGCTTTTGCACACCTTACCACCGGCAATCATTGGCGACCCACGCGGCGTGCCGCCGCGCGCGACCCACTGCGTGGGTACCCCGCCGGTGCCCCCTCCACGCAACCGCCTGTTTTAGCCGGGTACCCGCGTGCTCCCAATTCTTCGTTCGCGGGTGGCACCTCCCTCATGAAATGACCCTGCTGCAAGGAGCAGGGTCATTTATTGCGGCGTGAACTGGGCAAGGTCGTAGATGCCGAGCACCTTCTCGATGGAGGCGACCCGGCCGACCACGCGCTCGAAGCCCTTCTCCCCGAACAGGCTGTCTTCTTTCTTCTCGAACAGGTCGCCCAGCCTGTCGTACTCGTCCTGCTCCACCACGCCTCGGAAGGCAGGAAAGAGGACGGTGTCCTCCCGCGCTGCGTGCGGACGGTACATGCGGATGAACTGAACGAGACAATTCGAGAGAGCGGTCCGGCCGGCGGTGTCCCTCACGGTCCCTCTGCCGGTTATCGTCAGCACGTTCTCCGTGAGGCGCCTTCCCGCCTGGTGCTGCACGAGAAGGGTATTCACCAGGTCGGCCATTTGCCCCGCCTTCTTCATGATGGGGAAAACATAGTCCTCTTCCAGCTTCTCGTGATATTCCTCGACGAAAGAGCGAATGGTGTTGGCCGCCTCGAAGAGGCTGCCGGTCTTTTCCTCCCTCTGCAACGTGAGCCTGTATATCCAGTTTTCGTAGACGAACAGGAGCCTCCTCAGCACGCCGTGCTCGCGCATCAGGTCTTCGACGGGGGAGATCCCGGCGCCTTCCTCTTCCCCGACAGCATCCCTCTGAAAAAGCAGCCCCGTCGTCTCCGCCGCGGTGAAGACCGCCGCAAGGGTGCCCGAAGTGGCGAGAAAATGCCTTCGCGTCACCCGTCTCGACCCCATCGCCCCTGTACGCCTCCTTCTCTTGCCCCGCCCAGGAAGGCGGCCTTATTCTTCTATGTAATGCCCCTCAGCCCGCTTGTCAATCTCGTCGATATATGGGGAGACGCGCCCGGGCGGTCCGTCCCGAATGCGCATTCAAAACCTACGTATTCTTCCAGGCAAAAAATTCCTAAATAGATACAAAAAAATGCTTAATAGAAACTCCGAAGGAGACGATAAATATGTTGGACCGCCGGAATTCTAAACGCGACTGCTCACAGGAGCCGGCAGCGACAGGAAAAAAACTGTCTATCTTAAGGGGGCTCGAGGTCATGAAACTCTTCACGGACGCAAAGATCGGACAAAGGCTGGGTATCGCCTTCGGCATCACGCTTTTGCTGACGGCCGTTATGGTCATCATAGGCGTTATCTGTCTCAGCGGTGTCAACCGGGCGATCACCCAACTCGCCAATGTGGGCAATACCAGCCTCAGGAACGCGACGGAGATGAGGACTGCCCTCTCCGACGTCACTTTCCTGATAGGGCAGATAGCCACGACCCAGGATACCGCCGCCAGGGAAGAATCGAAGAAGCGGATGGACGCGCTGAGGGCCGGATACGCGGCGAATATGGAATACCTCGAAAAATCGATGACCGGCGAGGCCGGCAGGCAGTTGATGACGAAATTCAAGGAAGACATCCAGAAAGGCAAAGAGGCGAACAACGCCGTAATCGAGCTTGCCATGTCCGGCAACACGACCGAAGCCGCCGCCAAATACGGCGAGATGGCAAAGTCGATCGAAGGCTACCTGACCCCGGCAGACGCCATCGTGGCCGACCGGACCAAGGCCATCTCACGCGAGTTTGAGGGCATAACGCGGAACATCTCTTACGCGCTCGTCATTTTTCCCATCCTCGGCTTCGTGACCATCCTTGTCGGCGCCGGGCTTGCCAGGACCATCACCCACAGCATCAGCACACCTATCCTCCGCTCGTCCGCCCATATCGACCTGATGGCGAAGGGCGATTTTTCCATACACGTCTCCGAGCATGCCCTTAAACGGAAAGACGAGATGGGGATATTTGCGCGGTCGATGCAGGCGATGAACGCCAACCTCGGCCGGACGCTCAAAGAGGTGACCCTTTCCGCCACTAACGTCGCGTCCGCAAGCACCCAGCTTAGCGTATCTGCTGAGAAGCTCTCGAAAGGCGCCATGGAGCAGGTCGAGCGGGCCGCCCAGGTAGCCACCGGCTCGACGCAGATGAACCAGACCTCCGACGATATCGCCAAGAACTCCAGCAAGGTGGAGCAATCGGCGGGCGAGGCGGTGAAGGTCGCACAAGGCGGCCGCGAGGTCGTGGACAAGGCGATAAGGGAAGTGAAGGTCATCGCCGAGACGGTAGAGACGGCTTTGGGCTTCGTAAGAGACCTCGGCACCCAGTCGGAGCGAATCGGCGACATAGTGACGACGATCAACGAGATAGCGGACCAGACGAACCTCCTCGCCCTCAATGCGGCGATCGAGGCGGCCCGCGCAGGGGAGCACGGCCGGGGGTTCGCCGTCGTAGCCGACGAGGTGAAGAAGCTCGCCGAGAGGACATCAGCCTCGACGAAGGAGATAGGCGAGATGATAACCACCATCAGGGTGGGCGTCGAAAAGACCGTCAACTCTATGGATATGGCAAAGGAAAACGTAATAACGGGCGTCGAATACTCCTCCCACGCGCAGGCGGCCCTGGGGCATATTATTACGAGCATCGAGAACCTTTATAGCGACGTGCACCAGATAGCGACGGCCATAGAGGAAATGTACGCCACTACGGAAGAGATAACGAGGGACATGAACCAGATCTCGGGCATCACGAAAGATAATTTTGCTTCCTCCGAGGAGATATCGGGAGCAGCCAAGGGTCTTTCGGCACTCTCCACAAACCTGCAAAAAGCCGTCGAGAGCTTCAAGACGGAGTAATGCCCCGGAAGACGGCCGAACGCGGGTAGGGAATCCCGCGTCCGGCCGTTTTTCTGTCCTCGCACAATACCGGTCGGGCCTTTCGTCAGTGCTTGTCTGTCCTTCAAAATCGATGTAACATATTCAACAAGGGAGGCGGAAGGCGTGGTGAGAGAGACAATGCGGGCCATGGTGCTCGAAAAGACAGGCAGGCCGCTCGTCCAAAAGGAGGTCCCCATCCCTGAGCCCGGGCCCGGGCAGGTCCTGCTGCGGGTCCACGCGTGCGGCGTGTGCCGCACAGACCTCCACGTAGTGGACGGCGAGCTGGCCTACCCGAAGCTGCCTCTCATACCCGGTCATGAGATCGTGGGCGAAGTCGTACGGACGGGCGGCGCAGCCGGCCCTTTCCGGGCAGGCGACAGGGTAGGCGTCCCGTGGCTGGGATTTACCTGCGGCCATTGCCCTCCCTGTCTGGCAGGCCGTGAGAACCTCTGCGACAACGCCCTCTTCACAGGTTACACCGTCGACGGCGGCTACGCCGAGTACACCGTCGCCGACCACCGGTACTGCTTCAACCTGCCCGCGCTTTACAATGACGCCGAGGCGGCGCCCCTTCTCTGCGCCGGTCTCATAGGCTACAGGTCATACCGGATGATGGGGCGGGACGTCTCAACGCTCGGCATCTACGGGTTCGGCGCTGCTGCCCACATCATCGCCCAGGTGGCGGTCCACCAGGGTAAAGAGGTATACTCCTTCACGAAGCCCGGCGACGAGCAAGGGCAGTCCTTCGCCCGGAGCCTCGGCGCCGTCTGGACGGGCGACTCCACGTCGAGGCCGCCCGCCCCCCTCGATGCGGCCATCATCTTCGCCCCCGTGGGCCCCCTCGTAGTCGAGGCCCTGAAATCCACCGCGAAGGGCGGCACGGTCGTCTGCGCAGGCATCCACATGTCGGATATACCCTCGTTCCCTTATCGCCTGCTATGGGAGGAGCGGACGATACGCTCCGTGGCAAACCTGACCAGGCAGGACGGAGAGGAGTTTCTCGCCCTTGCCCCGACGGTACCGGTCAAGACGGAGGTACGGCTTTTCCCGCTGGAAAAGGCGAACGAGGCGCTTGCGGCGCTGCGGTCGGGGGATATCCAGGGAGCGGCTGTCCTCGTGATGCGATAGAGAAAAAAGCGATAAACCAATGCTTTGGGCGGCTAGACTCGCGCCTCCAAGCCGCGACCGCCGCAATCGTATAAAGAGCATTTATAGGGCGGCGGTAAGAGCGGGTTTTACTATATTGATAATTGGGACATCTGACGTCATTATGAGTTTTTGAGCATTTTTGTCTGTCTGAGCAGGGAGGCTCGCCGGGCGAAGCCCGGCGAGGGGGTGCTGAACCCCAGTGATTGCAGCCCTTTTGACTTTTTTCCCTTTTAAGGAAATAGTGACAACTGGGCGGGTTTGGTATCCAGAATCTCCCTGATCTGCCTCAAGAGCTTCTCTATTACTATGGGCTTGGAAATCATGGGGACCCCTTCCCTTCCGATCCCTTTCTTCGACAGGATGTCGCCCGTATAGCCGCTCATGAAGATCGCCCTTATATCGGGCCTGATCTCCTTCAGCTCCATATAAGCCTCTTTGCCGTTCTTTCTCGGCATGATGACGTCGAGCAGCAGGAGATCGACGGCCTCCTTCTGCTCGTTGAACTTCTCCACGGCTTCGGCGCCGTCTGCCGCCTCTATCACTACGTAGCCGAAGTCGCGCAGGACGGTCGTCACTATCTGCCTCACGTCCCTATTGTCTTCCGCAACCAGTATGACCTCATTGCCGCCCCGGAGCTCCTCCCTCTCTTCGGGACGCACTGCCGAAGAGGCCGGCTCCGTCAGGGGCAGGTATATGGTGAAGGTGGTCCCGCTGCCCGGCCGGCTCGAGACATCGACCCGGCCCTTGTTCTGGCTGACGATCCCGTACACTATCGAGAGGCCTAGGCCGGTGCCTTTCCCCACTTCTTTGGTAGTGAAGAAGGGGTCGAATATCTGGCCTTTCGTGCGCTCGTCCATGCCGCTGCCCGTATCGCAGACCTCGATGCAGGCATGGGCGCCCTCCATGCTGTCGTAAGCCTTCATGATGCTGCCGCTCAGGTGCACCTTCTCGGTCTTTATGCTCAGCACGCCGCCTTCCGGCATGGCGTCTCGCGCATTCGTCGCCAGGTTCATCAATATCTGCCCAACCTGTCCTTCGCCCATCACAACGGCCAGCCTTTCGCCGGAAAGCAAAGTCCGTAACTCTATGTCCTCTCCGATGATCCTCCTCAGGAGCTTTTCAACGATCCTTATCGATTCGTTGACATCGACCGTCTTCGTCTCTATGGGCTGCCTGCGGCTGAAGGCAAGGAGGTTTTGCGTAAGGGCGCTCGCCCTGTCGGCCGCCTCCATGATCTGGTTGACGTAGCCTGACAGTTGGTTATCCGGGCTTGCCTTCATCAGGATGAGGCTGCAATACCCCATTATAGTCGTCAATATGTTGTTGAAATCGTGGGCGACGCCGCCGGCGAGGTTGCCGACGCTCTGCATCCTCTCGGCGTGGAGCAACTGGGTCTCCAGCTTCTTGCGCTCGGTGATGCTCTCCATCATCCCTTCGTGGTAAAGGAGCTTGCCGTCCTCGTCACGGACGGCCCTGGCGTTCACCGAGACCCATTGTAAGCTCCCGTCCTTGCAGCGGACCTCCGTCTCGAAGTTGCGGGTCAGCCCTTCCGTCTCCATGAGTCGCCCGTACTCCTGCCTCTGCCTATCGCCAACGTAGACCTGCTGCGCTACGTTCCTCACGCTCTGTATCAGTTCTTCCGGGGATGCGTAGCCAAGGATGCGGGCCAGGGCCGGGTTTGCGCTTATGAAACGCCCTTCCGGCGATGTCTGAAAGATCCCTTCAACGGCGCTCTCGTATATATTGCGGTATTTCTCCTCCGCCCGCCTGAGCGCCTCTTCGACCGTTTTCTTATCCGCCATAAGCAGCCCGCCTCATTCGTGCATTACGCAGCCAAAAACCTCCAAACGTTACCATTTTTTTGTGGTCCTCTCAACTGCTTTGTGATAGAGTCCGTATATAGGAAATGGCAAGCGGCAAAACGGGAAAGACTCTTTTCGATTTTTGCGACCTTGCCTGCGGCTACGCGGAAATGCCGAAGATGACGGGGATCGACGGGTCGGGAAGCTGCAGGACCTTCGTCGCGATTTTCTGCACGCGCAAGAGGGCGCTCGTTCACAAAAACCACCCGTGCGGCAAGAAGATACCGAAATCGGGGGAAAAGAAGGGGAAGCACGCACCCTGACCCGCATGGGCCGTACCTTTGCCGCGCCCTTCGGGCCTCGAAGAAGCGCGCCTTGACCTTTTCGCGTCCGGCCCGCCCTTTTTCGGCTCTCGAAGCCGGCCGGACCTCAATTGAAGGAGATAGAGTTTAATGCTATAATAGCCTTTCGGGACGTCCCGGCGGGGGAACCTTTTTCGAACCGGGAACCCGCCTGCAAGTAAAAGCAGTGCAAGGAGGAGAAACATGTTCGGACTCGGTTTCCCTGAGCTGATCGTGATAATGGTCATAGTCCTGATCATCTTCGGCGCCGGCAAGCTCCCCGAGATCGGCGGCGCGATAGGCAAGGGGATAAAAAGCTTCAAGAAATCGATCAAGGAGCCCGACGAGATAGACGTTACGCCCAAGGGCGACCAGGAGAAGCCTAAGACACCCTAGGCATGGCAGGGGTCGCGTTTATAGGTGCAGGCTCCAATATCGACCCCTTGGAGAACCTTCTTGCGGGGCTGAAACGGATAATCGAGAACGAGAGGGTGGCGCTCGTCGCCCTCTCGTCTTTTTATCGCACGTCCCCCGTCTCCGATATGGCCCAGGATGACTACCTCAACTGCGCCCTCAAAATCGCATGGCGGGGGACGCCCCGCGAGCTTCTCGCCTTTCTCCAGGCGGTCGAAGCTGCCCACGGCAGGACAAGAACGGTCAAGCTCGGGCCGCGCACCCTCGACCTCGACATATTGCTTTTCGGCGACACAGTAATGAACGAGCCGGGCCTGACCATCCCCCATCCGGGGCTCCACGAGAGGCGGTTCGCCATCGTCCCTTGTCTGGAGATGGAGCCGGGCCTCATCCATCCGCGTCTCGGCCGGCCCCTTTCCGAATGGCTCGACCGTATCGGCCCGGAGCAGAAGATAGGGCTTTTCCGCAAGGTCTCGCCCGGTGAGATCGCGTCCTTTCAGGACAAAAAACGGGAAAAAGAGTAGGTTTTCCGACAAATATAACGGACGGCAGGAGGCTGAAGATGAAATTCTTTATAGACACGGCGAATACGGCAGAGATAAGGAAGGGCCTCGAAATGGGACTGGTGGACGGCGTCACGACGAACCCGACCCTCCTGGCCAAAGAAAAGAAAGACCCCGACGCAACGATAAGGGAGATTCTCTCCCTCGTTACCGGCCCTGTGAGTCTGGAAGTGCTCTCCACCCAGGCGGAGGGGATGGTCGCGGAGGCGAGGAAGCTCGCCTCTCTGGGCAGCCAGGTCGTCGTGAAGGTCCCCATGACGGAGGAAGGCATAAAGGCCGTCAAGGTGCTCTCGCAGGAAAAGATCAAGACCAACGTGACGCTCATATTCCAGCCCTTGCAGGCCCTGATCGCGGCCAAGGCCGGGGCGAGCTACGTCAGCCCCTTCGTCGGTCGCCTCGACGACATCTCGACCTCCGGCATGGAGGTGGTCGAGCAGACCATAGCAATATACGGCAATTATGGCATCGACACGGAGATCATCATCGCCAGCGTCCGCAACCCCCTGCATGTCCTCCACGCGGCCATGCTGGGCGCCGACATCGCCACCATCCCCCTCAACGTCCTGAAACAGCTTATGCAGCACCCGTTGACGGACATAGGCGTAGAGCGGTTCCTTAAAGACTATGAGACACTAAAGAAATAGCGTTTGGAGGGGTGAGGCTCCGGCGGCTTTGCCGCCGGAGGGGGCGCTGAGCCCCAATAATTGCGACGCTGACGAAATAGCGATGTGACGGGGGCCGGCTTAATTTCGCGGCAAGCTTCGCCGTCGTATTAGGCACCAGTCCCCCGTCCGGTTGACGTTTTACAGTCCCCCTGTTAATATTAATAAGTAAAGACAGGCCCTTGCAGGAATTAAGGCGAAATGACCGGTATACATGGGACGTTTGCCGCTATCAAGGATTTGATTGAGCGCAGGGAAGTCGTAGTGTCGGAACACGGCTACGATGAGCTTGCGAATGATGGACTTTACGTAAAGGAAGTTATAGAAGGTTTTGCTGCGGCTGTTGTTGTAGAGGATTATCCCGAATATCCGAAAGGTCCTTGTGTTCTAACCCTTCAGCCCGACCGCGAGGGCCGACCGATTCATGTTGTTTGGGGGATACCAAAAGAAAAAACGTCTCCGGCTGTGCTTGTAACAGCTTATCGACCCAACCCGAATCTTTGGAAGGAAGATTTTAAGAGGAGAAACAAGTGAGAAAGAAAAGGTATTCCAAACTTGTGCAGGAGGGTGGGTATGTTGCGGAAATCGAGCTTGATTTAATCGAATCCGAGGAAGGCTGGTCGCCTTACATGAGTCTCGATGATGCCTATAAGCTGGATGATGTCCGCGATGCCCTGCGCAACGGCGACCTTCGACGGGCCGCGCGCAACGCTCGCTTATACAAGCTCACGCCCGTTGCCGTCTAATCCCGGCCGATTTCCTGCCGGCATCGAGCCCAGCCGCCAGGGATGTCCGGCGGAAGGCAATCAAGCCCGGAGGCGTCTATGATGGGAGAGATGACGTGGAGCAAGACGGAGAAATCGATATCACGAGCAGCATTCGATAAGGCATTGAAAAACGAACTCGACAGCACCATCCAGACCGTAAAAGAGATGGCAAGGAGCATATCGGAGCCTAGACAAATCTGGGAATTGGAGGACTATCTCCGCAAAAAGAGAAGAGAGATCGACGACAAGTACGACTACAGGTACTCTGTGCTGCTTTTTGTCTTCGGCCACCTGGTAAAGGAGGGCTGGATCGGCATGGAAGACCTTCAAGGACTGGCAGAAGAAAAGATCGAGCGCATCAGGCTCATAGCAGAGGCTGTGTACTGAGAGGCTGTCGGCCAAGGGAGCGTAACCTGGCGCTGATGAAGGGCGAAAAAGGGGACAGTCCACTTTTTTCCTTTCCATACAACTTAAATGAATGGGGGAAATTATGTCTCGTAAAGAACTGCCGAGAGTTTATGAGCTTATCGATCAGATGCAGACCGATCCTTTAAAGACGGAGTTTCAGCACTTTGAGAAATCTCTTCGTGATGAGCCAAGCAAGAAGCGTGCATTCCTCGCTTTGGAGCACGAACTGCAAAGGGTCGATCTCAAAGTATGGGATCACTTCAAGAGAGAAGTAGCGGGCATATCTACATGGCGCGAACTGATGGACCGGATAAATGAATTGAAGGGCTATATTTACCTATCCAGTATAGGATGCGAGGACATTAACCCAATTCCCCGGAGACAAGACCGGAGACAAAAAAAAGACACCGGATTGGCAGGCGATGTTTAATGGTAGAAGGGTTTTGTGCGAAATAAAGACGGTGAACACATCTAATGCTGAGATGGAGTTTCGTGAGGGCAACAAGGTAAGGTGCCCCAATAGCGAGATCGGTACTTCCTGGGTCCTGTCGGATAGGCTTCTTAAACAAATAGCGGCAAAAATCAATGATGCTGAAAAACAGCTCAAAGAGTTTGACGATTCCAAGGAAACTATGCGCATAGCGTTCATCGTCATCCATTTCGACGATTTTCTAACCGGACAGCCAGAATGTTACTTTAAACAGATCGAGGAGTTTCTTTGTCAGAACCCTGTGCCAGGAATAAGCGTTGTTTGCTATGGGAAAACAGTGCCCGGAGAAGGATATGCGTGTTTCGATTGGCATGAATCCAACAGGGCGATTGACGTGGGACAGGATGGGTTCTGAGAATTCTAGCAAAGCGGTATTACGCGGTTTTTTTCGAGCAGCAATTCTCTTGTGCTATCTCAATGGCTGACGCAAGATGGCTAGTTCTTGTGGCAATCTCACTCCTGATAGTCCCGCTAATTCAACCACTTGTAAGTAAAGCACGCACAAGTTCTTTTGCGGCCGGAGGAAATTTAGATGATAGACGCCGTGACCGAGAAGCCGCCGCTTGGAGCATACTCCTTCTGTATGTGAGGACGTGCGGCTTTGAGGGACAGGCGTATGGCGCGAAATTAACCCGGCCGCACACCCCCCTAATGTGCCTTGGCGAGCGCGCCCGCGCCCGCCAAGGCACATTGACTATCAGCCTGATATCCATTATGATATGAACACCTATGTTCGAGAAGCTACAGGAACGCCTTGACACCATATTCAAGAAAGTAAAGGGCTATGGGAAGCTCAGCGAGGCCAACATCAAAGACTCGCTGCGCGAGGTGCGCGTCGCCCTCCTGGAGGCAGACGTCAACTACAAGGTCGCCAAGGACTTCCTCGACAAGGTGAAAGAGAAGGCTATGGGGGAAGATGTGATGACGAGCATCACCCCCGGCCAGAAGTTCATCAAGGTCGTCTACGACGAGATGTGCGCCCTCCTCGGCGAGACGAACAAACCCCTGGACGTGGCAGGCTCGCCGCCGGTCCCGGTGATGCTCCTCGGCTTGCAGGGGTCGGGCAAGACGACGACCGCCGGAAAGCTCGGGCTCTACCTGAGAAAGAAAGGGCGGAAGCCCCTTCTCGTCCCGACCGACGTCTACAGGCCGGCGGCCATCGAGCAGCTTGCGAAGATAGGCGCCCAGCTCGGCATAGAAGCCTTCGCCCCAGTAGCCGGCACGGACCCCGTCGAGATCTGCCGGGATGCGCGGGCATACGCCATGAAGAGGGGCTTCGACACTCTCATCGTCGATACGGCCGGGCGGCTGCACATCGACGAGGCGATGGTGCAGGAGCTCGTCCGGCAGAAGAAGCTGCTCTCACCGAGGGAGACGCTCCTGGTCGTCGATGCGATGACCGGCCAGGACGCGGTCAATATCGCCAAGGCCTTCGACGAGAAGGTCGCCATCGACGGCGTGGTCCTCACGAAGCTCGACGGCGACGCGAGGGGCGGCGCGGCCCTCTCGGTCCGGGCCGTGACTGGCAAATACATCAAGTTCATAGGCGTCGGCGAAAAGCTCGATGCCTTGGAGCCGTTCCACCCGGACAGGATGGCCTCCCGGATCCTCGGCATGGGCGACGTGGTCTCCCTCGTAGAGAAGGCCCAGGAGGTCTTCGACGAGAAGAAGGCGAAGGAGTTCGAGCGCAAGCTGCGCAAAGACGAGTTCTCCCTCGAAGACTTCAAGGAGCAGCTAAAGCAGGTCAGGAAGATGGGGAGCATGGAATCGATACTCGGGATGATCCCCGGCCTGGGCAACAGGCTCAAAGGGGCAGTCGATTTTTCGGAGGCGGAGAAGGAGCTCAAGCGCACGGAGGCGATCATTGACTCGATGACCGTGAAAGAGCGGCTCTATCCCCACCTTCTTGACGGCTCGCGCAGGATACGCATAGCGAAAGGGAGCGGGATGCGCGTGCAGGACGTGAACGACCTCCTGAAGCGCTACCTCGAAGCCAAGAAGATGATAAAGAGGTTCACGAAGGGGGGCATGAAGGGCCTTCCCACACAACTATTCAGATAGGAGGCAGGATTGGCGGTAAAATTCAGACTCACCCGGCACGGATCGAAGAAAAAGCCTTACTACCGTATCGTCGTCGCAGACGAGCGATATCCGAGGGACGGAAAGTTCATAGAGATGGTGGGCACTTACAACTGTCTGGTGGACCCTTTCGAGGTGCGGCTTGACAAAGAGAGGATAGCCGCCTGGTATCAGAAAGGGGTGCGGCCCACAAAGACGGTCGAGGCGCTTTTCAAGAGGGAAGGGGTTTCGGGCGCGGCAGCAGACTAATTCTTCCGGAGGTGGAGCTGTGCTGAAAGAACTTATCGAGTACATCGCCAAGGCTCTTGTTGACAACCCTGACCAGGTAAAGGTTTCCGAGATCGAAGGTGAGAAGACGTCCGTCTTAGAGCTCAATGTCGCCAAGGATGACCTCGGCAAGGTCATCGGCAAGCAGGGGCGAACGGCCAGGGCCATGCGGACGATCCTGAGCGCGGCGTCCACGAAGGTGAAAAAGCGGGCCGTTTTAGAGATCATCGAGTAATGAAGCTCGTTCCGGTGGGGCAGGTGACGGCTGCCCACGGGTTGAGAGGAGAGGTACGATTCAGGTACTATAACGAAGGCGGCGACGCTCCCCTACGGTATCCCTCATTTTTCGTAGACGCCAACGGCGCGAAGGTCGAGTTGAGGCCCGCCGGGGTACGCACCCAAAAAGGGCGGTTCATCATAAAATTTGAAGGCCTTGAGAGCGTTGAGGCGGTCCGGTTTTTGCTCGGAAAGGAAATCTTCGTCAGGGAAAGCGACCTCGCGCCCCTCGCCGAAGACGAGTATTACGACTACCGGCTCATCGGCCTGGAGGCAGTCGCGGAAGACGGCCGCAGCCTGGGCGCAGTGAAGGATGTCATGCACACGAGGGCGAACGATATACTCGTTGTCGGGAATGCGCCGGAGGTCCTCGTGCCGATGACCGAAGACTACATCGTCAGAATCGATACGGAAGCAGGCCTCCTAACCGTAAGGGTTGAGGGCCTGGATAAATGACCCTGCTGCAAGCTGCAGGGTCACAAAGCAAGCGTATGCGCAGCGCTGAGGGGGGTTGCCACCCGCGAATAAAGAGTTGGGAGCACGCGGGTACCCGGCTAAAACAGGCAGTTGCGTGGAGGGGGCGCGGAAGCCCCAATAACTGTTGAATGATTTTCACGGTCCTTACCCTGTTCCCCGCCATGCTCGAATCCTTCCTGGGCGAAAGCCTCATCAAGAAGGCGCAGGAAAACGGGCTTCTTCAATTTAATGTAATTAATATAAGGGACTTCGCCACCGACATACACCGCACCTGCGACGACGCCCCCTTCGGCGGGGGGGCGGGCATGGTGATGAAGGTCGAGCCGATCCATCGGGCCATGGAGCACGTGCGAAAGGAGCAGCCCGGTGCGCGCTTCGTCCTGCTTACGCCCCATGGCAGGATCTTCGACCAGCAGGCGGCGTCCGGTTTTGCCCGCGTCCCCCACCTCGCCCTCATCTGCGGGCGCTACGAGGGCGTCGATGAGCGCGTATCGGCGCTCGTGGAAGACGAGGTCTCCATAGGCGACTACGTGCTCTCCGGTGGGGAGGCGGCGGCCCTCGTCGTCATCGACGCCGTCGCCAGGCTCGTCCCGGGCGTCCTGGGCAACGAGGAGTCGCCCTCCGATGAGAGCTTCCACGAAGGGCTCCTTGAGTACCCCCAATACACGCGGCCGAGGCAGTACATGGGGATGGCCGTCCCCGAAGCCCTGCTTTCGGGCAACCACGAAGAGATCAAGCGGTGGAGGCGGAAGGAGTCGCTCAGAAGGACGGTCCTGCGGCGGCCGGACCTGATGGAGCGCTTCCGGCCGGACAAGGAGGACTCCATGCTCCTGCGCAGCATCATGGAGGAGATGGATTAGGCATGGGGGGCGTCTCCCTGGCCATCGTCCATTACCCGGTCCTCGACAAGCAGGGCAACATCGTTGCGACGAGCATCTCCAATCTGGAGATGCACGATGCGGCGAGAAGTTGCATGACATTCGGCGTGGAATTATGCTATATTGTTACGCCTCTGGAGAGACAGCGGGCGATAGCGGAAAAGCTCGTCCGTCACTGGAAGGAGGGCTACGGGCGTCGGTACAACCCCGACAGGGCCGAGGCGCTGGAAAAGATACGCATCAGGAACAGCGTCGGCGAGGTGATGGCCGACTTCCGGACGATGGACCCGGTGGTCATCGGCACTTCATCGAGGGTAAGGGATACGTCCATCGGGTACGACGCCTTGCGAGCCTGGATAGAGACGGACCCCAGGCCGTTCCTGCTCCTTTTCGGGACGGGATGGGGGTTGCCGGCAGATATAGTCGAACGGTGCGAGAGGACGCTTGAGCCGATCAGGGGGCGGGGGGATTACAACCACCTCTCCCTGCGCGTCGCTATCGGCATCATTCTCGACAGGCTGTTCGGCAGGCGCACAGAAGCTTAAGCGCAAGCCACAACCGGATAAGAACGACCTTTGCCGGCCTTTCCTTCCTCGGCAGGGGGCCCCCGGTAATTGCAGGAGGATCAGGATGAACGAGACCATCGACTTGATTGAAAAGGAGCACATGAGGCTCGACCTCATCGACGTGGCCGTCGGGGACAGCGTAAAGGTCTTCACGAAAATCTACGAGGGCGACAAAGAGCGCATACAGATGTTCGAGGGCGTGGTGATCGGCAAGAGGGGCGGGAACACCAGGGCCACCTTCACCGTCCGGAAGGTCTCCTACGGCGTGGGGGTCGAGAAGACCTTCCCCAAGCATTCGCCCCTTATCGAGCGCATCGAGGTGCTGAGCAAGGCGAAGGTGCGAAGAGGCAAGCTGTACTACCTGCGCAACCTGAAAGGGAAGGCTGCAAAGCTTAAAGAAAAAAGGGATTAGTGGGCTGCCCGCTGACAGGCCTTGTGGCCGGTCTCGACGAAGCCGGGCGCGCGCCGCTGGCCGGCCCGGTCGTCTCCGCGTGCGTCGTCTGGGACGGCCCGCCGCCGCTTGCCCGGGAGCCTGTCAACGACTCGAAGCTCCTGAGCGAGAAGCAGAGGGAATATCTCTTCGGCTGGATCCATGAAAACGCATACAAGGTGGGCGTGGGGATAGCGAGCACGGAAGAAATAGAACGCTTGAATATCCACTATGCCTCTCTCCTCTCCATGGAAAGGGCGGTAGCGGAGACAGCCCTTGCGCCCCGGCTCATCCTCGTGGACGGCCTCTTTGCGCTGCAAAACGCGGCCGGCTCGAAGCCTGTCGTCAAGGGCGACCGCAAGTGCTTCTACATCGCCTGCGCCTCGATAGTAGCCAAGGTCGTGAGGGACCGGATCATGGTCGCCTACGACGCCAATCATCCGCAATACCAGTGGAAAAAGAACAAGGGTTATCCCACGCCGGAGCACAAGCAGGCGATTCTCGACTTCGGCATCACGCCCATCCACAGGAAGACCTTCAAGGGCGTAAAGGAGACGGCCGGGTGAGCAGCAGGGAAGAGGGCCTGGCAGGCGAGGACGCGGCCGTCAAGACCCTGAAGAAAAAGGGATATAAGATAGTCGAGAGGAACTATCGGACCAGGCTGGGGGAGATCGACGTGGTCGCCGAGGAGGGCGGCTGCCTCGTCTTCATAGAGGTGAAAAACAGGAACACGGGCCTCTTCGGAGAGGCCGTCTGCTCGATCGACGAGCGCAAGAAGAAACACATGGTGAATGCCGCGCTTTATTACATGAAGACCCACGAGGCTTTCGGCAGGCGCGTCCGCTTCGACGTGATCGCCATCGACTCGGGTCATGTCAAGCTCGTAAAAGGCGCCTTTATGGCGGAAGACCATGGATGACCGGATCCTCGCACTCCTCAAGCGCGTCGCGGAAGGCGCCGTCTCCGTCGAGGCAGCCTTCGAGGAATTGAAGGACATCCCCTTCCGGGACCTGGACCACACGAAGATCGACATCCACCGCCAGCTCAGGAAAGGCATCCAGGAGGTGATCTTCGGCGAGGGCAAGACCTTCGAGCAGATATGCGACATCGTCCGCTCGATGCGGGAGAAGGAGATCGACGTCCTCGCCACGCGAGTAGACCCGGATAAGGGCAGGCGCCTCGCCGCAACCTTCCCCGAAGGGACCTACGAGGAATTGGCGCGCTGTTTTATCATCAAGAAAGAGACAACCGTCAGGGGCAAGGGGCTTATACTCGTCGTCTCGGCAGGGACGAGCGATATCCCCGTTGCCGAGGAGGCGTATCTCGTCTCGCTGTTTTTCGGCAACGAGACGGAGAAGCTCTATGACGTGGGCGTGGCGGGCATACACCGCCTCTTCAACAACCTCGATCTCCTGAAAAAGGCGCGGGTCGTCATCGTTGCCGCAGGCATGGAAGGGGCGCTGCCTTCCATCGTGGCCGGCATCGTGGGCGTGCCCGTGATCGCCGTCCCGACGAGCATCGGCTACGGGGCGAGCCTGGGCGGTCTTTCCGCGCTCCTCGCCATGCTCAACTCCTGCTCGACCGTGGCGACATTCAATATCGACAACGGCTTCGGCGCGGCCTATTTCGCAACTTTAATCAACCGTCTATGAAGGTCCTCTACATCGACCCGGCCCTAGGCATAAGCGGCGACATGACGATAAGCGCACTTATCGACGCGGGCTGCCCGCTCGGCATGCTCACGGACCTCCTCACGCAGCTGCCCGTCGATGTGCCGGACATCAGGACCGAAAAAAGACGCCGGGGGGCGATAGAGGGGACGCACCTCCTGATAGGGCCGTCGGACGTGCACCTGTCGGTCGGCGATATGCGGCGGATGATCGAGGGTCTGGATACGGAGGCACGCGTCAAGGCGGACGCCGCTGCCATCCTCGACACCATCGTGGACGCGGAGTCGAAGGTCCACGGCGTGCCGAAGGATAAGATACACTTTCATGAGCTCTCTCACATCGACACCTTAATCGACATACTGTGCGTCGCCAGGGCAATCGCCCATTTTTCCATCGACAGGGTCTTCTCGGGCCCCATACCCGTAGGCAGGGGCTACGTCAAGACGGCCCACGGGATCATGCCCAACCCGCCGCCCGCAACGACAGAGCTCCTTACGGGCTTCAAGGTGCTCTTCCTCGACGAGGAGCTTGAGCTGACCACCCCCACGGGGGCCGCCATAGTGAGGCATTACGTGAAAGGACAGGCCCGCATCCCCTTCACGGTGATGACCCACGGCTGCGGCTTCGGGACATACGAGACGGAGCGGCCTAACGTCCTGCGCGTCTTCATCGGCGAGGCCGGAGATGCAGCCGCAGATGAAGAGGTATGGGTGATAGAGGCGGACATGGACGACATGGAGACGGAGTACATGGGCGCAGTAGCCGACAGGCTCCGCGCAGCAGGCGCCCTCGACGTGCTCTACTTCCCCGTGCATATGAAGAAAGGCAGGTCGGGGGTGCGCCTCTCGGTCCTTACGCCTGCGACCAGGATCGGCGCGATCACGGAGGGCATCTTCAGCGAGACATCGACCTTCGGCCTGCGGATGCGCCTCGAATACCGGACGGTCCTCGACAGGAAGGAAGAAGTGGTGCAGACCTCCTTCGGCCCCGTGCGCGTGAAGCGGGGGTACGACCCGCAAGGGCGACCCGTTAAGGCCCACCTTGAGTTTGAAGAGGTCAAGCGGATCGCCGACAGGCTGAAAAAGCCTTACCGGGAGCTACTGGAGGCCCTTAAGAAAGAACTTTAGGTCCTCGAAAAGGCCGGGCTTCAAAGCGCGGTCTATCTTTTTCAGCATATCGGCCTTCATGTATTTCAGTTGGGCAAGCCAAAGGTGGTCGTCTACCTCGATGTAGAGGAACTTTTCGGTCAGCCGGGCGGGCCGCGTGTGCGCCGCCAGAGGCTGCCCCACGATCTGCTCCCACTCGGAAAAGACCCGGAACGCCTCGATATCGCCCCTGAACGCCTGTTCCCTAAGCACCCTCTCAAGGATGCTCCTAAGGGGGGTAAAGGCCATTTCTAGCCTTCCCTTCTGGGAAATAGGGGCGGTATCCGGTCGATGGCGGAAAGGTCGCCCGGCTTATAGAAGCTGCGCTCCTCGTCGAAGGACGCCCTGCCGATGTCGCCGGCCATCCCCAGCGCACGCCAGGCGGATGCGGTCTTCGAGGGCATGAAGGGATGGAGAAGGAGCGTCGCGACCCTGACCCCGTTCCAGATATTGTGGAGGACCGTCGCAAGCCGGGCCGTGTCTTCCTTTGCGAGTCTCCACGGCGCCTCCGTATCGATGTAGCGGTTGAGCAGCGCCGTAAGCTCGAAGACGGCGGAGAGGGCCTTCGAGAAGCCGAAGACTTCCATCTCCCTCTCGTAGTCCGAGACAAGGGCAGTCGTGCGCTCAAGGAGCGCGCCGTCCGTGCCGCCCTGTCCGGCCGGCCCTGCGAGCCTTCCGGCCTGGAACTTGCCTATCATGTTCGCGCTTCTCGAAAGGAGGTTGCCGTAGTCGTTCGCCAGGTCGCCGTTTATGCGGCCGACAATGGCGTCTTTGGAGAAATCGCCGTCGAGGCCGAAGGGCACCTCGCGGAAGAGGAAGAAGCGGAACTCATCGACGCCGTACGTCCTGGCCGTCTCGACGGGGTCCACCACGTTGCCCAGGGACTTCGACATCTTCTGCCCGTTAACCGTCCACCAGCCGTGGGCGAAGATGCGCTTCGGCAGCGGCAGGCCGGCAGCCATAAGGAAAGAGGGCCAGTATACGGCGTGGAACCGGAGTATGTCCTTGCCGATCAGGTGCGCGTCGGCAGGCCAGAACTGCCCGAACCTCTCCGTGTCGCTCAGGAAGCCCGCGCCGGTCAGGTAGTTTGCCAGTGCGTCGAACCAGACGTAGACGACGTGCTTCGGGTTGCCCGGCACGGGGACGCCCCAGTCGAAGGTCGTCCTGCTTATCGAAAGGTCGCGTAAGCCCCCCTTGACGAAGCTCGTCACCTCGTTGTAGCGCACCTCCGGCATGACGAAGCCTTTATGCTCTTCGAGGTGGCGCAGCAGGGGGTCCGTGTATTTCGACATGCGGAAAAAATAGCTCTCTTCCTTCAGGCGCTCGACGGCCCGGCCGCAGTCCGGGCACTTGCCGTCCTTCAACTGAAGCTCCGTGAAATAGGCCTCGCAGGGGATGCAGTACCAGTCCTCGTATTCCCCCAGGTAGATGTCCCCTTTTTCCTCCAGCCGCTGGAAGAGGTGATGCACCACCCGTCTGTGGGCCTCGTCCGTCGTCCTTATGAATCCCGTGTTCGTGATCTCAAGGAGCTTCCACAGGTCGGTGAACGTCGGGACCATCCTGTCGGCAAGCACCCGGGGGGTGATGCCCTGCTCCAGCGCGGCCTTCTGCGCCTTCTGGCCGTGCTCATCCACGCCCGTCAGGAAAAAGACCTCATAGCCCCGGAGCCTCTTGTAGCGCGCCACTACGTCGGCGGCACAGGTGGTGTAGGCATGGCCTATATGGGGCACGTCGTTGATGTAGTAAATGGGCGTAGTTATGTAGTAGCTCTTTGCCATGCTGCGCTCATTCGACCCTGATCGGCTTGATGTCGCCCACCGGGAAGGTCGTCTCTTTCCCCTCCGGCGTCTCCACCGTGACCGTCCGGGTGAAGACGTTGTTCTTTATGACCTTGGCCTCGCCCTGGGGGGTCATGACGCGCTTGCCCACCTTGGGGAAGTCCTTCTTCAGATCGACGTACATGTCGTACTCGTAGCCGAGGCAGCACATGAGCCTGCCGCAGACGCCCGATATCTTCGACGGGTTGAGCAGGAGGTTCTGCTCCTTCATCATCTTGATCGAGACGATGGAAAAGCTGTTCAGGAACCGCTTGCAGCAGACGACGTTTCCGCAGTTCCCCAGGCCCCCTATCATCTTGGCCTCGTCCCTGACGCCGACCTGCCGCATCTCGATCCTCACCCTGAACTCCTTCGCCAGCTCCTTGACGAGGTCCCTGAAATCGACCCGGTCTTCGGAGAAGAAGTAAAAGATGAGCTTTGTGGCCCGCAGCAGGTATTCGGCCTGGAGGAGCTTCATGGGGAGCTTCAGCTCTTCGATCTTCCGCCTGCACACGTCGAAGGCATGGCCCTCTTTCGCCCGCAGGGCCGCGTGGTCTGCCACCTCCTCGGGGGATGCCTTCCTGGTTATCTTCCGCAGGCCCTCCCTGCTGCACTCCGACGGCTCGGAGGCGACTACGCCTAGGCATTCACCCTTGTCGAGGTCGCAGACTACCTGGTCTCCGGGTTTCAGATCCTCGGCCGCCTCCAGCTCGACTGTCCCCGTGAGGCGGTCAAACTTTACGCGACACGACTTCATACGGGCCTCATCAGGTGGAGGAGCATGTTTTCCAGGGCAAGCCACCTGTTCACGTTGTAGCGCAGCGTCCTTATCATCTCCATCACCCGGCCGATGGACGCATCCACCCACCTGGCGCCCGCAGCGGCCCCTTCCCGGACGACCCCGGCAAGGTCCGCATTGACGAGGCCGGAGTCATAGCCCGTGCTGCGGAGCCACCAGACGTCCCTGAAGAAGGTGAGGAGGAAGGAGAGATACTCCATCTCGCAGCCTTTCGCCGCCATCCTCTCCGCTATCACGGAGGCCCCGGCGGACGAGCCGCCCCTTCCGGCAATCAGCTCCGCGATCCTTCCCCTCATGCGGTAGTTCTCCTCGTCGGCCCAGAAAAGACCGGCCGCTATGCTGCCGCCGGCAAGCCTCGCAAGGTCGGCCGCCTTCTGCGGAGGCAGCCCCGCCGCTTCTTCGAAGTACGACTCCACCAGCGAGGTGGGCAGAGGCCCGAACCCGATCCTCATGCAGCGGGAGCGCACCGTAAGCGGCACCTCCTGCTCGCGGGAGGAGACGAGGATGAAAAGGTTAGAAGGCGGGGGCTCTTCGAGCGTCTTCAAAAGGGCATTAGCCGCCTCGTTGGTCATCAGGTCCGCGTCGTCCAGGAGGACGACCCTGAGAGGCGCCTCGAAGGGCGGCTCGTAGCATTCTTTAGCGATTGCCCGCACGGCGTCTATCTTTATCGACGCCTCACCGGTGATGGACCTGAAATCCGGGTGCGTCCCGGCAGCGAGCGACCGGCACCCCCGGCAGGCAGCGCAAACGCGTCCTTCACTACAAAAAAGGTTCGTCACGAGCTCGACGGCCGTCGTCCGCTTCCCGACGCCTTTAGGGCCGGCGAAGAGCAGCGCGTGGGGGAGCCTCCCGTTTTCCACGAGGGAGGCGAGGAGGCGCTTCTGGCGGTCATGACCCAGGGCGCTAAATTCCATGGCTCCTCAGCAGTTTCTCGACCCTGTCCCGGATGATCTTGTGGGTCGCTTCCGCGCTGCCCCTCCCATCAACAACGAAGATGCGCTTCGGCTCCTCTTCGGCCAGCTTGAGGTAGCCCTGCCTGATCCGTTCGTGGAAGGCGCTCTCTTCCTCCTCGAACCTGTCCTGCCGGCCGTCAGCGGCCAGCTTCCTTCCGAGGCCTGTCGCTACCTCGCAGTCGAGTAGGACCGTGAGGTTCGGCGTGACGCCCTTGGTGACGAGGCGGTTCAGGGTCGAGATGATCCCGAAGTCAACGCCCCTGCCGTACCCCTGGTAGACGTGGGTGGCGTCGGCAAAGCGGTCGCACAGCACGACTGCATTTCGCTCCAGGGCGGGCATGATGACCTCCTCCATGTGCTGCGCCCGGACGGCCATGAAGACGAGCACCTCGGAAAGGGGAAACACGCGGAGGTCCTGTCGCAGCAATATGCGGCGCAGGGCCTCGCCCAAGGCCGTGCCGCCCGGTTCCCGCGTCTTCAGCAAGTTATAGCCTTTGCCTTGCAGATATCCGTAAAGAAGCTCGACCTGCGTGGTCTTTCCGCTCCCTTCGATTCCCTCGAACGTGATGAGCATGGCGCGCCTACCTGGAGGAGACCCGCGTGATGTACTCCCCGGACCGCGTGTCGATCTTTATCACGTCCCCCTCTTCCAGAAAGAGCGGCACCTGGAGCGTGTAGCCCGACTCCAGCTCGGCCGGCTTCGTCGCGTTCTGGGCCGTGTCCCCCTTGATGCCCGGCTCCGTCTTCGCTATCGCAAGATCCACGAAGTTGGGGAGATCGACCCCGATGGCCTTCCCTTTGTAAAAGGAGACGTTTATCGTCAGGCCTTCCTTCAGGTAGTTCTTCGCATCTCCCAGGTTTTCTTCCTCGATGAAGAGCTGGTCGTACGTGTTGACGTCCATGAAGTAGTAGTTGACCCCTTCCCTGTACATATACTGCATCGACTTCTCTTCCATCTCCGGGACATCGACCTTGTCCCCCGACCTGAACGTCCTGTCGAGGACGTTGCCCGTTACCAGGCTCTTTATCCTCGTCCTGACAAAGGCCCCGCCCTTCCCCGGCTTCACGTGCTGAAAATCGACTATCATGAACGGCTCGTTATCGACCAGAATCTTCAGACCCTTCCTGAACTCACTGGTAACAACCATCATGGCAAGCCCCCTCCTGTCTGCATCAGGTCCTTCCGTAAATGGGTGAGGACCTCCCCGCCGTTTTCCCGCACCAGGACCATATCTTCGAGGCGCACTCCGCCGACGTGGGGAATATAGACGCCCGGCTCGACGGTGACGACCATCGACTCTTCAAGAATCCCCTCGCTCCTCGCCGTGACAGCCGGCGGCTCGTGGACCGCTATGCCAACGCCGTGGCCCGTGCCGTGGCTGAAGTATTCCCCGTAGCCCTTCTCTTCGATGAAGCCCCGAACGATCATGTCCAGCTCGCGCACGGGCATGCCCGCCCGCACGGAGGCGATGCCCTTCTGCTTCGCCCCGAAGACGACCTCGTGGACCTCCCTCATCTGCCTGCCGGGGTCGCCCAGGGCGACCGTGCAGGTCTCATCCGAGCAGTAGCCGTCCACCCGGCAGCCGAAGTCAATGACGACCGTCTCGCCCGCCTCCAGCTTCTTTGCCGTGGCATGGCCGTGGGGCATCGCAGCCCTCGGCCCCGACGCCACAATCGTCTCGAAGGACGGTCCCTCCGCCCCGAGGCGGCGCATCATGCACTCGAGCTCGTTGGCGATCTCGATCTCGGTCCTCCCGGGCTCGATCTCTCCCAAAACGGCCGAGAAGGCGTCCGTGGCGATCCGTACCGCCTCCCGCATCACAGCGATCTCTTCAGGCTCTTTGCATACCCTTATCGATTCGATATCGTTCCCCAGCGGGACGAGCTCGACGCCGGGGCTCGCCTCCTTCCACGACTGGTACACGTGGTAGGTCGTCTGCAAGCTGTCGAAGCCTGCTTTCGTGACGCCGTACTGGCGGAAAAGCCCATCGAGCGGATGGTTTGCACCCTTGACCTCGACTACGACGCAGCCCTTCGCTGCCTCCTGCGCGTACGTAATGTACCTGCCGTCCACCATGAGGACAACGTCGCCCCTGGTGACGAGCACAGTCCCTTCGCTGCCCCGGAAGCCCGTAAGGTAGAAGATGTTCTCCATCCCCCTGATGACGCAGGCATGGAGTCCCAGCCGCTCCAGGATCTCGACGACCCTATCTGACCGCTTCTCTCTCATCGCGCCTCTCTTCGATCTTTCTCAAGAGCCGGGAAAGCACCCTCAGCCTTTTTACGTCGGGCGTTTCCGCGGAAAGAAGCGCGAGCCGCCTCCTGTAAAAGAGATTCTTCTCGTCCTTCGATAAAAGCCGCTCGTATATCTCCCTGGCCTTGTCGAAGTGGCCCTGGCGCATGTAGATCTCCGCCAGGGTCAATGAAAGTATTTTGACTTTTGCCTTGGCCACGCCCTGGTGCTCCCTGCTCCGTGTAGCGCTTTTGACCAATAATTATATCACAAAACGATCCCTGCCGGGCCGGTTTATTGGCCCCCCGTCATGTAAAACAGGCGTTTTTCGCAGCAATGGATTTGGCTGGGGGATCAGGATTCGAACCTGAATAGCGGGCTCCAAAGGCCCGTGTCCTGCCGTTAGACGATCCCCCATCGGCACACCTTTATATTAGCTTCCGATCGGCCGCCCCGTCAAGGCGAACGTTTGAAGCGGGCAAAAAGGCGAAAAGCAAGTGCGGAATACTCCTGGCGGCTGGACTCGCGCCTCTGGCGGAATCGCGATCTGCGGCGCCCTGCTCGACGTGTGGCCTCCGACTTACCACCCGCACCAACGGTGATACCTTTTCAGGCACGCTATTACTGAGCGGGTTCCCGGCAAACCTACTTTGAACTGATAGGCCTCCGGCCAACACGT
>Ga0326728_10006517_pt1 | contig 31313 bp, 33 predicted proteins | sample MB3enrmetagenome_FD_207602 | JGI IMG/M metagenome (GOLD analysis project Ga0326728, IMG submission 207602) | Lab enriched peat soil microbial communities from McLean, Ithaca, NY, United States - MB31MN | ecosystem: Environmental > Terrestrial > Soil > Wetlands > Peat | place: USA: New York...
CACTTTTTGCCATTAGTAAATGAATTTTGAAAAACGAGGAATGAATAGAGAAAGTTTGATAAGAAAAGTGTCAAGAACAAGGTTTTTCGACAGTCTCTCCTGTACTCTTCAAATCCATATATGGACCTTATACATGCAATGTTTTAAGCCATAATCGTTAGTCCCTTGCTCCTATCAAAGGCGAAGAGTAGCAGGTGAAAGCCTTAACATGGCTTTTTTGATCGGCGGGATTTGGAAAAAAGAGGACTCCTTCCTGAAAGTGTGGTTTTCAAATCCCGCCTCTCAATGCAATATTTCAATAGTAATCAATAAAAAACGGGAAAAGTTTTTGCATTCTTATGGAAGCGATTCGGGATTTCTGTGAAAAGGTCTTCTACTTTTGTCTTTTCCTTAAAGTTAGGATTTTGGGAAATGTTCTGATTTATCATGAACTTACACAAGTTGATATCATTTGGTATGAATATTGCTCATATATAGAAGTGGAGAAGTGTGTACGAATCTGCATAAACCCGAATCTTCCTTGACAAACGGGCGAGAAGCGGTGGATCTGATTAGTCGAAGCCGGCCGAGTTCCCGAAGGATCAACCAACGTAAGCTCCGCTTTTTTGTTGACCCCGAATTTTGTGACTAGCATCCCTTTGCTAAGTTGTCAGGAGGTCCGAAAAACAAAAATATTATGTTTAGAACGATGCTCGTTGAAGACAGCCATCCCTTCAGACAAGTGGTTAAATTTTACTTACAGTCTGTGTTCCCTTCCATGGCTATTATTGAAGCAGCGGATGGGGTAGAGGCGTTAAAGGAAATCGATGATTGTCCGCCAAATCTAATCTTTATGGACTTCATATTACCCGGGGAAAACGGCATTGAACTAACGAGAAAGATAAAAGCCAGTCACCCAAATATTATGATTGTCATTCTTACAAATTATGATTTACAAGAAATTCAAAAGGTAGCGACCCAATGCAAACCTGATTATTTCTTTAATAAGGGGTCGATCGCAACCGGGGAGATCGCTGCATTGGTAAAATCGATTCTATCAGAAAAAGGGTTTAGAGCAAATGGCTCAATGGAAGTATTGGAGTTGCAAAGGGGGAAAATTAAGCCGTGGGTTCTTAAACGAAGAATTTGGTGGGAATCTGTACCCGAAGCAAGCAGCTACGGAGTGTATGTAAGCAAAGACAGAACACTTCTTGAACCTGATCACTTTTCGTGGGAGACAACACCGGGGATCATTTCAAAACGGGTTATTGGGAAGACGGAGTTGATCATCCCAGATGAGTGGCCTGAGTTTCCAACAGAACCTGGAACTTACCATATCGGAATTACTACCAGAGATGATTTAGGGAATCAAAGCGACCCTCTCTTATTATCGGGAGCGTTCAAATTCTTTGCTCCACCGGCTCCATTAAGGGGTGGAATCGAGAGGCTGCAATCAAACGAGCCTGTTTATTGAGTTGATTTATTACAGATGATTCTCTCTCTAGCCTTGGTGGCATTCTAGGTGTAGTTTTTTTCTGTCGCGAATAACCTGCGAGGAAGTTTGCTTTCTAGAAACAGATAAAAGGCGACCATCTTCATATATACCAAACATTTAATTCGCTAATAACGCTTCAATATCCCTTTCTTCATCCCTTTCTTCTCAACAAGCAAGTCGGCAAATAATCCAGATTGGTTTAACAAGACAGCTTTCCTATTGACAAGTGAAGCATTTTTTGTTACTAAGCTTAATATGTGGAGGTTTTTCCTTCATTACTATATCCAAAAGTAATCTAACAACATAACCCTAAACCTTTTGGAGCAATTATGAAATGGGGTTTCCGGAAGATGTCTCTATGAAGCCTCCGGGAGAGCACGATGCCTGTTGGAGCTTTTAGGTTTGACCTAAAGGCAGGGTCGGTGACAGAGAAGAAAAATGGCAAAAAGCATTGGGCGTGACAAATCAAAAACGAACAAAGGTTTAAATCCTGAAAAATATGGCATGCTGACTTGTCCAGATTGTAAAAGCAAAGGATATGTCGGATATCCGAAACGCCAATGCTGCCCTAAATGTGGGGGTTTTGGTTTCATCAAAAAAGAAAAGGAAGCTTCTAAGAATGAAGTTAAAAAAGACTAAAAAAGCCAAACAACGGTGCTTCAGCTGTGCCTTTAAGGTAAAGTCAAATTATTAATGGAGTTTTCTTTTATTAGCTTCTCATGGAGGACCCAGAGAGCGAAGGCATGATCAGAAAAGGTCCTGTCTTTGTTATGAATATTTCTCCCAGTGATTGTTGACTTTCGGAATTATCTTGGATCGTGGACTTGGTGTAATATTTCTCTTGGCTCACCGTATTTTTAGGCCCGGAGAGGAAGCGTCGTTTACATTGTGCCCCTTTCAGGGGCCTACGAGCCGGCCGAGTACCTGCCTTGGCACCAAATTTCTTTTTTCCTGGTTTGTATCTAAAACCCGTGCTCCTAAACTTCGGTTATTTCCTATCAGGGAGGATCTCACTTACAAAAAGAAAATAATAATTCAAGACTCGACCTCCCTTGTCTAATTTCTTACACATTACCGTTGAGATATGGCATTAATGACAAAACCAATTTCCCTTCGACATTAGCAACAATGCAGTCAAGTTAAGAAGGAAGAGAAAGCTCGACTGTATACCAGGACGAGTCAGTTTGATCTCTCTCTTAAGAGGAAAGTAGTTTTTCAGTCCAGGAACTCATGGCCTACCGGGTGATCTTGAAGCACTTCCTTCGTTCGGAGGAATAGCCGCCGCGACTGGTGGGAGCGTCAGCATTCGGCGGCGTCGGTACGCTGTTCCCTCCGCCGCCCCCTCGTGCCTTCTGATCTCTGTGCCGACGGCTACAGCCGCTCCCCACAAGTAGACTTTTTACCTGGCTAATTCCCGCTTCCGGCTATTCATCTTCACTTCGATATAGGGTATGTCGTTGAAGATTAACCTGTAAAAGAATGCAAAACGAACCTATAGTAAAAATCCAAAAGTAGAGGATTCTTCAGGTAGATTCAAATCGCAGAGGCATCGTAAGAGAGGATAAAAATTTCTTCCTGTTCAAAGCGGGTTTTTAAACTTTCTTTGTATTCCTTAAAAAATTCGTCATCTGCTGCACAGAAAACACGAAAAATTCTTACTTCGTCCCTATAAACTGCATCTTCAGATTTCCACCAACCTTCAATTTTCAAGCCTTCTCCAGGCAATACGGATAAACCATTAAATCTGTTAACAAGCTCTATGCGAGTCTGGTCGAATTTGGAGGGTTCAATTTCCCTCCCGTCGTTATATCGTAAGGGAAGATAAATATCATATATTTTCACTCAGACGTTTTCCCTCATAACTGTGAGGATCAGTCATTTCATACGAAATATTAAATTTGCTAAGAATCCGCATGCTATCCTCTGGAACAATATAGTTATTATCGGGAAGGCAAAAAACAACGCCTGCCAACATCAGCAAATAAAACCCAAAAGCATTATTATCAGGTTTCAGTTTTATCTTGACCAGAACCGAAGCCTCTTTGACCTCATTAATCTTTACTGGTTTTTCACCAGTAGTCTCATATATTCTAGCTGTCGCCAGACCCGCTGTGCTCTGATACATCTGGAACCTCCCGTTCTCTTATCCAACTTTCTTGCATTACTCTTTCTTGAACCGCACTAATCGGTATAGGTATCCCAGCCTGCGGTGCTTGTATCCTTTTTATTTCTTTTTCAGTAACAAAAACATCAGTTATGAATTCGGACTCTACGACTGCACGACAAAAACGTCCAGTTCTTTGTTGCTCACTCCCCAAAAAAGCATCCGCATTGAATCCTGCATTTAATTCTAACATATTCTCATATTCCTTATACAATTGCCAAATTGTATTTTCCAAATCGGTCTTCACATCAATAACTTTCAGATTAATAATATCTTTTGCCTCTTTCCTGCCGATTATATAATCGTGGGAGTAGAGTTCTTTCGTCAAAGTGGAGATAATCTTATCAACTCTGTTTTTCTGAGTTTTCTTCATATGTAAATACAAAAGCTTTTCTGCCAATAACTTTATTTGTTCTCTTGCACGAAACACACTTCCTAATGCAAGCGGATGAACTTTTTCTGAGAGAGTTTTAAAAGCTTCAGCAAGAAATTCTTCATTTTTCAAATCCGCTTCTTTTTTGGCAAGGCTTAAGTAAGCAACTACGTCCTCAACACTGACTGGTAAAACATTCATAGCTCCTGACTGCTGAACGCCAGGAACTATTGGGTTATAAGGAGAAGTTATCGAAGGATCCACAGGACTCAATTGGGCCGGTTTACACATGATTATTTCATTTGCGCCTAAAGCAATTAATGTCGCTGTGCTATGAGCTTTAAATGGAATAATGACTGAAAACTTATCACAAAATTCACGAATAAGCGTTACCAATCCCCACCCGGCTATAGTAAGGCCACCTGTACTGTATAGAAAAAGGTCAATGGATTTAATTTTACCGAATTTTGTTAAGTGTTCGTAGAAAAAGGGGTATACATCTTGAGCAATACGAGTTTCAAAACCACGTCGATCACCGGTGAGATAGCATAATACTCGCGACCCTCGTTTACTTTCAATTTCTTTAATCAGTGCTAATCTTTCTACTTGGCCCACTTCTTTCCCCCAAATATGCCGTAATTTTATACATTTTTCTGAGAATTGTCAAGAATCAAGAAATTTTGGAGTTTTTCCAATATTAGAGCGTGTCCGGAAACTATTTAATCCTGCGATTCCGATTGTAATCTTTAGTCTTCTCGCCTCTGTCAGGGCGTGGGCTCCAGCAAGAATTCAACACTGAACTAGAATCAAACACCTCTGAATAGCCCGTTCTTAACCTTACCAAACCAATATTGAATATGTAATAACCCCCATCCATGAGCCTTTTAATCACACCCTCTGAACTATCCAACCCTCCACTCTTACCCTTTCCTCTGTGATGGGATGGAGGCTCTAAAGCAATTTAAGATATTTATCATCTTGCTCTCTTCCCGAAATGAGTAGAGTCTACTGGGTAAGCCGTGAATATGGAACAATTGTGGAAAGACCTTACATTTTTGTATACTTTCGGGTTCACCTAGAATTATATGAAGCTGTAAAAGCATTCAGGCTTTCAAGAACTTACAGGAAAACACCATCTGGCACAGAAGTTGCGTAAACCACTGTATGGTGGCTTACGAACTATACCTATATGATGAGATAAAGGGACATAAGTTAATTGGGATCCTACCAGAAAGAAGAAAGGACCCGAGGAGAATAACAAAGGAATCGGTTCTAAAGTGGGGGAGGATGCTTTTGCATGATAATACCAATGATAAGAATATTTTTTTCAAACAGGTAGAAATAGATCATAATACTGGTCGTGTTTTTGAGGATAATACGATTTTCAATAATTATTAGAGAATAAATCCGTATTGAGTCGCCAGATACCAGAAGTAGGGTCAGAAATGAGATGGCCCAAAGGGAACGTTGTTGAATAAGTTGAATAATCATTTTATCCTCTTTCCTTTCTCCTCCGACTAACCCCGTCTCTTCCCTTATCAAGTTGTTTTTGGACCGACGCTACCTTTATTCCTCTCAGAGTGGTCCTCATTGGGTAAAGTAGGATGGTCTCTGACTAGGGGCGTATTCCCTCTATGAGATTAAGGAAACTTAATCTTTCTTTAATGGGATATTAATATAGATATTGATACTGTTTTATGTTGACTTAGAAGGTAGATATGCTTAGAGGATTGAAAAAACCCCGGATTCTTCTCGCTTTAATAATTGCTCTTTCCGTTCCAATCCTTTCGAGTTACCTCATTTACTGCGACTTAGCAGAGGATGATCGCTTTGATCCAGAGGAACAGTATGAGTATGATGATCTGGATGAACCCTTCCTGGTGCCGGACTCTCAAAACCAATTGACATTCTCCGGATCAATCAGGTCAAATGCTTTCGGATCAAATGCTTCGTTTCCCGTCTTCCTTCCAGAAACCAATGCTATCGAGCAGGTGTCTCCCTTCTGCTCCCTACCGTCTTGCCTCGAACAAAAAAACCTCGTCCTGCGTTGTTAAAAAACCTCGGTTACTTCTGATATTTAATTCTCATTCCATTTCTTAAGCCCAAGAAACAGTTGTTCAAGCAGGGTGAGAAAACCCTTTGCCCTTGTTTCCGATGGAATATCTTTGGAATGGCTTTCTTTAGATACTCTCGGAAGGCAACGTTCTGGAAAAAAGGAGATAGAGACTATGCCAACTAACTGTGGTCGGAGACGCTCCAATCTGATCGCTCTGTTCGCTTTAGCGTACCTGCTTGCTGCCGTGGCAGGGTGCGGGACTTTAAGTAATGGTCGGGGTTGGGGCCAGGATGCGATCTACCCGGTAGACCTTGGGAAAATTCCCCGTGCAGCCTTTCATGCGCTCTTTGATTTAGAGACCTTAATCCCTTTGGCAGGTGCAGCAGTATTTACTGTGGATGGCTTTGATCGGAAAGTCTCAAATTGGGCGAGAAGGCGCACCCCCATCTTCGGATCCCAAACGGCTGCGGAGAATGCCTATAGCCCTCTCCGAACCTCAATCCAGTACGAGTGGTTTGCCACTGTCCTTGCTACTCCGAGCGGTGAGGATCTCAAGGATATCGCCTTTTCGAAACTGAAAGGCTGGGCGGTCGAGTGGGTTGCTCTAGAAGCAACATCAAAAACAACGAATTTCATAAAGGAAGAAACAGGTCGCACCCGCCCAAACCACGGTGATAACCTAAGCTTCCCCTCAAGCGGCGCAACGGAACCCTTCTCATATGAGACCCTTGCTAATCGGAATCTGGACTCCGTCGCCGTACCCGAGGAAGTCAGAGTTCCTCTAAAAATAGGAAACATTGTCCTGGCTTCAATTACTGCCTGGTCACGAGTTGAGGCAGGGGATCATTTTCCATCAGATGTGCTTGTCGGTGCTGCCCTTGGGCATTTCATCAGCGCTTTTACCTACGATGCCTTTATGGGTCTACCAGAAAAACGGGGATTCCTTTTCAATATTTCACCCTTAAAGCGTGGAGCGACGATCGGGTTGACGTATGTCTTTTGAATGACGAACTCCAGATTTTGACTCGGATTGATCTTATTGGGTTTATTAACCGACTTGAATTCCTGATTTTGACTGATCTAAGCCAGGTTTTGGTCACAAAAAGTAATGAGTGAAGGAGGAAGGGCAATGGATAAGAAACGGAGCTTATTGCACATTGTAATGATCTTCTCAGGTTTATTTTTGGTGTGTTGTGCTCCTAATTCATTTGTACGAACCACATCTCCAGGTTGGAGCTCGATAGAACTCAGAGATGGATTGTCCTACGATGAAGCATGGAAATCAGTCGTTGATTTAATTGCTAAGCAGTTTGACATAGAAATCCTGTCCAAAGAAGATGGGTATATAAGAACAGGATGGTACTCTTCATGGACGGGCAATTTAAGTCAAAATTACAAAGTCAGAAGCATCATTAAGTTTGATCCTGATAAACGGATCGTAGAAGTGAAAAGTGAGGCCCAATACTATGATACGGGCTATTTTGGTATCGGCGCAGGTTGGGTCATGGGAACAGACGAACTACTTTCTGCAACTTTGAGGTCGGATATTATAGCAAGAGTTGGGAAGGTATCAAAATAAAGCTATCTACATAGCCAAACATTTGTGAGAGTGGGGTAGAAAGCGATTTGCTTTTTTTAATAGAAAATAGTCAGGCTGTTAAGGATGAATCTGGTAAGCTTGGCTAAGGAAAAGGAGATGGAGACGATGCCAACTTCCTGTGATCTGAAACGTTCCAATCTGATGGTTTTGCTCGCATTAGCATTCATCCTTGCTGCCGTGGCAGGATGCGGGACTTTAAGTAATGGTCGGGGTTGGGGCCAGGACGCAATCTACCCGGTAGAACTCAAGGAGATTCCCCGCGCGGCATGGGGTGCCCTGACAGACCCACAGACTTTCATTCCTGCGGCAGGCGCGCTCGTCTTCGGTTTGAGCAAATGGGACAAAAAAGTTTCGCATTGGGCCACTGACCATACACCCATTTTCGGGTCTACCCACAATGCGTCAAACGACGCGATATACTTGGAGGTTCCTCTCTATACAGAGGTATTTATCACTGCGCTTGCGACTCCGAGCGGTGATGATTCTAAGGATTGGGTATATTCGAAGTTAAAAGGCATGGCAGTAGAGGGAGCTGCGGAGTTGGTGACGGCTGGAGCAACAAGCTTGCTAAAGGATGCCACTGGTCGTACTCGGCCAAACGGGAGTAGCAATGCAAGTTTTCCTTCGGGAGAAGCTTCAGCTGCCTTCTCATCAGTGGCCCTTAGCAATCGAAATCTTGATTCTATTGAAATACCTCAAGAGGTCAAAATCCCACTGAAAGTCGTAAACATTCTACTGGGTTCAGGTGTTGCCTGGGCACGAGTTGAAGCTCAAGCGCATTACCCATCGGATGTTCTGGCCGGTGCAGCCCTGGGAAATTTCCTCAGTGCTACGGTGCATGACTCCTTCTTAAACCTTCCCAAGGAGAAAGGATACGGTTTTGGCATTTTCCCTCTGAGGGGTGGAGCGATGGCAGGGTTGTACTTTACCCTCCACCCCAGTGCTGTCCGCCAATCCAGTTTCATCTATCGGAGCTCAATGGCAAATGACCGTAACCATTAAAGAGAGGGCCAATATTTTCTCCCTTTTAAACATGCGCATTTCTGTAATTAGCTTACTTGTGCTAATAGGTCGGAGGAGCTATTGACCAAAATGGTGGATTATTAAGCACTGGAGTTAATCTTCGTCCAGTAGCTTCATGAAAAGGTCTCGGCAATTTGAGGAAGGAGAGACAATTATGGAATGTAATGGAAGATTGACGCGATGGCTTATAGCTGCATTGGTTATTCCTGCCATTTTATCTTCTTCTCTTTTTGCCTTTGCCGGAGGACTGACTCCTGAGCCCTTGGGGGCTGAAGCCTTCTTGTCGGGGGTCACCCCCCCGGGCGAAGCTTTTGTTATTAAGGAGTACATTGATTATTATACTGCCAAGAAGCTAGAGACTAATCACGGTTACGGAATCAATCATACCGTAAGCCTTAAGACTGAGGGGTATGCATTAGATAAACTCCAAGTCATAGACTTCACCACAAGATTCATTTATATCTCCCCGCTAAAGCTTTCTGTGGCGGGATTAGATGGATATCTAATAGGACACGCAATTATCCCCGCGGCAAATTCTCGCATCAAACTGGACCTACCCACAGACCAGTCTGACCACCATACTGGAGTAGGTGATATTACCCTTGGTCCTAGCATAGGGTGGCACACCGAAAACGGTCTATTTCATTTTATAACTGCCGTGGATATAACTGCTCCGACCGGTCAATGGGATCCGAAGGGTTTAGTCAATGTTGGGAATAATGTTTGGTCCGTATCGCCTATTATTGCAGCCACACTTTTCTTACCCTGGCACCCAAATCTCGAATTCGATATAAAAATGGATTATAGCTTCAACTCGAGAAATGACGATTATATTATTAATGGTCCCACGGCTGCAAAAATAGGGAATAAGGGCTTAGTTGGTGTTCGCACGGACCTTACGCCCGGACAAGATTTTCACGTTGATTACGCCATTGCGTATGCCCTCAGTAAGACTGGTGCTGAACATCAATTTAGGGCTGGAGCGACTGGATATTTTTATAAACAAACCACAGACGATGAGACCACTGCGGGTAGGGTAAAGAACAATTTGGGTGAGGTCTTTGCCATTGGTCCTGGTGTGTGGTGGACTTACAAACATTGGATAGCTGAAGCCCGTGTTGATTACGAAATTGAAGCGAGAAATAGGCCCCAGGGGATAAATAGTTGGTTAACTATCCTCTACAAGTTCTAAACTGAGATATGGGTTTCGCAAAAGCTTGAAAGGAGTTCTCATCATTGCCCGCTAAAAATCCCGACATGATCAAGTATAAGCACGCTCTCGCCCTGAACCCCTATTTCGGGGATGCTACCGCACTTATCGGAGTTTTTCCTCCGACCGGACTGGAATACATTGCCGCGAGCATGAAAGATCTAGTCGGCAAGGTGACACTTCTTGACCTTCGGCATGAGAGTGCCTTCCAGGACCCGAAGGTGCTCAGTAAGTTTATTAGGAATGAAATCGATCTTCTATGCGTAAGCATCCGATGGGAATCTCGATTCGAGGAGGTTTGTGATTTTGTATCTCAGCTGCCTCCTGAGGTCTGCAGAGTCGTCGGAGGCTATAAGGCAACGGAGGATGTCGAGTATCTATTTGACCATTGCCCGAATATCGATATGATCGTACGAGGTGAAGGTGAAGAGGTCATCAAACAGGTCGTTACGGGGATTCCACGCAAGGATATCCGTGGGCTTTCCTATCGGGAGAACGGAGGAGTCGTCCACAACGAAATCCATTCTCTGCCTGACATCACGCACATTCCATTTCCCGACCGCTCGCTGAGAAAGCACCACTACCGCATGGTAAAGTTCGGTATTCAAATCAGCAGCCACACCTTCGACACGATACTGACAACGATGGGATGTCCCTTCAAATGCAAGTTCTGCACATTCAGTCTCAATCCCCTTGGGCAGAAGAGGAGCTACACGGAGCGACCCGTTGAATCGGTCATCGAAGAATTGAAGACGGTTACGGCCGATGTGGTGCTTTTTAGCGATGACAACTTCTTCACGAACCCGAAACGGAGCGAACAGCTTTGCGACCTGATTATCAAAAACAAGATCCAGAAGATCTTTGTTGTCCAGGCACGGATTGATATCGCGAAACATCACCGTGTCCTCGACAAAGCCCAAAAAGCAGGATTCAAGGTCTTTCTGATCGGGGTTGAGTCGCCCCACGACAGGATCTTGAACCAGCTTCAGAAAGGCATCACCCAGCAGGAGGTCCGGGATGCGTTTTCGATCCTGACACAGTACGATTTCTATCTGCATGGATATTTCATCTACGGCAACATCGGCGAGACGATAGAAGAGATGCTCTACATCCCGAAGTTTGCAAACGAGATCAAGCTGGATTCCATCAGTTTCCAGAAACTCCGCGTCGAAAAGTTCTCGGTCCTAAAGGGAGTCGTTGAAGAAACGCCGGGCTACTACTACAACCGTATCGGTGGTTCTGTGTATTCGGACCGTTACGGGCGTAAGGAACTGAAGCAAATTCGGAACCGGATACGGTCGGAGTTCTACGATCTATCGCAGGTCATCCATATCATCAGAAAAGCGCGGCGAATTGGGCTGGTCAGTGGCCCCGACTTAACGAATGCATTTCTCAAACTACCTCTCCTTTTGTACGGGTTGGCCAGGCAAAAAATGCGAAAGAAGATATCGAACTGGACTCTCTGCAGATATTTGGGTATTCCAAGAACATGATACATGTTACACTGAGTAATGGTTAATTCCGGGCGTGACGTTGGTTCTAAAGCACATTTAGATATTTATTCTGTTTCCTTTCTCCTCCGACTAACCCCGCCTCTTCCCTTATCAAGTTGTTTTTGAACCGACCGCCCTTCTTTCCGTCTTCGTCCCTTTGTTCCTTCTTTCTTTGAAGAACAAATTCCTCAAGGATTAAGAAACAGGCGGTTTCATCAATTCTGTTGACAGCTCTGAAGAAATTCGTTAATGTGTTGTAAAAGAAAAACGACCAAGGAGGTGATGGAAATTAAGTCTGTTTTAACCATTGTTTTCATAAGTGGTGCTGTTTTGTTAGTAATTTGTTCTTGTACCACTATGACGATAGGGCCGGACGCCTCGCTCTCGATCGGAACCAAAGTATCCTCCAGGGGAGGTGAACTCAAATTATTAAACATGGATATTCCCCAAACCGGCCATCTCTCAGCGGACGTAGAATATTGGACGACCATTCATTTTGAGACAGACGCTAAACCAGAGATTCGTAGAGCTTGTTTCAACTTCTCGGGTGGCAGCCAATCCTGTGTTGATGTTCAGGAGAAAGATGTGGCCTACGGGTCACATCCTCATTTCCGAGTATCGATTCATGTTCCTGCGGATTCAAAGAGAATAGAATGCTACGCTGAGTACATTCGAGACGGGGAAACACGCCGGACGAATACCGTAACTTATTACGTCGTTGTTCTAAACAAACCTGAGGAATAATCGCGAAAGGACCGAATTTCTTACAACACAGTTATTCACCCCGACCATAAACTTTTTCAAGGTCACCATACTTCCCCAACAATGACCTTTCATAGCCGAAGACTCCTAAATTAAATTCCCCTTAAGCAAACTTAGCAGCATGGATGAGAATACCGTCATAGAATAGCTTGAGGAATTGATAAAAAGCTTTGGTATACAAATCCGCCATGAAGCCATAAAGCAAAACATGGACATTCCCTTGATTTCTTTAGATGGTATGATTATTTTTGAATTGAAAAAAGGATGTATTTGAGTGAGGGGTTAACGTGTCAGGAGGACCCCCTGGTAGGAAAACTGAAGAAAAAGACGGAGATGAAAAGAGATGAAAACAAAAGGGATTGCCGGCTTATTTGTTTTAGTTCTTCTTATGCTCATTTTTACTTCATGCCACCCTCGTCATGTTTCGGATATTAAAGCGAACATGACCAAAGAGGAAGTGGTCTCTTTGTGGGGAAAAACGGACCTGATCACTTATAAAACTGCTAATGGGAAAACTCTTGAAACATGGGAATATCATTTTCCAAACACCAATTCTATTTGTTTTGTCACTTTCTCTGAAGACAGAGTAGTAGCCACCCAATGTCGCCCTCTTCGACGTGTATATTATCGCCCATACCCATACTACCCATACTATTATCCATACCCATACCGATATTACTACCCTTACTAATACAAACGCATGAATTTATTTTACCCCCGTCCTCCGCTCTCCCTCAAGGGGAGGGGTGAAGGACAACTTGACATATTGCGAACCGCTACCTAAATTTTGATTGAAAATTATCAAAAGAAGGGGTGAGTAAAGATGAAAAAATTAATAGTCATAGGAACGATGATGCTGTTGCTGTCAGGTTTTTCCGGTCAGAGCATGGCAGGAATACACATAGGTATAAGCATTCCTCCACCACCGATTTTTGTATTCTCAGCACCTCCTGAACTGGTAGTAATACCGGGGACATACGTCTACTATTGTCCTGATGCAGGTTTCGACATCTTTTTCTACGGAGGGTATTGGTATCGTCCTTATGGAGGATATTGGTATAGCTCCGTCAGCTACGGTGGCCCTTGGGTTTACATAGCGGGTCCACCCCCTGTCCTACTCAGTTTGCCTGCTGATTTCAGGATCATCGTAAGGGGGGAAAGACGTATCCCATTTGGCGAGCTGCACAGGAATTGGCGAGCTTGGGAAAGAAATAGATATTGGGAACACCATGACTGGGGAAGACCGGAACATGCAAGACACTACGGAGTGGCCCCCTCGTTTAGAGAAAGAGAGCGCGGTGAACATGGCGGCGCCGTCCACGGAGGACGTGTGTACGAGAAGCATGAAAGACGTTAGAGTTTGATTGTACGAAATGTCCTGAATGATCTGGGAGGTAATTAGAGTTTGGGAGGACCGTTCGGAGTCCAAGGACCTTCCAAATTTTTTTGTAGAAAAAAATAACCCAACTCTTCAGGCTTAAGCCAATAACCTGCCCTGCCTTCCCCGGTTTTTTTCTTCCATGGATAAGAAGATCTCAGAAAAGCTAAAGATTGGGGGTGGGCAAGCCCATCATGAATGTTGACACTTTCATTCAAAATCATGTATAAGGTCGTGGAACAAACCTTTGCTCTCTTGGGGTGTTTGATGAGAAGAAATTTTCAGAAGATACCTCTGTAAAGCCTCCAGTGGATGACAGTCTCTCGGAGGCTTTCTCTCTTGCGTCCGTAAGATAATTCTTCTCAAGAAAAAAAGGAGGAAGAGATGAACCTCGCCGGAATCGCCGAACAAAAAATAAAGGAAGAGGGGGAGCGGGTCGTCCTCATTTACGAGGGGAAAGAGATTACGAACGTAGAGCTGTTTCGGGCATCCCGGAGACTGGCCCGGGCCCTTAAAGACCTGGGTGTGAAGCGGGGAGACCGCGTCATCCTGCAGATGCCCAACTGTCCGGAGGTGCTGCAGGGCTTCGGAGCCATCTGGAGGATCGGCGCCGTGGCCGTGCCGATCAATTACCTGGTCGGCGAGGAAGAGACCGCCTACATTTACCAGGACTCAGGCGCTAAGGTGGTGGTCAGCAGCTCGATCTTCCTTCCCAAGATCCAGGCGGGCAAGGCAAAGACCCCCGGCCTGGAAACGGTCATCCTTACCGACCCGGAGGTTCCCCAAGGGTTCCTTTCCTACCCGCATCTCCTCGAAAAAAAGTCTGAGGAAACAGAAGTGGTGGACATGGATGCTGACGAGTTAGCCGCTCTAATCTACACAGCGGGCACGACGGGTCGGCCCAAGGGCGTCATGCACACCCATCTCAGCCTTTACGAGAACGCCCGAATGGCACATGAATCCATGGCTCTGCCGGACAGCCTTACGGCAGTCTTCGTCCTCCCTCTCTGCCATTCCTTTGGCATCGCGAGCATCAACTTAGGCCTTTTCCGAAAGACAGGAAAAGCGGTTCTGCTCAACTCCTTCAACGTGGAACCCATCTTTTCTGCCATCGAGAAGTACCGGGCCAATACCTTGGCTGGAGTTCCCACTATGTACGTGTTCATGCTGCTCTTCCCCGAACCGAAGAAGTACGACCTGAGCTCGATGAAATTCTGGTCCTGCGGATCAGCGCCGTTGGCCCTCGAGACCTTCAACCGTTTTAAGGAAACCTTCGGCTTCGAAATTAGCGAAGGGTGGGGCCTGACAGAGGCAGGAGGGATCAACACAAGCAATCCCCTGGAAGGCGTGAAAAAGGTCGGCTCCATCGGCGTTCCCATGAAAGGAATAGAGATGAGGGTCGTCGACAACGCGGGAAACCCGCTTCCAACACGCCAAGACGGGGAGATCGTGATCCGGGGCCCCATGCTCATGAGGGGCTACTGGAACAAGCCGGAGGAGACGGCGGAGGTGCTCCGAGACAGCTGGCTCCATACGGGAGACATAGGCTACGTGGACGAGGACGGTTACTTCTGGATCACGGAACGGAAAAAGGACCTGATCATCAAGGCGGGCGAAAATATCTCCCCACGGACGGTTGAGGAGGTTCTCTTCGGATGCCCCAAGGTGTCTGAGGCGGCGGTCATCGGGATGAAGGATGATGTCTATGGCGAGAATATCAAGGCCTTCGTCGTCTTGAGACCCGGAGAGGAGGCTACGGCCGAGGAGATCATCGACCATTGTCGGAAAAAACTGACAAACTTCTTGCTCCCCAAAGAAGTGGTTTTTCTGAAAGCCCTGCCTAAGAACCTCGTGGGCAAGGTGCTCAAAAAGGAGTTGAGGGCGTTGTGACACACGGCAAACAGCCGTCCCGAGTAAAAGGAGTACCTCCTCTCAAGGCCTTTGCACTCCATTGGACCCGTGGCGGAGGAGCCGGAGACCGGAATTTTAGAGCCTTTTTCTGAAAAGGGCGAAAAAGTGTTCTTTTATCTTCTCTCCGATCGGTCTTTTGCGCCACGCATCTTCATCTATTTTGGCAGAGTTTTTCAGATCCTCTTCGAAGATCCCGGCCGCCTTTAAAGCGAAAGTTGAATCCAGGATTCCAACGTTTCCCTCATCATTATACACAAGAGATTGGTAGTCGAGGTTGGTGGAGCCGATGATACACCAACATTCGTCGAAAAGATAGGTTTTTGCATGAAGCATTTCTCCCAGGTATGTATAGATTTCAATGCCGCCCTTCAGAAGCCTCGGAAAAAAAGCTCTTCCTGCGTAGGAAGCGGCGGGAATATCGCTCTTGCCCGGCACGAGGAGCCTCACCCTCACTCCACGCCTCACGGCGGCTTCGAGTTTTTCGATCAGCCTACGGCTCGGGATGAAATATGCGGTGGTCAGTAGGATGCAGGTTTGGGCGTGGTCAATGCTGTAGCGAAGAAGGTTCCTCATTTTTTTTCTTCCCCTCCTGGAATAAACGAAGATCGGGAGCACAGGAATACCGTCTTCCCCCTCACCCTTCCCTTCTCCCCCGCGGGGGGAGAGAGAGGATGCGGGGGAGCCATGAGACTCTTTATTCTTCCTGTGGAAAGAAATCTTTTCTCCACCCCAGGTCGTCCAGCTTTTCTTGAACGTATCGAAAAGTTCATTGACGATCGGTCCTTCCAACAGAATTCCTGTATCACGCCAACCCCTGCTTCGTCTCCGGAGGTGAAATCCGCTGTATTCATTCGCGATGTTCAGTCCGCCGGTAAAGGCCCTTTTCGAATCGATCACGATGAGTTTTCTGTGATCTCGATGGACGTAGTAAAAAGGGGCTGTCCACTTAAAGGGATGCGAGGCTCTGATCTTAATACCCTCCAGGCGCATCTCCCTCCAAAAACTTCTTGGAGTTCCAAAAGATCCGAACTGGTCGTACAGGACATAGACCTTTACTCCTTCACGGTTCTTCTCTCTTAACAGCTCGGATAAACCAATCCCGGTGTCGTCATTCTTGAATATATAAAATTGAAGGCAGACGAATCTTTCTGCCCTGTCGATCGTGTCAAAGATCGTTCGGAAGGAATCCCCTCCCTTCCATAATAACTCGACACTGGTGGCAAGAGAGAATTTCTGTTTGAAGATTCTTTCAATGGATGGAATGGTAAACCCGCTTTCCATACCCATTCGACCTCAACCTAAATTCTATACCACCTATGACAACTTGGGAAGGGGGAGCAAGGATGAGATGGACAATTTTTGTCCACATTCCTGACTTTTGTTCAATCGCTTCTTCCAATGACGAGAGAAGCCCCCGAAATCCGAAGACAATAATTTGTTTGCGTCATGGCACATAAAATGCATCCGAACCCTTCGTTATACTTAAGAAAAGCCGAAATACAGGGAGCGGAACATGGTCATTTGCCCGCAGTGCAGCATCGAGCATGATCCCCGGGAGGAATTTTGCAGAAAGTGCGGGAAGTTCCTTTTAGACATAGAGGATCCCGCTCCCGGAGAGGAGAGGAGGAACGTGAAACTCTTTTGTCCGAAATGCCAACTCGGTTATAAGAAAGGGAACTATTGCAGGAAATGTGGCTCTCTATTGATGCAAAGAAATCCCTCACAAGAAAATGGCGTTCAGCCTTTGGAGAAAAAATCGGCTAAACGATGGTCCAGAGAATGGTTCACGCTATTGAAAGAAGAAAAGGAGTTAGAATCCTGCATCAGTAAGCTGGAAACGCAGCGGGAAAAAGTGTCCGGGGAGGTCCTCGATCTCCTGTTCGTTCGTTATCAGGACCGGCTGAAATCCCTGTCCCCCTTGCATCAAGAAGTCGAAACGGAGCTTGAATCGATCAAGAAAAGGGCATTGGAACAGATCGATTCCCTGAAAAATGAACTGGAACCCGTTCAAAAAAGGCTTGAGGAATTTCAATCGCTTCACAAGTCGGGCGCGGTCACGAAGCCCGATTTCGTCAAAGAGAGGAAGGAACTAAGGAGGGAAATCAAATCGAGAGAAAAAAGGTTGAAAAAATACCATCGAATCCTTTCGCTCCTGCCCAGTAAGATGGGAGGAAATGTGACTTCCGCCGGATTCGCGGGAGACCTCCTTCGACCTGCGGCCCTGTTAACGGCCGTGATTCTCATCCTCCTGATGATCGCAGGAGGGTACTTTCTCTGGCCGCATCACTCCCGGTCTAAGGGAGCGATCCCGATAGAAATCATCACTCCTCTTTCCACTCCTCTTCCCCCAGAAGATCCATCTCCTCCGTTAAAAGACCAGGGAGTCGAAAAGATAAGCTCTCTCTTTGAAAATATTAGACAGGCAAATCTCGAGAAGAATATTGATCTCTTTATGTCCTGTTTCTCCCGCGACTTTAACGGAACAGAAGGAAAACGGCAGGACACGCTGAAGATGTGGGAAAACTACAGCTACCTCGACCTTTCTTATGATTTGAAGAGGCAGACGGTAACGGGCGATAGCGCCGATGTCAGGTTGGAGTGGCTTGCCAAGACTTCCCAGAAATCAAGCGGGAAAACACAAGATGGCAAAACCGTTCTGGACGTTACCTTGAAGAGAGAAGATGGTCATTGGAAGATCGCGGAGATCAAACCCGTAAGTTAAGCTCCTGAAGTGTCAGCGAGGGCCGGGCATGTATTGCACAAATTGTGGCGCCTCCAATAAGAAAGATTCTAAGTTCTGTGTCAACTGCGCAGAATCGCTCGGTGAGGTCCAGACAGCGGAAAGACTTCCACGGGGGAGGGTGTTAAAGAAAGCATCCTACTTCAAAAAAGTGGATTTTCTCCGGACTTTCTTCGATCTCTCATTTAGTCAATTCGTCGGCCCCAAAATAGTGAAATTTCTCTACGGCCTATCTATTTTAGTCGCTGTACTGTTAGCCCTCTCCTTTATCGTAGCAGGGTTCAACGCTTCAACCTTGCTCGGAATTCTTGCACTCCTTATCGTCGCACCCTTGACATTCCTTCTCACGGTCATGTCCAGCAGGGTCCTCCTTGAAATGGTCCTCGTTATCTTCCGCATGGCTGACCGAGTGGAGAACATAAGGTTGATCAACATAGAAGAAAATCCAGAATCGAGAGACGACATCCAGTGGAAGGTATGAAGCGGATCCTATCCTTCCCCAACGAGGTAACTCCTTTCCAATCCATCCATCGCACCTAAATTTCACAAGGAATAAACCGTCGGATCAGGAATTCCTGCTTTCCTGAAGCCCTTTTTTCTAAGGAGGCAGCTATCGCATTGTCCACAGGCTTTCCCTTCGGGTGATGGATCATAACAACTATGCGTGAGGCCGTAATCAACCCCAAGCTCAACACCCTTGCGAATAATTTCAGCCTTGGTCATGTGGATGAGAGGAGTCTGAATACGAATTCTCATTTTAACTTCTACCGCTGCCTTGACGGCCAAATTCGCCATTTTTTCAAAGGCTCTAATATATTCAGGTCGGCAATCAGGATAGCCCGAGTAGTCAATCGCATTCACGCCAACGAAAATGTCCGAAGCTCCCAACACCTCGGCCCATGCTAAGGCATACGAAAGAAAGATAGTATTCCGCGCCGGGACATAGGTGACCGGTATCTCTTCCTTCATTTTCCTCTCACTTCTTGCCTTGGGCACTCCGATATCATCCGCTGTGAGGGCTGACCCGCCTATCTTTCCCAAATCAAGATCCAAAATCAAATGTTCTTTTACGCCAAAGGCCTCAGTAACTCTCCTGGCCGCTTTCAGTTCCAATGCATGGCGCTGACCATAATTGATGGTCAAACTATGAATCTCGTAACCTTCCGCTTTAGCAATGGCCATGGCGGTAGTCGAATCAAGCCCGCCACTCGAAAGCACAACAGCCTTCTTCCTCATCGTCTTCCTACCGCCCATTTTTTGAGATTGATACTTTCTCGAATGATTCTGCTCATCGAATCGGTCTTGCGTGGAGGATTACTCCCCTAACAACAGAGGATTAAACCTTGTGCCATAATCAAATACGTCCAATCCCTCTATCCTTTTGAGGAAATTCACCACGATGTACGTGAAGGGAGTCACCACCGCTTCATACGCTGATTTCACAAGCCACTGGGTTAAAATGGCCAATCCGAGGGCCTCCATGGGTATCGTCCCCACAAAGGCAAGGGTCATGAACACTGAAGAATCCAATCCCTGTCCTACCAGGGTCGAGCCAATGGTACGGGTCCATAACCAACGTCCCTTCGTGGCAATTTTCATTTTCGCCAAGACGAACGAGTTGGCGAATTCTCCGACCAGGTAGGCGAGGAAAGAAGCCACGAGCAGCCTGGGTGTGTAGCCCAGGATACGCTCATAGGCTCTCTGTCCATCCCAAAACGGAGCAGGAGGAAGCACTTGCCCAATCCATATCGTAACGACGACGATAAAATTGCAGAAGAAACCCAACCAGATCACCCTTCTTGCCTGACGGTAACCGTAAACCTCGGTCAGTACGTCTCCGAAAATATAACTAATAGGAAAGATAATGGTACCCGCAGGCAACACAAACCCGAATATTTCCACCAATTTTACTGCAGCGATGTTGGCTGTTATCAAGCAGGTGACGAAAATAGCCACAACGAATACAAACCATACAGAATAGTTGGTCTTTCCATTGATGGTGGACTGATCCTGCAACATCTTATTCCCCGTGGGTGATGACAAAGCTCGCGTTTCTGAAACTTCTGATGATGTGCGATTCCGTACCCTGGGTGGCTGAATTCATACGATTACTCTGGACTCTTGCGTTTCTTGGCGCCGCAGGCCTTCAGGAATTGTTCGAGGACTTCATAGGATTGAAATCCTACAACCACTTGTTGGTCGGCCACAAACGTAGGGACGGCTGTAATTCCAAGAGCGCGAGAACGCGACCAGTCGGCATCGACGGCCTCCTTGAACGTCCTCAATTCAAGGACGGACCTCGCCTCCTTTTCCGGAAGACCTATGGATTTCGCGAGAGTCACCAGTTCATCCACCTTGCCAATATTTTTCCCTTCGACAAAATAAGCTCGAAAGAGAGTTTCGTGAAACAAATCGCCCTTTCCCTTCGACTCTGCCCATTTCGCCAATTCCTGCGACAGGCGGCTGTTATACGTCTTCTTCCGTTCGGCAAGGGGTAGGCCTAATCCGTCAGCCACCTGTTTCAAGCGGGACAGGATCTTCTTAATGTCGATGGGCTGCCCGGCGAAGAGTTCCTCGAGGGTAAACCCCTCCCCCGGCGTTTCCGGATGAAGAGGAAAGGCTGTCCAGTGAACTTCGATATCGTAACTTTTCTTTAATTGCTCAATACGCACGGTACTGAAATAGCACCAGGGTCAAACATAATCGGAGAAGACTTCAAGAATTACGGGTTCAGTCATAGATTTCTCCTTTGCCTCTTCCTGCGAAAAAGACGGGCCTTTTCCCAGGAAAGATTCAGTTATCGTTTGGATGATAGAATGTCCTTCTTCTTTCAACAGGGAATCCCAGGGAAATAGAAAGTTTTGCCTCCTTTTCGTCTGCTTGGAGTTTCATCACCCCTCGATTTCTTCGAACCATTTCGTTGACCATTTTTAATAGGAGATCCAAAGGATCCTCTTTTTGAAGGGCTTTGCTTTCCGTCCCTTCCTCCAGAGGCTCCACGGGTTTCTTACAACCCGTGAAAAACAGGGTGATCTCTACATACTGCCCTCCTTTGCCCAACAAGGCTTGTTCTGGGGGTGGCTCCTGAAGAAAGAAGGATCGGGTCGAGAGTCCAAGAGTTTCATGGGCGGGCATCGAGGTCAATCCATATTGAAAGATCGATTTCAAAACAAATCTCAACGGCTCCTCGGGAATGATGATTTCCGGAAGATCCTTTTCAAGTTTTTTGAACAACTTCACTTCTTTCTCTTTTAGCTGAGCCTGGTTTTTCTTCAGCACCTCCCCGATAAGAATGTTTACGGTGTCCTTTTTTTTGATCGGGGCTGTGACCTGGAAATAATTGAGAAGGTTATCTAACAGCAGACCGTTTTCCCAGATATGCTCAGTAATCCTTCGATGAAGAAATTTTGCAAGCTCCTTGTCGCTCAATCTGTCCCGGGAAACTTGTGTCAGCTTCTGAATAGATTCCAGCCTGCTTTTCACGTAAGGAATCCACCCAGCCAATAAGGCCTCTTCGTCTAAAGACTCTCGATCCCTCCCCGCGATGGCGGCAGCGGGGCAAGGAATTTCAACTGGCCGGAGAATACGAAAGGGTCGCTTTGGTTCCCCACGTCGTCTCTGGAAGTAATCCCAATATAGTAGGTTCCCGGTTCCGTAGGAAACTCCGGCCATTCATCCGGAATGACCAACTCGGTCTTCCCACTGACCGGTTTTGAGATGATTCCAGGAGTCGCCTCCCACGAGAAGTGATTTGGCTCAAAGTGTGCGGGATCCCGGCTCACGTACACCACATAGCTCGTCGCCTCTGGAACGGATTCCCACCAAATTCGTCGTTTGCGAATGAAGGCCATCACTCTTCCCCCTTTCTAAGGATCACCAAACCCCTTGGTCTTGGTTCATTGGTTCTATTACAACTCAAAATCCTCTTAAAAGCAAATCGAGCGAGACCAATTACCCAGGATTATCCTCCACCTTGAGAGGCTGTGTCACAATCTCGGCCTCGGTGGAAGAGACAGTCGGGCCTCAAAGTCTTAGAATGCGGTCTTTTAGGAATGGCTAATCAGTACTTGTGGAAAATGGAGTTATCTCAAGGATATGGAGCGTCTTTCTTTATGTCTCCATATATCGTAGAATTAAAGATATTAATGGAGAGACCTTTTGCTCTTGTACGGCTTGAAGGAACAGAAAAACGGTTGACGATGAATCTGGAAACCGAAACGCTAACTGACGGGGTAACATAATTGGGACTTCTCAAGCTGCTGACCGCAGATCCACTGACTTTTGCTCTTGTTGCCATCCCTCTTCTTTTTTCTGTCATCATCCATGAGGTGGCTCACGGGTGGGTCGCTTACAGAATGGGTGATCCGACGGCCAAATGGTCGGGCCGGTTAACCCTCAACCCACTGAGCCATCTCGATCCTATCGGGACCCTTATGCTCTTTCTGGCGGGCTTTGGTTGGGCGAGACCTGTTCCGGTCAACTTCAACAACCTCACGGACAAGCGGAAGGGTCTGATCTTCGTCTCTTCCGCCGGGGTCATCGCAAATATCCTACTCGCCTTTTTCGCTCTGTTGCTCATCCGACTTTTTTCCGCATCTTCCTCGGGATTTGCCGTCATCCTCGTCTACAAAGTGTGTAAGTACGTGGCCCACATCAACATCACGCTGGCCGCTCTTAATTTGATTCCCATTCCGCCCCTGGACGGCTCAAAGATCCTGATGGGAATCGCATGGGAAAGGACTCCCTATTTTCTCACTCGCCTCGAACCTTACGGGTTCTTTATCATCATCGGCCTCCTTTATCTGGGCATTTTGGATCCGCTGATCAGACTCTTTGGGTGGATCATCGTGACCCTGATCCGAATCCTATTACCCTGAAGATTCAACGGGGCCGATGCGCTTTCTCTCTATCTTCTCAGTTCTGAAGAATTGCAAATCTTAAATCGGGGTGGGAAAATGTGCTCGCTTTTGCAGACAGGACAGCGGCCCGGACTGTTCAGACGAGTTCGTTTCTTGAAAGAGAAACCGCAGTGTTTGTAAGATACCGGTTCCACAGTGAGGCGTTTAGGGTGGAGAGACTTCGCAACATGCTTGAGATGGTCAAGGGCTTCTCCCTCTTCCATCCCGAACAATTTCGAAATCTCCCGCAAATCAAGGCATTCCTTTTCCAAGGCTTTCGCCATCCTCTTCTTCAAAGTCGACATTTCCCGCTGGGCCGGGCTCTGTCCTTCGCCGTCCGCCAGACTGCCTTGGTCGGGTCTTCTTTCGAAAGCCATATAATATCCTGCCACGCCAGCGCGATAATAGTTCTTTACCATCCTTTCTAAGACAAACCCGGACTTCAGGAAAAAATGGAGGGTTTCCTTTCGTGTGACAGCTGTTAGTTTTTCGGACATGGCTTTGATTTGTTCAAGAACCTCCTTCCCAATTCCTTTCCATTGATATTCTGGTAAGATGCTAAAATCGACAATGTACTTTATGCCTTTCCCCCTGTCTTCCAATAAGACATCTCCACCATATCTCCCGTCTATTTCGATGCGATAGACATGACACGCGGTAATGACTGCCTCCCAGGTCTCCTTGTCCCAGATTAAAAAAGGCTCATGATAAATCTTGAATTGCTGCCAGTAGTAAAAATCAGGGTCTGGGTTGATGTCTTCTCTGAATGTAATCTCCATAGGGTTGATAAACTTATTCCCGGATAAAACTCTCTTATATCGTACCCTATTCTCTGACTCAAGACCAAGGGATAAGACAAAATATTCGGTCCTTTGCTCTTGGACTGCTGAAAAATCGTGATCGCGGAAAAGGGGAATACTTACTAATCGAATCAGTCCATATCATTCCCACCCCCTTCGATGCCTGCCTGCGCGAAGCCGCTTCGGCGAAGGCAAAGGGAAGGGGAAGCCTGCCTGCCGGCAGGCAGGGGTGGAGAGATTTTTGGAAGACTATGTCCAATCAGTTATGAATTCAAAGTAGGTCTTAGTGGCAGGAGGTGAGTAGAAGTAATGCTTCGATATAAGGGCAGGTCTACGGACATCAACGGTGAAATTGTATTACCGGGACCTAAAGATCACGTGACAGGCATTATTTAACGCGACGGCTGCCGTCTCGATCCTTTCCACCCTTTTTCCGGGCTGTTGCGAGAGGTTTTATTTCTTCGTCCTTTGAAATAGGAATGGAGAGGATCGTGCCTTTTGAAATTGGGGTCGCCTTGGTGAGATGGTTGAGTTCGAGCAAGGGCTCGAGGTCCACCCGGTATAATTTAGCAATCCCTTTCAGGGTTTCTCCTTTCTTGACGAGGTGGGTTTTAAATTCAAACTTCTCATAGGCCTGAAGGATTTGGAATGTAACTTCAAAGAGATCCTTTCTCCCGAAGGGAATTTTGATCTCACAATCGTTTTCATTGGGGGGCGTCACCCCTCTTCGAAGTTCGGGGTTAAGATCCTTGATTTCCTCAAGCGAGGCTTCGCAGGCATTGGCAACAACGGAGAGCCCTGTTAACTCAGGAACCCTCACCTTTTCATACCGAAGGGGTTTCTGATATTCGACGTCGGTGAATCCATATTTCTCCGGGTCTTTGGCAACAAGGGCGGCTGCAATCATGAGCGGGACATAATCTTTGGTCTCCCGTTTCAGATACCGTACTTTCGTCAGTCTCCAGAAGTCCTCTGTCCGGTAGCGTTTCATCGCTTTGACGATTTTGTATTCCCCTGCGTTGTAACCCGCCGCAGCGAGATACCAGCAGGCGAAGGTCTCGTAGAGATCCTTCAAATATCTGGCCGCGGCAATCGTAGATTTTTCAGGATCCCTCCGTTCATCGACCCACCAATTCACCTTTAGACCATACTTTTTACCTGTTAGATAGATAAATTGCCACGGACCCACAGCCTTGCTCCTCGAATAGGCATAAGGATTGAACCCACTCTCGATGAGTGCAATGTAGACCAGATCTTCGGGAAGCCCCTGTTCCTTCAAGAGCCTTTTCATAATAGGGATATATTTCCCTGATCTAGCGAGCCACGTCACAAATTTTTCGCGCAAAGTCGTCTGAAAAATTTGAATGAATTCTTCCACTCTGGCATTGATGACGATGGGAATATCGAAATCGGGCTCCTTTTTGAGGTGATCCTCGAGAATGGCCTCCAAGTCAAAGTCGTTCCCTTCTTGAAGCTGAAAAAACGCCACTTCCCTCTGATTGGAAAGCTGTTCCTCTACTGTTAAATAGGAACGGAGATGGGTTTGGGCAGAAACGTTGGACAGGCACGCCGAGGACAAAAATAAGAGGACTCCTATCAAAGAGATCTTTTGAACCACTGGGAACCTCCGTAAAACGCGACGTATCAAGGACGAAATGCATTTTTTGTGCCATGGAGAAATTTTATAACCTATCAATTGTTAAAGGATTTTTTCGTTCAAAATCGATGGATATGGCTCAGAATTGACCGAAATTGGCATGAATTGACAATTTGTGCCGGTATTTAGGCTTAATTGGTTTGATCCGGAACATCCCGAGGGACAAAGGTTATTCCAGTGGCAACCGAAACCGCTGCATGGGAGATCACCGAAGGCACGATAAGCCTTCCGTCGTTCTGTTTATGCTTTCCCTGAATCTTTTCCCATGATTCTCCAGAGAATTTCTTCCATCTCAGAGGATAACTTGGGCATTTTCTCCCCTTCCTTTGTCTTGATCCGAATTTCATACATGGTCTCAAGTTGAGGGAGAAGATTCTTCAGTTCTGGCGTCCTTTCTACTTTCTGGCTGATTAAACTGCGCTGCTCGAGAGCCATCTCAAAGTCCCTCTTGGCAATAGGGATGTGATAGAGCAGATTCAAAATCTCCATCAACCGCACCTTTCCCAGATAATCCTCCTCCAACAGAACATATTGCGGGAGAGAGACGATAAACCAGCTCGTTTCAATACCAAACTCTTGCGCTTTTTGTGTAATCAGAATGGTAATAGTTGTCGGGCCCTGATAATGACTCGGCAGGGCACCCGATTTCCTTAATTCCTGCTCCGCCTCTCTCCCGATCGCCCCCCCATTAACAATTAACGGTCTGGTATGGGGAACCACATCATACATGCTTCCTAAAAGGATGTATTTCTTCACTTTGAAAGTCTTGAGAAGGCTTAGGACAGAATCAACATAAACCTCAGAAAGAGCATGAGGTTCAAGAAGGCGAAGAAAGAGAAGGTCATTTCCACCTTCTCTTTTGGCGTAGCGAAGTGTCACGTTGGGAATGGAAACTTTACGAACTCCTTCTTCAAGATAAAGGGTTGGACGGTAGCGGGTAAAGTCGAAGAAGTGACCGGGTTTAGCGAGCCTGGCCAACTCCACAGCCCCAAACTGGGTCTCCAACTCGTTCAGGACCAGAGTCCCAACATTATTGACGTCTATCCAGGGACGAAGGATGGCAAACGCGTATGGGTCGTTCAATTTCGGTATAGGTTCCTTTACGTCAAAAGCATCAATTCTCACTTTCCATCCCTCCAATACTGACTATCTTCATGATACATTATAGAAGAATATGGAACATTCGGGAAGGAAATTCTTGCTCTTTCCGGCCAACCCACCTTTGATATTTTCTGGGGTGCATGCCTTAGCCGGGGCTTAAAATATAATCCCATCCAATTACCCCACAACGCGAAGTGAAGAAACAAGATCGTAAAACCTATCTACCCTCCCTACGGACAGGCAGACGCAAGCATGCGTTAGGCGTAACGATTAGGTGATGGGTAGGAAGGGTTTGACACACTGCGCAAGAGAATCCATCAAAATTTAGTCTCAGAAGTCCGAGCTTGGGTATTGAAAGATTGAAACCGGCCTCCACGATTAGGCGCCATTTAGCGTAAGTAGGTAATGGCTTGAACGTTTTTGGCGGTTGGATGATTCTTCTCAAAGAATACTTTATATTCTTCGAGAGAACTGAATGGACCGTGAACCCCGACGATCGTTTTATAAGGTGTCCCATAATCCATTATGAAAAGCTTACCGTCCCTCATAAAAGAACAGACGTAATGATTTGCGCCACGTCCAATCAAAAGAACCACTATCTTGGCTTTATAGGATGGATCGATCCGGTTGAGAGTCTCCTTGGCGAAGATCGCAGCGTCGATGTAGATTCCAGATTTGAGTTTGAAAGTCTCTTCTGGAGTTCTCGGAGGAGGCAATGTTCCTTCAAATCTTTTAAACCTCTCCGCATCCAGAGAAAAATCCTTTTCCATCCATGTTTGCACGTCTTCGTACGATTTCCATCGTGAGACCGTTTCGTCATAGGATTTTACGAAGATAATCCCGCAGGCAAAGAGAAATAGAAAAAGAATGGGCGACATTTTGATGATACATCTCACCATTTTAGTTCGATCCATTTCAGAATCCATTCCACACTCCCTGACTTCTTGACATCTGTTTCTCTCTAAACTTCATCCTTCGAGATCATTCAATAAACCGAAAACCCCATACTTTCTAACCGATATGCAACGAAAGATCAATCATCGGCTGAAGGCCTGCACGCCGAAGTGCCCCGTCAAGGCATCTGGCAAATAAGAGTTTCGGCACACAGGCGTGCCTCCGCGCTGAAGCGCTCCGGCGCACAAGCGTGGCCATCTCGCCCCCAAAACGAGAATGCTTCATTTGAGTCGCAATGACAATTTTCTAAATCGGAATCCGGGTCCGGGGAAAGGAATTGATTTTCCGCCCCAGAATGATTAAACTGGAATTTGTTTTCTTCATCAGACCTTCGGGCGGAAAATATGCCTCCTTATGACAGGTTAAATAGTGTTTTTTGAGACCGTCGGGAAGGAGAGGGGGGACTTCAAATGACTCGTAAACTGGCAGCCGACGGCTATTTCCTGTTTATCACGCGCATCGCCCGTATGTTCGGTTATGGATTTCTCTCCGTTGTGCTGGTGCTTTATCTGACCCAGGTCGGCTTGAGCGAAACACAGATCGGCCTCTTGCTGACCCTGACCTTAATTGGCGATACCGTCATCTCCTTATGGATTACCACCAATGCCGATCATATTGGGAGGCGGCGAATGCTTATCGTCGGGGCCTTCCTCATGGTTTTCGCTGGACTCTTGTTCGCCGTGACGCGCAACTTTATCTTCCTTTTGATGGCGGCCACCATTGGCGTCATCAGCCCGAGTGGTTACGAAGTAGGTCCGTTTTTGTCTATTGAGCAAGCGGCGTTGTCGCAGATTGTCTCGGACGAAAAACGGACCAATATCTTTGCTTGGTACAACCTTGTAGGTTCATTTGCGACGGCTTTAGGTGCCTTAGCGGGTGGCTCATTGGTTCAGATCCTTATGGACTCTGGTGTGTCGTCGCTCGGAAGTTATCGCGCGATTGTGATTGTTTATGCGGTAATAGGCATTATGTTAGGAGGGTTATTCACCCGTCTCTCTCGAGCAGTAGAAGTTCAGGCAGGTGGTGACCCGCCTCAATCCACCTCTGCATTCAAAGCTCGTTTTGGTTTGCATCGTTCACGAAGGGTGGTGCTCAAGCTATCTTCTCTGTTCTCCATCGATGCCTTTGCCGGCGGTTTTGTCTTACAAAGTATCCTGGCCTATTGGTTTCACTTGCGATTTAATGTGCAGCCGGCCGTTCTGGGAAGCATTTTTTTCGGGGCAAATATTCTCGCCGGTCTCTCAGCGCTGAGCGCGGCATGGGTGGCCTCAAAGATCGGCCTGATTCGAACAATGGTCTTCACACACATCCCTTCAAATATCCTATTGATCCTGGTACCCCTCATGCCGAACCTGCCATCGGCCATTGCTGTTCTGCTCATGCGTTTTAGCATCTCTCAGATGGACGTACCAACCCGTCAATCCTACACCATGGCAGTGGTCGACCCGGATGAACGCTCCGCCGCCGCTGGCATCACTGGCATCGCCCGGACAACCGGCGCATCGCTTTCGCCAATATTCACCGGGCCTTTGCTGGCTCATGCAGCATTAATAAATGTGCCTTTCTTTTTATCGGGTGGCCTCAAAATCGTATACGACTTACTCCTCTATCGCAGCTTCAAGTCGATCAAGCCCCCCGAAGAAAAATAGTACGGCCATCCCGAATCCCTTGTCGGGGACGGCCCTTCCTTGTTTGCTTTTACAAGAATTATTGTAACCGATGGCTCGGTTAACAGAGACGACATTTCTTGGTAAATGAGTTACAGTGCATTTTATATCAAAGGTCAACCCTGTAGTAAGTGTGTCCTTCTGAGGGAGCGTATGAAAAATCGAGTGAATAGATCCATTTGGATAACCCTGCCAATCGTTCTCTTCTCCTTATTCTCCTATGCCTCTGCTCAACCGAAACAGATCGAGCCGAGGGATGCTGATTTCTACAAAAATCGGGGACTTGCCTATTCGGAAAAACGTCAGTATGATCAAGCTATTTCCGATTTCACCGACGCTCTTAAGATAAACCCAAAGGATTCTTATGCTTACTATTACCGGGGAATCGCCTATGAGGAAAAGAATCAATATGATCAGGCGATCGACGATTTCACCAAGGCCCTTGAGATAGAACCGAAGGCTGTTAGTGCCCGCTATTATCGGGGGATTGCCTATCGAGAAAAAGGTCACTTTGATTGGGCGATCGAGGATTTCACCAAGATCCTTGAGATAGACCCAAAGGCTGCTAGCACCTATTATCATCGTGCGATGACCTATTACTTTAAGAAAGAATACGAAAAATCTTGGAAGGACATGAAAAAGGCAGAAGATCTGGGCTACAAAATTCCGTCTAACTTTCTTGAAAATCTTCGCAAGGCCTTGGGAAGATAGAATTGAGGACTCTGATCTCGGAGTATCCCCTGACTCCGGTAATTACAAGAACTTGACATGAAGAGCGCTAACGGTATAACCTTGCGTTTAGATTCATACCAAAAGGAGGAAGACTTATGAAAACCGCCGAGGCGAAAGAAAAAGTCATAGCTCGGGAGAGGCCAGCCGCGGCAGCGGAGAAACCAGCTTCGGCTGTTCAGATTTTCGATATCATGGCATGCAATGTCTATTGGGATTTTGAAGACTCGCCGATGCCCAAAGAAACACATAAGTTTCTTGTCGCCTTATATCCCACTCCCGGGGTAGTCGCACCGGACATGATCGAGAAGATAACAGCTTATGGCCCTGGCGGCTACAAGGTGAATTTTAAGAACGAGGTGTTTACTAATGACACTCTAAACGGTTGGTTTTATGATCCGAAAATTCCCAACTACTGGTATATGGTTAATCTGCCTGCCGGTTTTATGAAAGAAGGCGAGTACACCATCGAAATCACGTGTAAAGACGGTAAAGTAGTGAAAAAATCCCGCATACAGAAAAACGCGCCGTCCGACGCGATGGTTTCTTCGTACGTGAAGCACCGGGATAAAATCTATCATTCATTCTCACCGTCGAAAACCAAACCGATGCCTAAAGGCGCTTCGTTAAGAAATATCAAATGTAGCTGGTCAACGCTCAAAGATGTGGACAATTTCGATGCCTTTTATGTCTATCGTCTTGCCGAAGGGGCGTCATCAAAGGAGTTCAATGGAAATAAACTCGTCTGGTTCGATAATATATACACTCAAAGACTCTTTAATAACGATCCGAAGGCAGGTCAAAACCGGGGCGAAGTGATCATCGGAGAGCAACTTAAGCCTAAAACCAGTTATGCTTACTTCGTCGAGATAACGGACGGCAATATCGCGGGTGAGGCAAATATCTGTATTTTCCAGCCACACCAGATATTCACGACGCCATAGGAGAAGCGGTAGCGTGTAACTATCGCCGGAGGGTCAGCAGATAACCGGAATCATGCGGTGCCCCGGGAAAGTTTGTGTACGACATGGGTAAACGCCACGAGTAATCTCCTGCTCAAGCCATCCGGATAGGCAGTCTGCCCGTTTCCACTTGGTAATATCCTCATTCTGTCAGACCGGGGGAAACGGACTGGTCTTCCTTTACCGCAGCTTCAAGCCAATCACCCCCCCGAGGAAAAATAATTCAGCCTAAACATTTCTTCCTGAAATCTTGTTTTTCGATTTTTGCCCTTCTATGCAACATTTCAAACCAAAATCATCAAGAGTGGTCAGTTTCCCCTTAGAATTTTTCCCTTGACTTTCCATACAGGTGAGAGTATGT